>Ga0115844_100006_pt3 | contig 23595 bp, 20 predicted proteins | sample InSIn1gowninarea_FD_83858 | JGI IMG/M metagenome (GOLD analysis project Ga0115844, IMG submission 83858) | reverse complement strand
AATTAGATCTCTCGCTTGATCCTTATCTCACGTACCCATCATTCACAATATCTCACTTTGGCATCATACAAGCTACCCGCGGTTCAATCAGGCTTCGAATACGCAGATGTAGGAGTATGCCCTTTTGCGCCTTGGAGTGGGCCTAAAGAGAGTATTGCTATCTAAATAAAACACGACAGGAGATCGAGCCACAAACAGGACAAATCGCAGAAGCTGTTCTAATCTAAGACACTGATAGTTGGCCTTGGGGCTTTTCATCCATAATGATATGGAAGGGGTCCTCCATCACAAGAAAGAAACCATGTCGCCTCTGCCCGGCCTGAGTGGAGTAGGGTCGGCCAGCATGCTAGGCATTGGAAAAGGAGACCGACCTTCTGTACCATATCCTGTTCCCAGACCCATTATATAGAATCGAAGTGTAATGGCCCTGATAGAGAAGGAGGATAAAAGAGTAAGAAATAGTAAGCCAAGCAGTAACTAATCATGCTAGATGTGAAACACTAGGAGTGGAGATCCATTTGGGGATACAAGGGCCCGACTTCATCTCAAAAGAAAAGAGAGTACTCGCGAACGCCTCCTGTGTGTAAGGCTTAGCTTCCCGATTCACCATTTCACTCCTCTTGCCAGAAAGTCTCTCCTTCAGTTAGGCTTTTCCAAGCGCATAAGACAACTGTAGCAGAGATCGGCTAAGCCATAGCGCTGGTTCTATTCGAATGCAGGGTCTATAGAAGAGAATAGTTCCGGATAGTTGGCCTTGGGGCTTTTCATCCATAATGATATGGAAGGGGTCCTCCATCACAAGAAAGAAACCATGTCGCCTCTGCCCGGCCCTTCTCCCTATTATTCTCCGTGGTCAAGCCGAAAGCTTCTCTCCCCCCCTATCCTTTAAAGCGAGGTTTGACACGGGAGTGGACCTCTTTTTTAGAGACCCGATCCCGTTAGTATGGTATATGAGATCGCAAATACAAATTTTGGAATGAAAAAAAAAAGCATTTATTAGCATGGCTGGTTGTCCAGTCCACCCAATATAAGCCGGCACTCCCTATTGGTTGAGCAGGCAGGCATTTCTTATTATCTCCTGTACCCGTTCCGCCTTAAGTATTCCTCGATAGGCGGCTTGATTTTCCTTTCCCTTGCTTACCCGTCTGTAGGAAGCCCTTCTGTTGGAGCCGATTACTCTGGTCATTGGAACATCTATCGTTATGGTGCCTTCCGGAGCATCTTTAGGTGGTAATCGGAAATTGGCTCCTAATAGAGTGCCCTCCCTCTTGATCAGCTTGGTTCTAAACTCCTGCTCTCCCAGCTCTTATTTCATAAAGTCACTCATCTGCCGCAGTCTCTCTAGAGCAAAGGAATCAGAATTGGCCCTTGTAGCTAGATGAATGATCAAATAGTTTAGTTCAAATAATCATCATCATCAAATAGCAATGAAGTTCATTCTATTCGTAATTGGTTCCATTCGTTCCCAATGCAGAAATGAGCCTCTTTCTACTTTCTACTGAGTGTGATTCCCAATTAAGCCCATGTAGCTAAAGGTTGATCCCAGATCCAAAATTCCATGTATTGCCAGGAGCTTCTCGGGTCTGGGCAATAACCACTGAAAGTCGATTACTTGATGGTCTCGTCGCTAGGGAAATGCATTACGTTATGTTATTATACGATGTATTCTTCGCAGTGAGATGAGAACAAAAATGGAGAATTCGAGTCTCTTGTAGCGATTAGATACCAATTGTAGTGATAACGACTCCGCAATTGATCAGTGACTTGATAGCGATGACGCGACAGAGAGATAAGCAGTGGGTGGACGGCTCACACGGTAAACTATATAATGCATATATAACGCGTTTAACCGGGCCCGGATAAAGAGCGAACCTCGAATTTCGCTCTTTGGTGCAGGAATTCAGGTGCTATACCTGCTAAATAGATTGATCGATTGAAGAGCATTCCCAAATTGATTTATAGATAATAACTCTTTATATTGAGGGTCCGAAGGAGAGAGAGAAAATAGGGGTGAGTGGTTGGGCTATCTTGTGCTTGTGAAGCCAGTATTTTTGGTTGGCAGCAGCAGGATACTAGGAATGGATTCCCATGGACCCAAAAGCGATCATGAGCTATTATACCTGGATGAAACTAACCAATGGCGGTACTTATGTGAGTTCTGCAAGCCTATCTTTTTTTTGTTTTCATAAGGGGTCCTTTCCCCTATATCCGTGGAAGGAGCCTTTCCCCTATATCTTTGCCCCATATATGTATTGGCCTATTGGGGTCCGAGCTATGATCGTATGGGGAGTTAGCTGGGGAATGAAGGGTACGTGCTTGTTGCTATTGGCAGATGGTTCAGTAGTCACTTGCCTCCCCATAAGACTCATCATTTTAGAGAATCCATTCATCAATCACCTTGCCTCCCCAGGATCCTCATCATTTGTCTGCCCGGTGGGCCGCATCACCTTCAACTATGTTCTTTTTTAAGTGAATCAATCTAATCAGTTGCTGGGGCCCCACCCACCCCAATTTTGGCAGTAGCGGCTTTAACTGAAAGCTATGTTGTGTATGCGTACTGTAGACGGGTATGTGGGAGGAGTCAACTCTATAACAACCGGGGGCCTAGATGGAAAACCAGTCATCTATCTATCTATATGAACCAGGGTCTCTAAACACTACCGGGGGAGTCTATATGGAACAACTAGTCGTGTTTATAAACCGGGGTAGTTGGCTTACGGGGACTTGGCGAGTGTCGGTGGGAAGTGAATGATTTGTCCGTCTGTTGTGTTGTATGGCCTCACCTAAAACGAAGTTCTCCCTCAATCTCATCAATCGATCCTTTCTTTGCCGGGCCTCACCGCAAACTAAGGCTGTTTCCCTCCGTCCGTTTTTACACCCCCTCTCCTCTCTGCCGATGTGGGACTGCAAATATGTGACAGCCATAAAATAGGGTACTGCCAATGTGGGAAAGAAATACCTACCTTGGTGCCCCTTTCCATTGCTGACTGCCATTCTCATACAAGCGTGACAGCAACTGAGTGTCTGTCGCACAATCTATCCTCATCGCTAGGTGATCGTAACCTACCTACCTTCCTCCTGGTCGCCTTGTATTGAGTCCCGGCCATTGAGTACCACCACCATCATTGTGTAACCTCATAATCGCATTGTGTAACCTCTACGTGTATCTCTATGTGTATTTTTAGTAGCCCCATTGAGTACCATTTATTAGGCTCCTTCCCTGTGTACTGTCCCGTCCTGTGCCGTCGCATGCTGTCCCCCCATGCTGTCGCGTACCAGAGTATGTGGCGTGTTTTTTGATGCCAGTTTCCGCCGGTGGGAACGACTATAGATAAGATGAGTTGTTGGTGGGAACGCTCTTATCGTAAGACTTCATCAGTTTAGAAATCCAATCGAATCAGTTCACTCGATCAATGCCTCTCCCGGAAGGCTGGGGCTATATTGTTGTAGTAGTTGTTGTAGTAGTTTGGAGTTAGGGAGTGGGGGAGTTGGGCTTTCTTTTTCTGCGGATGTCACCTCGTATCGGTACGTGAGCTGGGGAATGGGAATAGAGATTAGCATTATGAAGTGATAGAGCTTATTGGTCAGTGAATGATGGCTTTTCCCGTAAGATGGTTTTTTTTGTTGGAGTTTGGAGTTTGGAGTTTGGTAGTTTTTGTGGATGTGTCTACGTATTGGGCCGTGAGCCGTGCATGATGGGGAAGTGAGATATTGTGAATGATGGGTACGTGAGATAAGGATCAAGCGAGAGATCTAATTATTCAGTGAACGATGGGTACGTGAGATTGTCCTTCCCTCAATGGGGACGTGTGATTGGGTCAGTTGGAAGTCCTATCCCGGAAGATGTGGTAGTTGGGAACTTCCCTCTCTGGAAGACTCATCAGTGGAGATAATCAAATTGAATCTACTTTCCTCCCCACCGCCCATCATCAGTTGCTTGCGAAGCGACCTCCCCCAGAAGCTGCCCCATCCAAGTGAATCAATCTAATCAGTTGCTTTCGAAGCGGCCCACCCCGGAAGATGTGTTCTATCAAGTGACTTAATCAGTGCTGGTACACCTTTCTCGGAAGATGTTGTCTGTTGCGGCCAGAAGTGAATGCAAATTGAATGGGTAATGTGTACTGGGGAATCTGGGTAAAGCGGACTAACTGGATAATGCAATAATGGGAGAATGGGATATGCGGGCGGGAGATAATGGGAAAATGCTGGGGCCGTGAGAAGGGTAATGATGAATCAGTTGGAACGCCTCTCCCGGAAGATGAAACAGTGGGAACTCGCCTCCCCAGAGTACTAATCCGTTGATAGAACCCAATTCTAAATGCCTCTCCCGTAAGATGGGTCATTTTATCAGCGTGCATTATATATGTTATTATATACCCGTGCATGATCAACTTCTCCAGGTGCATAACTAAGTAATACCTCGTTAATGTTGTCCAATCTAGACCTCCGTTTCCGTCTCGGTAAGCTTGCCATCGCGTAGGTTTCCTTTTTTCTGCCCTTGCCAACGCCCCTTCCAATATAAGCGGTTCTCCGGTATGCACATATATAAAGCAATTCACTGTGAAGAGCAGCAGGTGAGCATGAAGATTAAGTCGCTCTGCATGCACTAATTAATAAGCTCGTGTATTATATATGCGATTCTAAAAATAGACTACTTTCTCTGTGTAGCTCGAGGTGGTAGCTGTTCTCCTGTGAGTAGGCCCCCCTTCCCTGTGTCAACTTCCTGGTGTGGTGCGAAATTCATTTCCCCCTTTTGATTATTGCTTTCCAAAATATGGATCAGCTGTGTACGTTATTTGAATTAATAGGGGGCCAAATCTGTTTTTCATTTTTCTAACTGAAATTCAGATTGGCTGCCTTTACTGCTACACCTCTTCCTCTGTTCTAAATCTCTATAGATCCATATTCTATAGAGGGCTTAATGCTTAAGATCTTTAAGAGAGCGGTCCACCAAGCTCTGTCGTAAATCTCTATAGAGAAATCCAAAGAACTGCAATGGACCAGTAACTTGAAGAATGAGACCATTGACAAGCACAAGGCTCCCGTTTTCTACCACACCCTTTGTGACTTGAAGACCTGTCACAGCCATAAAAGCTTATCATATTTATGTCCAAGGTTTTCAAAATGAGAAATAAGTGTAAGCTTTTCAAACAATTTTTGTCGATCCAAACTCCGAGGTCTTTACCCTAAAAGAGTTATCAGGGAAAATGGAAGGCATTTTAGTGAATTCGCAATAAACAACATTGAACTTGAACCATTGCACCAGTTTCTCACTTCTGGAATCTCATGTTCTCCTTGTCCAAAGTGTGAAGCATAATCATTCCTTGAATTCATAGTGTACGATTCTATGCCCTTTCAGTCTAATTAATCAGCTATGAAAGATGACGTAAGAGGTGCCGTTAGGCCGCTCGACCATAGCCCCCCCACCCAATAAGTAAATTGAAATTTTCTTTTCAGGGTGATGTACGAGAATTTGTCCTTTAAGTAACACCCCACTAACTCCTTTCCTTCCCTCTCCATCTATCTATAACGGGCACCTTTCAAGCCGGGTTTAGATCCAAAGCTAGAACCCATTGGAAAGCCATAGCCTCTAGGGATATAGATTCGGAGCTAGCGGTTTCAGTGGACATCAAGAAATCAACACACAGAGAGAAGAGAGCCTTACCTGATCTTGACCAGTACCAGCAAAAGCCGATCCGGAAGTCTATCCAGTCAAAGTAGATTCGGTTGAAGCAGCACCAGTACCAGTAGATCTAGCAGCAGATGATCCAGATCCAGCTTTCTATTCTGTCGGTTCAATTGTCGGCGCTAATCCAGACATTCCCTTAAGAAAAGAGAATCTTCCTCTCCTCTCCTTATCAGTCGAGCCCCCTAAAGGGTCCTTATCAGTCGAGCCCCCTGTCGGGTTAGGGTTTACTTATTGGGTGGGGGGCGCTGGTCGAGCCCCTACCGGTCCTCTTCAATTTACTTATTGGGTGGGGGGGCTTTTGGTCGAGCACCTAAAGGTTCAATTGACTTATTGGGTTCTCAAATAAGTAACTAAAAGGCGTTGGTCGAGCCTGCTTCCGCATTCAATTTACTTATTGGGTGGCCCCTCTCAAATAAGTAACTAAAAAGCCTGCTTCCGCATTCAATTTACTTATTGGGTGGCCCCTCTCAAATAAGTAACCAAAGAGCAACTAAAGTTCCTCCAGGGTGAGGTAACGAACGCTCGACTAAAAGGCCGCCATCGCTCGACCAACGCCATCGAAAGATGTTCAAACCTCCGCCCCCTCCTAATTGGGTGAAAATGACAAATCTCGTAGGGAACGTAGTCGAAAGAATGAATGCATAATGACATGTATTGCGCTTCGGCCAAGTTACGTAATAGCATATATAATATATGCATTGAAGAAGGGTTGGGTACCAACGCTAAAGTAGCGAGAAAACGCACGCAAATGGCCTCCCTATCTATATTCCACGGGGCTCTACCGACGATTCATGCATCTGGAAAACTACCGCTACTGGAATGTGAGCAATTTCTTCATGCACCATGTAAGAAATGACATATCTAATGTATGCTTGGAATCTCATTCATCAGAGTGGGATGGGCAAGAGCTTTATTCATTGAACAGGTGAGCCTTTTATAGATCTACTCATACAAAATGCAAATTGACAAGGTCTTCTTAACCCATCTTTTGGTAGCTTCTAACAGCTAGTTACATTAAGCTCCACTTACTTTCAAACTATCTACATGGATAGTGTGTGCTAGTTGAAAGGGAGGGCACAGATGCTCTTGGAGGCAGTTTACATGGATTAATGGCATTGACTGTTGGAGAAGGCGCCTCCTTGGGAGGTGCACCATTCTAGTTTGGATGGGTCAATGAAGGGTTGAGCCCTTCACATTGGCCCAATTCCTTCCTGTTTAGAGTTGGAAGCATCCCTACTTCCACCATAAGATGAGGAAAGTGAGTCTGCAGTGCTAAGGAAGAGAACCTCTTAGCCTGAGCTAGTGTTTGGCCTTGATGACCCACAAGGTAGGAGATGTGTTGCTGATGACGAGTGGTCTTGAGTCAAGTGTCCAACATAGTGTCCGTTCCAAGGGGAGATTGAAAGTCAAGGTGCGAAGCCGCTTGTCCCTCCGGGGGCAAGGATTTGATCAGCAGGATGAGTGACTATAATAGCTTCTTCCAAGAGAGGAGGCTCAAAAAGCTTCAGGTTGTTTACATTGATTACATCATGTATCCCAAGCTGAGGTGGAAGGTCCCAGCAATAATCATTCTCGCCAATCTGTTATAGAACTGTGTAAGGGCCATAGCGGAGAGGATGAATCTTATGATGATGGTGTCCCTTAAAACGTTGCTTATCCATACACACACGATCCCCTAGCTGGAAATGAAGAGGTGTGGGATGAAAATCATGGCTCTTCTTAGCACAATCTTGGGCGGCCTGAAGAGCAATGGATTCTAATGCGGCCATGGAAACCATTGAGAAGTGAATGAGTAACTCCACCTACCTCGCTACTATGCTTAACAAGATCCATGAAATCATGATATCATGCAGTACATAACCACCGACACACAAGAGAGGATATGCCACGCAGTGTTGCGATGTCGATAAAGGGCAAGGACGAGGACACAGATAATGCCCATAGCCAAGCGGAGACCTCAATGTAGAACATCTTTCCCTTTGCCATCATGAACCCTTTAGTCAGCCTCCACTCCAGTACTTCACAGTTAATGGAGACTGGCACAATGTCCTCGAAGGATTTGGTCAGACAACATCAATCATCGGGCATGGAGATTGGCAGCCGGCTCCTTGCAATAAAGAAGCAAGCTGCAAACATAGAGAGGGAGCTCCACGATCTGGAATATATTCATCTTCCATCTCGTCTCCTTCAGCAAGATGACGCCTCATACGCCCTCTCTCAACTTCTTCAGCAAGCTCCTCATACTCGTGCCTTCTGCTCAAGTATCTTGTGATAGCCTTGAAATCATCATTTGATTGTTCACTGCCAACACCCTCCTAAACCGAAAAACAATCAAGAAGGGTCTTGATACACCCGACTATTTGGTTTTATGGTGGTTGGTTGGGTGTAGCACTACACCATTCTGTCTCCAACACTTTTCCATCCCCCAAATCCACAACTTCCGCAATCACCAAAGGTGCGAAGCCGCTTGTCCCTCCGGGGGCAAGGATCCTTTCACTCCTTTTGCTTCTATTGTATCTTCTTGGCTTGCCTCTTAGCAGAATGACTAAGCCCCTTCTTTCCCAAAGGTGGTTGAGTGACCTCTAAGATAGATGTATCTAAGTCCTACAATTCTTCCAACACAATGTAAACAACACCCTTGACTTACCAGTCATCACAACGCTGAAGTGCTCCCAAGATAGGCTTAGATTCACCAATCCTTCCTGAAACTGAACCACTGTCTTGCAACTGATAGTCCTACTGAACAAGTGCCTTCACGCACTACTCACACCCAATACTGGGTCATTTTCCACTAAAAACTTGGCATCCGTATAGACTGCTTTCTCTAGTGCACTACCTATAGTGCCACAGGTCACATCTTGGTGAGTGCCTTCGTCAACAACCTCTACAACTACTGGTGCTTCCTCCGTCTTGCCTCCAACGTCCTGCTTCTGGTCACCCAAAGCACACAACATAGTAGTATTTTCTAAGACTCTATCCACCAAAGTCTCCATCACTACCAACATGTTCTCTGTGTGGACCACACTGTTCTGAGCACCCAAGGTTCCTCCGCTCGGAACCATCTCTTTTTGCTACTATGCAACGACATAAGGTCTATCTACAAGCTCGTTGGTTGCCTCAACCAACTTCATGGCTGTCATTTTAGGCATCCACCCCAACTTCCTTCTAGTCATCACAGGCACACCCCAACTCTTGGTTTCATCCAAAAACATCAAATAGTTATCATGGGGCACGGGAACTCCTTTAGCAAGCCTGAGAAAGTCCTATCCCAAGATGATTGTATGTTCATCCAATGGAACCATTGTGAAGTCTAAACTGTCAAACCATTGCCCAACCTTCAAAGGTGTAGAACGAACCACTCTTGTTGTCGACTTCATTGCTGAGTTCACCACCTTAAACGTGGTCTTACTGCTCCCAGGATTACAATGAAGTGATGTAGCAATCTGTTCACTTACAAAAATGTGGGTCGCACTAGTGTCCACCAAGGCTACCACCTTTCACTTACTCATTGTCGCATTCACAAAACAAAGCTCATGCATACCTTCGTCTTGCAACTCATGTTCTTGACCTCCTGTCACAAACTCACCCAGACCTACTGTCAAAGCATATAGCAAATCACAAGATCATGCAGCTGAAAAAGCACTTTATACCAAAGGGACTGGTACCCTTAGAACAGTGATTTGATCAGAATGATGTACCATCCAAGCCCTCTGTGTCACCTAAAGCTGAAGAAGTAGAAGAAGGTGATATTGGGACTTATAAAGAGCCAAAGTACATTAAGATTGAAAAGGTCTTACCTAAAGATCAGACCCCCTTCTTTTCGCCTTCGTATCTCCTCTTCCTAACTGCTTCTGAACTGCCCCATTCCCATCGCAGTAATTAGGATTTTTTCTCAAGCTATTCCCCTAGAGAAATGTATCTAAACTGCCCCACCATAATTGCAGGAATTAGAGTCTCTTTCCAACCTATCTCCCCTAGATAGCTACTCCAGAACTGCCCCATCCAAATAGTAGTAATTCGGAATGTTAAGCCAACTTAGTTCAAGGAAGGAAATAGCTAGTTAACGGTATTACCTCGTCTTATAAGATCGGTACTACACTACCCGACTTAACCCGAAAGGTCTGGATTCGGTCTGTCAAGATAGGCGGTAGAAATCCGAGTGAGGTAGAAATAAGGATTCGATGCCAAAAGCAAGGTGTGGTCTATCAGTCTCGGTTCGGTATGTATCAGGAGGACTCAGGATGGTAGCCGTCTTGGTTCGGTGTGTTCGCTTAGTGAGTGTGTGAAATTTGAGTGTGTGAAAATCTAGTGAGTGAAAAGACTAGTTTCACCCATTGCAGGTATCCTCTCTTATTTATGTTCATGCTCTCCTCCATACAGTTGGGTTTATAGATTGGAAAATGAGTTAGGTTATCCTCCACACATACAGTATGGACTCACTTACGCTCCTACTCGCCTAAAAGGCTCCTCCCTCTAGAGCTGCTCTTTCACCGCATCGTAACGTTAGCAATACTAATGCTCACCGGCTCCTCCAGGCACTTATCTAGGCTCCTCATAATTAGTGTTCTGTCATTGCTGTTCTTGGCCCCTTAGTAGGAGAATCCCTTATGCATGGGGCAGGTCGTTGCTGTGCATTACTATACAACTCTGATCATTTATTAAGTTCAATAATAGTGCTTTCGTAGCCAATTCCTAGTCCTAGTAGCAGAGTCCGTTCGAAAGCCAGTACCCGCGCTAGTATCCATCCCAACAGCGGAGCCATCAAATCTTTTTCTAAGCCAATTATAGTTTCTAAGCCAGTTAGAGATCGAGCATCCCAGCCTAAATTTTAGCCCTCGACGCACAATGGTATATTTATTGGTTATAGTGATACCTCCAAGGCTTACCGAATCTATATTCCAGTGCAACGAAAGACAGTAGTAAGCAAAGATTTTCTATTCCTCCCCCCTAAAAAAGCATTTCTATTTAAGAAAACTGTTCCAAGCTGATTGGCACCTGCCCAAAAAGGTGTTGCTAATGATGATGTTGCTTAAGACGGTAGCCCTAAGTGTAACCACTAGAGTAAGGCTATCCCTTTAGAGGGGTAACTGGCATTATATATGAGATTATGCGTGGGCTGCTATATATCCTTTTTATGTAAGTCCTTTTTTGATTCTCTCGGTATGATTGAAAGGGTTACCCCTCCCTCTTGAAGGATTACCTCTCTCGAAATATGTGAGCCATCCGATCAATCAAACCTGGGATATTTCGGTAGCCATTACCTTTTGGATTCAAGCGATAATGATCAACCACGCACCAGCGAACGAGGAGTCAATCTTGAAAGTCTACTGATGGATCTCTCACGGACTCAAAGTGTAACCAACCAACCAATGGCTATCCCAGGGACTAATGCTGTAGGTTACCAATGGATGGATCTCCCACCCACCCACGTACTCATCACTGCCTGCCTGCGCCTGCCTGACTGACTGCCTAACTTCACACTACGTGCGCCGTCATTACTGAACCTCATCATCCATTGTGTATCTATCCTAAACGTTGACTCCCCCGGATTATTAGGAACGAGGTTCCGTACCATTCGGTGACAAGAGGGAAGGCGAGAATTTCTATGTTCCGTACTGTTTAGTGACAGGTGACAGGAAGCCAGCGATAGCAATCATTTGAACCTAATGAGGCAAGCAGGCAATAAGTGGAACCACCTCCATGCGATGCCTTTGGGGGCAAGCAAAATGGATAAACCACCGACCAAGGACCCGACAGGGGGCTCGACTGATAAGGACCCTTTAGGGGGCTCGACCATAAGCCCCCCCACCCAATAAGTAAATTGAAGAGGAATTTATTGCTTGCTTGACGTTAGGAAAGCAAGGAACTTTAGTTGCTCTTTGGTTACTTATTTGAGAGGGGGCACCCAATAAGTAAACCCTAACCCGGTAGGGGGCCCTTTTTTTGACTTATTTGCCCCTAAAATAAGTCAAAAAAAAAGAAGTAAATTGAAACTTGAAGAACCACCGGGCCGCCATCGTCCTGGACCTTATTTTCCGCTAGCTCCGCTAAGTAAGGATTATACCTTACCACCTTCTAGCTCTTTGAGGGGAAGGGGATGACCTTACCTGAGCTATGCGCAGGCTTTGAGGGGAAGAAAGAAATATAGGGGATGACCTTGAATAGTGAATAGTTCCTCTCCCTTTGGAGCTGCTCCTCGAGAATAGGTCCCATCCTTATCATGATTGGCCCAATCATGAGAGAAATATCATGACATGATCGGGGCGACCCCGATCATGAGTTAATAGGAAATCGGAAACGTACATTGCTATTCTAGCTGAAATACCTGGAATAATCATACCACTTCTACTAGGAGTAGCCTTCTTAGTGTTAGCCGAACGTAAAGTAATGGCTCTCGTGCAACGTCGAAAGGGTCCTAATGTAGTTGGATCGTTCGGATTGTTACAACCTTTAGCAGATGGTTTGAAATTAGCTATGAAAGAACCTATTTCACCAAGTAGTGCTAATTTATCTCTTTTTAGAATGGCTCCAGTGGTTACATCTATGCTAAGTTTGGTTGCTCGGGCCGTTGTACCTTTTGATCATGGTATGGTATCGCCAGATTCGGACATAGGTATACTTCATCTGTCTGCCATATCTTCGCTAGGTGTTTATGGAATTATAATAGCAGGTTGGTCCAGTAATTAGGGGGGCGGCCGTTCGGTCGCCTATGATACTAGGACCAATAGGTCAAAAATGGGTTTGTGCCGCAGGTGTTGAACGATCTACTCTACACAGGTGTGGGCTTACAGGGCTAGGGCTCATAAACCCTCTCTTTCATTCATCAATAGGGCCCTGGTCGGTCACTTTTCCGGGCCAGGATCGATAAGTGGAAGTCATAAAAAAGAGATGTTTCTCTTCGCACCTCAGATCAAGAGGAAGGGTAGCTTGTCAAGCTGGCCTATATATATATATTAGAATATATAAATCAAAAGATTCGCTGTCTTTTAACCGGCTGTTCTTCTTTGTCAACGCTACTAAAGACCTACATTAGTAGAAGTAAGCGGCTGAGTTAGCCTAGCCTACCCTACTAATGTATTGTATAGTAGAGTATAGTATAGTAGGCGAGCGAGTTAGCGAAGACGCTTAGGCTAATAGATAAGAGAGCGTCGGTGCGTAGCCTTCATTCTACTACGCTACGCAAAGGTTACGAAGTCACTTAGCTCGACGTTAGGAGAGTCAAGGGGGAACGCCATACCTACATAGAAGAACCGCTGTTCGCTGACTTTCTAAGGTCTAACCTTTCGCTCCCCTACTGAAAAGGGGCAAAGCCGCTTCACACCACTGATAGATTACTTAAGATTCCATTCAAAAGGCCCTACTTAGTTTCGCAAGCCTTTGTCATTGTTAGGCAACTAAGTAGGGCCCGAGGCCCCCTGCGAATCCGTAAATCTGAGGAGCATGCCGCAACAAAAGGATGGTCCCCTATGCATTTCATTCTTTCTGGAAGGGAAAAAAAAAGAAGTACCCCCATCATGGTGAACCTCTCCTTGTGATCGGGATGAGATAGATGCCTCCCGGCCGGGGGGCGGATCGAATCGGAGTTTCCTTAGGTAGCCACCGACCTACAGTTATCCTTAAACTTCCGTGCTTGGTGGAGAAGAAGCGAACAAAGGTACGCTCGCTTGCTGTCTTGTTCTCTGCCGCGAACTGGGATCGCTCGCCAGCTAGGTCAGATTGGAGCAAGATTTTTTTAGAACGTATTACCCAAATTCGGGGACAAGGGGCGGAACGACCTCTCGATCTACTTACTGCAGCCCAAGAATAAAAACGTCGTCTAGGCGTTCCCTGTTGCTCCGATCTCCTACGCCTAGGACGTTGTCTAGGCCAAGAGCCATAGTTAGTTGCTGTTTCCATTTGGTTGTTTTTTTTCTTGTTGTTGATACCGGCAAGACCCAGCCAGATGATGTCTGCTGGTTGGTAGTGAGAGGACTCTTAGTACCTGCATACCCAAAAGGGGGCGCCGATTAAAAAACAATCATTTGATTTTGTTTCTTGCTCTCCCTTAGCAGCGGGAAAGGAGTCTATCTATCTGCCTAGCTTTGGTAGATTTCCTCCAACGCAATCCACAGAAATTCCACGAATCCCTTGGTGGATAAGTCCGACGACTCAGCAGCAGTGCGGAATTGAGTTTCTCGTCTGGTGGATCTGATCTATAGTTAGGGGGCAATACATACCAAAAGGTTCGAAGAAGGAACGCGCATAAGAGTATATAACCAACCCACCCTTCTGTATAATGTGTATAATGTATAACCTATTCACATTAGTGAAGCGACTGGATGCATAAGGGAAGTGCACGTTTGTGAGACCTTAGTCGGGATGCATAGGGAAGTCAACCTACGAGCACGGAAGGGCGTGGTACCGCTGCCCCTCTCTATCTAAGTAAAGGTAAAGTCTCTGCTTCAGCTAGAATGTAAGGAAATGGAAAGAAGCACGGAAAAGGGTCAAACGCGGTTGCTAGCATCGAGGAGAGCCGTCATCGACGAGAAAGTGGGAGTTCGGACTTGGCGAACGAGCTCTTTCCGCGGGGGAGGAAAGCGGGGCAGGCAGATTCTCCTATAAATAAATAGAGGATCCGGGCCTTTTTGGGGGGAGAAAGGGCAAAACATCGGGTCATCCTTTTTCGTTGAATGTCCCGGGCCCGATTTAGAGAAAGAACTTTTCCTTTGCTGCAGGGCCGGGGAGAACCATTCAAGCGCAGAGATGGCGATGGCTCCGCTGCGATAGAGTATGAGGGAGAATCCGTAGACAACTGGTCGTTACTAGAAGATGATAAAGATGCAGGCTGCTCTTTTTATTTATTAGAAGAGCGAGGTGCAAGCTTCTGACGTATCTGGGCAGGTATATGAGCAGGAGAACTTTTGATCAATTCCATGAGTGGCTGTAAACTGAGAGAAAGCTGATGAGACAGATCCCCCCCCCCCTGAATCTTAGTGCAAAACTGGAATCCGATGACAAAAGAAGAAATTCTCAACCTTAGCTTTAAAAAGCCGAAAGCACTGAAGTACCCCCTATCTAGTAAGGTTTGTGCTTAATGCATTTTTTTTTATAACGAAATACATCATCCATAAACGAGCTTTGAACTAACCCCCTATGAATTAGTTCTAAGAAAGGAATGCGATAACCAAAGAAAGAAGAAAGAGGCGATGGGCCCCATACATCAGAATGCAAAAGGGCTAATGGAATTAAAATAATCAGAAGAGTGGAATTCGTAGGTGTTGCCCGTGTTTGGCCAGCTGGCAGCTAAACCAAGAAGAGAATAAAGAACTAGCGGATGCAGGAAGCAATTGAAAGCGTTCTTGTTTGTGTTCCATGTAGTCGAAGACCTAACAACCAACAAGAAGACCTCTAAAAGCCCTTAGTTGCCTAAGATCAGGAAGCTCTTTGTTATGAAGAAGCCACACAAATAAATCAGAGGAAAATCAAGGTCTAAAGCATATATGGGTTGGCTACGGGCGGCACCCTATAGCTATGACATTATGCGTGTGTAGATCCTTGACAACACAGAGGAAGTCGGAGTAAAGATGGCATAGCTTTGGCGATCATCAAAAAGTTGTCCAACCGATCAAATCTTTTGAGAGACTGACTTTAGGAAGCAACATAGCATCATTGAGATGAGGAACATTGCCAGAACGAGATGATAAAGAGATCGTACCAATGTCTGAAATAGAGAGTGGGGTGTGGTCACCGGTGAAGACGACACTTTTGCCTTGGTACGGCGAGGATGAGACAAATGCAGCCAGATTGCTCGTCATATGATGGGTAGCCCCAGTGTAAATGTAAAAAACAATTTCTAATCTAGCTTGGAAGATGAATACAGAATACCCACGTGATGAGTTGAGCAAAACTCGAGTTGTAACGCTGTGGACATACGATAGCCATGTCTCCAGAGAGAAAAAAAGTATACATACCCAAGTGAATCATAGAGGAGAACCCAAGAGACTCCCATAGGGTTGCTTCTGCTGTTGATAAGAAGACCGGTGCTTTAGGTTATGAAACTAAGGCCACTTACTTTATTATTATTTTTAATATACTTCCCATAGATTTGTTGGGAAATTTATGTCGCCATAGATCTTTGAACCGTTTCTGGGCACTGCACTTGAACCACTGATGCACGAACTGGTACTGTTGTTGTTAGTCACACAGTTACGGTTGCTGTGAGAGTAGCGTGGCAGGGAGCACAAGCACACTTGACAGGAGATAGACACAGGCGGTAGAGAGAGAAAGAGAGGCAAGCCCCTAATTCAAAATATAGTGTGAGGGGGACAGAGCTTCCATTTCCAGATACAATCCTCCGCCTCAAGGCGTTCTTTTTTTCCAGGAATCTGTCAATCGGAGGAGCGCAACCAAGTTTCAAAGCTCAAAGCCCTGCAAGGGATGTGAAGCCCTTCTCAATGTCTTCCACTCGTCCAGTGGATCCAGGAGGCAAGGGGAGTCCGTTGATTGAATCCAATCCCATCAAGCATAGACGGGTAGAGTTCACTCATCCGGTAGCGAGGGGAAGATGAACAATGAAGCTATAGCTGCTCACCTTTCCCGCTATCTGCCTTTAAGTGATAGGGGAGCTAACAGCCCACCAACAAATCTTTCTTTCTATCTCGAATTCTTGATCTTTGGTGCCAGTGGAGCAAAGGAAGTGGGGGACGAACTCCTCTATCTACCCTAGAAATGGGTTGGATCTATTGAATGAGATCCTGGAGACAGGGCTGGGCTGGGTATGAGTCGATCGGATGCAGGGAAGCCCAGGCAATCCGTTCCTATCAATCATTCGTCAGGAAGCAGTGGAAGAAAGAATCGTTAAGCCGAAAACTCTTCGATATATGGCTGTAAGATGGAGTAGACCTCCTCTGAGAAGGTTCAAATTCAATGTCGACGGTGCTTCTAGAGGTAATGGGTTATAATTCAATACATCGTGCTCTAACACTACAGGCAAGGAGCTACATGCAACTACAAAAGGAAAGAAGAGAGCTCACATCTAATACACATTCTTATCTAGCTTAGCTTGTTCTAACCTTCAGGCAAAGACCTTGAGAGATCTCATTAGTTCTTTTCTGTCTTAGATTGCTCTAACCTTGAAGAATGGGCTGTTTCGCCCCTGAGTAAAGACTTCGTGATGTAAGTCCAGCAGCTGCTTCCAATCCGTCCCATCATTTTGGGATACTTCCCGGATTGCCCAGGACCAGCGTTGAGGGGCTTCAGGAGGTAATTCGTTCGCGAGCTCCATTATCTCTTTTATTAGAGCTCGCCTTATTTCCTCACAAAGCTTCTTATCCCTTTTTTTTTTCTTGGTCGTTGGGATCCTCGGCACTGGAATTAGCGCTGGGGTGGTTTTCTAGGCGTTTACGCTTCAAGCGCCTACCATTCTGATCCATCGAAAAAATAAGGAAGAATGAAATCGCACTACACACACATAGAAAGAGTTCTGGAGGATAGACAAGGCTCATGGGTACGTACTTTGTTTTTATCTATAAAGGAGTAATTCAAAGGATAAATGATTCAGGATTTACTCTCTTAAGGTTAAGGTAAAGATGGAAGGGGCAGCGCAGCATGTGGTAGGAGGATTACAGCGAGAGGAAAGCGCCTATGTGTTAAGCATCGTAAACGTCGCGTTTCCATTCTTTAATCGCCTTCCATCTTTCAAAAAGGAGAAAGGATCTTTCCGTGATGGCGAAAGAGGTCTCCGCCCACTTCTTTATTTATGCTTTTAAAAAAAAAAGAAAATAAAATTTTCATCCGTTTTCTTTTTTTTTAATTAAGCTTTCTTGCCCCCGAGCTGTAGAAAAGAGTTGTTATCCCCTGTCTCCTTCAGACCGAGCGTAGGGTTTCGGGGAGTTCTCGCAGGGATGTTTCCGAAAGTGAAGCAAAGGTACTCTCCTCGGTGAGAGACCCAACTTTAGATAGGTAGTGAGCGCCTTAAGGGGGGAGGCAGGAACGGAGCAACTATGCGACTCATTGAGTATATGTCGGCGCAATAGCTGTTTTTGCAAGCTGTTCCGCGCCCGAGTTCCGAGTTAGAGAATACCTTCTCTTCTGTAGCGCAATCAAGGTAAGCTTGGTTCCCTTAACTTAACTCTCCGAAGGCGGAATCAAGGAGGAAAGCTAGACTCCTTGAAGCGCATTTCCGCTTTTCAAGCCACTCAGAATGCCGGCCCGCCATTCCTTACTTTAGGAATGGGATAAGGGCCCTACCTCTCCGAATACCCCCCGAGAGGGAAAGAGGAGGGTAAGGTACCGAGCAACCTCTCCCCCGATCTTCGATCGGGAACTTCCCCCCGGGTTCTCTTCCCTACTTGCCGGTTCTCCCTTCTCGCTTTCCTTTCATTAACAACTGGCCCCCTGTCCCGTACCTCTCCCTTGGCCTGGGAATGATAGAAGAAGGAATGGAATGAAGCCGATAGAGGAATCTGTTGAGTAAAGCCCGCCCTTGATTGAATAATTGATGGAATAAGCTTTTCCCCCAGATGCCGCCGGATGGGATCGATAGTTGGAGATTGGAGGTATTCAGAGGTAGACTGCCTCGTCCCTTTGATTGAAGAGATCGGTCCCTAACTCCTTCCCGGATCCATCGGCAGCGGAACGAATTGAACTTATCGAGATCTTGACCTCTCGCTCCCCCTCTCCAGATATCCACATTGGAGGGGCGGTTTAGCAGCGGCAATACGAAGCACTCGTCCCTCTACCCACGATGTATGCACCCGATGAACGAATCAATCCCAAGCTGGGCCATTAAGTTAAGATGTCGGGACCTGGGATCAGAAAGGCCCCTACCGGCGGTTGGAGAAAGCATAAGTCCAGGCAATCCACCTTCCTCCCTTCTCGCTTCATTCCTTCCGAAGCCCAGCTAAGCCACTGAGCCATCTATTCCAATCATTATTTCTCCGGATCGGAGCCGGCCCCGGGCCAAGTGGCGGCTTCGATTCATTCACGGCCGACTGAAGGAAGCGAGACAAGCGATTCCTCTCCCTCTCCCTTCCGTGCATCCCCTTCTCTCGTTCCCTCTCTCGCTCCATTGAAATGAATGCATGTTCCCGGAGGCAGGAGTCTCTCGTATCACCAGACCTCTCCATCTGCAGTTCCATCCCCGGCGGGCCACTATTGATCGAGAGGAGCATGTGATGAACCCTGTTGCCGGGGAATGAGGGAAGGGGTGAGCAAGCCACTCAGGAGATGGTGGACCTCGTGATCTTCAGCGGATCGGAAAACGTATCATCCGGGGCCTTGGATCATTAGTAGGGCTTGGGATTGCGGGTAGGCTCTATCAATGACTAGCGGGGAGAGGTTAGAAAGGAGGTGGCCATCTACTTGAAAATCCGTATGACAAGGTAAGTACTCGATTCGCGTTCTCTTTCTTCTGCTCCCCCCTGCCTCTCACCGGTACGAACCCGCCAATCCAATTCTTTCTCTTCTCGAATCCGCTGCGGGCTAACAGCGGAGAAATGCCAAACACAACTCACTCCCCTGCCCCGTACCGGGAATAGGGGCATCAGAAGCGGGTTCTCTCGATCTGTAGCTCTCAGGGCACCATAATCACCATTTCCGGATGGAAGCCATGAACCAGAACTGGCTTTCTGCCAAGTTCCTTTGTTTGCCACCCATCGAGTGAAAAAGAGCGGAAGTGAGACCATCTCAATCAAGGTTCTCTCCACCACCCTCAGCCTATCCATCCGAACCAGCCCATCAGTGGCTCCATCCGCGGCTAAGCATGCCTCTAACGCCTCTCCCAATCCCTATCAATACAGTCTTCCATTTCTCTCGAACGGTGCCCCGGTCAACCTTCTCCCTCCGTCCCGAGGCAGGGTGAAAAGCATTCCGTTCCTTTCCCTGAGTAAGTGATAGGCACCAATCTATGTTATTTCTCTCCCCGGGTCCGACTGATCTCATTCTTCTTCCTGTCCGCCTAGCCTCGCAAGGAAAGCAAGTGGGCCCGGCCTTTGTTTAAATTCTCTCTAAGACCCTGACCCATTGGAAGCAGCCTTCGAAGCGCCAGAGGCGGATCCAGAACTGACTATTGACTCTCTCCACGTAGAAGTCCCCTTCTTCAGTGAGCTTACGCTCCAAATCATCCCGCACAGACAACAAATACTTGTCATCTGGACGACACGACTCCAAAATACCGCACCATACCAAGGTGATAGCAATTAACTACTAACCCATCTAAAAAACCTAACCAGATAGGAAACGGTAGTGGTATGATTCCACCAGGCGAGAAGGCCACCAAAACGTGCCTATACCAGTGTCGGTTATATTGAGGTATTCCTTAGCCGAAGACGAATACCGCCTGTAGCCAGCCCCTTTAAGCCTCAAAGAGACCAGAAGGGAAGAAGATCCAATTGATTTCAACACAGGCATAAAAGCCACGCTGAATCGAGTGGACCGAATCATTTTCAACGACAAAGGAGATAACTCTCTGTCGTGAATGCGAAATTTCTTCGCAAACTCAAGTCCACCACAATCTGACGTCAACGTTTTCGCCAAAGAGATTTTAACCCCGAGACGATTCATGACGTCACGATAGACCCTCGCGACTTCCGGATCCCCGATAACGATATCATCACCGAGGAGAGCGAAACACTTTACCTGGATAAACCTTTTCCGCGCAATACCACACCACAAAGTGATGGGCAAGCGCGAAAAGAAGCCAAGAAGAAAGGTAACCGTTCAGGTTGCCCGGCATTGAAACAAACGAATTTTGGGCCAACGCTTTTATTACGCTCCGTCTCTAGCAAAAACAAAGGGCCCTCAAGCCAAGCCCAGGGAGCAGCTTCACCTTCTGTCCTCCCCAGGCGCATCACAGTTCATTACCAACCCAATCCGGCTGTTCCCCACATCTGATTGATCGAGTTGACTCCTCTCTCGCTTCCAATTAGATTCGATCTACGATGCCATCAACCGGCAGTGAGAAGTCGAGTAGGCTAGCCGATGTAGCTATTGGCAACTTCTTCAGGTAGATAGTCGCCGGGATCCTCTCAAATCTTGGCCTCGCCTCTCTTTCCTCCCTCAAGAGGTTTTTATTCCTGGCCTTTGTTTGGCCGGCCTTCACAAACCTTCTGCCCGACCGTTTCTTCGAGGCAGCCTGCTCTTGCTCAGGTGCCTTGAGTGCTGCAGATGGTGCTCGTGATGCTGGCGATTCCTGTCGGTGGAGCTGAAGCTGTAAACTCTGATGCTGCCGTTTCGGCTTACGACTCTTGAACGCAGATGTGAGCGAGCCGGTTGAGTTTGGCGGGCCCTCATACTTCGAGTCACCATCCGTTGAGCCGAGGACGGTGCTGAAGAAATGATGGGACTTCTTCTTTCCTCCCTGACGGGGGATGCATGCTGGCTGACGGGTGCGGAACCTCCCTTTCCTTTCATGGTCCGGGTTTGCTTCTGCCTGGGCTGGTGACCTTTCCGATGTTGCGATGATCTGGGTGGCTGCCCCTGCTCAGGAATGGGTCCATATGTGGGTTCAGGAGGAAGAGGACTTCGACTCCCAACTCTTTCTTGATCAGGGAATTGCTGCTCTTTGAATGTCAACAGCTTGTTGATTCCTTGCGAGAAGTAAGAAAACGTCAGTGGATGCCACCATCGGACATACTCCAAGACCATCTTGCCCTCTCTGTCATCCGGCATTATCACGAAAGCAGCCCCGGTGCCCTTTCTCATCATATGTGCGCAGTACCCCGCCAGTTCCGAAAGGTTAAAGATGACGCGCTTGACGTCGTGACCGGGTGCCGGAATGAATTGGTCAAAACAAAATTCTCTTGCAAACCGGTGGGGATTTTACGGTTCTGCCCGAAGCACGTTGCCCTGCCGCAACGTCAGAATGCCGCATCGCATGGAGATCAGATCAGATACTATCTTTGATGCATTTTCACAACAGCAATAAGTAGCAAGGGCCTTTTTCATCGACCTTGTCGACCAATCATACAAGATTTAGGGATCTCTTAAATACCATGCTTGTAGGGTCGCCACGTGAAGCTCTTCGGATGACAAATAAAGAGCCTGGCTATCTTCGCATCGAACTTCCCGGCTTCAATGTTCTCAATTGCAAGCATCTCCGGGACATAATCTTTTAGCTTCCCCAGGTCCAAAAGCGGCAATCTCATATACAGCTTAGGAAAATACTGGTCCAGCCATGCATAGAAGTAGTGGACCGGGGATTCCGCATTGCACTGGCCGGACCCACTTTCTCTTGGGCAACAGCGCCCAAACCGTAATAAATGCTGGCAAGGACGGCCACAAGGCCTAGCATCACTGGCAGATTTGGAAGGGGATTTCGGACCAACAGATGAGGTGGGATTGGCCCCAGAACCAGAGGGACAGGAGGAGCGAGAGAGCTGCTGGTCATACACTGCCAGAGAACCAGCCCCTCGACCACCAACAGCAGGGGGAGCTCTTGACTTCTCCATACTAACTCCCGAGGATTTTTTAAAACTTCCACGACCTCTTCTACCCGGATAAGAACTCAACTCACCAGAACCAGAAGCACCACCCAGCCCTGAATCATGACATACATGACTTATCTTACTTCGATCTGATACCTCTCGATTCAGAGAGGAAATGCGCATTTGTATTATTTGGAGTCTCCCCATCTCGATCTCTACTAATTGGATATGGGACTGGGTGAAGGGAAGCTTTATGGGAGAAAGGAGGAAAAGGTCAGGCTAGTAGCTAAACTAAAGGCTTTACTCAAACATATGGGATAGATTACGAGGAAGCCTTTGCCCCGGTAGCCAAGATGAAGTCTGTGCGTCTCCTGCTCTCTATTGCTGCGAATCGAGATTGGCCTCTGTTCCAATTATATGTTCAAAATGCCTTCCTGAACGGGGACCTAAAGGAAGAAGTTTTACATGAGTCCTCCACCCGGTTGTGTAAGGGGGAGGAGAACAAGAGAGGTAAACTGGAGTGGAAGCCAAACGACGGGGCCGAAAATCTGTGATCGATCCGAAGAACCACTGCCAGATACGATTCTGCTTCCCCTTCGTACTACCAAAAAATGAGATTCTTGCCCGGCTTTCTTTCAGCTTAAGAAGGCTGCGGTGAGAATGAGGATCACTTCGGAACTCTAGGAGAATGGGCGTTTTAGGGCGGGATCTAAAAGCTCTCCAACGTGTTTCGGAGCCTTCGGCCGTGAGAGGAGAGGGTCTTTTGGCTTCCTCAGGGCCGTGTGAAGCTTAGCTTGCTTTAGCAGCCACGTGATGATTCAAGTTCGTGGTAGGCGTAGAAGCTGGGCCAAGCGGTAGCGAAGCTCAGGTGGTGATGCAAGTGCGCGGTGAGCGTAGTAGCCCCCTCTCGGGCATGCTCCTTGTACAACCAAGCGAAGAGCTAGTGAGGGCCGGAATGGAATATCATATGTAGTGTAGAAGCGGGTTTCGTCTCATTTTCCGGAAAGCCAGTCATACTATTCCACTTTAGCTAAGCTAATGATGAAACAGGATCTGGATTTGTCTGCAGATGATGATGATGTCCACTCCTGGCTCGATGCGCTTAACGAAAGGGAACTTTCTAGATTAAGAAAGAATTTCCTTCGTAATTAAGAAGCATCCTTTAAGTGAGTAGGGGTGCGCCGGACCGCCGACGAATAATAGGTACCCCCACCCCAGGCAGAGTTAGTGAGCCGTGTAATAGGCGACCATTTCGCGCGGTTCGGGGGGCACTTGAGTCAGCCGCCGGCGCCCGACTGCGTCTTGACCCCTATCCAATTTTTGGGCCAATTCCCCCTTTGTACTACCAAAAAATGAGATTCTTGCCGAATCCGAGTTTGCTGCTCCAACCATTACCAAACTAATACCTATTCTGTTTAGTACTTCAGGGGCTTCTGTTGCGTATAATGTAAATCCCGTAGCGGATCAATTCCAACGAGCCTTTCAAACTAGTACTTCTTGTTG
>Ga0115844_100037_pt1 | contig 23667 bp, 31 predicted proteins | sample InSIn1gowninarea_FD_83858 | JGI IMG/M metagenome (GOLD analysis project Ga0115844, IMG submission 83858) | reverse complement strand
TGAGCACAAATGTTGAAGCTCTGAGCTAATGATGGACAAAAATATGACATATAGAGTACAAACTGAGGCACATCCTCAACAGGATCAAGGCACAACTATAGTGTGTGGAGGATTCCAGTGACAAGGAAGGGGACGAGGGGGAGGAGCTGGAAGAGGTCGTTGACACATTATTTGTTAAAACTGTGGGTAACCATGCCACTTTGTGCGAGATTGTCAGAACCCAACACACCCCTCTTATCAATATTGTCGACAGTTTGATCACATTATAGAATATTGTCCCATGCTCATTGCAAAGATGCAAGAGACCCATCATCCCACTCAAAACATCGAGATGATGAGATTAGAAATGTGTGAAGATGGGCCCAACATTAATATAGTTATGTGAAGCGGTATAGCTACCAGGGAAGATAAAGCCACAAGGAAACAACTAGAAGAGAATGCATGGGTGTTCAAGGCTGCTGACAAAGATGCTGAATTTGATTTGCATAAGGAAAAGGAAAATTTTATGGAGGCGAAGAGGAGATTTGTAGATTCATGAGCTTCCACATCAAAAGCTCAGAGCACACGAATAGAGAAGCCTAAAGAGGTCATTGGTGCACATGAAATAGATCCTTAAGTGCTAACATCCTTCTTACAGACTTTCATGAAGTTCCTAAGGGACCAGCAAGCAGTAGAGGAACTGCAATAGTTGATAGACAACTACGACCGTGAGGGTAAGCCATTGCTTGAACAACGCGTAGTACATAAAGTAGAAAAAGGTAAGAAAATGACTGGTCGAGAAATGAGGTTGACTACACAAATTAGACAATTCAAAATGGACTAGGTCATCCTAGATTTGGGATCTGATGCGAATGTTTTACCTAAACAAACTTGGGAAAGAGTGGGAAATCCAATGCCACAATGGTCCCCAATTTAGTTGTGAATGGTGAACCAACAGAAGATTATTCCTATGCAGCGCTTACATGGAGTAACTATATATATTGAAGGGGCACATGCTATACCTAATTTTGAAGTAATCAAAATAGTGGATGACAATAATCCCTACCCAGCACTGTTGGGAATTGATTGGGCATTTGATATGAATGCAGCCATTAACTCAAAGAAGCGTAACATGAAGTTTGATGTGAAGGAACTCAGAGTCATTGTTCCATTGGATCCAACCGAGGGTGTGTGGTGTATTGAACCAATCTGATATTACTATGAGGAGGATGATATTGAGTAGATCTATAATATTACTACGCAGAATGAGGATTGGATCAACCCTACGGTGGATGGGTGAATTGCTTGGGAAAAGGAAAACTCCTGCAACTTAGATTCAGATGAGGAGCTTGAACATTGTTAGAATAGATTGCATGAAGTATCAATTTTGTGATGCAATAGGCTTACTAAGTCACTTCGACATATATCTAATGAGGTACACAATTTATAGTATTATGATGTCTTAGAAGATGTAAATTTATTTCTTAATAAATTTGAAAGGGATGTACTGGAGGAGCATCAGTTATAGGCATTGGACATTGTGCTAAGAGCTATGCCTGCTAGATGGTGGGGTATGCATAAGAACAATTTTACAGACTGGAAGGAGCATCATAGGATGAAGAAGCTGCGGTTTGGATATGCTAACACCCGCATTACTAAAAAATGTATGGGGAAGGATGATTCGCATGAGAAGCTGGCTTGTTGGACAAAAGCATGGGGAGAGGAACCACAGCCTGAATGGGTACACATATTCTGCCACACTTGGATACTATTCCGATGAATTGGTATTTAGAAATAGAGCTATGACATGAAACCACGGAGTGGGATTTTTTGAAGGAAGGATTTCTGTTAACATTCAATTTTGAGGATGGATTCGAGTGTATTGATGAAGCATTATAGGAAATCAAGGTTGTGATATTTAGAACACCCATAGAACCTATCACTTGGGTACAACCAGACTAGAGTACATAGCTGTGACATGCGTTGGAATGCTACAATGTTACCACAAAAGAGGGCGAGGAAGATCCCAGGAATATCAGTATCCCTAAGTCAGAGGGACATCGCAAAGTCAATGGGCCTAAGGTAGAAGTTGCTAACATCTCAAAACCATTGAAAACCAAGAAAGTGAACATTGGATCAGGCGCACAGTTGAAGTTCATAAATATAGGTGATTACTAGGATGAGGACACAGTTGACAAGGTTGCAGAGTTATTATCGGAATATCAGGACTTGTTTCCAATTTTTTTTTCTGATTTGGAGGGGATAGTAGGTGATCTAGGTGTTATGAAGATAAATCTGAAGCCATATGTGAATCCAGTGAAGCAGTGCCTGTACCGATTGAATCCTAAATACAAGGAAAACATGTGCAAAGAACTGGATAAGATGCTTGCAGTAGGGATTATTGAGCATGTAGAAGAATCATACTAGGTTAGTCTTATGTTAGTCTAAGAGAAGAAGACAAAGGACAAAATTTCAATCTACATAGATCTAAGGAAGTTGAATGATGCTTGTGTACATGATCCATTCCCTACGACATTCATAGACGAAGTCTTGGAAAACATTTGAGGTCAAGAAGCTTACTCTTTTACAGATCGGTTCTCAGGGTATCACCAGATCAAGATTGTGCCAGAAGACTAAAGTAAAACTACCTTCGCCACAAAATGGGGCTATTTTGAGTATACACTTATGCCCTTTGGACTTAAGAATGCCCTTGCGATCTTTTCTCGAGTGATAGTTGTAGCCTTTAAAGAATTTATTCATAGGTTTTTTGAGGTGTATTTTGATGATTTGATGGTGTTTAGATTAGTGAGAAAGCATGTCTCCAGTCTTCACCTAATGTTGGATACTTGTGTGAAGTATCAGATATCCATTAATTTGACGAAGTGCATATTTTGTGTACCATATGGGATACTTTTGGGCCATGTTGTTTGTAAGAAGGGGTTTATGGTGGACCCTACCAAAATTGTAGTAGTTATCAATTTGGAGCCTTCGAGGTATGTAGAACAGCTCCGCGCAACCTTGGGCCATACAAGATACTATAGGAAGTTCATCAAGGCATATGTGCATATCACTGCAGCCATGGAGAAATGGTTGAAGAAGGATGTGACATTTTGCTGGGATGATGATTGCCACAAAAGCTTAGATGATTTGAAGGAAAAAATGGTTACGACACCTATTCTAGTGTTTCTTGATTGGAAGAAAGAATTCCATGTACATTTCGATGCATCCTGCATAGCATTAGGAGGAGTGTTAAGCCAACCAGGCGTAGGAGACATTGACCATCTGATTTCATTTGTAAGAAAAAATTTGTCTAAGCCATAAAATAATTACTCAACCATGGAGCATGAAGGATTGGCGATGATATACGTGCTCGAGAAGTTCAAACATTATTTGTTGGGTACGCACTTCAAAATCTACATAGACCACTCCGCTTTGAAGTACTTGGTCAAAAAGCATGTGTTGGGGGGTGGGGGAATTTGTAGGTGGTTATTGCTATTTCAAGAACACGACTTTGAAGTAGTTGTGAAGCTAGGGAGATCAAATGCTGAATTGGATCATGTTTCACAGATTGAGAATGGCGACAAGCCTACAAGTCTTGATGAAGGATTGCCTAATGAGCAATTTTTTTTTTTGTGCATGTTGTAGGTGAACATTTTACAGACATAATCCAATTCTTGTCTATGGTTACATCTCCTAAAGGGTATACAATGCAACAAAAGAAAGAATTGGTGATCATGGCTATAGAAATTTATTTATTTATTTATTTATTGTAGGGAACTTATATAAAATGGGATCAGATGAAGTTCTACACAGATATGTACCAGATTATGAATGAAAAAGTATGCTCACTAAAGCACATGGAAGAAATGTTGGATGACATTATGTGGGAAGATCGATTGCTTAGAAGATCCTACTAGATGGGCTATGGTGGCCAACTGTGCAAAAGGATTCCAAGGAATATTGTAGGGTGTGCCATGTTTGTTAGAAGAATAGGGGCCTATCACGAAGGGATGAATTTCCTATGAACCCACAAGTTTCTCTACAGGAATTTGAAGAATGGGCAATATATTTTGTAGGTCCTATTCAACCACGAACAAAGAAGACAGGAGCACGATATATCATCATGGTGACAAAATACTTGACCAAGTGGGATGAGGCACAACCCATGAAGGATTGCAGCGTGACTACAACTGGGATGTTCATATTTGAATATATTTTGTCTCGTTTTGGATGTCCTAAGATTTTTATGAGCGATAGGGGTTCGCATTTTCTGAATGAAATGATTGTCGCTCTGCTTAAAGAATTCCAGATGTATCATCAGAAAATCACGCCGTATCATCCTCAAGCAAATAGAATGGTTGAAGCCTTTAATAAAATCATGGAGAATGCTTTGACGAAGATCTGTAATGAAAATAGAAATGATTGGGATGTGCGCATAACAATTTTTCTTTGGGACTATCAAATCACTTGTAAGAAGTTGACTAGACAGAAACTGTTTATGTTGGTTTATGGACAAGAGGCAGTGATGCCAATGGAGTACATCATGCCCAATTTGCGTATTGTTGCAGTCATAGAGATGACAGATTGGGATACCATGGAAGAACACCTCATGAAAATACTTGAATTAGAAGAATATCTCTTCCTGGCAGGTTTTGATCAACAGGTGTAGAAAGCTCGAGAAAAGGCATGGCATGATCGCCACATCAAGTAGCACATCTTTAAAATTGGAGATTTAGTACTAATGTATGATAGCAAGTTTACGAAGTTTCCAGGAAAATTTCAAATGCATTCGCTGGGGCCATACACCATCAAGGAGATTACGGATGGAGGTGTAGTTCAGCTCGTGAAGCTAAATGAGGAGATATTTCCAAGAAGAATCAATGGGATCTGGTTAAAGTTGTACAGGGGTAATCCCACCCCTACTCAATGACCATATGAATTCAAGACATTCTTAGTACTTCAGGAATTTGTAAGGAAGTGTGGGACTATAAACTACACTGCCAGAAGGACATCTTGGCGAAGTGAATGGGTTGTGAGATGATTAGTAGAAAGGTGCAAAGGGGAGCTGCGACGAAGGAGCTACGATAGCATGGTGGGTCCTGCACAACTTGGCTAAAAAGTGACTATTAGAAGCACTATGGATGATTGGATGGCTATTTTTTCGTTAAAGGGAGTGGGGGGAGAGCATTTAAGGAGCATATCTTTGGAAATTTCCCCCGAAAAGAGCATATGGATTTGAATTCAAAATGAGCTATAAATACAACATGCCTCTCCACATTCGAATACTTTTATTCCTGAGAAATTGTTTTAAGATTTTGTGCTTTAGTTTGTGCCAAGATGATTGCTTCATGTATGGAGGAGATTGGAAAGAGATATGAGAGAAGTTTTTGCAGCAAGGACTTGGGTGGGAGGCAAATTTACCTGAGTGGAAAAAGGAAATATTCTGGGAGAGAATGACTAGAACACAACCCATGTCTACCACAATGCCTAGTTTCCGAGGCCTAAACTCACTACCTCCATGGTAGGAGAGAAGAAGCAAAAGAATCCACAACAAGTTCCTGTGCAGCAATCGTCATGCAAGAATCCAATAGAGGTCAGACATAAGGGTAGGATGGATAAAAGAAAGCAACCAACGGAGACCCTAGACTTGGATGAGGAAGAATTGAACATTGGAGTTGAAGTTATTGATGCTGAGGAAGCAGTGCTGATTACTTGGCTACCACCTTATGTACCCCCTAGAAAACCCACTGCCAAAGTGACTAAGGACCCAGACTCCAGGAAATTCTAAATCTGCACACCATTGTTTCCAGAGGATGTACATTTTGAGGGCCATTTGTTGGCATAGGTACTGTTTTTTAAGATGGAGGACTGAGACCTGGGTGATCATGCGAAGTTCGCATAGTTGAAAAGTAGAAAATACTTGAAATCAATCTACTATCAGGAGTCGGGTGTTACACAACTTGACCCAATGAAGTGGGAGACCAGAATTGAGTGCGAGATTTCTCAAAATGTTGTAGGTGCCACATTCTAGCCACAGTGTCATTAACACTGTATATGTGCGTCAATTATTGGTGCTGGTTCACGATGGGTGCCTATGGTTGGGAGGGCCCATTCCAGTTACCGACATGTTGGTCCATCGAATAACCTTGTTTCATTATCAAGGCGTGAACCCCGCAAATGCTTTTGTAGGGAAATCACGGGAGAAGAAGATGATAGATGAGATGAAGAGCTACTTTAGGTTGGTGAAGAATTCACGTGGATACACAATTAGACCCATATCAGATGGCATTGTGTAATTTGCTGCAAAAATATTGGCTGGAAAGATAATGAGGAAGTGTTGCACTGATGAAATGCTGACACTAGTAGTATTTTTGGCTGCAAAGTGCAGCAAAGGGGTCCAATAAAATTGGGCCAAGTATCTCTGTCACGAGTTCTTGGAGGATTTATGTGAAGCCCAAGAGGATGGAAAGGAATTCCACTATGCATGGTTACTTCTGTTGATCATGCTGGTGGCATTGACGACGCCTGAGGAGATGTAGTTTCTGACATATGATCTAGACTTGTGCGAGGCTACAAAATTCGCCTCTCTTTGGGTGATGAAGGATCATGAACACATCATGCAAACAAAGATCTTCCAAGTCTTGTTTGAATCAGAGTTGCAGATGATGATCAACTAATGACCGCTTTTATCACCTAACTTACATTCGAAATATGCTAATATTGCAGATTTCAAGAAATTTTTTCACAATTTATATATACACGCAAAGAAGGATGCCACAGGCACATGGTATAAGTTGCCATACCTAGTCATAGAGGATGACATTATGGGGGTCAATAGCAAATGGCCGAGCGAATGGATTTCCCCATTGGACATAGGTATAGGAACAAGTAAGGCTGCAAAAGGCGAAATAGGGAAAACCATAACTACGAAAGTTGCAGAGAAAGACAAGGAGAAATACGCATATAAGGCTTGTACAAAAGAAAAGGCAGCATAGAAAGAAAAGGCCATGCAAAAAGAAAAGGCAGTCCAACAGGAAAAGATTACTACCAAAGAGAGGGAAGCACTGGAAGAATAGGTCTCTGCAAAAGAGATGGAAGCGCCAAAGGAGAAAGATGCAACCATGTTGCAGGTCACTATTGGCCTCGATGAACCTAAAATAGAGTGTACCAATGTTGTGGTTGCGGTTGAAGGTGAAGAGAAAGGGGGCACAGACTTGGAGTCCCCCTTCAGTGTCAAGAAGAGGGAGAAGTGAAGTTCCATGGGACCTTGCAAGAAGCAAAAGGTTGGATAAATCTGTTATTGTGACACCATTGGTCCTCACGAAGGGGGACCTTGATGAGATTGGGGATGTTGTCGACAACACCATTGAAACTATTTGGGGACACATCGAGGACCAGTACCACCAGTTATTGGACAAAGTACAACAAGGCCTAAAGGAATTGCAGGTACAGATAGAGGTGATCCAGGTGAGCGTGGGACAATTGAGCATGCCGAGCATTAGTGTAGTGGAAATCATGTTTGAGCTTAAACCAATACCACTACCAAGGGACTCTCTCTAGTTTGAGACAACCGAAGATCAAGAGCACGCATAGTTTTGGAAGAACCTGAGTATCAACCTAGCAACACTATTGATCCAGTCTTTGCATGAGTTACACCAAGGAGTTTCCAGTGAGATCTGTGTTCGGGATAAGCAAGCACTCTTGATTATCAACGAAGTAAAAACTAACAATCAACATATATTTGAAGAGAAGGCACAGACTGTGTAGGCCTGCGGTGAGGAAATACAATAGAATCATCAGCTAGAGACCGCGCTTACTCAAGTAAGCAGTGAGCTCTCTAAGCTCCAAATTCTAGCAGAAGAAAACTCAACAGAGAAAATTATGAAGTTAGCTGTTATGGTGAAGGAATCCAAGGAGGAAATTGGTAAGGTATGATTTGAACTGCAGCTGCAGATTTCAGAGCTCCAGCTTAAGTTTCCACCAACCAATCCTTCGGAAGTTAGCGAGCAGCGTGAGGTTGCTATTAAAGAAGATATGACCTCTTTGGACATTGCAGTCAAGGATTGTAGTCAATTGTTTGAGCATATGATGGAGATGTGGACCTCATTGTAGGAGGATCCAATTGTAGAAAATTGAAGTGGATATTCGTGAAAAACAATGATAGTTTGACGAGATCAAGGTGACAGCACAGACCTTAGCACCTGCGCAAAGGTTCACCAGACTTCAGGAAGGAAAGTTCATCCAGATCTAGATTGATGAGCTGAGTTAGAAGGCTTCCATTATATCCTCATGGATGCAGTCATGGGCTGATGGGGAAAGCCAGCTATCACAAAAAGTCCAAATAAAATTGAAGACTTTGCAGCTGATGCATAGAACCATGGGCCTTGTAGTCGAAGTTCCACCCACAAAAATATTGGTCGAAGAGGTTCGTTAGGATGATGCACAGGGAAAAGCAAATATTCAAGCATTGAAGACAGAGTTTAGCAATCTGCAAGTAAAGATCAAGGCAACAACAAAAGAGTGACTCGGGACGAGTCACGACTTTGTGTTGGGGGCTTGTTGGGGGCCCTTAGATTTCAAATTTTGTAAAGTTTTGGAAAATATTGTAAAGTCTCCACATTTTGAGGAGCGGAGCATGAGTAGCACAGGTCGATAGGAGTCAAAGGGGATTTTATAAGGTAAAATCCCCTTATTTTGTTAAGAGTCAAGTTGTTTTGAGACCTACACATGGTTCATGAACCATGGTATTGTAATGAAGAATGATATAAAAGGAAGTCATAGAAGAGTTGTAAAGGCATGAAAAGAAAGAGATAAACTGCAGAATTTGGGTCCCTTTTTTCCATTTTGTACTTAGGCAAAGGGGAAGGCTCCTGTAGCTATGTTTGTGGAGACTTTGGTAAGTCCTTAGCTAAGTGCACAGCCCTTGCAGCTATGTGTGCATGGTTGGAAAGGGTTGTAATTGAAGATCTAAAGCATAATAAAGACTTATTTTTGAGAATTGTCTATGCACTTATGTATTATTGCTTCATTTTAAATTTATTGTTGAATGCAATGAATCAAAAAAAGTACTTAGTAGATTCGAAAATAAGTAGATATGTTCATTTATATGATGTTGTGAAAGTCTAGTGCAATTAGTGAAGGACATAGACCTGCTAACCGTTAGTTACTATAATTTACGGGTTTTAAGGGTTAGGGTTCACAAAGGTCAAGATAAAGACCTAAGTTGATAGAAACACATTGTTATCACCTAAATCTGCCCTAGGCTGAAGGAAGGCAAAAATTAGGGTAACCACAAACCACGCTCAGTTTGGTAGCTAGCCCTACCAGAACAGGAGAGGGCTCTCTCCGAGTCACGCTCACTGAATAAATACTTGAAAACAGTCTGAGATGACTTGAAATAAAATATTTACCTTAGGCTAGTAAGTGAATAGGGATTCCGGAAACAAATTTTTATGAATGGTCGAGCTTTCGGGATGGTATGGGACTGGCGCTCAGTAAAGAACAGAGAATTTAATACAAAGGCACAGATTATTCCGTGAGGCAAGGTAGGCAGAAAATGTAGCAATTTAGTTGGAGGTACTGTGGCATGAATAGATTGATGAAGAAAGTGAAAAGGGCATAGTCCTATGAATCCTTTTCAACAGAAGAATAACACTGTACATGAAATTTTCCCACAGGCAGAGCAATAAAAATTGAATTCTACCTAATCTCACTCAAAAAATTTCACTGAAATGAAACATGAATTGAATTATGGAACATAAAAAGATACATATGAAACATAAGAACACATTTTCTACACTCACAACCACAAGAATCTCATGAAACAAAGCCACTGCCTTTCATTAATTCTCTGTCAAAATTACACAGTGAAGAAACAAAGTTTCTTTCCCACAGTCTCCTAGAAGTTACAAGCCAACCAACCCTTTGCAAATAGCTTGCATACAATATATAGAATGTGTGAGGAAGAGATAGAACACCCAAGGGTTGGGGAGTTACTGGAATCATTACAAAATTGATATGGAGAGCCAACCATCAGCTACAGGTGCAGCGCTCACAAGCATGACATTTGGCTGGGGTGACCCTTTGTATTCCTTTGCCACTTGGATAGATGCCATTCTATAGAAAAAACACTTTAAATGCCACCTTTGGTGCCAAAAAACTGAAGTGTATATGACCGGGCCCACTTGGAGAAGTCGCGAACCGAAATTTCGCGAAACGAGAGCAAATTGGCAGTTTTTTCTTTGTGTGCCGCACCAATTTCTTTGTGCATCGCACCACTTTGGGGCCTATTTTGGGACACTTTCATGTATCCAAAATGTGCCCAAGTGGGCTTGTTGGAAAGCTTGTCCTGTATACTTTCCAACCCAACTAGAATTTTTTAATTTGGTGCTCATTTTCCCCTCCAAATCTTCATTCTCCCAAGACTGCTTTCTGTGTGTCAAAAAAGTGGTAGAGAGGCCATTTTTGGGTGTTTTTTGACCTCTAGGAGACCCAGATCTTGTCAAAATTTCTTTCTCAGACACCAGTAGTCATGATTTTCCATGCTTAATCCAAAAATACAAACCATTCCTCAATTGGATCTCTAGAATTTTAGCGTCGCATCAGTGGCGCGACGCATAGGGAGAAAATTCTTGTTTTTTGTCCAAAAAATCACCATGTGACCAAAAATTCCCCAAATTTGCTGAAATTTGGGCTGGAGGTTCTCTATAGGGTGCCATGCTGAGCCAAGGAATCCTCAGCCAAGATTCTAAGCCTATCTTGTTCTTTTTCCTCTTTTGCCCTGCTTGTTGCCTTCCTCAATTTTGCCTTCAAACTCTTTATTCGGGCCTTGGCGCTCATGTTTCATGCCCGGTAGTGAAATGCCATGTGTCTCAGTAGTGCAAGGTCCTTGTCGGCTTTGTTTAGTAGCCTCTCCAAATGCATGTTGGCCCTCTCAAGGTTGGCCTCTCGATCCTCATTTATTTCTTGCTCCGAAGATGTGAGCTCAACCCTTCTTCTTTGAGCAGCTTGGTGATGCTCACGAATGTTTTGCAGCTCCATGATCGCCTGATGATCCTCTAGCTGCTTGTTTCTCTGTTCTAGGTACTTCACTTTCCACTTTTCCCTCTTCAAGTCAAGGGACAAGGCCTCAATCTCTGACTACTATTCCTGGATGATCTCTCTAAGCTCTGCATTTGTTGGCTCTGTATCGGTGTCATCATCGTGAAGGAGAACAAACTAGGTCTCTCATTGACCTGATGGCTCTCTTGAAGGCTCCTCATCATGCACTGGCTCCTTACCTCTACCCTGCTCCTGTGATGCTGATGTCGGAAGCGAGGCCCCTTCCGCCCCGAGTGGAGATAACACTCACTTTGTTGTTGCAAACAAAGGTCTACTACCCTTCTGGTATGTGATGTACACTGGCATGGTGGCAGTCTCATGGTGCTCAAATAGATGTGAAGGAACCCTATCTCATGTTCTGCCTCTGATACCACCAGTGGAGTGCTAAAGAAATCATGGGAGATGAAGTCCTCCCAGGCAATACCCTGCAATCCCAACTAATGTTCCACCAAAATCTAGATGAGAGCAAAATGATAGACACTATTTAGCTGCTGTCGAGGGGTCTTGTGCTGCATGAAGTTTTTCATCTTCTCTATGTTGTTGCAAATGAAAAAAGGGAGGTTCATCATCCGCACGCTGGTAAAGTGCATGAGAAACCAGATGTGATAGGCATAAAGGAGAGAAAACCTCCCCTCACAACTGAAATACTTCATGATCAATTTCATGAGCAGGGCATAGTCATCCCTCAAAAATATGAATGGAAAAACTCTGGTGAGCTGGCTCAAACAACTGTCCTTGATGTAAGGCTGATAATGATGCCTCTCCACCTTCTATTTCTTATGCCAGTGCTCTCCAATGTTTGGTATGCCTATTGCCACTGATATGGTTTCGGGTGTCAATGTGAAAGTGACCCCAGCTAGGACAGATTGACCTCCCTATAGATGAAGTGCAAAAAGACGGGCCAACTCATGATGGACCTTGACATTTGCCACCCTTTGACAAAATTCATAACATGCCAAGTGCTGGAAACAAGTCATAGCAAGGGGGCAAGCCTGCAGCTTGGTGAGGGTGTTTGGCTCATCTCTAGGGTGTCTGCCACTCCGGTGATGTCTCCTATTGGCCCTTTCTCCTAAAGATGTGTCACTGTGGGTCTCCTCCTCATACTCAGATGAAAATTCTGATGCCATTACTACTGTTTTGTACCTTGAGTTTTATGCTGCCCTCTGATTCCAATGAAAATGGTAGTTGCTCTGAAAATCTGTCACCAAGGGGACAATAAAATAGGGAGTATTAGGAGAGGAATGATGAAATGGGAATAGGGGTTAAAGGGAGAGATTTATCAGGGATTTCAGAGTGTTTTGGGTATGGTGCTGATGGGGTAGGGTTTGAATTTATTTTGGTAGAGTTTGGTTTTTTTGAGTCATAGGAGGAGGGGGAAAAAAGGAATATGATTTTAGTGGTGTTAGGGTAACGATAAGGGGAAACTGATACGGGGAAAATAGAGATAGGGGTAGGGTAGGAGAACATCTTGGCAACATTGTCACTGTAGCATAGACCCTAGGATCTTGATTTTCTTTTTGTCTTTTCTTGTCTACTTAATTTTTTTTTTTTGCGTTTGGTTTATACTCCCAAAATCATGCCACTCTTCTCAAGTTTGATGCAAGAGTGAAGGTAGTTGGTCTACCTTTCAAATTTTATGGGCATTCACAAAAGTTTTAGGCATTCTTATTGTTTTCTGGGCTTATATCTTTGTGCACCATGCACACTGCCCAGTGCTCCGCACACTCTGAGTGCGCCGCGCCAGTGGAATTTTTACACTAAGGGCGGACTCCCAATGTGCCGCGCCTCCTTGTGTGTGTGTCGCGCACTCAGAATTCACTCTAAATTGCTTGGAGGGATAGGGAGAGGGTTTAGTAGTGGATTTAGGGTGGGGTTTTAGGAAAAATGGTCAAGGGGAGATGGGAAAGATGATGGGTGAGGAGAAAAGGGCAGTGGAGTGAAACCTTGGTGCTAACATCACGTTTTTGCAACCCCAACCATCATTTTCTTGGTGATTTTTTCATGGTTGACCTTATGCTTTTGGGTGACATTTAAACATGTTATAAACACCATATCATTGACAAATTTGATGGACAAGAGGTATCATAAGGCCTACCTCTTAACTTGATAGCTTTCACCAAGATTTGAAGTGGTTTGGCAATGTTTCTTGGCCCCTAGCTGTGTGCGTCGTGTGCAAAGCCCAATGCGCTGCGCGCTGGGTATGCATCGCGCCTTTGGAAAATTTGAATTGTGGTCAGGCTGCGTGTGCACCACGCCCTCTATGTGCGCCACACTCCTGGGTGTATGCGCCGCGCCCTCGAAAACCAACTCTCACTCACTCAAACTCTCACTATTTCGCCCTCTCACCTTTGCAATGTCTCTCCAAAGCTTGTAATAGCACAATGGCTTTGATTTGGGCAAAAACAAGTATATATAGGCTTGGAAGAGATGGGTTTGATTTTTTCTTCCTTGAAAACCCATTTTCTAATGTTTGTGTTTTGCACTTTTTCATTGACTTTAGAACACACTGATTTTCATTTTTCCTTTGAAATTTTGGGTCAAATGATGGAATTTTCGGCACTTCTTTGCAGGCACTAAATGACAGGGCATTTAACGACTAGAGCTATGACTGCATTTGAAAAGTCAACTGGCGTGTTTTTGGAAAATTTTGTCATAAATGACCTTGTTTTACTTTTCTTCAAAACAGAGTTTTGAAGAAGAGTCGAAGTTTATTCATGTGACGATGAAGCTCTCTAGACCATAGCTGTGTAAGGGCCTCCTTCTGGCCTACATGGATTTATTGGACATGTTTCAAAGACCAAATTGATGCATTCTTAGACCCAAACATAAAAATGACTTTGGTGATTATTGACAAAAGACCTAAGCCAGCAGGAACCAGACATGAGGGGGAAATGACTATCATGACCTTCTCCGTCAGATTATGGCATGCCCCTAGCAGAATGCAGCTGAGTGGATGGAGTGGGACACCTAGAAATGAAATGCATAAAGAGTTTTGATCCCTGATAGAGGGCTGACCAGACCGACTCTAACATTGGCTCCAATGGGGGATGGTAGCTCCTTGGAGGTGCCAAGAACAACAGATCTCTGGAGGAGCTAGACAGTGCCTTTTGTCCATTGGGCTATGGAGTCATTATTTCGATAAACAGCACAGGACTCTGACTTATTTATGAAATTGGAATGACCAAGAAATTGACTCAAACTTGACATTGAAATAATTCAAAAACTAACTTTACAGACTGAAACCAAACTGAAATAAAAATGGTATTTACAATGACAGTGGAAGCAGTGCTATTAAATCAGTAGTGGTATTGCTTGAGTAGCCAACCATTGATCGGCCCTCCAGGACAATCTTCCCCATTCATTTCCTTTAGAAGAAAGGCATTCTGACCCCTATATGCTGCAATCTTGAAAGGTCCTTTCCAAAGATTTTCGAACTTTCCGTGTTTTCCTTTCTCTTCATTCCTCGCATCCCACTTCAGCACCACATCATCCACCTGAAATTTATCTACCTTTGCTTTTCTGTCATATATTTTCTTTATCTTCTCCTGCAACTTGGATGTGTTCTTGAAAACTTCCTCTCTTGTTTGTTGCAAGTGGATCATTTGATTCAACCTTCTCTATATGGGATCTTCCTCACTGCCGGTCTCCTGAAGAAGTTTGACCACCAGGGCAGCAAGAGAAGTGGGAAATACTGTGTCCACTCCATAAACAAGCTCAAACGGTGACATCCCAATGGACTTTTTCTGACTGATCCGATCTGCCCAAAGTACATGGACCAGCCTCTTGTTCCAACTCTTTTTATTTATTTCCAGTAGCTTTTTGATGATGTTGACCAATGATTTATTCGAAGATTCCGCCAATCCATTTCCTTGCGGATGATAAGCAATTGAATGACCCAAAGTGATATGATACTTATGACAAAATTCTACCATCCTCTTCGATTTGAAAGCTGCTGCATTATCGGTGATTAATTTGTTTAGACAACCGAAGCGAGACAAGATGTTATTTTTGAGAGAGGAGATGATTACTGTGTCTGTAGCTTGTCTGGTAGGAGCTGCCTCAATCCATTTTGTGAAATAGTCTGTCGCTATAAGGATCCATCTATGCTGTCTGGAAGAAGCAGGATGAATTTCTCCAATGAAGTCCACTGCTGGAAAGGAGCACTCACCTCAATAGGCTTAAGTGGCAAAGGCTATAATTTTTGTTTTCCTTCGAAAATCTGACATTTATGACAGTGATTGACCATCTTATACACATCAGCAAACAAAGTAGGCCAATAATACCCTACTCTCAAAATTTTGTTCACTGTTGACTTCCAAAAAAGGTGACCACCACACTCTCCTCTGTGAAAATCCTCCATGATTTTCTTTGCCTTCTCTTCCACCAAACAATTTAACAAAATGCCATCAGGATCCTTCCAGTACAGTGCAGAATTCAAAATACAAAACTTGGCCGCCATCAATTTGAGTGTTCTTGCTTTGTTTCTAGTCATGCCGGGCGGTGGTGACAGATTTTTCAGCACATATATTATATCAGAATACCATGGGGACAAAGAAAACATTTTGGATACATGAATTGACATTCATCCCTCATTCTCATCGGACATGGTAGCGATCAAATTTATGTCCATGGCGTGCAAGTTTGATTAGGCCATCAGCTTCACCAACCCCTGTCCTTTGACCAGCTTTGTGGGCTTTATTTCCACATCATATTCCAGCAAGGCTGCAATCCATTTGCCTCTTCTCCCTTCCGGATCAGTCTGCACTAAAACATATTTTACAGCAGTATTAGGAACATAGGCGAGAATGTGAGAATGTAGGATATATACCCAGAAATCCTTCAATGCCTTCACCAATGCCAGGGCTTGTTTCTCAATGATGTTGTACTTTAAAGCTGCATCCCTTATAGCCCTGTGGAAGAATGCAATGCGTCTTTCATGGTCATCTCCCTTCTGCAATAATACCGCTGCCATAGTGTGCTCAGAAGCAAATGAAAACAATATGAAATCCTGAGTGTAGTCTAGGCTGACTAGAACTGGAGTTGAAGAAAGGGCCAATTTGACCAAGTTGAAAGATTTTATAGCCTCTTCTGTCCATTTCACCTGGCTGTCCTTCTTAAGCATATTGGTCATCTCTTTTAAGTGTTTTGCAAGATTAGGCACAAAATGACGCAAAAAATTCATTTTACCATTGAATGATTGTATCTCCTTTTTTTTCTTGGGCAGATCGATTTGCTGAATTGCTTGCACACGTGCTGGGTCAATACAAATTCCATCCTTTGAGATGATGTGCCCAAGTAATTTGCCTTCCTCCATGGCAAACAAGCTCTTTTTAGGATTCAGCGATAAACCATATTTTCTACATTTTTGAAAGACAGTTTTAAGATGGTGCATGTGTTCTTCATCCGATTTTGAAAACATCGTCAAGTCATCTAGATATACCACCATAAACACATCCTTCTCATTCGTAAAAGCCAAGTCCATCGCCCGCTGAAATGTGGCACCTGCATTCTTTAAACCAAAGGGAATTTTGGCATAATGAAAGGTTCCCCATGGAGTGGTGAACGTTGTCTTGTCTCTATCATCTTCATGGACAAAAATTTGGTTATATCCAGAATAACCATCAAGTAGTGACATACGAGATGCCCCTACTACTCGCTAAAGTATATGGTCCATCTTGGGTAGTGGATAGTTGTCCTTCAATGAGACTTTATATAGATTTCTGAAGTCAATGCATAGGCGGATCTCACCGGTCTTCTTGCGTACAGGCACTAAGTTAGATATCCAATCTGAAAATCTGATGGGCACAATGATACCTGACTTATACAACCTGTTTACCTCCTTTTCGATAGATGGCAACAACTTTGGATTTATCCTTCTCAGCTTCTGTCTAAATGGTTTTTGATTGGGCTTGATCGGTATCATGTACTGAATAATATTGGTATCATAGGTCTTTAAATCAGAATAATCCCAAGCAAACACATCTGCAAATGAAGGCATCAAACTGATGTATTTGTCCTTGATCTTTGGCGGTAATGCTTTAGACAATTTTACCATCTTAGGAGTGGCAGTTGTTCCTATGTTAACCTCTTCTACACCCTTCTCTGTTGGTTGCAGTGTTGGCTTGCGGGCTACATCGTCTTGATCAAAAAGCTCTTCTAGAGGTATCAAGCCTTTAGGAATAACATTGTTTTTCAGTTGCAATATGTCCATTTCATTGATCTGCACTTCACCTATACCATTCCCTTTGTCCTCATTGTTTTCTACATCGATTGAGGTTTCTTTGAACTTGCCTTTGTTTAGTAGAAATTCCTTAATCTCCTCATCATCTTGAAACACTTGCCAATATCTCTGATTGTCGGGAATGGTTGGACGATGCTTGACATGGATTTCAAATTTATTGTTGGAGTTCATGGGAATCTTCAAACTGCTTGCTGCCTTGGCAAGAGCATCAGCAATACTATTTTGTATACGAGGCACACATGTCAAGGTGTATTCTGAAAATAAATTTAAGATGTCTAAAACTGCATTACGATAGGCCCGCATCCTAGGATGTTTTGCTTGATACTCACCTCTGACCTGCTTTATTACTAATTCGGAGTCACCATATACTGAAATCCTTTTTGCATTTAGCTTTCTAAGAATTTTCAGGCCAACAATCAGAGCTTCATACTCCGCTTCATTATTTGAACACTCAAAGGCCAGTTTGTAAGAGCAAACCCTCATGCTGTTGGGCACTTTGTTGGGGGCGGAGAAAGGACTGCGTACCCAAATTCCGATTCCAGCGCCATCATTGCCTACAGCTCCATCAAAATCCATGGTCCATAAGCCTTCTTCCTCTTCTTGCAAGTGCTGGAAATCTGTTTGCTGTACCTTGATTGCTTGTTGTCTGTTGCTTTCAGCTGAGTGCCCAACATTTTGCTGCTTTTCTTGTCCTTCTTTCTTCAAGATTTCTCTGAAATTTTCTGTTATTTCCGAAATGTCGTCTGCTTCTACTATCTAACTATCTATATCATTTAAACTATCTGAAAACAAAACAAAAGACTCTAAATATGTATGTACATAGTTAATAGGATGATTTATAGGTTTCTCCTTGCTTGTGATCATATACTTCATTTTTTGTTCCCTGTATAACTTCCTCATTTGTCCAAACACCGGGATTGTTGTATAGGAGAAATGTAGTTGTAGTGTCCCTTTCAGTTTTGATACCCAAGACCTTGAAAGAAGCATGCCAAACCTTGGAGGAATGTCTGCTACCACTATATCCATCAAAACATTTTTCATAGGAAGCTTATCTAAACTCACAACTAAGTCTTTGATGAGCCCTATACATCTTACTCTACTGGAATCGAATGAATAGAGATCATGATATTGTCGGGTGATGTCCAGACCAAGCTTATCCATGATAGCCTTGGGCATGAGATTGTGAGAAGCTCCAGAATCGAACATGGAATTATGCAACACAAAAGCATGCAATCTCAAACTGATGTAAAACGGAGGCACATTGCTATGAGGAGACTCACCATTTGATGTCGGTCCAAAAATCATTTCAGGTTGATCATCCTCTACATTCACCATGTCAGACATTGGGTCAAAATTCAACATTTTAGAAATCTGTCCTCTATAGTTGTTGTTCTTCATTATTTCAGTCAAGGGGATGGATACCTTCAACTTAGAAATCCCATTATCTAAGCTAAAAGTGGGAGTCTTTTCTACCTCTTTGACTGGGATCTCTTTCCTTTCCTTTTCCTTTGATATAGCTGGCTGCTGTGGTTGTTCTGCTGATTTTGGTTCACTGCTCTCCAGACCAATTGCTTCCTTTCCTTTTCTTTGTGTAGCTGATGCCTCATTTTTTGCTGCTTCAACCTCCTTCCTTTTCTGAATTGGTTTGGCCGGCACATCTCTGTTTCTCAGCGAATATCGCTGCTACTGTTTGGACATAGCATTTATATTCCCCCTTTGATATTCTTCTGATTCTTCTTCCAAACTGTGCACACTCCTCCAACACCTCCAAGGTCAAATCCACCGAGAGTGATGGCTGCCCGTTTCGCACCCCTTGTTCTGCCCCAAGTTTTAGATGATATGCCCTCAGATTATCAAAGTAAAATCCCGTTTTTTGATGGCACTCCAAATAGCGTCACTGTGCAGCAACATGTAGACAAAATGGCAGACTTCTATGAACTGCACAAGATTGATGAGGAAAATGTGGCAATGAGACTCTTTATGCAGACATTTGTAGCTGATGTAAGGAAATGGTTCAGAGTTTTGACGGCAGCAAGTATCACTACCTTTGCTGAACTACAGAGATAATTTTTGAACCGGTGGGAAGTGAAAAAGAATCCCCTCCAAATTCTGGCCGAATACGAACAAATCAAATGAAACGCTGGTGAGTCGGTTCAAGATTACTGTGTTAGATTTAATGCAGTCTATAATGAAATTCCAGATCATCTGAAGCCACCTGTAGGACTAGCTATGATGAAATTTCCAGATGGTTTCGATGCTAATATGGCCTACCCATTAAGAGAGAGAGAATCATCCACAATGGAAGATATGCAGAAAATAGCGGTCAGCGTTGAAGGAAATCTGTTGTCCAAAAGAGCTAGAGTGAAAGCAGAGAAGAAAACTACTGTGAAAGAAGAATCTTCTTCGATGGATCAACTGCTCAAAAAGTTAGAACAGATGCTTGAATGGGTAAACTTGACAAGCCTGAGCCAAGAGTCAGGAATCCTAACTTCCATGGCTAGCAGCAGCCACAATATAGGATCAGATAGAAAGATCAACGAAACCAAGAGCAGGTAGCACAACAACCAGTACAAACACCTTTGCAGCAGAATTTTGTGTATGGACCAGAATCAGATGAGGAAAACAATGTAATAGGCAAAGAGAACCACCTCTTTGATCTAGATGAGTTGCCTACTTACATCACCGAAGAAGAAGAATGTGAAATGAGCTCAGCTACGCACCAAGACACAAATTTTATTCTAGCTAGTGACACAGTTTTGGAAGAAGAATCAGAAGACTATCAAAGGGGGTATATGAATGCTCTGTCCACACAGCAGTAGCGATATTCACTTAGAAGCAAAGATGTGCTGGCCAAACCAATTCAGAAAAAGAAGGAGGTTGAAGCAGCAAAAAATGACTCATCAGCTACACAAAGAAAAGGAAAGGAGGTAATTGGTCCAGAGAGCAGCAAGTCAAAATCAGCAGAACAACCACAGCAGCAAGCTATATCAAAGGAAAAGGAAAGGAAAGAGATCCCAGTCAAAGAGGTAGAAAAGACTCCCACTTTTAGCTTAGAGAATGATATTTGTAAGTTAAACGTATCCATCCCCTTGACTGAAATAATGAAGAACAACAGCTATAGAGGACAAATTTCTAAAATGTTGAATTTGGACCCAATGTCTGACATGGTGAATGTGGAGGATGATCAACCTGGAATGATTTTTGGACCGGCATCAAATGGTGAGTCTCCTGATAGCGATGTGCCTCCATTTTACATCAGTTTGGGATTGCATGATTTTGTGTTGCATAATACCATGTTCGATTCTGGAGCTTCTCACAATCTCATGCCCAAGGCTATCATGGATAAGCTTGGTCTGGACATCACCCGACAATATCATGATTTATATTCATTCGATTCTAGCAGAGTAAGATGTATAGGACTCATCAAAGACTTAGTTGTAAGTTTGGATCAGCTTCCTATGAAAAATGTTTTAATGGATGTAGTGATAGCAGACATTCCTCCAAGGTTTGGCATGCTTCTTTCAAGGTCTTGGGTAGCGAAACTGAAAGGGACACTACAACTGGATTTCTCCTATGCTACAATCCTGGTGTTTGGACAAATGAGGAAGTTATAAAGGGAACAAAAATTGAAATATATGATCACAAGCAAGGAGAAACCTATAAATCATCCTATTAACTATGCACATACAGATTTAGAGTCTTTTGTTTTGTTTTTAGATAGTTTAAATGATATAGATAGTCAGATAGTAGAAGAAAATGATATTCCGTAAATAACAGAAAATTTCAGAGAAATCTTGAAGAAAGAAGGAGAAGAAAAGCAGCAAAATGCTGGGCAATCAGTTGAAAGCAATGGACAGCAAGCAGTCAAGGCACAACAAATAGATTTGCAGCACTTGCAAGAAGAGGAAGAAGGCTTATGGACCATGGATTTTTATGGAGCAGTAGGCAATCCTTTCTCTGCCCGAAACAAAGTGCCTAGCAGCGTGAGGGTTTGCTCTTACAAGCTGGCCTTTGAGTGTTCAAACAATGAAGCAGAGTATGAAGCCCTGATTGCTGGCCTGAAAATTCTTAGAAAGCTGAATGCAAAAAGGATTTCGGTATATGGAGACTCCGAATTAGTAATAAAACAGGTCATAGGTGAGTATCAAGCAAAACATCCTAGGATGCGGGCCTATCGCAATGCAGTTTTAGACATCTTAAATTTATTTTCAGAATACACCTTGACATGTGTGCCTCGTATATGAAATAGTATTGCTAATGCTCTTGCCAAGGCAGCAAGCAGTTTGAAGATTCCCATGAACTCCAGCAATAAATTTGGAATCCATGTCAACCATCATCCAACCATTCCAGACAATCAGCGATATTGGCAAGTGTTTCAAGATGATGAGGAGATTAAGGATTTTCTACTAAATATAGGCAAGTTCAAAGAAACCTCAATTGATGTAGACAACGATGAGGGCAAAGGGAATGGTTTAGATGAAGCGCAGATCAATGAAATCGACGTATTGCAGCTGAAAAACAATATTATTCCTGAAGGCTTGATACCTCTAGAAGAACTTTTTGATCAGGATGATGTAGCCCGCACACCAACATTACAGCCAACAGAGAAGGGTGTAGAAGAGGTGAACATAGGAACAATTGCCAATCCTAAGACGATAAAATTGTCTAAAGCATTGCCGCCAAAGGTCAAGGACAAATATATCAGTTTGATGGCTTCATTTGCAAATGTGTTTGCTTGGGATTATTCTGATTTAAAGACCTATGATACAAATATTATTCAACACATAATACTTGTTGGCATTATGATGCATGTGTTGTACTTGATGGAAACCCACTCATAGAAGAACATCTCACTTATATACAATCAGATGAATCTACAGAAGAGATAAACAAAGAAAACAGGGCATATCGGAGCCAAATAAGAGGAGCAAATGGAGCAGACGGACCGAGAGGAGCAGATGGAGCATGAGGAGCCAAGAGGAGCAATATATATATATGCCATATATATGTCAAAGAAGAGGAGCATACACAGCTATCGGGAGCCTATCGGAGCAAGAGAGGCATTCACATATGTAAGGAGATCTTTTGAAGACACTACCAAGCCAGAGGAGCCTATCGGAAGCCTATTGGGAGCAGAGAAAATAGAGCAATATAGAACAAATGGAGTAATATATAGACAGAGCCACCAAGCAGAGCAGACAAAGTTATCGGGAGCCATCGGGAGCAGAACTCATATAGATATATCCAGTTACGTTATCGGGCTTGTAAAACCCATGTATGCATGCTTTAACATTATCGGCGATTAAAACCCATCTATATATGCATTCACAGCTATCGGAGCAACAATGCCAAGGGAATACACTATCAGAGGCCAAAAACCATGCATATATGTGTTTAACTCTATCGGAGGCGCAAACGGAGGCTAAGGAGTTATCGAGAGTCCATAACACCATCGACAACAAAAACTATGCATATATGTGTTTAACACTATCGGAGGTGAAAATGGAGGCTAAGGCGTGTACATAGGCAAATACACTATTGGAGGTAGAAAGTGGACTTGAATTTTTATGGACAGGAGTGTTAAGCCCTATCAGGTCCAGCACACAATATCGCATTGGGACTTTGGAAGGAAAGTCATACAAGGATTAAGCGGCCCATTTACTTGTGATCGTCGATAGCGATTATCGCATCGGGATTTCGGAGAGAAGTTAATTACAGTGTTAAGTGACCCTGTGCGACTTGCGATAGCCATTATCGCATCGGGAATTCAGAGCGGCGATAAAGTGTCAATTGGACCATTGCGATCACCGATAGCGATATCGCATCGGCACTTCGGGAGCGGAGATCCAGTGTCAAGTGGACCATTGCGATCGCCGATAGCGATATCACATCAGACCTCGGCAAAGGGCAAGCACCGATTGCGATAAGGTTGCGGACCCGATGGGCATATAAAACATGGTTAAATGCTACGTCGCATCCAGTTCATCGGAGCAGTAGTGGATCAGCCCATCGGCCATCGGCGATGTCATGAGGAGCGGACCTGATACAGGAATAGTTGCGGGTGAATTAAAATTGAAGTCTGCCTCTTAGTCTTTTGGACTATTTTTTATCATATTCTCTGTTTTATCACTTAAGTTGTCGATTAAGTGATCCTATGGTTTCAGTCCAAAATATTGAGCCCCAGGTTTTCGAATCCCTTGTATTGGTTATCTACAGTTCTGATTCATGGTTTTAACAAGATCTTGACTATGAAAGAGGAAAGGAGATCTTTTGGCCACACATCGGTGAACGTTGAAGATCTTAAGAAAGGATAGATCCGAAACTCTTGTGATCGGTTGGGGAGTGAT
>Ga0115844_100036_pt1 | contig 23715 bp, 26 predicted proteins | sample InSIn1gowninarea_FD_83858 | JGI IMG/M metagenome (GOLD analysis project Ga0115844, IMG submission 83858) | reverse complement strand
GGGTTTTAGAAGATTTAGAGGTAAGCTACCCTTCAAACACTTTTCCTGTGGCAAAGTCTGTCATTGTGATACCAAATTTCCTCATAAAGATAAATATCAAAAAGGGAAGGAAGATGAAAAATATGAATTGTCTATAAGCAGTAAAAAGACTATATACAGAGAGCGGGGCGCAACCCTCACTTACTGAAAAATAATGCTTTAGATCTTGGCAATTGACAGGAAGGTTTTGAATCCTTCGATCAACTGATTGCATACAGTATGTGCCTAGGCCAAGCTTCTCATGTATAGTGTATAGACCAATCCACAGGGATTGGAAATTCGTATGCTTGCATTTGTCTTCATAGGGTTTTTCCCATTTCAAGACTAAGTCACCAACATCAAAGTTAGCATTCCCTGTACACTTCTTCTCAAACCATCTCTTGATATGGTTTTGGTGGAATGTAAAATTTTCTTTTGCTTTCACATTTCTTCCTACAGTTTGTGAAGTGTATCCATCCTACGCTAAATTAACAGATAAGGCTTGCCTTTGGATTCTTTAGTCAATTGAAGTGGAGGTAAGTAAATGTTAGGTGGTAGGATGGCTTATTTCCCATTTACCAAGAAGTATGGCAAGGTATTCAAAGAGGTTTTGGGTGTTACATGGTCATCCCATAGGGCATTCATCAAGGCAAAGTGCCAATTATGCTGCTCAGAGTAAATGATATTTTTTATTATGGGGATAAGGTTTTTATTTATGGATTCTGCGATACCAATACCATATTACAGTGAAAAATCATAAAACTTCAAAGATGAAAAGTAATTGTCATTGTCAAACACAAATGATGCTAGAATTTGAAAGCATGAGATGATGTTCTGTTGGAGGAAGTTGATGACTTCCTAGTCATTCAATTTCTTTAGAGGAACTACTTCTTTCCACTGCGTGAAGTAATCAGTTGATGTCAAAATGTAGCATTGTTGTTTTAATGAATGTGGGAAAATTTCCTCAATGATGTCTAGGCCCTATTGTTGGAATGGTTCAGTCATTGCGACAAGGTGCAGTGGGCCTGCTAACCTTTGTGTTCTGCCAACACATCGTTGACAAATCAAGCACTTGTGAACATAGGCATGTGCATATTTGAATAATGTTAGCCAGTAGAAACAAAATCACATAAATTTATACGTAGTGGTGTTTCATATGAAGTGGTGCTTGGCTGGTACATCATGTAGATCATGTAAGTCATTGTCTGATTCATGTGCCTCTAGGAACCTGAGTAAGATTCGGTTACTGTGATTTATATAAAGAACTCCATGCAGGAACTGATATGATAAATATTTAAGGCATAGTGCACTCTTTTGTCTCATGGATAAGTGAGAGGGTGTGGTGCCATGCTCAAATTACTTGCACACATCTTGGTACCAAGAGTTTCTACATGCAGTGGGTGGTGCTTTCTCTACATCATACATCTTCATTTCTTGCTTCCAACCAGTGAGCTCTTCTTCTTCCTCTTGTACAGCAAGTCTGTAGAGACCATGATCCTTGATAGTGTGAACTAGATTGATGTCAAGCTCATACTTTTGCAAGCCTATTATCCACTTCACACGTCATTCAATTAGCTCTTGTTGTATGAGCAGTGAGCAAACTACTGTGTGAGGCACACAAACTATGCAATGGTTATTCAACAAGTAGGGTCTGAAGTGTTTCACCACCTTGTATACTGCATATGCATGTTTTTCAATGATGGGGTAGTTAAGTTCAGGTCCCTTCATTCTTGTGCTCATGAAGGAGATGGGACGTTCATCTTTCATCTCATCCATCTAAGTGAGTAATGAAACAAGCGAGTTGTTAGAGGTGAAGGTGTATAGGAAGAAATATTTGTTAAAATCTAGGATGTAAAGTGCAGGTGCTTCTTCTATGGCCTACTTGATATGGATGAATGCATTCTTTTCCCTCTTACCCCAGTTGTAGACTACATCCTTCTTGATCATGTCTTGCATTGGTTTCAATCTCTTCTCATAATCTGAGATGAACTTTCGAAGGAAGTTTATCTTTCCCAAGAAGGATTGCATTGTTTTCTTGTTGGCTGGGTGAGGGATCTATGGAATGGTCTAGACTCGGTATGGATAAACCTTTATCCCACTTCTAGAAATTATGTGCCCGAGGTTCCCCTTAGACACTACAAATATGCTCTTTTTGGGATTCAAGGAAATCCCCTACTTCCAACATCGTTCAAATATTTTCTGCAGGTGGCTTACGTGGTCCAATGATGTTTTTGGAAAACCAATCACATGATCAAGGTAAACCACTATTCTCTATCTGATGAGTCTACAGAAAGTGTTGTACATGGCACGCTGAAAGGTTGCGCCTGCATTCACAAGCCCAAATGGCATTCGTCTATATGCAAATGTACCCCAATTGGTATGAAATTTAGTTTTTAGTCGATCAGGTCTCACTCGTAGCACGTGATTATATCTTGAAAACCCATCAAGTAAGGAAAAAATTTCTTCCCAAATACTATTTGTAAATATGCTCCATAGAAGACACAAGGTAATTGTCTTTGTTTGAGGCACAATTCAAGTTTTAGAAATCAATGCACAATCAAATCTCCCAAGACTTCTTGCATATAGGAAAAAGGTTGGAAGCCAATGTGGAATGAAGAAATTTGTATATGATTTGTGCATCCAACAGCTTGTTCAACTCTTTCTGGAAAAGGGGGTTAAGTGACGAATGTACATTCCTAAGCTTCTGTTGAAACAACTTAACCCTTGCCTTGATCGGAATGACATGTTGGATGATTCGCATGTCATAAGTTTTCAAATCATCATATGTCCACATGAACACATTCCAGTACTATTTGAACAAGCAGAAAAAGGCTTTCCCCTCCTGCTGCATGCAACACGTACTAAGATTGATGAAATTCGGATCTTGTATTGTTCCTAGGTTTATCTGCTCATGCATCATGGTGGAATTGTGGGTTTTTATGTTCCTTGGCCCCTGAAAGTTGTTCTGCAAGTCATAGACCCTTTCCAAAGATACCACACCCTTGGGGATGAGGTTTCCTTTCTTATCACTAGCCCCATCTTGTAGAGCCTTCTCGTCCTCGTCTTCATCAATCATTGTACCTTTGAAGACATTAGTGTTGACCATGAAATTTAGTATTTATTGATCATCATCAAAAACATCTAAATTAGTTATGTTATTAGGGATAGAAAGCTTATACAAAATTTCAACAGTAAATCTATCCCTAAGAGGTGGCATTCTAGAAGCCGTGTTTGCCAAAGCATCGGCCTCTACATTACACGTTCTTAGTACAACATTGATATTAAATGCTTGGAAGTTAGAGATCAGTCATCATAACTCTTGCTAATATATTTTTAGATGAGGTGATAAAAAATGTATGGTGTTACATACCTATCGTACCACTAATTCTGAATCACCTACCACTTTGAGCACAACCAAATTGAGGCTAATGGCTTTCTGCAAGCTCAACATGAGTGCTTCCTATTCAACGATGTTTTTTGTTCACTCAAACTCCAAGTGGCTTGAAATAAAAATTTTCATGTTTTTTGGGTCAATGAAGACACACCCAGCTCCAGAGCCATCCTATGCCTTTGATCTATCAAAGTACATCGTCCACAAATCATTTGGACACGAACCGTTTCACACGCTTGTACTACTGCTACTATTGTTGCTGCTACTGCTACTATACTAGTGTTAAAATATGTTGTACAAGTTTCATTTTCATTAGTTGGGCAAGGAAGGAGACCCAACTGCATGTCTGGTGGGGTTGGAGCTTGTTGTGTGAGATAACACCCTAATGTCATTTCTCTTGTTGAACATGAGTTCTGCGAAGGCCAACGGTTCGTTCTCGCCATTGATGGGAGTGATGTTATGTGTCATGTATCTCTCGAATAACACCTGGATTTAGTTTATTTTGCACTGAAACAGAAGCCACAAGTGTGACTAGTCTGTAGCAAAGTATCCATTCAGCCTGCTAGACTAGTCTCTACTAAGTAGTAAGCCATATGCTTCTAGTATATCGAAAACAACAATGCTTATGAACTAGTGAACTCAGTAATCATGAGATAGTCAGATGATCACATCCTAAAATTAACCAATGGCTGGTATGCTTATCCAGATGGATGTTGGTGGCCACCCACCTATCCCACTTGGACCCCCACAACTGTCTCTTTCAGTTTTTCAGTTTTCTTAATTGTAGCATAGTTTACTATTTTTAGCAGTTTTTCAGGTCCTAAATTTTTGGAGCCATTTTGAGGCCCTAAACAAAGTTTTTTTAGAAAACTGGGAGCATCATTACTCCCTAGTCTAATGTCTATCCTCCCAAAGTTTTCGTCCTCGAATAGATCTTTCTAACGAGCTATGGTGTGCGTCAAATGGAGATCGTATGCCAAAGTTACAACCTTAGGAAGTTGATGTACCAATTTACCCAAACGCGACCCGCATTTTGGCGTTTCATCTCCTAGGGTTAGGTTTCTGGATGTTTATGGTTTTTCATTGTCTCTCAAAAATAAATAGGCCTTCGAAACTCATTGTAACACAATTTAGGGGCATGTATCTGCCACATATCTTCTCAGAGATAAGCTACCATCTCCCTAGCTATTTTATTTACATTTCTATTTGTAAGCATATTTCAGTATTTTACAGTAATGAAATGAAGTATTATTTCTATTTCATCTCTGTATTTATGGTTATATATGTACTTTATTACATTACTATTTAAATCAGATCAGTGGTAACAGAGCGGTCTGCTCTTTCTCTATTTTTCTTTTCATGTCCCTAACAAGGTCAGGATATAAGGAGTTAGGGCTTGAACTGGTCAAACCTTTCCAAAAACAACCTCACAAATCTTGACGGCCTCCCATGGAAGATGAAAATAAATATGAGGGGGAAGGAGATCCTATCAAAATATTGCTCGAAGAAGCCCTTAAGCAAAAAAGGAACACACTGATGGAAAACTTTGCCCAGATCCTTTAGCATCTACCCAAGGCGATGCATTGGCTTCCAACAACTACTCTGGAAATGATACACCCTTTAAGGCACAAGTTAGCTTTGAAATCCCCATATTTGAGGGTCAGATAGATGCAGATGTTTTAGGTAAATGGTTAAATTATTGGAAATAATACTAGGAGGGGGGTGGATTAGTATTATCTGATCTATAATTTTATTTCCCAAACAGATTTATATATGCTACTTCAGTGAAGTGAACTAGCATGTACATGTGACTATACTTAAATAAACTAGCGTATATGCAGAGAACTTTTGATTTAGACAATTTATCATGTATTGAGCTTAAACCATTATATCAAATATTTATTAGAAAATGCAGTAAAAGAAGAATATCACAAATAAACAACACACATGAGCACCAAGATATAAGGTGGAAACCGAATCTGGGTAAAAACCACTTACTGTTGTCGCCTCTTTCTTCTTTTTAATAATAAGAAAATATGTTTACAATCTTGTACTAGTACAGACTCATACCATTACATAGACATCCACCTACAGAAGGTTACAAACTTCTCTCATTCTCCATCTACTACCAGAAGTGATCTACAACACCCTAACTCTTGTACTAGAAAATATGTTTACTAGTACGTAGATGCCAGTCTACAAAAAACTCCACTCTTCCACCAAGGACAAATTTCATGAATTTTCAGACTGGATACTCTTGGAACACAACACCACAATCTGAAGGCCATGTTTCATCCTATTTTCATATTGGACCCATCAACAACATTGAAACTCAAAAAATCATAACTGCAATACAACCATCAAATACATCTTCATCAACCAATCACTGAAACCCAATCATCACTTTATGAATCAACTAAATCAATCAATCAATCACTTGACAACCCATTATCACTGAAGCAAATCACAATCAATCAATCTGATCATATTGTCACTAGAATACAGTCACTAGAACACAAGGCAAAATCCAGAAATCTACAACAACAAACAGAAACAACTAAAACATTAAACATCATACTTCATAAGGTATACACTACTTTCGTGAGTATAACCAGCATGTATACGCTCTTTTACTAAGGTGAACCTACGTAAAGATCTGTAAATGATAACTTAAACATTGCAACTATTCCATATTTCAGCCATACCTAGATCATCACATTTAAAGAATAAAACATGCGTCAGTATTCAGATCTACACTGTTCAAGATCAAAACACATAACGATAATACCCTTAAGCCTTAATGATCGTGGTCCATCAACCTTCATCAGCCTTATAAGTGCATCCTTAGATCAAATCAAGCAAAACAACAGAAGCTCATTAACCTGCATATATGATTCAACACTTCATAAGATATTCATATCCTTGCACATCTTGGCCTAATGATCTTCTCCTCCTTATATAGTTTTAGGCCTTTCTCAATATCATGGACCAAAACTACCTAGGACCAATACCTTGGACCAAATACCTCAAACCAATTACCTTGGACCAAAAACTTTGTTTTCCCAAGATATATGCACTTTTCCTTTTGTGAAGGTGTGTGTGTACATATACGCTCCTTTTGTTCATTAAACCTGCGTGTATATGCAGCTTGGTCAAGGTGAACCTGTTTATACCTCTCTTTCTTCATTCTTTGTAGTCTAAACTGTAATTATTTGTTGTCGAAATGCTACACTATGATCTATCATCTAAGTTAGTTGCCATCAAGGAAAACACCTGTATCATAATGCCAACAATCTCTCCTTTTGGACTTGATGGCAACAAAAACACCAAGTCACTCTCCCCCTTTGACATCAAGGGTAAAGGGTGGACTAAGATGTTTTCTCCATTTGACATACATTATGTTGTTTATGGTCCCCCTGAGTTCATCTTGAATTATCTGATTGAGCTCCCCTTTTGTACATGATGAGATGCACTGAAACCATCCATGATCCCCCTAAGCACAAGCAAATTCTACAAAAAAAATTCTAAAAGAATAACAAGACTCTATAACTCAACTATGTGAGGATGACCTTCCTATCACCAATGACTCATACACACATAACATTTCAAGCTTTAACCTTTTCTTTCAAGAAAATAGAGCCTTTACCTTTTATGACAACAGGAGTGTCATTTCCAAATGAGACATTCTTTTCCTTTTCTAAGGCATTATATGAGTGAAGTTTTTCTTTGTCTCTTGTCATGTTTTTTGAGCATCCATTGTCGATGTACCACTAATTTTATTGTCCTTCTACATACAATGCTATAACACATATTTCTGTTTGAGATTCTTTCTTTCTCCATATCTTGGGATTTAATGGAGTTTGCTCCTTTTGAGATGTTTTCTGTAATTTGCACCTACATTTAGATTCTTCAGGACCAAATTTGTTACAGATTGAGGACTCTATTTCATTTTCAATAAGAGAAATTTTTTTATAGGAACTTATCCCTATCACATTCCTTTTATTTCGTGATTCTCTAGTCATGAAGGTTTTGTAAGCAACACATTGAGCAGCTTTGTGTCCAAAATTATGACATGAAAAACATTGCCCATTAAAGAAGTTCCTGCACTATCAAATCTATTGACTTGGTGATTATAGTTTCTATTAATATTCATATTTGGAGCAAATTAAGTATGATTTACCTAAGTTTGGTTGTGGATTTTATTCATCCTTGGAGTAAATTGAGTTTGATTTACCTGGTGATCTGCTTTATACCTTTGCTAATGATTGTCATATTGTTCACTGGTCTTTGCTGCATCAAGATAGATTTTAGAGGAGGTTGAGGGCTTCTATGATTGAGATGCTTCTTTAGTATATCCAAGACCTGTCTCTATCATAGGAGAACGTTGCACTTTGATAATTTCACTTAAATTTTATGATCCTTTAGAAAATCTAAGATTAAGAGATTTCCCTTTCTCAAGATCCTTTCTTAGACCCATAATTTCACATTCTAGTTTTTCATTTTGTTTTTCTTTTTAAGCAAGTTGGTATGTCAAGGTATCTATAATATTATTCTTTTCTTCTAAACAGATTTGGAGTTTAGATATTTCTTCATAAAGGTCATCCTCTTCTAAAGCATCCCAAAAATTATCATCATCATAAGCCACTAGAAGTCTATAATCATTATTGTTTTCATCTTCATCACTATTTGATAAACCATCACTATCTTCATGAGTATAGTAACTCCTTTTATTTACAACTTGTTTTATATTCCATTTTTCATATTCCTTCCCTTTTTGATATTTATCTTTATGAGGAAATTTGGTATCACAATGACAGACTTTGCCACAGGAAAAGTGTTTGAAGGGTAGCTTACCTCTAAATCTTCTAAAACCCCATTGAAGCTTCTTGAAAAAGTTTACCTCCTCTTCCTCTTCTCAAATATGTCTTGATTCATTGTGTTCTTCCTCTCCTTTTGTTGAAGCTTTAAATGCGGCTTCTCTCATATCTGATAGTCCTCCATTTCTCATCTTAAAGGCAGTTAAGAAGTTGTGTCATAGTGATAGTCTGCATATCCTGTTTTTCTTCTACATAAGACACTTTTGATTCAAATTTAGCAGACAATGATCTCAAAACTATCTCAACCAAGGTAACTTCCTTTATTTCTTCACCCATCGTCATTGAATCAAATCAAAATCAATCAATCTGATCATATTGTCACTAAAATACAATCACCATAACACAAAGCAGAACCTAGAACTCTGCAGCAACAAATAGAAACAACTGAAACTTTAAACATCATACTTCATAAGGTATATGCTACTTCCATGTGTCGAGCCAGTGTGTATATGTGCTTTTAACAAAGAGAACTAGCGTACAAATATATAAATTCAAAGTTATGATGTAGACGCTACTTTGATATGTTGAACCACTATGTATATTCTCTTTTACTAAGGTGAACTTGCTTACAGATCTGTAAATGATAACTTAAACATTGCAACTATTCTAGACTTTAGTCATACCGAGATCATCACATTTAAGGAATAAAACATGCATTGGTATTCAGATCTAGGTTGTTCAAGATCAAAACACATAATGATAATACCCTTAAGCCTTAATGATTTTGTTCCATCAACCTTCATCAGCCTTATAAGTGCATCCTTAGATCAAATTAAACAAACCATTAGAAGCTCATTAATATGCATATATGATTCAACACTTCATAAGATATTTAGATCCTTGCACATCTTAGCCTAATGATATTCTCCTATTTATATAGTTTTAGGCCTTTCTCAATACCATGGACCAAAACTACTTAGAGCCAAATACCTCGGACCAATTACCTTGGGTCAAATCTCTTGAACCAAGAAATACCTTAGACCAAAAACTTTGTTTTCCCAAGATATATGCACTTTTTCTTCTCTGTATACCTCTCTTTCTTCATTATTTGTAGTATGAACTATAGTTCTTTGTTGTTGACATGCTGCACTACAATCTTTCAATTGAGTGAGTTGCCATTAAGGATAAGACCTATATCATGACGCCAACATAAATTTTCTAAAAGGGTATTTTTCTGTTCATGATTTTTCCAGTTGGGAAAATAATATTTACGCTCTTCTCAAAGCAACCCAACACTTCAAGGACTGGTGGGAAACCTACTGCAAGCAGAAGTATGAAAGTACGAGCTCACTATTTTCAAGTGCACCCACTTGGAATTCATTCAGAGATTCCATCAAGAAGTAGTACTACCTTGTCAGAAGCTATGAGGACAAATACATAAAGTTGACCAAGTTGTGGTAGGGAATGTACCAAGATGTGCCAAAGTTCACAAACATTTTTCATACCCTTCGCGCAAAATTGGGTATCAAGGATTTTGAGCTACATTTAGTACTCAAATACCGTGGTTTCCTACACAGATACATCCTGGATGAGATGGAGTTCCTGAACATCTCCTCCTTCCGCATGGCATATCAATACGCTATCAAGATCGAGAAGAATTTTAAACAAAAGAAGCGAGAATTTGGATCTACAAATTCGAAGAACAAAGGACAAATCCAAGGCAGGGTGACCCAAGACAACCTGTCAAAGCCGTAAGAAAAAAAAAACATGACAAAGCCAAAGAAGGACATAAGAAAGTGGTGTGAGTTCCATAAGATCCCCACTCATAACACAAGTGAGTGTCGGACCAAGCAATTGTTGGTGGCCAAGTTGAAGCCTTCAGAATCAGATGCATGTTCTGACCCTGAATCTAAACTTGACAAGGGGAATGGTAAAAGGAAGTATATCATTGACACAGAGCCCACTGGCACTACTACAATCACCAAGATCTAGAAGAATGAGCCCGAAGATCTAGAGGGGGGGCATCTTTTCTACTCACATATGTGGGTGAAGAGTTCACCGCTACAATTAATTCTTGACAATGGGAATCAAAAGAACCTCATTTTAGTAGAGGTCGTGAAGGGGCTAGGACTACTAAGAATACCACACCCACAACCGTACAACATTAGGCTACTTCACCAAGGACGAGATGTCCGAGTTCACTAGCAGTGTCACCTTCCCTACACTATCAAACCCTTCACTAACGAGGTATTGTGTGATGTTGCACCTCTGGATGTTTTTGATGTGCCATTAGGCCAACCATACTTATGGAGGCGAAATGTTGTGGATGAGCCAAGGCCTCATTCTATTATTATTTATTTGGGTAATTCATTATACAAGATACTAGAGGTAACCAAAACTACCATGTTATGAAACTAGCTCAAGAAAAATATAGAAAAGATAGATCAACGCCTTAGAATTCAGCCTCTTCGAGGGGGAAACCTCATTTACACTACATAAATGAACAATTCTTTGATGATTCAAATGAAAAAACCTTCTTTCTATATATAGGAGTCTAAGGAGTCAAAATATAATCTATCCGACCTAACAATAATAATATAAAGCCACAAAAATAACAATAGAGGGATTCTTTGGGGCACAAAAATAACAATATGGGGGTAATAGGGGAAAAACAATATAAATAATGGGTATAACTACAATAGTAATGGGGTAATCACTAGTGTTATAGGAACCCAACATTCCCCTCTCCTTCAAAAAAGTGTTGTCCTCAATGCTTGAGTAGTTCTGGATACTTCTGCATAAATTTTTCATCCTCCCATGTGGAATCTTCAGTGGATAAGTTCTTCCACTTGATAAGATACTCTGAAATTGATCGATTTTGTAGCTGTGGAGTTCTTGTTTCTATGACTACTTCCAGTTCCAATATAATTTTTCCTTCCTCGTCAAGTTCTGGCAATATTGTTTGAATTGGGAGCTTGTCGACTATAACCTTCATTAAACATGAAACATGGAAAACTTGGTGCAATCGAGAAGCTGCAGGAAGCTCCAATTCGTATGCCATAGTACCAATCTTTTGCATCACCTTATATGGACCATAATACTTTGGTGATAATTTAGTATCCTTCTTAGCCTGCTTTAGGGACATTTGCTTATATGGTTGCAGCCATAGGAATACCCAATCACCTACATCAAAACTTCTTTCAGTGCGATCTTGATCTTCCTATTGTTTCATTCTATTTTGTGCCAAAATGAGGTTATCCTTTAAGAGTTGGAGGACTTTTTGTTGATGTTAAATGTGATGTTCCACTACCTGAACCTTAGAATTTTCTCTTAAATATGATGTGATGGATGGTGGTTGATACCTATAAAGTGCCATAAATGCGGTCATTTTTGTTGTTGTATGCAAGGAAGTGTTATACCACCATTCAGCCAGAGGCAACCATTTGACCCATTGTGTCTATTTATCAGATACAAAGCAACAAAGATATCCTTCCAAACATTTGTTTACTATCTTAGTTTGCCCATCAGATTGAGGATGATAAGACGAGCTATGAGCTAACTGAGTACCAAGACAAGAAAATAATTCTGTCCAAAAATTTCCTGTGAAAATGGGATCTTTGTCACTTACAATAATCTTTGGGTTTCCATGTAGCTTTTGAATTATTTCCATAAATGTAGTAGAAACTGTACTAGCTTTAAATGGATGTGATAATGCACAAAAGTGTGCATACTTGGTAAGTTTGTCAACTACCACCATGGTGACACTCTTTCCCTCAGACTTGGGTAAACCTGTGATAAAATCCATTGAAACCTCCTCCCAACATTGGCTTGGAATGGATAAAGGTTGTAATAGACCCGGTGTCTTAATTGTTTCAACTTTATTTTGTTGGCAAACCAAAAATTCTGCCATAAATTTTTGAATATCTGATTTAAGGCCATCCCAGAAAAATTCCTTCTTAACCCTGTGGTAAGTTTTTAAAAATCCTGAGTGCCCTCCTAACGGATAAGTGTGCAATTCCATAAGAATATTTTGTTTTAGTGGTGAATTCTTACAGAGGTATAAGTGATGTTTGTACCATAACGAATCATTTTTCCAGCTAGATGTATCAGACGTACTGGAATCTTGTTGTAGCTTTCTAATAAGTTCCCACACTTCTTCGTCATTCTTCCATTCCTCCCTTGCTTTGTTTATCCAATCTGGTTGGATAATAGAAATGGCACACAACAATGCTTCCACATCCTCATCCTTTCTTGAGAGTGCATCTGCCACCACATTTTCATTCCCTTTTTTGTAGATGATTTCAAATTCATAACACAACATCTTTGTGACCCACTTTTGTTGCTCTTCAGAGGATAATCTTTGTTCTAAAAGGTATTTAAGGCTATCATGATCCCTTTTTACCTTGAAGTGTCTTCCCATTAGGTAGGGTCACCATTTCTTAAGTGCATCGAGTATTGCCAACATTTCCTTCTCAAAAATTTCTTTGCTTAAAAACTTTCCCTTGATTGGATGACTTTCAAAAGAAATGGATCTTTCATATTGCATTAGAACAACACCAATTCCATTTCCTGAAGCATCACAGTCCACAATAAAGGTTTTTGTGAAGTTTGGTGTAGCTAAGACTAGTGCTTGGCACATTGCCTCTTTAAGATGTTCAAAGGCCTTTGTTGCTTCTGGAATCCATGAAAATGCATTTTTCTTCAATAATTTTGTTAGAGGTGCTGCTATTCTCCCATAATTCTTAACAAACTTGCAATAATACCCTGTCAACCCCAAAAATTCTCCTAGATTCTTTATGGATGTGGGGATTTTCCATTCCTTAATGGCTTTAATTTTGCTAGGTTCTACCTTAACTCCTTCATGAGATACAATATGACCCAAATATTCCACCTCCTAGACTCCAAAGAAACATTTGGATCCTTTTGCATATAATTATTTCTCCTCCAATAGTTGTAGCACCGTGTCAACATGTTCAACATGATCCTTCCAAGACTTGTTGTAGATTAGTATATCATCAAAAAATACTAACACAAATTTTCTAAGGAATGGTTTGAAAATTGAATTCATCAAACCTTGAAATGTTGAAAGTACATTGGTAATTCCAAAAGGCATGACCAAAAATTCATAATGACCCTCATGAGTTCTAAATTCCATTTTTGGAATGTCTTCAATCTTCATTCTGATATGATGATCTCCCGAATGAAGATCCAACTTTGTGAATTAAATTGATCCATGCAATTCATCCAGTAATTCATCAATGACAGGAATCAAGAACTTATCTTTAATAGTGAACTTGTTGAGCTCCCTATAATCTGGACACATGCGCCATGATCCATCCTTCTTGTGCACCAATACTACTAGAGCAGAGAAAGAACTTTGACTCGGTTGAATTATACCAGCCTCTAGAATTTCTGCAACCATACATTCAATTTCACTTTTTTGGACATAGGGATATCTGTACGGCCTGATGTTTGGAGGAACACTTCCTAGAATCAGATGAATAGCATGATCATGATCACGCATAGGTGGGAGACCTTTGGGAGTCTCAAATATCTTGGAATGATTGTCCAAGACTTTTTGGATATCTGGAGAAATAGATGATTCCGATGTTGAAACATCTAGCGAACATAATTGTGCAATTACACCTCTTTGCTCCTTTTTTAGAAGATTTTTCATACCATTAGAGTTGATTGTCTTTACTTGTTTCCCTGCAATACCCCTTAATTCAAATCCCTTTCCTTCCGTAGAAAATTTGATGAAAAGTTCTTGAAAATTAAAAGCTATTGTACCCAAGGATTGTAGCCATTGGACTCCTAGTACAACATCAACACCTCCCATTGGAATGGAAAGCATTGGGCTCGTCAATACATATTCTCCCATGGATAGCTTGATATTATGGCACTTTCCGGAGAAATTTATTGTTCCTCCATTTTCAATCATCACTTGACACTCTGGTGCTGGATATAGGAAGAAATTCAATTCTTTTGCTACCCTACAATGAATAAAATTGTGGGTGCTTCATGAATCAACCAACACTATTACCTTTTTCTTCTTGATTTTTCCTTCTATCTTGATGGTTTGGGGAGTGGTAATTCCTGCCAATGCATTACAAGATATGGTCAGATTTATTTTTTCTTCATATAGGCTTCGTTCCTGGAGTATATCCTCTTCTTTTTACCTTTCTTGCTCCTTTTCTTCTTCCTTTTCACAATCTCTTTAGAATAATTTCTTCTCAGCACACTTATGACCTTTAGTGTATTTTCCATCACAACTGTAAAAAAATCCCTTTTGCTCTTTTTTCTTCCAATTTTTGTGGTGTCAACCTTATAGGTTGTGGAAGACTAGGGGCAACAACACTTTCGTCTTTATAGTTCTGAGTGGTATGCTTCCTGGTTGCCATAATTTTGCTTTCCATTTTTCTTGCTAACCTGAATGCCTGCTCTGATGAATCAGATTCCCAAAGGCGAACATCATGTTGGATATTATCCTTTAAAGACCCTATGAACACATCAATCATATGCTCCTCTGGAATATCTTTTACCCTTATGTTCAATTTTTGGAACTCCTCAATGTGCTCCATTATTGAACCCTTTTGTTTGAGACTTATCAATTGGCTAAAAAAAGGGTTGCTTTTTGTATCCTCATAATGTTCTATCAATTCTTCCATAAAAATTTCCTAAGTGATAAATTGTTTACGAGAGCAAAGCCATTGATACCATACAAACTAATTTGGTTCCAAATATACAGTTTCCATGCGTACCTTTTGTGTGTTTTGCACATTATTGAGATCGAAGAACTGCTCCATCTGTAATATCCAAGTGGTAGGATCCTTTCCATCAAACTTCATCGTATCGATTTTTGGAATATGGTGGGTCTTCGATCCAACATTAGAGTCTATGGAATCATGATTAACATTTCTTTGGTTAACATCATGAGTTTCCTTTACAACCTTTTCACCATTAGTATGTATTTCTTGTATAAAATTTGTCAAATTTGCAATTTTTTTCTTGAAATTTGTCTTCAAATAATCCATCTTAGCTTCCATGCCCTTTATCTTAGATTCCACGCCATTTATCTTAGATTCCACACCATTTATCTTAGCTTCTGTTAGCTTTTGTGAGCGTGAAATTTGTTGCACTTGTTCTTGTAATTTTGATATATCATGTAGCATTTCTTCCTCTTCTTCATGAATCATGCTAGAGCTTTTAGGTTCCTTACTAGGTGTTTACATTTTCTTTCCTCAGGGCATCAGTTACCTATAATAATGCTTTACTATTCCCTTTGAATTCCTTCAAACCAAGCTTGCGCAAAAATTTTAAAAAAACTACACACCTTTTTTTCACTTTGTAGAAGCCTGATATTGAGTCTGATATATCTCTATAATTTTGGATCATTTAGTTCTGAAATTGCAATATCTAGTAGCCTTCTACATCCTCTTTTCAATGCCACAACTCTGACCCAAATTGGTTTCTCCAAGAAAGAGTTATCTGAAATCTCCCACAGTGACTTGATTATAGACTAGTTCAGAAGAGAAAATTTGTACGATGTGCCACGAGCCATTGTTTCAACCTATGGATCTAAAAAATCCATGCAAGAAACTAAATTTTGTCCTCTTTCTGTACCTTCTTATAAAATTTCAATCTGATCCCCAGAGAGAAATTTATGACAATTTTCCCCATGTCACCTGTTTTGAATGTAATTCAGGAGTCTGCAAAAAGATCAACTTTCTCATATCATATCTCTGAAAATATCACGTAAAAAGCTTTGATTTTTGGATCCAAGGTTCAGCGAGACTTCTTCTCAAATGGGTTTTTTTTGCAACTTCTGACACATCAGAGAAAAAAAAGTTATAGAGAAAATGCCACGATGACCTGTTTGGAGCAGTGAAACCCTAGAATCCAAAGCTCTAATACCAAATGTTATGAAACCAGCTCAAGAAAATAGAGAAAAGATAGATCAATGCCTTAGAATTCAGCCTCTTCGAGGAGGAAACCTCCTTTACATTACATAAATGAACAATTCTTCGATGATTCAAATGACAAAACCTCCTTTCTATATATAGGAGTCTAAGCAGTCACAATATAATCCAGTCGACCTAACAATAATAATATAAAGCCACAAAAATAAAAATAGAGGGATTCTTTGGGGCACAGAAATAAAAATACGGGGGTAATAGGGGCACAAAAATATAAATAAGGGGTATAACTACAATAGTAATGGGGTAATCACTAGTGTTATAGGAACCCAACATACCACCACCTCTTTGATCACTGCTAAGAAATTCAACAAGCTCATCTCCCAAACTAGGAAATTCATTTTCTATCTGGTTCGCTCCCAAGGTAAGGGGAAGATTGTCACCACATCCATGACGCCTACAAAGGGTTCCTCCATGTATAAGGAAAAATAGAGGGATAAGGTCATGAAAGAAGATAGGTACATCTTCTCCTCACCCACAAGGGTACCATTGCACTGTCAAGTATCACACAAGTTTCAGGTGGGTGACAAAGTCTGGCTGCATTTGTAGAAAGAACAACTTACAAGAACCCATCAGAAGCTTCGACCATTCCGATATGGCCCTTACACCAGTAACAAGGTTATGGGGAACAATTATTTGGAGGAAAACATTCCCCCATTCCTTCGCTTCCATCGAGTGTTCAATGTGGACCACCCTCAACCATGCTTCCCACCATTTCTAGACACACCATAGATTGTAGAATAGCTCACCAAGGACCAGGTTCAGCAGATGGAGGAACTCAACACAATGGGGACCATTTCTTCCTGAGGGGGAGGAATGATCCAAGTGGATGTTGGTGGCCACCCACATATCCCACATGGATCTCCACAACTGTCTCTTTCATTTTTTCATTTTCCTTAATTGTAGCACATTTTACTATTTTTAGCAGTTTTTCGAGTCCTAAATTTTCGAAGCCGTTTTGAAGCCCTAAACGACGTTTTTTGGGAAAACTAGAAGCAGCAAATGGCCCAATTTTTCACTTCCCAAAGTTGTAGTCCTCAGATAGATCTTTCTAATGAGCTATGGTACACATCAAATGGAGATTGTATGCCAAAGTTATGACCCAGGAAAGTTGATGTACCAATTTACCCAAACAAGGCCCACAATTTGGCATTTCATCTCCAAGGGTTAGGTTTTTTTTATGTGTAGGGCTTTCCATTGTTTCTCAAAAATAAATAGGCCTTCAAGCCTCATTGTAACACAGTTCAGAGGCATGTTCCCACCACATCTCTTCTTAGAGATAAGTTATCATCACCCTGGCTAGTTTATTTACATTTTTGTTTGTAAGCATATTTCAGTATTTTAAAGTAATGAAATGAAGTATTACTTATGCTGCATCTCTATATTTATGGTTATATTTGTACTTTATTTCATTCCTATTTAAATTTGGATCATATGTATGTCTGATTAAGTTGGATGGTCTTCGGAGATGTCTTGCTCCATTATACATTGATCTTCTTGGCAATGGAGAATGGCACGACATTGAGTGATGTGCTAGAATCAACTAACACATTGTGAACATTGCAGTTGAAAATTCCAAATGAAATAAATAATGGGAGGAAAATAGAGTTTTCTTCTTCCATTTGGAGTGTGTTTAGCACAATTATGAGTGATCTGGGAGATGTGCTTTCTCCCTCATTGGTATAGGTTTCATTCTTCATAAAGGTCTGCCCCAGTGTGCACAACTGAATATCCCACTAACCCTAAATCTTAGCTGACTTGAAAAAAATAATTTTTGCATGAGTTTCCTTCATGTCTTCCATGATATTGTAATCCAAAGCGGGTAGAATCACAAAGATGTCCGAGGTGAGATTAGAGTTTGTTTTGTCCGACGGAGTGCTCTGTATATTACTACTCATGGACATACTCTTTTCCTCCGCTATCTTCCTGAGATTGCTCTATGTTTTCTAATTTTGGACGACTTGTGGATCAACGCTTAGCAATTCAATCCTTTTTTGTATTTCCCCAATTATAGGGAGATCCCCTTGACTTCTGAGATTGTATTGACCATTTTTCTTTGGGGGCTTCTTAACAGTGTGTGTCTTCTGTGCTATTCGGGAACACTAATACATGTTGATCACCTACCGAGTGCTTGATGTATCATCAGGTGCAGCATATTTGTCACTTTTTGTGTCTCTTGACAAGCCCTATGAACTACTCACTATATTTTTCATATGATTGCATACTGAGCTTGAAACTCCTTTCCAGTCTAAACAAGACCCTTATGGGTGCTTATCTTCATGAAACGAGCAAAATTCATTGTTTGCAAACTTTCTACCAATAACACTGAGCTTGAACTCTGTGAATTTTTAGCCGTCAAGTGATTACTACCTGATGACAAGATTCCATGTCTTTCTCTGGGTGGCCTTCTGCTCGCAGATGTGTTGATTGTTCTTTGTTTGAGTTCAGACACTTTTGTTGTCAAGTTCTTGATAACATGTGTAAGGGTTTCAATATCACTTGCTTCCTTTTCTTTACCCTTGCTCGCTGCAGCCCGGGGCTTCCTTTTTGCATCTCTGGAGTCCTTCATTGGTTCGTCATCCTTGATGACTACAATCATGTGCAGGTCCTTTTCAACAGCAATTGACTCTTTGCAGTTTTATAGTAATGTTGGTTTCCTAGCTTGCTTGATGAACTACAATGTTGTTTGGTAGTGCAGACATGTAGTAATCGATAGTGATGGATTCATGTCTGCTAAAAAGTTGTTCAATATGTGTAGAAACCTATTATTGAAATCCTTGTCCTTTTCTTTCACCTTCATCTTCAGGTTACCAAACTCTTTAAGCAACATGGTCGGGGTCTTGACATCAGAAATTTTTTCTAGAAACATGCATTTGAACATACCTCGGTTCCGGATGGAGTTGACAGGAAGGATGTGATACCCTACTGTTGCACGACCATCCAAGGTACATGGGAATAGTCAACATGTAACGTCATCGTACCATACCTCAAGTGTTTGCAGCTATAGGTGGAAGTTTTCCAAGTGATATTTTGCCTTCACTACTCTGTTAGGATCATATTTTGTGAGAATTATCTTCAAACGCTTCATCATCATGTGAAAAGCACCCAGGAGAGCCAATGGTACCTGAATCATTCATTCCAACTTTTAGTTAGCCATGTCTTCTTCGTCTTCTTCCTCCTCCTCTTATTTAGAATCTGATGGTTCTCACTCTGAGTATATTGGTTCTTCTCCACCTCTACCTCCTCTGTTGCCTTTCCCTCTACCTCCTGTACCAAAATCTGAGTCCAAGATCACAAGGGTGTCTCGTTCTCCCTGTTGGAAGACCGGATGTTCCTCTCCATTCTTAATAACTTCTGTTAGACCTTCAAGTGTGGAAAGAAATGATTCTTCCATTGATGGTACAACAACCTCCGTGGGAGTGATTTTTGGCTTTCTTGATGCATATAATGGAAGAATTTGTATTCCTGGGATCAGCTCGACTACTTTTTTGAATTGAAGGGTGATGGAATGAACAGAGTGGAGGTATTGATATGAATTTTCATGTTCACATTTGGGAGGTGAAAAGTAACCAACTTCAAAGTTGCGTGTAGGTGAGAGGGAGTGTGAATTACTACCTTAACTATGTTATCACTCCAAAATTTCTTTTGAGTTGTTGAGAAAGAAATGATAGAGGTAACCACAAACAAACTTTGGAGATTAGGACCTAGCCTTTCAAATTTCAAAGAGGGTTCTCTCTTTATGATTTACCTTTGTTTAATTAATTGGTTTTAGGCTAGTTATTTTTGTACTTGGGTTTTGATTTAGATTTGGTGGTGGGATATCTTAATTAGATGGATAGAGGGATGTTTTTTACCATTGGGCTATGGGGTCAAATGTCAAGCAAACAGGACTAGATCAAGTTTTAAAAATAATGTCTACAGGGAAAGGTAGTTGAGTTACTTTAGATCTTAAGATTGGATGGTGAAGTGTGTTTCAATCAGATACAAAGAGAAATTAAGGGTTACTTAGGCTGGATTATGAAAAAAGTGAAAGAGGTCAACCGGAATGGGAGAGAAATTAAGGATTCTCAGATTTGGATATCCGAACAAAACATAGAAATGATTAACTATTCAAAATAGAGTGTACTTAAATAAATTTGAGATAAATTTCCAGTTAATTCATTTTCTTTATATAACATTTAAGTTTGTGAAATACATTAGAATATAAAAAATTTGACAAATAAAATACTTCACTGTAATAGCTCAACGCATGAATCTTGTAATGCAATCTTTTTATTCCTTAGTCCAATCTACTGACATGAAAAATTGGTAAAATAACCCTCAGGTTTTATGATCAATTCAAATCTACAAATGTATAGCAATCCACCCTCAAAACTTGAAAATATGAAAAATTTATACAAAAATAGTTTACAAAATATCCCAAACTGTCTTGGGAATTAATATAGGAGAATGAAATATCTTCATGCAAGAAGATAGAGACAGATGTTCAACTGTTGTATGATGTCCAAGTTTACTGGGTTGTGTTGTTCTTTATTCTTTGATATTTTTCTTTTTATTCTTTGCTTTGTTGTTGGTCTTCACGCTGGACCTCATTTATACTTTAACCTTTCAACTAGTACTCTTTTACCTGGCTGATCTATCATTATCCTTTTACTGTTGTTTTCACCCTTACTGTACATTTTTACATTTTGATTGTGTATCTTTACAGCAAGTCATTCAATTTCTGCCATGTTTCTGCATCTGTTAATTGGATATTTACCATCTTCCTCTATATTTCATCTGCATCGGTGTATTTGGAAAAAGTGCGTCTATTTATAAAAAGGTATTTTACTTCATGCTGGAGTTAAAACGAGTTCTCAAAGGTCTGATATAAGATTTTTCCTGTAGGTATCTCCTTCATAAATGAAGTGTTTAGCTGATCTCTGTCCACCTCACTAATTATTTTTTTGTAGTTGTCCTATGGCATCAACTTATCATTTATCACCAAGGGATTAGGTAGACCCTTTTGCCTCAAAACTTCAAACTTAACCATGAATATGTCTATAGCCAGCTGCATGGTTTGGAATTTATCTTCAAGGTTTAGCATTAAATTCCCCTTGTTGAGGACCCTTTTTACTTCCAGTATTGTACTTATCCTGTCAAGTATCTCCATCTCCTGTATTCATATTTGTTTTTGGAGTTAAGGAAGTGAATGATCCTAGTAGCTTCCTCTGGGATATCTCCCAGTTCTGTTTTAACTCTTTGTATGGCTTCTTTTTCCTCTTTCACTAAGTTGATTTGTTCAAAAATTACTTGAATGGATGGCCAAACATCATTGAGAGAGTCAATGATATTGGCCCATAACTGTTCCTTGGCTTGGCCAAGCGATTCCTTTAAAGTCAGCTCTTTCTCTAGGTTCTATATCCTTTCATTCATTCTGGTTGCCTTTTGTACTTCTTGTTTGTGCATAATCTGGGCAACCTTATTTTCATTCTCTAGACTGGTTATCTTTTCCTTAATCTTGTTTATTTGTGTGGTCTGAATGGTCATGTATTCCATTTCCTTAACCAATTTAATAGCCTCATCACTTGGCTAAGCTACTATTGTTGTCGACCCTGTTGATGATGTAGACGTTGTAGAAGCTAGGATGACAATAGCCAATGGAGTTATAGGAGACAATGATGTTTCCAAAGTGGATGGTACTGTTGTGGTAACTATTAGGATGACAGTGGCAGTGGTAGTCTCAAGACTAGCTTGTTTTAATTGTATCAAGCTGTCTAACTCCTCCATTTCCTTTAGTTGATCATTAAGTTGGAGAACAAGGTCCATCATCTCCTCCTGATGAGTTTGGATCTCAAGGACCTCTTCTTTATGTGGGTGCTCTGAATAAATAAGTTTGAGTTTTTTTTAAGAGCAGAAATGTCATCATTCTTTTTCTTTATTAACTTATCAGCGACCTTGATATCATTGGGATCATGTCCCGACTCAATTACCAAGTCTTCCAATGACTTGATCCTATTGTCCTTAGCCTATGAGGAGGCCTTTTCCAATTTGTATTGTGTTGTAATGTTTTGTAATTAACTTTGCATCTTATGTGTAGCCATATCTTTTCCTGTCAAGGTGTAATAAATCATCTCACTTGCTTGCTTGTGGAACTCAATTTGGTCAATGGGGTGAACATCCCTCGCCAAAACCTCAAAGTCTATTTTCCTATAGCCTGCTGATGTTTTTGGCTATTGGATTGTAAGTTTCACAAATGACGCCTACATTTTTCCTATTTTGATGTCAAACGCTGACATCAACCTACTTTTATTTGTTGGTGTCTGTTTGAAGTAATGAGCATAAATTTCAGCCTTCAAATTCTCATTTCTCAACTTAATTTCTTTATATCTATCCTTGATATCATTTTCTTTATCCACTGGCCCGGTGAATGAAGAAACCCCAATACTGATTTGTCTCTCAATAAGTCAAGTGTTTGATGTTTTGGGCTCTATGTTTCTCCTTAAGCTGTTGTGCTTTCTCTTCTTTCCACCATTGTATCAGTGTTACTAATTTCCACTAATTCAATGGTTTCTTCCTATTTAGTTACAGGATTAAGCTTGGGTCTCTTCCTATAACTGATTTCAAAGTGTTCATTTGTGGTTTCCATATCTAAATTGGAACCTCCTTCCCTGTTTCTCTTTAGGTTCTTGTCTTCATTTGTTGGAGTCTATAAAACAGGAGGAATATTCATCAATTCTCCTAGTTCTAAAACTTACAGGAAGGAAATTTCATCAATTTTCTTTTCTACATCAATCAATGTATTTTCTACGTCAACTATAGTATTTTCCACATCAATTAGAGTGTTTTCCAACCATTCTACTTGGTTGTAAAACCTCTCAATGTCTGGTCTAGGATAATGGATGAAAGGTCCCAGTTTGACATTTATCCTTAGCTTGTTTATGAATCCATGAGGGTCATACTACCACATAAAACTATTATTGAACTTCATTTGTTGCAAAATTATATCTGCCTCTAGTCCAACTTCTTTGGTATTACAACTGAAGGGGCTAGATTTATTTTCCATTTTGAACTGGGTTTTCTTCCTAGCTGCTAGGAAGTTGACTTCATCAAAATTGATAATCTGCCTAAAGTATTCTAGTGCAAATATCCTCATGGGGAGGTATCTGTTAGTTTGTAAGGGGAAAGTTGGTATCCATATATTCTTATCTCTATGTGGTTTGTGCACAAATACTAGTCTCCCACCTTACTGTTCCTGACCAACAATAACACCCTTTTCATCTCTTGGATGCTTTTGGGTTAAGGGCTACTGGTTAGCATATTAATAACTAAATGGACAAATGAATCTATGAAGTCCTTGTAAGTGAATATAGTGGAGTAATTTTGTATCAAGGGTGTCCAATAGATAATTGATCTTGGATTTCCTTTGGTGTCCAATTTCTTAATGTTGACAGGGAATTTATTTGACTGGTAGTACAAGAACATATAAAATACAACTAAAGAATACTTGAAAACTCTTTGAATTGGTAGTCTC
>Ga0115844_100022_pt1 | contig 23744 bp, 16 predicted proteins | sample InSIn1gowninarea_FD_83858 | JGI IMG/M metagenome (GOLD analysis project Ga0115844, IMG submission 83858) | reverse complement strand
CTCTCTCTAGTTAGTTCAATCAATATCATTATATATTTAATTACTCTTTAGCGTCGTATGTGATCGTAGCTCGAATCATCGATCGTACCCGTAATATCGTATACAAATAGATAGATATCATTATATATGTCATTATGCATTTCTTCCAGTCATGAATGAGATCTATTATATATGTCATTATGCATTCATGATGCGCAAGCAGGCTCGACCAAAGGGAGAGGCAATATCGAACCAATATCGCCCAAACATTGGGTTTCTGAAACGCGATGGGATGTGCCCTTCAAAGAGAATAGAGAATAGATAGGAGGAATAATAGCTACGAGAAAGTATATGCATCATTGATCTCCTTATGCCAAGGGGTTTCTCGCTCATTCATCTCCTGGGTGGAAGCCTGCCTATTAGGAGCTCGTGATTTTCTATTTTTGATAAAGAGAACCGCAAGATGGGGTTCCTAGAGGATGGATGATCTGTCTAAAAAACTATCTAAATAGTGCTGCCTGCGTATTAGTACAGCTATAATAAGCCTACCTTCAATCTTGTTTCATGAGGCTCGCGCCCTTCCCCGTCATATCTGCCTTAGTTAATATCGTTCGTTGCAACCGCTATGTGGTGACCGGGTCGAACTAGGAAGTCTATGGCTGTCTGATGAGATCTGCCTTCCTTTGGTTCAAACCTGCCGACCCCAATCGAGGCTTTCAATATAAGGGCTCCCCCACCCCACATGTGCTTACCGGGTATAAATACTAATGAATAGAGACCTGTACCCGGGCACCTGATCGGAATGTAAAAGCCCCTGAGTCAGCTATGTGCTTACCCTTACCGGGGATAACCACTTCTATTTATATCTTCTTATTGCATCCTTTGGTGTGCACCTGGTGGATGAGCTTTCACACGCGGGTTTATGAGGCAGTATTCATTTGTATCATGAGGCAAGGTAACTACAGCACGGAGTAGTGTTCCTTCTGGCTGGAGTAGGGCTATAAGTTACTTTGGTTGAAAAGTGAACCCGCTATGCGCGGCAAGCCACTATGTGGGCTATGTATGATGTAAGGTCTATGTGGGCTATGATGTCTAGAGTAAGGCAGTAACCCCGATCTGATGGCTGAACCCCCTGGCTTAACCCCGATGAATAAGATAGTGGAGAAAGAATGTATCCCCACGAAGCACTGTCATTCTTGCATAGTGATAGCGGATGCTAAGGCGTTGTTTACTGTCCCGAGCTCTTGCACGCTTTGCTCCCGACGTAGATAACCCCTCCTGGGCATTGTATTGTAGGATAGTAAAGAGGGCAGGTCATTTATGGATTCTGCAATGTATTGATAGAGGAGGCAAGAGCTGTAAATAAGGTAGGCGTTACCTAGGAGTTGACTGTGCTCACGAGACGTTCTGTTGGAGGATCTATCTCTTGTCCCCGAAAGTATATCCCGAGAGAGCCTTAATGAGTAAGTTCATAAGGAAGCGTTAAGTAGCTCCGGGAGTAAGAGAATGAGTACCTCTAATGAATCTAATAGCTTACAAGCCCCTCGGTACCTTCCAATAAGCATAAACGGCTGCATTTTTGATGTTTGACTAGGTCAAAAATCCAGTGGGTAGGTTTATAGGTGATTCCTCATCTGGGTTTATGAGCGGCAATAATCTTGAAATAAACCCCCCTTGTGATGAGTACTTGCTTGTATGCACTTAATAGACTTGAAACTAAGCGCTTCCTGTTGTGATTGGGAATAGAGCTAATGAAGTAAGGAGTAAAGAAACGTCTAGAAAGACGAAGCCCATCTGAGCTAACTCTGTACTATAGTACTATAGGTACTAGATTACTATGGTATAAATAGGAAATCCCAATAGTGCAAGCCTCTAGCTCTACCCTAGCTAAGTAAAGTATGTCATCTGTTGCGCTAGGTGCATCTATAGTTGGGATATGCTGGAACAGGTGAATCAGCAGCTTAATAAACTCCTTCATTAGGTCATTCCTTGCCCTAGGAAGCGCAAGCCCCTCCGGGACCTTGCCTATCCCGAGAAGAAAGCTGGTCAATAGAGCGAGTAACCCAATGCAATGCCACAAATCTATAATCGATGCCAGCAAGCGAGCCTTGACCATGCCTATCCCGGATGAATCCGTGTAACAGGGGATGCGTCTAACTTCGTAACTAAGTCCACCCACTTCGTCACTTCGATGAGCCTTTCATTAGTGTAGCTAGTCCCAGGTCAAAGCTGGTCAATGCTTATTCACTTCAATGGCCGGTCAATGCCTATGGTTAGACAGGGTGGAGCAGCTTATCAATAGATAAGAAAAGATAACCACTACTCCATGCGGAAGGTCTTGAATCGGAGGGTGACCGTATGTACCTCAATATCCATCCTTACCTATCCCGGATGGTGACCGTATGTCTCTACCATAAGACGTGCCTACCGTATGTATCTACTGGCTTGGAGGTCTTTAACAAAATGAAGCTTTATCCAATCAAGTGAAGGTTGACGGTCTCTAACCAAGGAAGAGAAAAGAGAACATCTCCTTGAGCCCCAGATAATATATAAGGCCTCATTTTCATTATTCCTTCTCGGCACATGAACTATAGAGAAACATGCTTCATTATAGAATTCATTACGCTTTATTATCTACGTAATTACGCGATTTCAGCATTGATCAAATACGAGTAGCTGGAAATTTTGAGGCCCGGAGGGTGCGTTAGCACACTCGACTAAAAAGCCGCCATCGACTCGACCGAGGTTACGAGGGAGAGGAGTGCGTGAGAAAATGAGAAGTCAAACTTCCCTAACCTCCGCCACGGTCAAATGGCTAATCTCGTAGGGAGAATGTCAAAAAGCTCCGCGCCTATGTATGACTGTCTTCAGCCGAGTAACCCATCCCGAGTATCCCAGCCCAGCATTGACTCTTGGTATCGAGTGAATCAACACCTGTCATCGAGTGATCGCCTCTTGGATCGACACTCCTGGCATCGACTAGCAGCATCGACTAGCAGCATCGACTAGCGGCATCAGCTAGCGGCTATCGGCAATGAGAACTGGCTAGGCCTCCCGGCAAGGACTCCCGGCTATCGGCGATGACCTGCCCTGCCTGCTGGCTATGATCAACTATGAACGGCTTACGATCAGCTATCGGAGACCCCCATCTATCTTAGGGGCTGTGACTCACTCACTCACTCGGTCTCGTACCGTACCGTGTTGGGTATACGTCTTTTTGGCCTTGGTAGACGTGGAGACTTGTAAGGTTCCTTAGGTGGACTGGGCGTCCTTGGTGGAGGTGGACTTGGTTTCAGTTCTGGAATGAATCGTATATCCACTTGTCTGTAGCGGTATGAACCTCGAATTGTGACTAAACATAAGCATTATCATTGCATGCATTTCAGGTAGCACTATTGTTCTTCCATACGTTAGCTTAGTTGAGGTAGGACCGCGTGTTTGGTAGCAATAATAGGGGGTATAAGGGTAGAGGTCTAGGGTCGAGGGCTATTATGACTCCGTATAGGGTTGAGTTCAAGGTCAAGTTCTAGGGCTCTGGTTCCTCCGTAGGAGGGTCAAGGGTCGAGGTCTATTTCGAGGTCTATTTCGAGGAAGAGTTCCAGGGTCGAGGTAGAGGGTCGAGGGATATTGTTCCATATCGGTGTAGGAAGAGGTCGAGTTCGAGGGTCAAGTGTCGAGATCTATGTACGGCTGCTCTAGGCTATGACTGTCTCTAGTCGAGTATCCAAGCCGAGTATCCTAGGAGCCCAGGCCAGCCCAACCGGGAAGCCCCGCCCACGAGCCCGGCAGTCCATCCCAGCCCAACCGAGCAGCCCAGCCCATGATCCAAACCGAGTATCCGAGTAGCTAAGTCGAGTAGCTAAGTTGAGTAGCCCGGGATCCAAGCAGAGTAGCCAATTAGGATCAATGTAGCCAAGCCAAGCGGTCGATTAGCGCAGTCCGAGTAACCAAGCCAAGTCGAGTATCCAAGTATCCGGGTATCCAAGTATCCAAGCCAAGCGTAGTATCCCAGTCGAATAGCCAAGCCCATGAGCCAAACCGAGTAGCCGAGCAATTATGTAATGCATCTTCATTCCTTCCATCTAGCCTAGGTAATAACATTCCCAAGGTTCCGTATCGGTAGAGATCGAGGGTCGAGGGTAGAAATCGAGGAAGAGTTCGAGGGCTATGGCTGCTATGGGCACTGACCGGCTGGCTCTGATTACAACTATCGGCTATAATCGGCTATCGGCGGCGATGAATGACCTGGCTATGACTTCCTTCTTGGCAATGACTTCAAATGATTGGCCATCGGCTGACCTTCTAGCAATGATCGACTCTGATCTCTGGATGGCAATGATTGGCACTGACTGGGGCTATCGGCAATGACCCTCTGGAATGACCATAAATCTTGTCTATCGGCTGACCTTCTTACTATGACAACTGGACCCCCTCTGGAATGACCCTCTGGAATGACCGGCTGGAATGCCCACTGGCAATGTGACTGGGTATCGGCTAGCCTCCTTCCTGGCAATGACTGGCAATGACTCTGACCTTCTAGCAATGACCTTCTATCACTGATTAGAGCTTCTAGCTATGAGATTGTCTATGACCTTAAGGCTGGCTGCTACTTCTGGCTATGAACAACTAGTACTCCTGGCAAGTACTCCTGGCTATGAGCGGCTATGTGAAGTGCTCTATTTGAGGTGCAGTAGTAACTCTTCTGTTTCTGTATCGGTAAGTGTGTTGCAGGTAGGAACCTCTGTTCCGTACGTACAACCCCGTAGGGTCCATCTCAGTCGGGTAAGGATTGAAAGGGGACTACTTCACTTCTCCTCTCGGCATTGATGGGTAACTTCTATCTAGTAATGATAAGGACTTCTCTACTCGGGTATGTAGGATGAATGGGGAAATCTCTATTGGGTAAGGCTGTATGGCTATAACTGGGCTATGACTCTCAAATGGATAATCAACGTATGTAAGCATCGTAATTGCATGTACCAATCGAGGTGTAACCCTGTCTGTGAACCATGTAAGTTTCATGAGGTCTATGGGTAACCTCTTTCGGGTAAGTGAACTTGAATGGTACAAATTCACTCACCTGTGTCCCCGCCGCTAGCCGTCCGGTAAATCGTGGCAGTAACCCCCGGCAACCCTAAACACCGGGGGTTTCAAGTGGAAAAAAGCAAGCGATCAATTTCCGTCCAAAGGGGAGTATTTATAACAGTTCACGTTGATATGGTAGGTCACCACAACTTGTAACACCTCCTCTTGGGCAGGGTGGAAAGAAAAGCAGTAACAACCACCTCCTGTGATAACATATAGCTCCAATGGAGGAGACTTATTGGTGGCTTACCAGCTAGCAAAGACCTCCGCACTTACTTACTATCGGTGGAAAGAAATATATGCCAGTATCATCATATGTCGAAACAAAATGAGATATGCAAGTATCATACGTTAAAACAAGGGATATATGCTCTTCGGTAGGATATTCCCTTCAGCCCGCTCCAGATACATAGCTCTACTTGCCCGGGAGGAGAGGAAAGGAAGGAGACCAACCACCACCAATGGGCAGGGGGAATAAGGAAGGAATGAAACCGGCTAACCAATGAATTCATTATATAGTTTTTGCGTTTACCCCTCTTTTCATTTGATTCTCCCCTCGAACCCGGGCGGAAAGGGAATGAAAGCTTGAATTGGACCAATTAGACTTAATACCAGTGAATGTGTCAGTCGCAGTTCGAGAGCCATAAGAACCAAAGCACACATAGGCATAGGCCATAGGTAGCAGCACGAATCGCCAGTTACAGTCCCAGGTTCGCTTCGCACGGTTCTCAATTCCGAACCACCAGCATCATATATAGATGCGGATCAAGTTTGTAGCAGATTCTCCGGTTTCATTCATTGGAGATCCAAGGCCAAAAGTGGATCCCGCAGATCTATATCCAGTCCCAGTTGATGTCGATCGATCCAACACCAGTTGCATAGCTATCGACCCTGAGCGAGATACCAATCGCCGATTCACCAAGGCGAGCATTCCCGATCGCCAAGCGCATTTGCTCCGGAGACACAGGCAGGATTCCGATGTGTTCCAAACCGACCGTCCAATGGCTCGTAACAGGGCAAGTTAGGTTCCTCCACCCATTCCCGCGACAATAGAGTTTCGCTACGGATCCCATCATCAGCTTACTGTGCGCAACCTAGGCCTAATCCTACTAAGGTTATTACCGAGCTTCACTGGGCGGGGTCCTAATGCCAGTAAGTAGATCGCGCATTGCTCCCGCGCACCACCCACTGGGCCGCCCATGCTGCAAACCAACGAGCTCAGTTATATACCATGCACCGAAACGATCTACCAATCAATGAGATCAATCAAGTCCGATTCACTAATAAGACGTTCCGATGTTGGACCAATTCCAATAATACATTCCGATCCTTATTCACCAGGTGCTACATCCCAATACCAGTTATCCAACGGAAGAACCGGTCTACGGTCATCTGTCTGTCTAGCTTTCTGGAGCCCGTATGATAAGTCAGTATGAGGTCCGTTTTCTGTTCGCCATAGGAAGTTCGCAGACAGAAACCAAGTGTGTGAATTAGGTGGGGGCACCAATACTTATTGGATTCTTACAATGATGCTTGCTGGCCCAGAGGAGTGGCCGGCCAAAGGGGACGGAAGAAGTTAAGGAGTGTCAGGTTGTGCTTAGCTTCTTTTTGTTTGGGATATGCACATATATAATGCATGGATGGCTTGTGCTTAATGAAACGAAACTAGCTAACTAGGGGCATGCTTTGATTGAATGAATGGGATTATGTTAGTGGCGTATTCTCACATCCAGCACGGGACAGGACAACACACGGTACGGGGAAAGTACCAGGGGCAGAAGGAATTTGATTGAATCAAAGGGGAAATAAAGACACTGGCGGGTTTTCACCAACAGAAATCTTAGTTTGGTGGAAGCTGCTGGATATATAGAGATAGAAAGAGATTGGATTGCCAACATCTTCAGAATCAAGAGTGGGGTGAGCCACGAAATGAAAGGGGAAAAGTGATTACCCTTACAACCCTACCAGGCATGACGTGTTACCACTGACCGGACCTGGACGTATACACTCTCGATTTCAACTCATCCTTGGAACCCTCATCAAACTCAGCCTTGGGAACATACTTATCAGCCTTACTTGGGTCATACATACAGCCTTGCGCGGGACTTGCCTTGGTAACACCCTATGCCCTCATCCCTGGGAACTTTCACTCAGCCTTTGGAACAGCCTTTGGAAATGCCTTAAACTCCGCCTTTGGAACCTCTGCCTATTACCTATGCCTTGGGTGGAATATGGTAACCTAATACCTACTGCCTTTTGTGGTGGTGGACTAGCCCTGGTAACGCATCAGAACTACTCCTTGCACTAGGAAGCGCAAGCCCCTCCGGGACCTTGGGAAACATCCCTATCTATCTTGGGACCCTCTGCCTCATACCTACGGGGCCGCCTCATATAACTACTCCTTGGGATCCTGACACTCAGCCTTTGGAACAGCCTTTGGAACCTATCATCAGACGCCTTGGGAACTGAAACTCTGCCTTACTGATTCAGCCTTGGGATACCTTCCTGAAACTCTTCTTGGTTAACTCCCTACAGCCTTGGGGAAATAGCCTTTGGAATGACTCCTTGGGACCTGACTTACACTACTCTTACATAATGCCTCTGCCCTAGGACCTATGAACGAGCCTTGCCTTAGGACCCTTGCCTTACGCTTGAAGTCCGCTTTCCGCCATAGGAAGCTCAGCCAGAACCCGAGTGTGTCAGTGAGGGTGAGCTTGCCGAACTCTCGACAACAGGCCCGTAGGGTGAGCTTGCCGAACTCTCGACATAAGGCCGCCATCGACTCGGCCGAGGTTACGAGCCCCCCCACCCAATAAGTAAATTGAAACTTTAGTTGCTCTTTGGTTACTTATTTGCCCCTCAAATAAGTAAAAAAAAAATAAGTAAATTGAAGAGGTACAACAATTATGATTCGATTCTTACACTTATGCTGCTCGCTGGACGGGATGGAGCCGACAAAGGAAAGGAATGGGGACCGAAGCCCAGTTGTTTGAGGTAGGTCACCGAGGACACGAAAAAACACCCTTACCCTTCTCTCCCTCGTACGTAAGACATAGATTGCTGGGGGAGGGATCCAGACAGCGATAGCCATAATCGATGAGGCATTATGTTACTCTATCGGGGAGGATGGGACTCGGCCGGTATGAGATACAAGTTGTTATACCCCAGCTTGCGAGGTTGCTCCTTATTTTGGCTATCCCTCCTTGATAGTATGCCCCCCCTTATATATGAGATTATTGCTAGCGCTTTCCAAACTAAATCGCTTGAGCTCTCTATCAATATCCCGCGAGCTGATTCGAATCTAGGCAGAAGCGAGAGGCAGATAGGCCTGGGACCAGAGAGATGCTGCCCGGCCCACCCACGAAGCTTCCTGTCTCTTTCTTGTGCCCGCTCTTTCTTCTGCCCGCACCCTGCACCATCTTATGCTGGAGAGAGAGAGTTTCATTCTTTCTCTACGTCCACTACGTTGCCTGAGCGAGAGGTTGCCTGAGCAACGATAGAGCCACTAGCCGAGAGTAGGTAGGATCGATTGGAGAGAGGCGGCTGGAATATAGTCAATAAAGAGAATTAGCAATGGGTTCGGCCCCTCGATGCGTCCTGATCGATGCGGTAATCGATGCGGTCTTCCCGGCCCACCCACAAATGAGACTCTAGATCGATTCATGGCTCACCCACGAATGAGACGTCTGTGTAGCCTCCCACGGTTCACGGATCACACGACTTAAGCAAGCCTTCCCGCAAACGTGCTGCGGGTGATGCACCCTTACATCGGTGGAAAGCCTCTCACAACATCGTAAGCAAGCCTCCTCACCTCGCACCCATAACCAAGTTGGCAAGCCTTCTCGATGGATAGTTCAATCCCGTCCCAAGTAGTTGGAGGAGAGATACTATTGTAAACAAATCCATTACTATAGAACGAACTCTATCTACAAGGAACAAGAGTAAGCTTCTATTATATTATTCACGTACGGTTATGAAGCCGAGCCTTTCCAGCAATGGAGCTTAGGGACCGATATGATGATCGGTAAGAAGATGATTCTAAAAGGCACGCACCTAGTTGGTAGCTACAAGGTCTCGGTTCAGTTGAATCCGAAAAAGCTGATAAGATGCGTCTTACCTCCAAACAGCAATATTTTAGGAATCTATTCGAACTCAATCACAGGCGGGGCATCTTGTCTCGCGAGTGGACCCGAATAGATCTTTGCCTGTCGATCCATCAGATACATATTCACAACCGACGACCTTTTTCTTGTAGAGAGAGAGAATATTCTCTTCCATGCTTTTCTCATGACCCACTATTATGCTACCATTGGCCAGTCGACCCGCATAACCACCAGGTTGTTTTTATAAGCCCCACCTTAGATATAGAACTAGGCTGCGCGCCCACCCGCCTGAATAATCAGAATTGGGGGCACCGGTTCAACTGTTTCTGACGGTTCCCACTCCGATCCAAGCAACGAGAGGATAATATGCTAACGGAGATTCCAGAGATGCTACTGATAAATAAGTCAGTGCCGTGATGACCAAGTCCTTTCCAAGAGCGATGAAGTTACGATGAAGTAACGATAGGGATGCGAGTACGGAAAGATATGCTGTCCCGCTCATGCTCTCTATAGGGCTCACCACCATTCCTATTCCATATGATTCAGATGATTTCGAACTGGGAATACTGCAACTGGGGAACGGGATGATTGGAATGATTGGAAATGAGAAAGCTGCTGATCTTAGGGATGGCAAACTAATGGAATTGGATAAAAGATGGTTATATGCTTGGTCCTCGGAGCTACTGCTGCTAGCGATCGCACCTGAGCCTTCTCTATCGTCCCCCGAAAAATTTGTAATCCAATCACAAATTTCTGCTTCTCGACCCTTCCCAAAGCTACAAATCCTACGATACCATCCTTCTTTGGCAGTAGGGGCTTTGGAGCAGCTGACAAACCGAAAAAGACTAGCTTCCTCGCTTATCAAAACAAATAGGGCTCGGAAATCCTCCGATCTCGGGGCGGCAACTTCTTTTCATCCTTCTCCACCGGCATGCATGGGAGCATAAAAACTATATATATCGTGGCTATGGGGGAACGCGAATCCTTCTCTGAACCTCCTTTAAAGCATCTAATTTCGGTGGGGTCGGCGGCACTTATTAATTAATCAGTAATGGCTGGTACTACTGGCGATGGAGATAACACCGCTTAATCAGTAGGAGATAAAGAGGCTTAGGTGTAACGTTCTGAGGCTCGACGGCACTTCCTAACCGTTCCAGGCTTAGGTGCGACTAAGGATATACGAAAGATCTGGATGTTGAAACGTATACAAAAATCCCGATCCAATGCTTGTTCCACTACCAAATGGTTATGCTTTTTCACGCTCATGCGAGATAATAGTACGGTGCGATGGGTACTGCTGATCCCAGGGGTGACACTATAAATGAGACTGCTGAGATTCCAGGATTTGCAACGGAGATAGATGCAACTGAGGTAAAGGAGGGTGGTACGGATGGCCAAGTGGGAGCAAGTTCCAGGAGCTATTCATCCACTTTTTCTCTCCACGTCTGCCGAAGAAGGGGTTTCGTCGGGAGGGAATGTGTTGTCAATTGCAACGGTTGGAGTATCGATTGGTTCATATCTGTAGGCGGGTGGTAAGAATATGTGGGTTCAGGGGCTTGGTCAATCGTATTATTCGAACTAATATTTTGGTCCTACCCATACCCACGGGCACTAATCTCTCGTAGCAGCGGAGCAACAAGGGGTATCGGAGATACATAGCTATCAATAGGCGTAGCGCGGCATACTCCCCAAATTGCATGTTGCGCCCATCTCATCCAGCTGGATCGAAGGGATCAACTATAGCTTTTGGGGAAGGGATAGATGCAGATCGGGCCATAGATGCTAGGTAGATGTATGCAGGCCATAGAGAATATCTAATAGATAGATCTATGCGAATCGAGCACATTCTTCACCAGTCATCGCTTCACTTGATCGAAGCGCTCCCACCTTCATAATAATAAGAATAGGTTCCACCCGGCAAGGTAGGTGTAGCGAGATTCCCTGTGCTTGGTTTAGCAAGCTCGGTTAGGTAAAGAAGTCGAAGTTTTATTCATTTGCCGGGAGAAGGAGATTTATGCACTAGACCCGAAAGGCTTTCCCTGGACGATCCGTAGGTGAATGATTGTTTCTCCATCGTTGCCCGGCTCTGTGAAATGCACATTAATGATAGATAGGGCAGTGAAACACCTTTAAGAATAGGGAAGGGGGTTCGATGTCAGAAACAAAACAACCGGCTGCCCCCTAATGAAATGGAATGCCCGCCTTAGAAGCATGGAATGCTTACCCTAGCATATTACTTACGAGCATGCCATCCTCAAACAGCACCTTACCTTACTTTTCTCCTCTTTCGATGCCCACCGATCAAATCGAGGCTTGTAACAGTTACCCATGCGGGTTACTCCTTACCTTATTTTACCTTTGTTGCAACCAACCCAGGCGCCTTACCTTTGGCAACGCTTTCGTGGAGCGGTAGCGAGTCATCAATGGCAGGGAAGAGAATAAGCCCCAGGTTGGTCAAATAGGGGGAACAACAGGCCCGGTAGGGGCTCACTATTCATATGGTGAGGTTTTCCCTAAGCATTTAGATCTATTTATTTGGTCGAAGACTGTAGTCTATTTCATAGTTCAGAGCAGGAATTCCACTATCTTACAGTCGGAAATCATTGCTCATCCGATAGGCAGATAACCCCATTCTGAAAGGTGCTTACGTATAGGGACACTCGGACCTCGAAAAGCAAGGGTTGCTGTTACTGCCGAAGCACTTATCATAGCGGTTTAGGAACCATAAACCAAGATCATCTTTCAAGATTGAGGAATGATTTCAAGGTTGAGGAATAGGAATAGGTAATATAGCCCCTTTCCGGTATTAGTAGCTTGAACCATACCTATTGATTGGGACCTATCTTAATAGGAACCCATAACCAGTAGCTAGAACTAGGAGCCAAGGAAGAGGCTAGGACCGGGTTATTCAGAATACACCATCTATGAAATACACACATTTGCCTCCCACCTATCCCACCTTTTTCCGTCACTAAAAGGCTGCTGGTGGAGATTCTCAGGTAGAAGATCGGCAGATCTACGCCTCCCCATCTCCACTTAGACCTATATTGACGAATCTTCATATTCTTCCTCCCTAAGGTTTCTGGTGCGTACGGTAGACATGTGATCGCATCTGTTTGACCTTTCAAGTTAGGATCTGCCTCCTGATCGTCCTTCTTGCTATGCCTCCCTGCTGGGACTTGAACTGCTAACGGTGCTGCTTAAACCGCCTCTGCCTGTGCCGGTGGTGATTCCACTGCCACTACTACTACTGGGTCTTAAACCGTATAAACTCCAGCTCGATCTGCTTCTGGTAGCGGCTTTGCTCCTGTCTCTACTACAGCTGGAACATCATAAGACATATAATCGCTTAGTTGCTAGTCCTGGCTCTGATGCCCTTGCCTCTATGGCTTCTGCCTCTCCTATTGGGATCTCTAACCTAACCTGTAAAAGGAAAGCAGAGGAGCTCTGTAATAGGTACATCAAATAGTTCACTCTACCTTTTCCTCTTCCATCCACCGGTGCTGGGTCTTGTTCTCGATCAACTGAATCAATAGCTTAAACCGCTGGTAATACAGCTACTGGATATGGATATTCACCTTGACCATCTCTAGTTCTCAGGCATCAGGGACTAGTGGATAAGCAGGATTTATACCTAGTCGATAAGCAGAGGGTTTATACCTGGTGAAAAAAACCAGTCTACCTGGTCAAGGAAACAAGGTGACTAGGACTAAGGAACCTAACTATCAAGGCTAATACAAGGATACCCTAATCCCAACTATCGACATATCAACTTTCTCTATCTCTAGCTAGCGGGAAAACAACCAACAACTATAGCAGCAGGTACACTGGGAACAGGAGAGACTACCTCTTTGCTAGCTGGTGAAATTCACAAGGTTACATAGCTATCGAAAGCAAGGATCAGCGGGGACGAAACAGAGGAGAAGCAAAGTAACCCATAGCGCATGTTGAGCTAACAAAGCAGGAACAAAGGAGAACTATATATATAACGGCATCAAAGCTCTACTCCTCGCTATCAAGGCATCACGAAAGCAATGGAGCATCTCTAGTTCTAAGACATCAGCAACTAATTCGACTAAGAAGCAAGGAGCGGAACCAATTGACTAAGCATGTCTAACTGAACTAAGCGATGAAGGCTAGAGGAACCCATAATCAAATCCATGCATCGTAATAGCAAGTCACGTAATCTACCTAGCGTTTTCACCTCAGTGCATCTCTAAGAAATGGATAGGAAGAAGGATAATAAAAACAATTCATATTCATAGTAATATCCCTAAACATCTGTGTCGTAGGTGTGGCAAGGGTGCAGCTCCAGCCCTCATAGGCTTCATGTCACCTCCGTCGTAAGCATCAGGAATAAGGTTGTATACCCGGAATAGGCATCAGTCATCTCTATAACAGGTCATCCATTCAAAGGCTACAGAGGGTCATCAATCTATCTTTTTTCACTTTTAGGGACTCGGCCGAGGTTACGAGGTCGAGGAGAGGGCATATAGTTATATTGATTCAGGTAGATAAAGAGGTGGTGTGGAATCAAGGGAATATAGGGGATTCTAATAGTGCTGTACCCTACTTCGATTCCTGGCTGAATGAATGGGTTGGTAAGGGCGCACTCCATTAACAAAGGTTGGATAAAGCGGTAAGTCTGGTAACCAAAATAGGTGGATAGCATGCACGTAAGTAAAGGTAGGCTGAGTAAGAGAGTACTAGTGCTGATACTGCTACCACTAAGAATCTTAAAGCAAGTGTTATTTATTGAAGCCTGCCTGTGAATGCTGTATTTGAAGCCCGTGACCAATGCTCTATGTTTAAGTCCAGCTCTCTCTGCTCTATGTGAAGCCCTTCCATCCATCTTATCAAATGCTTGCTGTAAGTCGTCTAAGTAAGGCAGGCAAGTATCTATCTATCTCTAGGTGGGTAAATCTAAAAGTAAAGGCACTAACGTTATTCAAGCATATCCTAGCAATGCTGGCTGTCTAAATCAATCAATTGTATCTGTAAGCTCGTCCCCCGAAAGCTCAATAGCGGTACCACTAACTAACTAAGATTCCTGGCTGAAGCAAGTGGTTAGGGCAGGTAGCACTCCATGCATTAACAAGGGTGGTTAAAGCAGTAAGTAAAGGTCCGGTAAACAGGTGGATAGAGATCGGGCAGCAGGAACCCGGATCAATCACCAATATGAAGGCAGGTAAGAAGGTTCGATGGGTGGCTAAGAAAGCTGGTGTGTTAAGAAGGACTGAAGTACTGATTATGAGGAAGGCAGGTGTGACTGGATCATAAGGCAGGTTGTTCTACTGAATAACCACCCTAGTCTGTTTGCTTGACTGATGGCTATAGACCCTCTGGTACCTATCCTTGATTCCTTGATTGAGTGAGCTTGGTTGGAAGGAGGAGTCTACTGAGTGTAGGTAGGTCAAGGTAAGGTGGGTTGGGTAGGCAGGTAGGGTAGGTTAGGCAGTATAGGCATCTAAGTAGATAGATAGAGCTAGCTGGGGATATAGATGTGTATAGCTATATAGAAGGTAGGATGGGTATGGAGATAGAGTGAGTATAAGGGTCTGAGTATAGGTGGTATAAGCGGTATAAAGTGTCTTAGTATGATAGTTTTATGGAGGGTTAGTATGCTTCCTTGATTGAATGAAGTGTGGAAGGCTAATTTGTATTATGTTTCAATGGGTAAAACCCCGTTTGAAGGGTGTAAAGGTGGTTATGAATAACCCATCCCAGTTAGTAAGCCGACCAGCTAGCTTTCTGTCAAATGTGATTCTCAATGCGTGGATTCAGCAGTTGAGTACATGAATGAATGTTCTCTATCCCATTCGATGGAATTTCTTTGCCTCGTCTACAGCTTGAAACACCTACCTTTCATTGCGTTGAGAGGGAGATTTAGATTCAGTTCCACAGCCGAAAGAAGTTTGGGAATGATGTGTACGCCGGCGGGAGCTCGGACTAGCTTATTCACACAGAAAGGGGTTTCTTTCTTTCTGCCCAGATCCCAATTCTGTGCTAGGGCCAGATGCAGTTATATACGTAATAAGGCGGATGTATAGGATGGATGATATGGCTGGTATTATTGGTCTTGCTGGATGGTACGACTAGGTGGGGCGGATGGTAAATGAAATACAGAAAGATAGCGTTGTGAGAATGCTTGATTCGTTGAACTTAGCAATTGAAACTGGTCAATTCACGAGTGAGAAGGTGGCGTCTCCAGATGATAGAGAGTGCGGACCTATCGACGAGTTCTCCTCTGTTTACCTGGCCTTGATTGAAGTGGTAAATTAAGGAAGCAAAGGTGACGTATCCAGATGAGAGAGAATGCGAACGTAGCCTATCAAGTTATCCTTCCTATGTGAACCTGGTCCATCCAGATGGTGGGAAATTCACGAGTGAGAACCTGGCGTTGCGAATGCTTAATGGATCGTTGAACTGAGCAATCGAAACTGGTCAATTCACGAGTGAGAGGGTGGAAGCGACGATAGGCCCGGAGGGACTCGACTGAGGTTACGAGGTCGAGGCCCGGAGGGACTCACTATTCATATGGTGAGGAGCTTGCTCTCTGGGGGAGGGGCCCCAATAACAGAGAGGGGGGAGATTCCTAAATTCATTCATTAGAGAATTCTTCAAGTTGGGAGCCACCAGCTACTTAGAAATAGGGGGATGTGAGTGGTGGGACTGCACAGCAGCAGACGTGATAGCACCAGTGGTGTAAACGTCTTCAAATGCCCTTCTTATTCAATATAACGTAACCTTTCGTCAATTTGTGACGGGAGTAAATTGAACGAATCTGAATACAAAAGGTGGGTTGTTCCCGTTCGGAAACGGTTCCACAACGTATATACGAGATGCCGATAGCTGGCCGAAAAAGAGCCCTTGTACCAACCGATCGATCAAGGATGGGTGAACTGGGAGGTGGAAAAGCAGAGAATCGGGGCTGCGGTAGGAGGGAAAACACGCTTTTGAAGCTATGCAGTCGGGGTGGGAGGGACGAAACGTTACATACGATGCACCAGAGGATCATACTACATTTATAGCCAATAGACGCTAGTAACTGCTGGTTAACATTGCCAGTTCTCATCGCTGATAGCCAGGAGGTCATTGCCTTTCATAACAGTCAGAGCCATAAGGTGGTCATAGTATGCCAGTCATTGACGATAGTTGATCAGCGCCAGAAGGTAATTGCCAGTTTTCATTCCCAGGAGGTGCCGATTACCACATAGCTTTTACCCCGAAGAGAGACCATGCCGATACCCAAGAGCCATGGATAACCACCCGTTAATGATACCCGGAAGAGAGATCCTCATTCCCAATCATAGCCCATAGCAGCCATTGCCCTCGAGCCCTCGACCTCAACCTCACTTACGCATATGAAACACCAGGTTCCTACATCGAATGGATTGAAGGTCCCGGAGGGGCTTGCGCTTCCTAGTGCAAGGAATTAATAGCAATGCGTTACATACAATGCACCTGTCGAGGATCATGCGCCAGACACATTGTGCCAGTAAGGGAGGTGGGTTATGTGCTTGCCGGATAGTGATTGATCGATAGCCCACATCCTTCGAGAAGGGTGCCAGATTACAACTGCCCAATCTACCGAGATAGGCGATCCCACGGGTGGACAACAGGCAACATCTACCGAGAGGGGCAAAAGGACGGACGAATGCTTGAGCGTTGGTTACCGATTGATACAGAAAACTATGGGCCTACAGGGGCCTACTCCTACAGCTACACATAGTGTACACATAATGCCTACACACACAGATAGTTATATAAAAATATTTACAGATATAGCATAGAAAAGAAAATATCTAAAGTACAGGCACGCTACGCATTATTGGAACTGATTCTTTCAAACCTTCTCATTCACTGGCTGGCCTCACTAGTCTTGCTTGTTAGCTTGTTAGCTCTTGATGGTTAGCTTGATGGCTTATTGAGCTTGCTGCTTGCTGGCTGGGAGGGGATATGAACCGAGAGCTGGTCGAACCCATCGGCTGGTTGTTGAACCCCGGGCTGGGATAAAGAAGAAACCCGGGCTGGGATAAGAACCGAGGGCTTGCTCGCTATACGAACACGGCTGCTTGCTGCTTGCTCGCTGATCGAAGAACTGCTTCTCATCCAAGAAAACAACGGGCTGACTAGTTGAAGAAACAACGAACGGCTGGGAGAAAAAAGAAAGAAACGTAATTGCTTTGAGGCTAGAACCGTGATGCTACACGAACTAACCCGACGAGTAGGCTTCGCTTTACTTATGAGATTATGCTTTGCTCGATGAAACCTAACACCCTACGAATAACTTGACATATTAGCGCATGGGTGAGGAGGGAGCGGGGCCTCCATGGCCGAACTACACACTCCACTGGCCCAACAAAAGACCAGAGACTTTGAACCTCAAAATACACCACCCTGGTTGGTTCTTGCTTACTTGCTCGCTTTATTACTTGCCCTCCCACCTTTGGCCACCAAACTCCAACTTGTTGCGATTGCTTGCTTTCTTACTTGCCTGGAACCCCCAACAACTCCACCAAACAAAAAATACAACACCCAACATGGACCACCAAATGAAAATACTAACAAAACTACCAGGGCCAAACTCCACCTTGCTTACCGCTGGTACAGGTTTTGCTTGCAATGAGGAGATATCAATTTCATAGGCCTCGGATTATCAGTGCTTAGGGATTCTCATCAGTGCTTAGTGCTCAAATTCATGATTTCGTGACGGCCTAAATCTGATTTTCTCTTAGGTCAATTTTGTCAAACAAGAGCTAGAAGAAGCAGTTCGATATGCAGAAGTAGTGAAAGATGATGAAGGAGCAGCACCATATTAATAACCTATAGATCCAGGAGCATGGACACAAGAAGCGAAGTAATAAGCTTAAGTAAGTGGCGAAGGCAGCAGTGGGTGAAGCTGTAGATTCATAAGATGTTGACTCAGCCGATCCAGCAGAAGCAAAGGCGGGGGTAGCACCATAAGTCGAAGCGAAGGAAGGAGCATCACCAATAGCAAGAAAGAGAAAGAGAAATAGGAGCAGCAGCCGGATCAAGTTGTAGTAGTTGTAATAGTTGATTCAGTCGACTCTGTTAATCCATCGGTTGAACCAGTAGATGAAGGAAAGCTAGCAGGAAAGCCACCAGCGGGGAAGGATAGAGAAAGAAAAGAGATTATGGAGTCGAGGTTGCAAGCTCACCCCTGTTGATCCGGGGGAGGGAGAGCCGCATGCGATGGTCATGAATGAAAGCCCTGAGCGAATGAAGAGAGGTAGGGCAGACGATGCACCCATGGAAGGACAGGACGTCCAAAGAAGACAATCGCTATAGAGCTGGGGAGCGATTTCTAGTGATATAGATCGAGTAGTTGGGTAATCGCTAACGTGCCTTCATTCGATTGGGATTACGAAGTGTTTCTCTTTTGAGAATATTGGATTGGTTCGAAAAGAGAGAAAGGACCCGTTCAATCCAGACCCAAGAGAGAGGCCATACCCCTAACGAAACTTACATCTACGAAACACACGTTCCTACCTCGACTGGATGGAAGGAGGAATGAATTACGAAGCTTACATACGTTGATTCATCATTACAACAAGGCCACATACAAGAGAATGCTTACACATGTTGCTAGCGTTAGTTGCCTAGCTTTTGGTCTTGCTAGAGCTAGTCCATTCGAAATGCAATTCCATATTTAGTGGTTGAGTCTTGAACGATTATGAATATTGGCAGATTCACCAGGCGCGGAAGCAAAGATAGCATCTGAGCCAGGCAGCCTTGAGCAATATAGAAGTGATTAAGGCATCGCTCATTTCGGATCCTCCAGTGCCAGTAGCAGTAGTTCCAGCAGCTACAATAGCAGGAATAAAGACAAAGGCAGATCCAATTGATTCGGGAGAAAAAGTCACTTTTGATTTTTGAAGAATGGCAGTTTAACACGTTTACATAGCTAGGGGAATGGACTCGATAGGATTGGATAGTCTTGCTTCTTGAAACCTACGACTTCCCCCTTTTAGGCTTCGCTCAAATAGACCCAACGATCCTGCCTGAGACTTGATACCTTGCCGCCTGCTGATCCCGCCTACTGCTTGACCGCATGCCTTATCGATATTACTCCTGATATCGACCTTGCGACCTTCTTACTTTTCAACGGCGAGAAAGCAACGGCAACTTCCATTACTTCAGTTCCTTGGTCCTTTATGAAGTCAGGTTCATTAGCACTTAGTTTTATTGATCGGTACTTTATGGTTGAGGAGGATACATCGTTAAGGTGGTGAAACAGGCGAGACATGGAACGGAAATGCCATTTGAGGAAGGTTTTGCTAGGGATGGAATTCACCTCTGCTGATACTGGTGCAGCGTTGGATGCTTGGGAATACTATGGGGGAACATTTCATAAATAGGCCTACGCATTAAGGGAGCATAGCGGGCAGTTCAAAGAAAGCATAACGGGAAAATAAGACAGAGCGTAGCGGGCAATAATGAAAAAGCGTAATGGGCAGAGGAGACAGAACATAGCGGGCAGTAATGAAAGAGCATAACGGGCAGAGGAGATTTAGCGTAGCGGGCAGTTCAGAGAGAGCGTAACGGGCAGTTCAGATTGATCAGATTGGGCAGAGGAAACAGAGCGTAGTGGGCAGACCAGGCAGAGAACGTAGCGGGCAGTCAAGATTTAGCGTAGCGGGCAGCTTCGTAACGGGCAGCTTAGATACTGGCGGATCAGAGTATGAGGCAGAAGACCCAGGGGGATGCAGAGGACCAGGCGTAGGCTCCAGCATCCGGGTTGGGCAGCAGAGACATCACACGGGGTTCGGATCCAGCATTCGGGGCTAGCGAGCCAGCATACAGGCAACCGATACATCATCCTGGGCGAGGGTTCATCATCCTGCAAATCACCTCCATCTTCTCACCGTTCCAGCAACCTGAAAATACATCATCCTGGGCGAGGCTACGGGAAATGCTTCCTGGGGCTCCATCATCCCCGGATACCGCTCCCTCAGACATGGCGGCAGAATCCTAAACTAAGGCTACGCATCAAGCATCTAGCTCAGACCTAGCCTCCTGATTCTACGACTTTTCCCATTTCCCTTTCTATCCATGTGTGATGAGCCCTGATTCTACTCTCTTTGATACTTTTCCACCTCTAGCAGAGGAGAGGGAGGTTCACTCATTTAGGCTGATTTGGGACACACCTTTCCCAGAAACAACGCATCTCCCATTTACAACCTTACCCCACTTGGCTTTCATGAGTGAGCACTGATTCCAAAACTGAAGCATGAAGGAAGTATGGAACCGCACACCGCATTTGATTTGGAACACTTTGCCGAAACCTACTACTGCCTCAGCCCTCACTGGGATTGAATGAAACCCCGCATGGGACTCCAGAAAGCCCAGAAACTAGCCGAATGAAACACTCCCGCCAGGGTATTACCCTCGATCCAGCCTACCTGCCTACCCCCAATGAACTGGACCTGGAAACTCCGATTTGAAACAACTTATCACCTAGGCAACTGCGGAACTGCCTTAGCTTACTCCCCTGCTACTTACCCAATGAAGCACCCTCCACACCTCCAAACCGCTAAATCCACAAGCTACACTCCCAATGCTGAGACAACACACATTTCCGCAAGCACACCCAGCATTCTACACTTCCTCCAGATTACACCAAGCATGCTTGATAACATGAATACAAACATGCTTCCAGAACCAAGCATCCTATCGAAGTACTTCAAGGTCCAAAAGTGATGTTTGAATGCCTGAAACATGCCCGTATCATTTCTTTGTGATAAACTCTTCATGGTGGCTTTCTTTCTTGCTTGCTAGCTTTGTCTGGCTGGCTGAATGGGCTTTGTCCGGTTGGCGGCGGCTCCCCAATGAATGAGTAAGTAGCGGCTGACTTTACGTATCCCCAGAAGTAGCTCGCTCATCCACTCACCCAACCTGAAACGGCTACAGCAGTATGGCTTTTCACTCGTCCAGGTAAGTACAGTCTTGCGCTTATCCAAAGAAAGTCTGGTGCTTAAAAGTCAATGTTTAAGCATCAAAGACATCATTCGATGTGTCTCACAAAGACACGAACAAGATGCCTCTTCCAATCCACCATCCAGTAGAAGCGTTAGTAGAGCTGCTGCCTATCCCTTGTTGCCAAACAAACCAACTACTTTACAAGATGCCTTTCGGAAATCCATCAACCAGAAGGGCGTGTCTGACAGACAGAAGTGGTTGTCCTGCATAAGTTTACGTGTAGAGCTGCTTCCTCTTCCCCATTAGGGAGTTACCCATAAGTTAGTAGTTTTTTGCTTTATTACGTATCCCCCAGATATATTGAACCTGATTTACTGACCCAGATGTATGGAGTCACAAAGTGTCTGTCGAAGATCCTAAGGTGCATAGCAAGTAACGCATTATCTATCAAATTGAGTCACATAAGTTCCGTAGGGTGAGTTCGAGGGCTCTGTTTCCTCCGTCTAGGTTCTATTTCGAGGAATAGATCGAGGGTCGAGGGATATGGTTAGGTATAGGTATAGGTCGAGGGAGAGTTCGAGGGCTATGGTTTCAAGAGTTATGGCAACTATGGGGCCAACCTCCTGACAATGAGAGTCAATACCGGAAATAAGGACTGAAAAAGGGGATTGAATATAATGGGCTATCAGCATTGGGCTATCAACAATGACACCACCTTCTGTAAATGAGACTGGCTACCGTCGGTGACCACCTCCTTTCCTTATCGGTGACCACTGTCTATTGGCTTATCGACTGGCACTTGACGCCTCCTTGCAATTGACTTGACCTCCTGTCAAAGACTACCGCAAAGATGACCGGAAATTTGCAATGACCCTATAGCGATGCCCTTCTGGCACTGACCACTGTCTCCAGCCCAGCCAAGTAGCCTGGGAGCCCGGGTATAGCTATTGTTCCGTTCATTGATGTACTCGCTGTTTCACGTTCCTCGCTCCTCTCAAATGCAAATTCAATCAAGATTGTTTTTTTCGGGAGTCCAAGTCATATTATCCATATAAGGATAATGAACAAAATTTGTGCAATAGCGCCGCCACTCAATCAATTTGTAATGTTTCCTTTGCCCCCACTCAATTCAATCAGGGGCCTGGGCGCATTAATACCATAAGAAAGGAGCGAGGAAACTGCTTTCCTGAAGCACGAGGGATAGGAGTGTTAAGCCAAATGGGTGGAGGGCGAGGGGGAAAATAGATATTCATGCAGTGTTTCATTCCTGCGATACCGGTCTGAACCCTTCTAAAGCGTATCATTTCCTTTGTAGGTTATACCAGAGTGAAAAGCTTTCGCACTTTCAAAATGACCCGCTCATTTTTCTCTAAGGAGACCGCCGGGTTATCCCAACCCTATCATTTGACCCAGTAAGTAAGTCAAGTAAAGAAACCACCCAACGAGTCGGAAGTACACGAGGAATCCCTCAGGCACTTAAAGCAATGGTTTGATTCCGGAATATTGCCATTTAAGGATGTTTATTCTCTAGTATAGCCGGCGGGATTTCCGGCTGGCTGGCTTTGAGGCTTTACAAACAGGTGGGGAGTGGCTTCTGTAAGGCTTCTAATTAATGGCTGCTAAAGTTTCAAGGTTAGAGGCTTCTGATGAATGGTCGGTATGAGCGGAGGGCGGCACCACGGATGAAGTAGTCCCAGTGTGAGGTTCACCGATAGATAGAGGGTTATGATCCTGCTTTCTGGTATAAGTCCGGTATAATTGACCAGAGGTGTTGCAAAGGTGGTGGATTGATAGAGTGAGGTTTACAACAGCTTGGTTACTATTACACTGGTGGCTTAGGTGCGCATCAATTGATTCAATTCGCCCAGGACATGTTGATGAGGAAGAGAGGTGAAAATGACCCCTGTTACTGATGACAACGAGAGAACAAACCAACCCTGGAATAGACAGCCCAGCTTGCATGAGGAAGGATCACTACCGCTCAATTGATTATACGCCCATTACGCCTTCTGGAACCAATAGAGAGAGAGGCCTTGAATAGAGGCCTGGACGCTACCGCGGGAGGACTGATCGCTAACGCTTGCCCCTTGATTTGCTTGGTTTGATCGAGCCCGAGACCCGGGAGCACACAACCGCATAGCCGAGAGAGACAGTGTGTGAGCTGCCGCTAGTCAAGACACTGGATCATTCACCCAACAAGAATCCCTTCATGAGAGGCCCTGACTAGAGGCCACGATAGAGGTCTGGACTCACGTACGCTTTAAGTTACATCCATTCAATTCAATCCATGAAAGAAAGACGTTTAGTTCAGTACAGATATGGCAAGTATATATACGTGAAAGCCATTCCCCATCCCGAGAGTGTGAGTGTGAGTGTGAGTGTGAGTGTGAGTGTGAGTGTGAGGTGTATAGGTCAAGGAGGTTCTAGGGACTAGAGGGTGAAGTGGAGGGCCATGGAGCGGGTATAGGTGGAGGTATAGACCGAGGGTCGAGCACAGGCCTTATCCTTTCAAAAAGTAGATTTGAAACCCCGCCTAACCCATTCATTCATTCGTTAGCCAGGACCAGGAACCAGGACTCTTTAGGTATAATAAGTAAGTTGCCTATAGCGATGCCCTTCTGGCACTGACCACTG
>Ga0115844_100035_pt1 | contig 23887 bp, 22 predicted proteins | sample InSIn1gowninarea_FD_83858 | JGI IMG/M metagenome (GOLD analysis project Ga0115844, IMG submission 83858) | reverse complement strand
TCCACTGCTCTCCAAGCCTCCTATTTCCTTTCACATTTTCTCCTATGGTCCAATGCTACCACTTGTGTGAATTCACCTCTCACACTGCTCACTAAACTTAGAAGTAAGTACACATTCCTGAAGAAGATAATTCCTTCTGCATGGATGACTTTCCTATATAGGAAAATTCCTCCAACTAATAGTACACTGTCCCTTCCTCTGATCTCAACTGTGTCTCTGACTGAATTGACATGCATGAGTTATTTATGAAAGAATATTCAGTTATCTAATGTACACTAGTTACATGCATGCATGCATTAACTAACTAAACTCACAATCAGTTCCACAAACTGTTGGAATTAAACTAACTAGACTTAACTCAATTAACTGAACTAACCAATTACAACTCAAATAAAACTCATCCTTATCTCCTTAATTAAGAGATAACTTCCTCAATAAAAGGGATAATTGTTGCATGTCTTCACAAAGACTTCATGTTTGATTTTGTCCAACTAATTAACTCAATATGAATTAATTAATTATTTTACAAACCGCTGCTAAGATCAAATTCAAATTTTACTTCTCAATTTTAGTTAAGGGACTAACAATAATTGGAATCTATCTTGAAATTCTATTTATAGCATTTCTATTTGATCATTCCTTGTTACTATTTCCAACACTGGTACCTGAAATGCTATTTGTAGCAATGGTATTGATAGCATTTCTATTTTTAGCATTTCTTGTTGATATTTTCAATAGTAGTGCACCCCTTATTCTTCTTTTAAAATTTTGAAAATACAAAAAATATCCAAAAAAGTGAAATTTTAATATGAATTCGTCTTGCCTACTACATACTTTGAGCTTTCTTATCTAGTATTCAAGTCCTCTACCAATATTTTTCAACATCACAACGTAGGAAACCAAATGACAAATTGCCACTCCACATGGATGGCCATGCTCTTGTTTTGATGGGACAATTACATTTGGTAGTTTCTGCTTAAAAATCGATACACACATCAAATATGGAATACGGATGGTGGAGATTTAAAAGTATGGAATATTTTAGAATATTTTTAATAGTAATTACAAATAAAAAATTGAGATTTATCTTAAACGTAGTTATTCCCATTTTTCCCTTTTAATTAAATTTATTAATTAAAAAAAATCATATGAAAATGTGTCATATGAATATGAGAGGTTTTTTGGACATGTGGTGTTAGTAAGCTATGTTATTGGACCATAGGAGAAAATGTGAAAGGAAATAGGAGGCTTGGAGAGCAGTGGAGAAGGTTTATGAGAAGCCTTTGACTATCTATGAGCAGCAGAGGGATTGTACTGAGGGTTGGATAGCTTGTGAGCTAAAGCTTTGTGTAATCTGGACATATTTCCACTTGTATGTTAATATAGAGATTGGGGTTTTTAGCTGAGGCTTTCCCCAGAGTATTCTTCTCTGTTCATGTGTGATTGGTTTCTCATTCTCAGTTATCTGTGTTCTATTTGATCTTGTTCATAGTCAATTAAGCTTCTGCAAGTTTGTTGTAGAAGTAGATCTTGTATTTTGGTTTAGTATATTGCATAATTTGTTTATCTACAAAGGGAAATTCTACATGGTATCAGAGAAAAGGTGATCAAATCGAAGGATAGTATACAAAGAAGGGAGAGGTTTCAAGTTTCAAGTTCCTGATTATAGAATTTGAATTCTTATCACATCTCAAATTTCCCCAATGGAATTCAATGGTTTAATACTCGAGTATGCCCTTGATGGAAGCTCGAATTATATAGCCTAGAAGGATTGCATGGAAGCAATATTAGAGGACAATGGTTTGAAGGACTTCATTGATCAAGAAGTCCCCAAGCCAGCCAACATATAATGCTATAGAACTGGTAGAATGGAAGAAATGTATGGCTAGAGTGAGGAGAATCCTTCTGGAGGGAGTTTGAGACCACATAGTCTCGAGTCTCCATGAGAAGGAGAAACCATTTTCACTGTGGAAAACATTGAAAGATCTATCTTAGAATAGCAGTGATTAAAGGAAGCTGGTGTTGAAAGATAAGGTTTGGAAAATCAAGTGTGAAAAGGGTTACACGATCTCTACATATTTGAACAAGCTCACCACCTGCAACGATGAGCTTAGAAGTGTAGGGATCATGACAGCTAATGATGACATGGTGATTCTTTCTCTCATTAGTCTTCCTAAGAGCTGGAATAGCTACCAAGACTTGATAAGTGGAAGAGAGAGATTTCCAGATTGGGAATGACTTTGGTTGGATCTGATGCAGGAGGAGATAAGGAGAAGCACTATAGGTGTTTCTTCATCCAAGAAGGATGAAGAAAATTACGCCTTAGTGAATAAGGAAAAGAAAGGGAAGGAGAAGGATTGTCATCCTAAGTCAAGTTCTTCCTATGGTAGGCAGATGTTTGAAAAATCAACAGTGTGATGCTTTCATTGTGATGAGGTGGGCTATTTTACTACAAATTGTCCACTGAAGAAATCTAATAAGGGATCTAAGGAAGGATCAGAAGGTGAGGCACTGACCTCACAGTTTGGTTAGATTTCACCCTAATCACATGCATGGTTTCATCCATGGTGGGATGTGGTTGGTTTATTGACAGTGGAGCTTCATTCCACATGACCAGAAATAAGAGTTTGTTCAATACCTTGGAGGAGAAAGATCTCTAGATACTCATAGAGATGGGAAATGATGAAAAGTATAGTGTCTCAGGAGTAGGCACAATTGTTTTTCAGATGAATCATGGAGCTCGCATTACCTTGACAGATGTGAAGTATGTGCCAAGACTGAGGAAAAACATGGTATTGATCCCGATGCTGGAAGACAAAGGCTATGATCTAGTCTTCAATAAGGGAAAGGTTTTCCTTAGACAAGTCACCACGAGACAGGTGAAGCGGATCGGTTCACGAGTTAAGTACTTGTATGCTCTTGAGGTTCAAGATGCATGCAAAGACTTGAGGAGCAAGGAAATTGTTGGAGACTTGATGGTTGAGAGGGAGAGTACATTACCTCTCAACATGTAGCACCAGAAAAAGTCTCAGACAATTGTGGTGGAGCCACAATTAGTGAAGCAGCTTTAGGAGGTTGTGGAGCAGCCACAAATGGAGAAGCAGAAAGGAGATTGAGTGGAAGCACCCACTAATGCAGACACCTATAGTAGGGGGAAATTTCAGGCCAAGTAGGCAGAGTGATCACATGCAACCATACCTCCAGGTGTGAGGTGGGGTGAGGTGAAGTGATAATCACAAGAAGGTTGAAATAGGGGTAGGATGGTTGAGGTACCCAGCCTCTTTGATTAGACCTTTCTATAGGAGCCCCGAAAAGGAGTAGTAGGACTCACTAAGTGGGTAGAGGCAGATGTGGATGGAGTGGTAGAGGAGGCTTCAGCATCAGAGAGTGCTTCTAGCCCAACAGGGAGGTCAATTGGGGTCTTAGTTACTTCTTAGTAACTAAGTTGTAGTGCAGCAGTGGGTAGCACAATGCAACATTATGAGAGGAGGTGCAGTGCGGATGTAGTGCTGGGAGATTGGACCAACAATAGCATAGATGCAGCAAGAGGAATCAATTTGATTGATGCAGTTAGAGATCAAAGTGATAGAGGTTAGAATAGTCATATACTGAAGAGCATAGAGGTGCATAGTTTTCAGTTGATAGAGGCAATAACAGTTAGGGACTTTAATGGTAGAGGCATCATTCTGATTCAGCTTTTATATCTTTTTGTTTCTATAGTTTTTGGAGCAACAAACACTAGGGAGAAGTGTTCCATGTAGGAAATTCCGAAGGTTTAGGATCAGGTTCAAGTTGATTTTCTTTCTTGTCGAGAGGGAGGGTTGAAAATAGCAACAAGAAATGCTAAAAATAGAAATTCTATAAATAGCATGTCAGGTACTAGTGTTGGAAATAACAACAAGGAATGATAAAATAGAAATGCTAAAAATAGCATTGCTATAAATAGCATTGTTATAAATAGCATTGCTATAAATAGCATTTCTATAAATAGAATTTTGGGATAGATTCCAATTTTTGTTAATCCCTGACCTAAAATTGAGAAGTAAAATTCGAATTTGATCTTAGCAAGTGCTTGTAAAATAATTAATTAATTCATCTTCAGTTAATTAGTTAGAGAAAATAAAACATGAAGTCTTTGTGAAGATATGCAATAGTTATCCCTTTGATTGAGGAAGTTATCTGTTAATTAAGGAGATAAGGATGAGTTGTATTTGAGTTGTAATTAGTTAGCTTAGTTAACTGAGTTAAGTCCAATTATATTAGTTCCAACAGTTTGTGGAACTGACTGTGAGTTTAGTTACTTAATGCATGCATGCATGATAACTGAATATTCTCTCATAAATAACTCGTGCATGTCAGTTTAGTGAGAGACCCAGTTGAGATCAGAGGAAGGGAAAGTGTACTATTAGTTGGAGGATTTTTTCCTATATATGAAACTCATCCATGTAGAAGGAATTATCTCCTTCGGGATTGCGCAATTACTTTGAGATTAGTGAGTAGTGTGAGAGGTGAATTCACACAGGTGGTAGCATTGGATCGCAGGATAAACTGCGCAAGGAAATAGGAGGCTTGGAGGGCAGAGGAGAATTTTTGTGAAAATCCTTTTACTATCTATGAGCAGTAGAGGGATTGTACTGAGATCTGGATAGATTGTGAGCTAAAGCTTTGTGTAATCTAGACATATTTCCACTTGTATTATAATATAGAGATAAGGATTTTTAGTTGAGGCTTTCCCCAGAGTATTCTTCTATGTTCATGTGTGATTGATTTCTAATTCTTAGTTATATGTCTTCTATTTGATCTTGCTCATAATTGATTAATCTTCCGCAAGTTTGTTGTAGAAGTATATATTGTATTTTTCTTTAGTATATTGCATAATCTGTCGATCTACAGTGGGAAATTCTACAACTACAACACATGTACTTCTTTTAATATATTTTCTAGTTTTAATGGGTATTTTATTCTATTAATATTAATCTAGGATTTTCACTTGGCCTCATCCCTACATTATAGCACTGTAGTTCTCCACCTTGGCCTCACCCCTTCATCATAACACATTGTTGGCATTATGGTTAATGTATTGCCCTTGATTTGAAGTTGGATGTTGAATTGGTGATCTAGGTGGGTATTGGTGGCCACCTACCTATTCCACTTTTATCCCCTCCACTTTTTATTGTAGCTTCCTTAACTGTAGCACAATTTACTATTTTTTTTAAGTTTTTTGGGACCTAAACTTCCATATCTATTTCGATGCCCTAAATGTTTTTTTATGGAAAAAAAGAGAACTAAATCTTATGTGATGATTATAAAATAAAAATTTTTATTCCACACACACACACAGATCATATGCATCAAACAAAGATTGTATGCCAAACTTACGACCCTCAGAAGTTGATGTACCAATTTACTCCAACAGGGCCGACAGACTTTTGGTGTTTCATCTCTGAAGGTTAGTTTATTAGATGTTTATGGTTTTGCATTGTTTCTCAATAATAAATTGGCCTTAGAGAATCATTTTAACATGGTTCAAAGACATCTTTCTACCACATCTCTTCTTAGAGATAAGCTACCATCACCTAAGCTAGTTTATTTCCATTCTGCATGGAAACAATTTTTTGTACTTTTTTATTAATGAATTAAAGTTATGTTTTCACCATATGTCTATGTTTATGTTTATATCTATATTCCATTTCATTCCTTCATAAATATAGATCAGTGGTATAAGAGAAGTATTCTCTTTCTCTGTTTTTTTGCATGTCCCCAATGAGGTGGGGTAGAAGGAGTTTAGACTTGAGCTCGTTGAGATTTTATAAGACCATCCCTACAAACAATGATGACCTCTCATGGTGGAAGAAATTAAATACAATATAGTAGGAGATCTTATCAAACTATTTCTCAAAGAATCACTTCAGCAGCAGAAGAATGAGATGATGAACAACTTTTCCCAAACCCTTCAGTGGATTCCCACCATCGATGCATCTTCATCCAATAGTCACATCAGAAGCACTGTCCCCTTCAAGGTACAAGTGAACTTTGATATCACTATATACAAATTTCAAATAAATGAAAATTTTGTGGATAAATGGTTGAATCAGTTGGAAGGTTATTTTTCAATCCATAGTTTTTTTGATAGGGAAAATATTACTTTTTCACTACTTAAAGTCGTCCCTCGTGTCAAGGAATGGTGGGAAACTTTCTGTGAAAAAATGACTGAGGAACCCTCTTTGTTTATAGTTACCCTCTCCTAGAACTCTTTTTGAGACACTATCAAGGAACAATATTACCCCGTAGGGAGTTATGAGGAAAGGTACATATAGTGGAAAAACTATGACATCAAAGGGGCCAAGATGTGCATGAGTTCACAAATAATTTTGTACTATATGTTGCACGTCATTTTGTCACCATTAGACAAAAAAATTGTTAACCTGGATCTTTCACTATTCTTCAAAGTGGTCCAAAGAATTCCCTTGCAAGGCTAGAAGCTAAACAATCCCAAAGAAAATGATAATTCTAGACTACATGATCCAGAAAATTATTTTTGAGTGCCCATGTGATTCTCTAGACAGTTTCTATGCATATGTAGACTTGGCCATTAAATTAAGTGTAAAAGTGCACTCTGTCTTCCACTATGGACTGTTCATATGACTTAATGGAGGTAAAAATATAAAAGTAAAATATAGAAGATTTTTTGGGCAAATATTTCCAAATTGAAAGCTTTGTGTTGATGCTTACTAAAGCTTGCTCCATCCCTTTATGGAGCCAATTCCCTCTCTTTGTGTATCCCTAATCCCACCTTTTGAAGATCTCATCCCTTCGGAATAGGATCTCAAACCTCCTCATCTTGGCCTATAAATGAAAAATAGACTAAAGGGCTGGGGAGGACAACTGAAGGTAGGCTTATGCTACTAAAATAGGGCTAGAAGTCTTGTCATCGAAGTATAAGGTTGGGTATCAAGGGAAGAGGCTTGTGACATCAAGGAAACTAGCTTCTAAGCTTGTTCTCCTTTGAATTCAATACAATGCAAATGTTCTTTCCTAATTTCATCTATTTTGATGTTATTTGTGAGATTCCTCGATCACTCACATGGTTTATAACTGAATATTTATTTATTTAACTTTGATTTTATATGCGAGATGATTTGATCCCTTTGGATGTTTTTTTATATGAAGATATTTTTTTGGAGCATCATGGAGAAGTTGTGGAGAACATTGCGAAATCCTCTCAGGCATTGAGGAAAATATCTCTATGGAAATAACTGAAAGGAATTCAACAAGAACTTCACTAATAAGTAAGAGATTCTTCACATACTACATGTTTCATGTTTCAGTTGTAATCTAGGGAAAGGTAACAATTGTTTTGATGTTTTTTGCTAGGTTGTTTTTGAAATATAGGGAGATTCTTCTTGTCCATAAGAAGGATTAGTATGCCTAACAATTTTTCGACCATACTTGCGAACATCCCATTCTCCATTGTCTCCTTTCTTTGACTTTTGAATCTTTTCTCTTAGCCCTATCTTAGTGTCTGAAAGAAATTAAATCTTTTTTATTTTTTGAACTATTTGGTTTTATTTTTATTTTTCCTAAAATTTTCCCAGAGTGGACATTTTATCTTTAGCCATAGAGCATATATTTTCACACTTAGCCTTTCGCAATACTACATATGCACATTGGATCAAACTGATTGGCTACACACATGTTATAAACTTTTGAAAATTCACATTTTCCAATTGCTAAGTCCATGAAATTTTGATTGTTTTGTTTAGATAGATTTGTTTACATTATAGAAATGTCCTCTTTTTTTTCTTTTCTTTTTTTATGTTTTGGATTGCCTTCTTAAACAATTCTTTATTTTTTCAAATTAGTGTTCAAGGTTTGATCTGGTGAATTGTTGATTAATCAAATGAAGGATCAGTCATTGTTGAGATAGTTTGAGTTTGTCCTTTTTATGTCAAAATATCAGATTAAGTACACTGTTTTCATAATTGCAAAGAATAATTAGTATTAGGAGAAAGTTAGGGTTTTTCAAGGTAGCACCTATGATTTTGATTTTATTGTTTTTGTCAAAGTGAATATTGATTATTACTCTCTATAGAATGACATGATATTACTCTTACAATGATTTGTAATTCATTACATAAAGTTGAAATTATGGCTTGTGTCTGTTGAAGGAAGAATTCATTGTTTGTTTTTGGGTATGCAAGAAGTTGTTAAGATTAAAATTTTTATTTTTGTAACTTATATTTTAAGGAAATTAGGTTGCATTTTTCAAAAAAGGTCCAAAAGTAATGTATTATCCATTCTCTCTAATTTATATCTTGAAAATCATCCATTGATTCTTATATTGTTGAAAAGTAAATGGAACTTCTTTCCTTACTTTTGTTACAATTCATCAAAATGGAAATATTACAATATCATGCTCGATTGGATTGAAATTTTGGGTCGTGTCATAACACCAACAATTTGACATCCATTTACCTATTGAGTAAATAAAATCTTTAAAAAATAGTGCTAATAAAATCAATTAGAATTTTTATGATATTAGGGCTCTTTCCACCTACACTAGATTAGGTTGTAGGGATTTGGAATAGGGAGTGAGTTAACTTTCCCAAGCTTCAAACAAACACTAGAATCTTGCAATAGGGAATAAATCCATTTATTACATTTTAGCTTTGGCAAGCTCCTCCTATAAACGAGTTAAGAATTAGATCATATCGGACCTAGTGGAGTGATCAACCCCACTTCATTGGCTACAGTATAGTGATTTAAATGTATAAAAAATGGTTCCAAAAGGTACTTGGGAGTCACTTCGAATTAAAACTAAAACTAACCACATTAAGGAATTTTTAAGGGGATTGAGCTTTATTACTCTGCGCTTGCATGTATGTCTGATTTGTGGCTATCCCCCCAGGTTAAATTTCCTTAACTGGTAACCTTATAGACCATAATATTAGGGCTATTACCTAAGGTCATGCCAAAGGGGAAGTCTCTATTGTACCTGAAACAAATGTTGTCTAGACTCACTTGAACCTTTTTGGAGGGTCTTCTTCACTCGAGATAGCATAAGTAAAGTTGCTTGCACCATATCGTGTTCATTAAGCTGGTTGTCAAAGCAACTGGCTCCACCCGCTCTATATTTATTCACTTTTCACATTGATCTAAATGACATTGGATTTCATCAATTGATGATCTCACTTGAAAAGGTTGTTTGTATGGTTTGATTCCTTAGATCTCTTAGTGCATGTTATTTTCTTGTTTTTACATTTTACAAGACTTTAGGCATGGATTGTCATTTTGAAGTTTTTATATTGGTTACAAATTTATCTAAGCTGAATATAATGGAAAAAATCTTGGAAGTTATCAATAAAGAAACCCATTTTAACTAGAATCTTGGTCTTTTTCCTGACTTTGCAAATGTCAGTCCTCCTTATATGTATACGTTGTTGCTTCCAAGATTCACGATAGGTTTAATAGTGTTGTTGTTTCCAACTTCATTAATCCAAAATACCAAAATTTTTATGCGTCAACCAAGTTATTCACCTCAACTGATTTCACAATCTCAACATCCCCAACCTCATGTTGACCCTTTACCTTCTTCACCCAACATATCCTCCTCCCTTTCTTCTTCTTCGCTTGGTAAAATCCTTGATGCTAGTAACAAGGTGACTAAGAAGAAGAGTAAAGGAAAGAAGAAGAAGCAAGATAATAAAGAATTCAACCAACCAACCATTGTAGTAAGTATTGGTATTGTTGAGGAAACTTCCAACTTGCATCACAAAACCATATACCCTTGCAAGCTTTGTAAGGGTGACCACTTCCTTATCCATTATCCTAGTATTCCTAAGGTCTGTAAGGTATGGTCATAAAATTCTTATGAACTTAATGTTGATCTATCAACAAATGATTGTTAGGTTCCTCGGAAAAAGGGTAAATTTAAGTTTCCTTTTTGGCTATGCAAAGGGATTCATCATAGTCACCTTTTCCCTCATATGGATGAAACCTAAAAATTGTTGGAAAAACATACTATTTCAAACAACAACTTACAACTAGTTACCTTAAACTTTCTCCCACGTACCTTCAGTTAACGAATTGATTGATCTAATTCTGATTAAAGTCAATCCAACTCTTCCATTGGAGAGTGAAACACATATCACTCAGCTTGATGAACCATTGGTTGATCAAGTGGTCGAATCAATTCCATATTTAGTTGATTCCACTCTCATTGTAGAAAATGAAATTAATAGTACTCTGGTTCTTCTTGTTACCTCAGATTCTTCTACACATGGGGGCATTATACCTATTTGCATTGAACCCCATCAAGTAGTGATCCAATTTCCTTTGATTGGAATAGAATGATTGGGCCTCATCTTCCTCCTTCCACCCCTTTCCAAATAATTATGAAAGTGTATGTTAAGAATGTGTGCCACATAAATGTCAATGAAGATAGTTATGTAAGTATTTTATCCTTAACTTCTTGGCAAGGTTTGGGTTATCCTTAGCTTGTGCCTATTACATAGAATCTATTAGCTTTGAACAGAAACATTAGAAATCCTTCAGGGATCATTCTGAGGTTACCTATTACTCTAGAAGTAGAAACTATCTGTATCGATATTATGGTAGTACAAGGCCCTTTGGATTTCAAATTTCACCTTCGACGAGACTATGTCTATGCCATGAAAGTGATCATTTCCACACTCTTTCAAGTGATGTCCTTCCCTCACGATGAAAACATTGTGACTATTGATAAAATTTCATTCGCTGATCTTGGTTGGGCTACTATCATCCAAAATCCCTGAATGTTCCTTATATGGAAGTGGTACCTACCCCACAATGGGTTAATTATGTGGAAACCTATCCCATGTTTCTGGTTTCTGATGCAAGTGAACCTCTAACTATTTTCTCAGCTTATTTTAAATTAGATCTAGTAATTCACATGGTGTACTCTATGGGGGAATTTTAAGCCGATTCTATTATCCCCATTGATTCCTTTAACATGTGTTCCTTCCAAAGAATTATTCTTCCTTCTGATGAAGACCTCTTTGAAGCCATGCTCGGGATGTGTCCCTTGGCATGTGTTTCTTCCAAATGGAAACCATGAATAGGTCCCTATATGGATGTTTATTTCACTATGTCAACCTTGTTAAAAAAATGAAACAGGTCCCTATGAGGATAGTTCTTTTACTATGTCAACCTCATTAAAAAATGAAATAATTCCCCATGAGGATGGTTATTTTACTGTGTTAACCTCATTAAAAATAAAATAGACCCCTATGAGGATGGTTCTTTTACTGTGTCAACCTCATTAAATGATGAAACATATCTATATGAGGATAGTTATTTTATTGTGTCAACCTCATTAAAAAATTAAACATGTCCCTATGAGAATAGATCTTTTACTATGTCAACCTTGTTAAAAAATGAAACGGGTCCCCATGAGGATGGTTATTTTACTGTTTCAACCTCATTAAAAAATGTAACATTGCCTTATGATGATGATTCTTTTACTATGTAAACCTCATTAAAAAATGAAATATATCCTTAGGAGGATGGTTCTTTTACTATGTCAACCTCCTTAAAAAATGAAATAAGTTACTATGACGATAGTTCTTCTACTATGTCAACCTCATTAAAAAATTAAGCAAGTTCCTATGAAGATGGTTCCTTTATTTTGTCAACCTCATTAAAAAATGAAATAAGATTCTGTGAGGATGGTTCTTACTATGTCAACATTACTAAATATGAAATAAAATATGAGCATGGTTATTTTCATTTCAAGCTCACATAAAAATGAAACCAATTTATGAAAGTCATGAGCATAGTTTTGTCTCATGCTCATTAAAAAATGAAACAAATCCCCCTCTAAATCGATTCTTTCATTTGATTTAATAAATGAACCTTTATTTCATCTACATATTGGTAACTTGTCATTTACTTAATAAGATCAAATGAAGCTCAGGGGGCATGTGCCTCTCTATGGGTACATTGTAAATTGTTGTATCATGTTTTGTGTGTGACAAGTTTTAGCATATTTTTACAAATTTATGCTACTTATATTTCTTATCCTGTGTTACAGTTGATTTACAGAGTTCAACACTCCCTCAAACTTACATTGGCTTTGACGATGGAACTAGTCATACTACTCAAAATTTGTCTTCCACAACTAAGGCTATTTATTCACCCACAGATGAGTTAGATATGCCTTGGTCGAGCAACAAATAAAATCATAGAATATAGTGCATTTATTGAGCTATTATATGATTCCATTTCATTTTTTATTCATCGATTGATCATTAGGTTAGATTCTCAACCCATAGTATTACATTTAAATGATGCCTATTCATTAAGAAGTTCCATAATGTTAAGGATGTTTTTGTGGATTTCTCTCTTGGAAAGAAAATTTGATTACATTGAAAATCAACACATTTGAAGAAACTAAAACACATTAACTGATGCATTGGATAATTATATGTTAAATCGACATTTGTAACATCTCTAAGAAAGGAAAACAATATCCATCCACATATTGTAAAATATAAGCTAAGATAATAGTAGTAGTTTCCATTAATCAAATTATTTGTAAAAAATGTGGCTCTACAAAATGTCATCCAAGACATATGAGGCACCACCGCCTTTATTATTCGAACATGTCAATATATCAAAAAGAAAATTCTAGCCCTCTCACTAGCAACTAAGCATGATGATCATGGTAATAGATGATGGCATGAGCTATTCGTCATAGAAAGTGACTGATCGGCCCAAGAAATACCATGAACTGCCTCTAGTAACAGAGAGGAAAATCACCAATCCCAGCATTTTGGATATCCATAGTCAAACTCTCCAGGTTGTGCTCAAGCTTATTTAAAGCCTCTGCTGCATCTAGGTTTTGGTACCACGTGAGATGTTGGCTGCTCATCATGTCTATCAAATCGATGTAGTCCTATTGGTATGACTGGGCCCACATCTGCATGATTATCTTAGATAGTTAGTCTTGGATGTCAAAAACAAAAAACAAAAAACAACAAAAATGTGAAATGTTTACCTATGTCACCCCACTGCATTGCTGCAGAAAGTGTGATATCTATATAGCTATTGTAATCCATGCCTACATACAGGAATTCCTTGATGATGATGATCTAGCATTCCAACAACCTAAAAAATTCAGGAGTGTATCACACAGTTGGGAAAACCTCACCTCCATAGTGTGCCATCAAAGAAACCCACTTTACCATAAGTGTATCTTGAGGTCGTCCTGCATCTATAGATAGTTGTGAGGAAAGAAAAGGAATCCTCTCGAGGAAAATGAGACCACGATGGAACCATGCCGAAATTTTTTGAGTTTTCCATTCTTTACTATAGTTAGGTGTTGTTACACAATAATTTGTCATTGATCTCATCACAGTCCCTTTGCTGTGCCATACATTAGATAAACATGTCCATATCTTCCTAGTCATGAAAGAAGATTAAACAAGTGCTCTCTAATGCTAAAGATTGACCTTGTTTGCCTAAGTTTCTGCATTGTTTCTAGTAAACCCTTAAAATCTATGATGGTTCCTTATCATGAAATGTATTTTTGCGACGTCGTTGTAGGTGTACACCTATTTCCAGCAACGGTCGAATTTTATGGCTCGGTGCAAGTCTTCCATATGTTTATTGTGACGATTGGTTCAAATGCATTGCTCCCTTGCGATGTCATCACTAAACCTTAGTTTATGACTAGTGATGATCCAAATTTGGTGAATTAGTCCAAATAGTTGCCCTTTTGGGTGATTCTAGAGCTAGTTGTTGGGTCAGATTGGGTTGCCTTTCCTCCTCTGGGCTGGCAGTTCCACCTTTTGTGAAACCTCCCTTGAAGATAAGCTCCCTCTCACTCATTTTATGGAGGCTCCTCCTCCTATAAAAGCACTCACCATTTCTATGATATCGAGTTCTTAGTTCCTAGTTACAAGTTTCTAGTTGGATTGAAGAAAATTAGATAACTTTGGTGTGAGTTTGAAAAGTGTGGAATTGCTGATAGTTTGGTAAGAGGTTGTGGAGTGCCTTAGCCTTGAATTAGAGCTTGTAAGTGAGAGAGAGATATCATCTATATGGGAGACCCACTCTTGAGGGTGAATTCTTGAAGAAACATACTGGATGCATATCCCAACTCGACAAGAAGTGAAAGTGTCAATGTTCAAGGGTGAGTAGCTATCATAGGTAACCAATGACGAATTCCAAATTTTCCCCCACCATTGCTAGTGAGTACCCCAACTATTTTTGAAAAACAAGCTTGAAGGGGACAACATATGCTTGTAATATAAGTTTGACCTTTGGACGAATCCAACCTAGTGATAGTTTAACAAGCCCTAGGGAGGAGAAGCTCAAGTTTCATCATCATGAAAAATCCAATATCGTCCGGGTTTAACGAGTCTGACATAGGTAAAACTCGAAGTCTTTTTCATGTTTAGAGAGTTTGAAAAAGACACAGAAAAAAATCCAGGGGCATCCATTTTCTTAAATTTGTGTCCCTCGAGGCCGAAAAAGTAGAAAACAATACTCGAGAGAATCGAATGACCATTACGATCAAGGAGCACTTTTTGTAATTAGTAGTCTCAATTTGAAAAAGTAAAAAAAGAGATCGAAGGCACATCGTTTCATAACCAAAATAAAACTTGAAACGACAAAATCCAAACCATATTTTCATATTTATACGATCAGAAAAGAGTTGAAAGTGGACCGCCATTTTTATTCTCTTTAATAAGTAAAGAAGGAAAAAATACTCAGCAATCTTTTCATCTTTTACAAGTTAAAAAAGAGCTTAAATATGACTCATCTTAGAGGAACGAGTGGTATAAAGGGTAGAAACTGGTTCTTGCAATGGTGGAACTACTCAAAACTTGTAATGGTCAAGAGGCTGGCTAACAAAACCACTCATTGCTCTGGTTCCTCATGAAAGGGAAAAAAACTAAGTGAAAGCATATCATCAGCCAAAGAGATGGTGGAAATGGAACTAAACAACCAAGGCTCATCTAACATAATTTAGCGGATAAAAACAACAATCATGAGATGTAAATCAAGTATGGGTTCATGTTTACAAAAGCTTGAACCATGGAGAACTCTACTTGGATTTGGTTTCATGTTTACACAAACTTGAAACAAAAAACTATTCTTGTTATAAGTTTGCATGACCCTAATGTAATGATGAAAATTGAGGTACATGCACCCCAAGCTTCATTGCATTCAATGAGGTGGATGCGATGAAGGTTCACTATCGATATCTTGGAAATACACGACTTAGATTCTACGAGATCTTATTCAAAGACTCGATTTGGAAAAGGGAGTTGTTTTATTTTTTTTAATGAGGTTGACACAGTAAAAGAACTATCCTCATAACCCTTGTTTCATTTTTTAACGATGTTAACACAAGATCAAGAACTTTCCTCAATATGTCCAATTTCATTTGTTAGCTAGGTTGAGATGGGAACAAAACTATCCTTAGCTTTGCTTCATTTTTTAACCAAATTGACACAAGATCAGAACTATCCTCAAAACTCTTGTTGATAGGCTATACAAAAAAATTGCTCCCAAGAGATCTTCACTAGACAGAAGAAGCACGCTCCAGTAGGAACACATGTCATTAGACACCAACGACAGATTAGGTTCCAATGCCTCCAGTACATGATGTATGAGACCATATGCGTGATCATCAATAGATGTGGAGGTGAAATGGGTAACCACATAATTGACCTGTGGTGGGGACGACATTGTTTGCAGATAGGAACCAATAGGGGACAATGGTTGTATAGGAGGTATCTGGTGACCAAAGAATAATAATTGATCTATAGTCACAATTCTTCCATCATCTGGAAAGAAAACCACACAGAAAAGTGAAGAAACAAGAGCCCCCATGACATAAATATAATCGCAGCCAAGGAGAAGACTGAAATCTAAACCACCTTGGACAACCATGATGTCTATATAGACGATTTTTCCTCCCAAAGTAATAGGAAACTTCGAAAGGATCCCAAAAGGTTGACTAGTTCCTCCGTCAAATGCCAACAGACTCTGAGTGACTGGCACAAGTTGCGGGAAACCCAAATCTTGCCAAATAGCGAAAGGCATGAGGCTAACCAATGCACCTTCATCTAAGACAGTGCCAGGTACGACCTTATTATAAGCGTATATTGTAATCTGGAAAGGCACATAGGATGGAAGGCAGAAAGCAGTCAAGTGACTCCAGTCGAAGGAAATGACCAAACGACTTGGTGGGGGTATCATATGATTGCCCCAAAGCTCTACAGGAACTGAAGAAGGACTCTCTGAATCAGCTAGGATAGGAGGGTATTTCCTGGACTCAAGAGAATCTTACGAGACGAGAAGAACATGAGCAGTATAATCATGATGTTCTTCGGGAACAGAGTGGACAACTGGTGGTGAATCCAAGTCAACACTCTTTTTGACCAATGATTGGTCAAGAATAGGCTGAGAATAGCTAGCTTTGGGAAGAGAAGGGTGGACAAGGGAAGAGTCTAAGTTAATCTCTTTGTCAACTGGGAGAGGGTATGAAGAGAGCCTCTGATAACCAATGGGAAGTGGAGGTGAAGAAGCTATAAGACTTTCCAAAACAATGGAAGCTTTATCCATGAGCAGAAAAAGGTGAAGGGGATGGTTACCTTCACATAGCCTATAGGGGAATTGAATCTTCCCTTTCTACTTACCACTACCAATTGAATATTTATTATCGAGATGAGCTTTCGAGGATGATGAGGGACAAGCTAGGTCCTGAGACCATACTTCTAAGATCCTAGGAATGCCACGACAATAAAAAATAATATGGTCACCCTTGCATAATTTACAAGGAAACTTAACCTTATGCAGAGGAGCAGAAGGTGTTCCAACCTGAGATGTACTCGGAGCAATAGTTGCACGGGTGGCCTCACGCTTATCAAACTTCTTATTCTTCTTCATATTCTTCTTCTTCTTCTTAGTCTCCTAGTTACTAGATATGGAACTTTCACCAGGTGAAGTAGGAGATGAAGATGAAGAAATAGGGGAAGAAGGCATAGGCTCAACCTTGGAATCATACTGTAATGATTCAGATGAAGGAGATGGTGGAATAGGAGGCATGATGCTCAGGACCACCGAGGTTGAAAAAAACCAAATGGGCAAACCAATGGTTAGCCCAGGCAAGGACAATGTTTCCATATACATAGCACCGATGTTTCCAAAAGAAGGAAACAGACCGGGGTTCCCATTTGGGGGAATACCTTGGCTAGTAGACTCAGGGAATGTTGTCATCAAGAACAAGCATAAAAAACACTCATACTTTAACTAAGAACTCGCACTGTTACTAGGAATATTTCACGGCCAGTAAATTTTACAACACAGGAACAAAACTTAACCTTTTCATGTTTCAAGAGTCCAGAAAAGGACAAAAAGGTGACTCTATCTCTTTCGAGGACTATTGAGCCTAAATGGACAAGTGCTCAGATGATCCTTTTCTTTTAATGAGTTGAAAAGGAATGAAAGTAACTACTCTGGAGAACTAGGAAAAAAGGTTTACCAGACAAGCCATAAAACTGCATATACACCTTGGTGATCAAATGATGAATGAATTTCTGTACGACAGTCAATCTTCCTGAATGTTGTGTTCGGTGTGTTACAGTTCGTAAGGCGACAAACACAACTTCCTATGGATGTAGGATGATAACCTATCCCGATATATACTTGACGGTATGGGGAGCACGAGTCTGTACTAGCAGCTATTGAGTCACAGAAGGAGAAATCACCCAACCTTAAGTGAAAAAAATAAAGACTAGGTCTAACGACACCGGAGCACGTCTCTAGCCTAGACGTCTAGATAATGTGTGTTAAGTTCCAATTCATTGTTAGGTTCATTCAATTGATTTTAGAGTTAATCTTGGATTAAGTTTTGGTTTTCAAGCCCTACCAAATGTAGCTCAACAATTCCTAAGATGCATCTACAATGAGTGAAGCACCATTCGTTTCAATGAACAACTACCTAAAGGAGGGTAAGGAGTTCATTTCCAAGTGAATGCAAAGCAGCACAAGCAAATGCAAGCACTAAGAAACATAATGCATCAATACACTAATCTCACAATGCATAGATACTACTAATGAAATATTTCACAATTCACTTTCCAATTTCTCAAATGCACATGTACTTTCACTTTCGTATACTAAATGAATGCACTCTCTTAATTTTTTATTTTTTTTTAATTTATAGAGACAAACAAGTAAGTGTAAACCTGATCGATCCAAACAATTGTGATCTATGATTGGTAGTGAATAAATTTAATCAATTCAATAATCAACACTAAAAATCAATAAGCAACAAAAAAAGCAACAAAAATCCTCAAGAAAATCAATAAGATGGTTGTGGGTAAACCTTGGATAGACACGTAACCCAAGCAAATGGCTTCTCAATGAAACCCTTAACAGAGCTAGGTTACATGGTCCAAAAACACAAGACTCACTCAATGAAATCAAAGAGAAGGTACCTTAACAAAAGGCAATCAAAATAAGCTAATGAGAGACAAGAAACAATAAGGGATAAACAAGACTGATAGATTCAAGAGGTAAATTTGTAAAAAAATATTTTTCACAAGAACCGTGGCGAGCTTAAAACAAGCAACTTGTGACAATAAGCCAATCATCGCAAGTGTAAAGATAACAACTAAGCGATGTCATCGAAGGGGTACACCAATCTTCTGCAACAGTCTGATTTCAGGACTAGTCACAACTGTAAACAAGTAATCATCGCCGCACAGATTTACTAAAGAGGATAAGGCAACATCATTGTAGCTATTAATATATCTTCAGTGACGAGTGTAAAAGGGGTAAAAAAGAAGTGACAACACCCGAAAAAACACCAAGCTATCGTTTGAGACAGTAATGGGTCTCCCAAATAGATGATATCTCTCTCTCACTCACAAGCTCTAACGCAAGGCTAAGGCACTCCACAACCTCTTACCAAAATATCAGCAATTCCACACTTGTCAAACTCACACCAAAGCTATCTAATCCACTTCAATCCAACTAGCAACCCATAACTAGGAACTAAGAACTCGTTGATTGTAGCAATGGTGAGTGATTTTATAGGAGGAGGAGCCTACATGAAATGAGGGAGAGGGAGATATCCTCAAGGGAGGTTTCACAAAAGGTTGAACTGCCATCCCAGAGGAGGAAACGTGACCCAATTTGACCCAACAACTAGCTCTAGAATCACCCAAAAGGCTGACTATTCGAACTAGTTTGCCAAATCTGTATCATTGCAGGTTGTAAACTAGAGCTTAGTGATGAAATCATAAGGGAGAAATGCGTTCGAACCAATCATTTCAATAAACATCTGTAAGACTTGGGCCGAGTCCTAAAATTTTACTGTCATAGGAAATGGGTGTACACTTGCGACGACGTCACAATGATACAATTCATGACATGGAACCATTGTAGATTTTAAGGGTTTAGTAGCGATGATGCAGAAACTTAGGGAAGCAGGGTCAATATTCATCATTAGAGAGCACTTTCTTAATCTTCTTGCATGAGTGGGAAGATATGGCCATGTTTATATGATATATGACACAGCAGAGGGACTACAATGAGGTCAGTGGAAAATTACTATGTAATAGGTGCCATTTGAGATTGGCAATAATCCCCTCACAACAGTTGAAAATGGTACGATGTAAACACTCCAATTTTTTTTTCATTTGAGCCTTAGTGAGCAAATGAAGTGTTGCAATTCCATAGATTGTAAAATAGTGAAAGAAATGGTCGTCAAGAGAATCCTATCAATAGTTTTGATGTTAATATGTCCATATTTGAGTTGGGCTCCTCCAAAACAATGTTGTTGTAGGTAAGTTGTTGTTGTTGTTTCTCCACCTCATTTGTGCCCACATAAAGAAATATCAACCTCGTGGGGTTAAATTCAAGTTAGGAAATAGATGTCCTCTGCATCTATGGTAAGTTTGTTAGTGTCAGTATCTTCATCCCTCCATCAGTGATCAAATTTCTCTTTTTGCATGCATATTAGGTTTCTCATCCAATCAGCTGCATTCCATTAGGTCATGGATCAACTGATGGTAGTGGTTCTTTGTCAATTTTCCTCATGCCATTTATCTGCTAGCCTATTTTCACATGTACAGGTCATTTGCTATCATTTTATTTCATTCCATTTGCAAAAGTCATTTTAGGGTTTTTAAGTCTCACTAGGTCTAGGGTTTAACACCATGGTCTTCAAAAACTCAATAAGAGGTTAGCAGGCACATGAGGATGTCTAATAAGTTCATAAAATTAAAAAATATACTAATGATATGCTTCATAAAGGGTTTTTTACCTCAAAACTCTTCTTTGAGGTGAAAACAAAGTTTTCTCTATTTCATGTACAAATTTGATATAATTTCAATGTTTTCATATGTAATAAATTTCAGTTACTGCTCTTGGTCACCTTGCCAACTCCAGCCACTGCAAGAAACAAAAACATCAAAGCATCAGTTCATCAAATGATAAAAAGGAGTCACACTGCATAATGAAAAACAAAGTTTTTTAAAGAAAAGTGAAAAGGACTTTAGAAAAGTGCATTTGTAAATGAAAAATTAAAACCAAGAGGATATAAAATTCTTCTTAGTGTTTGAAGACTTAATTTTGTACAAGAGAGAGAGAAAAAGGGAGAAAATCGCATTTTGTGGGAGAAAGAAAGAAATTGCAATAAAAATCAGAACTTTCACTGGCAATGGCGCGATGCACCTACCTAGCGCTACGCACCAGGCACATGTTTTGAACTGGGATTTGGTCATGCACTATGCACAGAAAGTGCGCTATGCACCTGGGAGGAAGCACTACGCATCGGCCAAATGAACTCTGAACCAAATTTCATTGATTTTATAAGCCTCAAATTTCAAAAGTAACCTCTCAACAAGTAAGTAAATCCTCTCATCTAACCTAGAAAGATATTTTTTCATCTATTGTGGTGATTTGAGTGTCTAAAAGTGAAATCCTAGCTACCTCCAAAATTGTCTTGTCAATCTTGCATAGAGTTATGTGTTTTCTTTCTACTGTTTTAACTCCCTTGTGATTATCTTTCTATATCCCATGCCCCTACACTAAATTTCCATAAATCCCTTCCTCTTTCCCTCTCCCATTGGAACTCACCTTACCCCCTATTACCCAACCCTAAGCCCTATACATAATTCCTAAACATTAACCCTCCTAAACCCTAATTCCCATTTTCTAAATCTTATAAATTCCCTAAAACCCTACTTCCATCATAAAAACTCACATTTACAGTTGTACTATCATTCAATCCATTTATTCCCAAAAAGGAAAATAGCAGTCACCCTATACTTTAAAAAAATATCTTCATACTCATCATTCTTCACTCCAAATTTTCAAGTATGGAAACAGATTCAGCATATGAGAGGAATTATGAAACTGTTAGTGATTCTTTGCAAGATGTTCATGCACCAAGAAAACCACATAAAGGAGGAAAACACATCTAGGAGGAACCCACCACTCTCACAGAGTTACTAGTTTTCCCTCTTGAGGTAACATGTTTTAAACATCAATCTCGTTACTAGTTTTGTGAAATGGTGGAGAGGGTGAAATATCACCATGAGCTTGCTATATTATTTTTTCTTCATCCTCACAATGGTCAAGTGAACCTAGATGGTGTCTCTTTCACTTTGACACCTAAAACCATTGCAGTAGCAATAGGCATCCCTAATGTGGGTGAACAGTGGAATAAGGGGTAGCATGTGGGTAGAGATCATTATGAACCTTACATCACAGCTAGTTATCAAAGGTAAATTAGTAGGGTCTTTCCTTTCAGATATTTACAAGATACTTATGCTCCACTCATGAAACTCATTATCAAGTATTTCACCTGTGAAGGGAGGTTTCCTTGTTTGTCTACTTACCACGTTAGATTGATGATGCATTTCACAAGAGTGAGGATGATGAACCTCCCATATTTTATATGCAGAAATATTGAGAAGATGGCTACATATGTGCAAAGGAAACCTTTTCCTCAGTAGTTCCGTAGCATTTACCATTTTTCATTGATTAAAATTGTTGTTTTGCATCAGCTAAGCTTGCTGAATATTTCATGGGATAGCTTCATTTCACATGAGGTTTTCAAAAGCCCTCAAGTGACCCCATCAGTGCTTCAAGAGGAAGGAGGGCCTTCAAACTAGCCAAATGTTCATGAGGCTGAAACTAAAGGTGTGCCAATGTTTTTCACTTATGAAAAAGGCATAAGGAGACTATTTGCAGCTACCAAATGAGTATTATCTCCACCAGGGGTGGAAGGGGTCTCGTTTCCTTCACCAGACCACGGGAAAATGCTATCTTCACCTAGGGTGAAAGGGGATTTTCCTTCTTCTTCATCAGTATAGGTATAGGATAAAGGAAAGAAACTTTTGCATGATGAAGGGCCTTCTGAAGGTCAAGATAGAGATTTTGTTTTGATTAAGGAAGAGGACACAGATTTGGGCTCCCAAAACCCAAGACTCAAGGATATTATCAAAGAGAAAGAAGCTAACATACATGCCTTATTAGTTTAGCTTGAGAGGGCTAAGTGGATTATCAACTTCCTTGAGCAAGAAAACAAGCAGCTTACTGACAAACAAGAACTCCTGGAGCTGCATATCATCAAAGAAAATCAACAAAAGTCCAAGAGGGCAAAGGTCAAGTTGTCATCCATTGAACAAAAAGATAATGACGGGGAATAATTGTTGGAGAAGGTGAATATGAGCTTGGAGAAGCTATTTGATAAAGGTAACAAGGAGGAAAAAATGTTGCACCACATGGCTTATCACTATTTGGCCCAAAACAAAATTTGTAAGACAAGGATAAGAAGCCTAAAAGCCAAGTCAAAGAGAGCTTTGAGGAGAGAAAAAGAGAAACATCAGCTCAATATCTTTGTTGAAGAATAATTGGCCCACAATAGCACCTAACAAAGATCACTCATGCCAAATTTCAAGAAATTTGGTGAAGTTTTGGACATTTTTGAATTTTTGAGGCAAAAAACAAGTTTTTTCGGGAGGTGCGGCACTACGCTTTTGATGGGGGCCTTCATTTCCAAAAAATATTTACATTTTTGGAATAAACATGAAAATTTATGCATGCTTAGAAATGGCTATGAATTTTTGACAAGTTCTGGACCTCCAAAAAGGACAAAAACACCAAAAAAGTGCCCTCTCTACCACTTTTTGGCCACACAAGAAGAAGTCTTGGGAGATTGCATTTTTGGAGGGGAAAATGGACACCAAATAAAAATGTTCAAGTTGTCCTAGAAAGTAGACTCACCAATCTCTCCAATGAGCTATCCTGCACCAGATTGGGACTTCAGCAAGCCTTCCAAAAGTATCTTGGAAAAAGCGCTACGCATAGAAAAATGGCACTACGCATAGGAGGAAAATTTGCCAATTTTGAATGTTTTCTCAAACTTTCGCCTAGTTTTCTACCAGTTTGACTTTTTCCTCTCACATGGTAAAATTCATGATGTGATATGACGTAAATTGTTGTACTATGATGTAAAAATGATGAAAATTGACTTAAGGAGGTAGATACATTAGTTTTAGGTGGTTTTAAATTGAATGAATCAGTTTCCATAGTTTTAGAGGCAAGTTGTTCCATAGCCTATTTTTTAGTTCCTAGTTTAGATCTTGTTGAAATAGCTCCTTGACTCATGGATTTGATCCTTGGTGGCTAGCATAGGTGGTTTGGTACCTATATATTGTACTTTTTGACTCACTTGTCAAGGTTGGACTCTTGTGGCTGCATTGAGCTACTTTGTAAATCACTTATGTAGTTTTTTAAGGAAATGAACTAGGGTTTTGTAGAATTTTGTGGGATTCTTGTGGTAATGTGGTTTAGCATTTTTTTTTCATATGTTATT
>Ga0115844_100031_pt1 | contig 24533 bp, 14 predicted proteins | sample InSIn1gowninarea_FD_83858 | JGI IMG/M metagenome (GOLD analysis project Ga0115844, IMG submission 83858) | reverse complement strand
CGCATCCTTATCAGTCGAGCCCCCGTAAGGGTGATGGCGGCCTTATCAGTCGAGCCTGCTTGCGCATCCTTATCAGTCGAGCCCCCTAAAGGGTGATGGCGGCCTTATCAGTCGAGCCTGCTTGCGCATCCTTATCAGTCGAGCCCCCTAAAGGGTTAGGGTTTACTTATTGGGTGGGGGGCGGGGGTCGAGCGATTTCATTCCTTTCCTTTCTTATTAAGAAGAGTTGTTGGATTGGTGCTTCCTTAAGCTGCTTGCTTGCTGGTTCATGGGTGGGGGTTTGAAGAGAAAGAATTTCTCCTTTGCATCAACGTCGTCATTCATTGAGCATTGAAAAAAGGTAAGAGCATCGTTCAAGTAGCAGTTAAGGTGGTTCTTTTCCTTTTTACTGACTCTTGCCTCCTCCTTTCTCTCTCTCTTTGACTAACTGATAGAAAGTGATAGTCGAGAGTTAAGCGAAGAAATATCATCACTATTCGAAGGTGAGCCGTGTGGGTAGCCGTAAGGGATGGGAACTGTCTTTCTAAGGCTCTCTCAAGGGGGATCAATGGGTGCGTCGTGAGAGGTGAGGAACCGAAAGGGAGAGATTGAGAGGTTGAAGGAAGGTAACTGTTCATTTCTCACGAACGCATTCATTGTCTTCCTCACAATATATGAAATCGCTTATTCATTCGGCTTGTTAAGGTATAAAGCATTATTACGTATATAATAAACTATGACTGAACGGCTTTCACTTACTGGTGGCTTCTCGAACGTGTTCCTCACACACAATATTGGAAAGAAGGGAAAGTTGACTTCTCTTCAATAATAAGGTCCGGAGGTCTTGCGCTTCCGAGGGCAAGGAAGCCAGCCATAATTACGTATATAACGTGCGTGACACCGAATCTACCCTACCCAATGACAAACTTCTTCCTTTTCTTGGTTGATTTGGTAAAACTGAAAATCGAAATAACGTATAAGACGGGTTGACGCTGATTGAGATCTCCAAGAGAAATGGCAAGTTGTGACATAATATCATATGTAATGAAAACACCATGTTTCCCCAAATGCTCTAGTCGAAGTGAAAAACGTAGTCGAAATAGGAAAAGTAGAATATCATATATAACGAGCATCACCATGTGACCAAGTCGAAGTGAAAAGAGATAATGGACCATGTTAGATCCTTCAACCGATGACTTGCCGCCGATGACTTGACTCGATGACTTGCCGCCGATGCCCCGTATATTATTTCAAGCTCTCCTGACCGAGAAAGTAATTACCAGTTCTTATCCATCGACGAACCCTTCTATGACCCATTGTCTTGGTTGGCCAGGAAATAAATGCATAATGACATATATAATAGATCTCATTCATGACTGGAATCACTGGTCGAACTAAAGCGTTGTCGAAGGATTGACCTTGTCAACTCGTATCGGATTGATCGATTCTTTTCTCAATTCTTCGATAGCGTAATGACATATATAAAGAATGACTGGAAGAACGTTTTCAGCATTCTTAGAACACCGAATCTAGTGTTATGACATATATAAAGAATGACCAACGGGAGAGGTCCCGGAGGGGCTTGCGCTTCCTAGTGCAAGGACCCGACAGGGGGCTCGACTGATAAGGACCCTTTAGGGGGCTCGACCATAAGCCCCCCCACCCGATAAGTAAATTGAAGAGGATGCCTCCGGCATTCCTGTTCCTGTATGGCACTTACCCCTGGAAATGACTAGGAGCGGAGTAAGATAAGATGAAGTAAGGTGAATTCCGCAAGGTTCTACTGGCGAGGGGGGAAGGTATAACCTTCCTTCTCTCTCTCACCCTCCGATGATAGAGAAATCAATGTTGGGCGAGACCGCTAGATCAGCAATAGATTCTTTGGAGAATCCTTCCGAAAGCTGAGAAAGCGACACATAACGTAGGAAATTCGGAAATCCGGATTATTGGAGAGGATTGGGGAAACCCCAAATCCCACCATGAATGACGAACTCCGTTACCCATATGATAGCGCGGCGCTAATGAAGTGAGATTGACTAAGCTTAGAGTTAACTTCGGGAAATTGACGGAGAAACCTGAGGCAAGTTGGTAGAAATTATCATAAGTGAGGCTGAAAAAACCTATTTCCAGGCAAAAAGGGGGACTGAACGAAACCATAGTGGCTAGGAAAGCCCCGGGGATTCTATGGTAAATTGGAAACGTCGGAGTAAACTGCGGCTTGTGAATAGTAAGATGAGGTGATAACGGCCGAGTGATGTTCGTATTTGGGTTGACTAAGTTTCGCATGATTGGGGTTGACTAAGTTTCGCATCAAGGTGACAGGATTTGAACCTATGGCCCTCTGTACCCAAAACAGCCGCGCTAACCAGACTGCGCTACACTTTGTCTCACCCCAGTTCATCCCAATGAAGACTCCTTCTCACTATGCTATGAATGGGATTTGTGTCGATGAACACCAAAACCAACCCCTCGCTTCTCATTTGTTTGGTCCGGAACTTGCCCTTACCTTCTTTCCTTCCTTCGCTATGCTCAGGTAAGGTTTCGGGGCAGTTCGCTTGAATAAAGCAAGCCAGGGCCAGTTCTGTATAGAGGTGGCCGGGTGAATAAGGAGTATAGTGCCAGTAAGACTCGCATGCATAGAGGCGCAGGGAGGCAATGATTAGGAAGTGTTCTCCCTTACCTGAGCAAAGCGTAAGGGGCGCCGGCCCTACCTAAATGAAGAAGAGATCAAACCCGGGGGGCAATAGGCCCAGGAAGGGGCTTTCATTTTAAGAGTCATTTTCTTCGCAAGATCCCGAATTGAGATCTCTCCCGAATTCCCTACCTAATTGATTGATTGGATCAAAATGAAAGGATGCGTAAGCAGGCTTTTAGTTACTTATTTGAGAGGGGCCACCCAATAAGTAAAATCAATTTCTTGCTTGCTCGACCATCGCCATCGCCGCCATCGATTTCTCGCTCACCCATCATATGGGTGAGGGCCGCCTAAGGACCTTTAGGTGCTCGACCATAAGGACCTTTAGGTGCTCGACTGATAAGGCCGCCATCGAGAGGATGCGACAGCAGGCTCGACCAAAAGCCCCCCCACCCAATAAGTCAATTGAACCTTTCCGTTCGTTCTTAGGTCGGGTCGCCCTCCATTTCGATAAACCATTCTTGATACCATCTTGATACCACCAAGCCTTCTCGGATCGGTTCTACGAGAAAAGCTTTTTTCGTATCGGTGGTGCAGGGGACAAATTGATCACTCACTGAGAAGTGAAACCCTGTGACTATATCGTCCCGAAGACGGATGCGACGGGAAGAAATGGCATTTGGAGGTGTTGCTGACTCCACATTTAGGTTTCGGCATGACACAGCTTGCACTGTCCTTTCGCACTTAGGCGCACAGCGTGCCGTCTCATTCGGTAATGATTCGACAATTTCCGGCGTAATTGAACGCAAGCTGATCCTAAGTAATTGCTGTTGTTCATTGGATTCCAGAGAAACCACTTCGTTAGGATTGGGGAATTGCTGCAATTCCCTCTGAATAGCTCCGATTCTCCCGTCGAAAATCGCTTTGGAAGTATTACCAAAACTCCTCTGAATAAATATGAGAAAGCCTATGGAACGACGAGCTACTATCGTTTCTTCATTACATATTGAGATCCCCTTCGAACTTAAGACACGAATGAATGGAATAGCAGCAAATGGCATATTTCCCTCCTTCGTATTCGTGGAACTCAATATCGTTTGTCAACGTCATCATGACTCTTTTAGCAACTGAACGGAAGAGAAAATCCATTAGATATTCTATTCATTATGGTCGCAGAGATAAGCTTAGGGTTGGACCTCCCAGCAGCGACCCGCATTTCTCCACCCATACTCCTTAAAGAAAGTGAAGAAGGTTCTCCCTTTCGCTCAGGTCAGGTTCTCCTTGCTTTCCTAACGTCAAGCAAGCCCTGCCGGACCTTGCCCGGTGCGGACAAGCAATCAATTACCTTGCCCGGTGCGGACAAGCAATCAATTACCTTGCCCGGTGCGGACAAGCGACTACGTTCCTTACCTTACCTTCTAGCTCTTTTAGGGGAATAAAGAAAGGGGACCTTACCTTCTATAAGGTACAGGATACTCTTTTTTATCTCAATCTAGCTCAGGCTTTTAGGGTAGGAAATAGAGAAGTGGGGGCCTTCTTATTCGGGGGGGCCTTTGGATGAATTTATTGGATACCCGAGAAACATAATCTTTCAAAGAAACAGCTTCTACGGCGATAGATAGGGGTCAGGTTTGGCATCTCTGCCCCCTGCCCTCCAAACAGTATGGGAGCCTCTCGGCTCGTACTGCTCACACTCCCGGATCTTAACCCTTGGGTAACCCTCCTCCACCCACCATAGTGTGAGAAACAGAGCCAGGCTTACTACAACCTGCCTGACTGACTGATAGATAGGCGTCGTGGTTCAAACAAACTATGGTACCTGCTTAGCTTAGCCCGAATGCCCCCACTGATCATTGGTGAGATCCGATCCCCTCTATTGAATGGGGTCCCGGCTCGTTCCTCACCTTTTCCGGATGATGCATCTCCACCACTATTTTTAGACCCGCACAATCCCTCACCATATGAATAGTGAGTGACTCCGTCCCAGAAGATCGCCTCCTCGGGGAGGAGGTCTACGATCTTGTCTTACTATTTGTTGGGCCGCTTATGCAAGAGAATATTCCGCGAGGCTTTCGGAGGGCACTTCGCAAATATAACTGAGAGAGATTCCGATATATATTATATATGTCATTTCGGTTTCTGAATGAGAGAGAAGGAGAGCAGATATGGGCATATGTCATTATGGTCGATCTATTTCCATTTCATTGGAATCCAGTCATGACTCGAGATATGTGTCATACCAGATGATATGTGAGTGAGATAAGGACCAGACCAGAGAGATGTGAGTGAGAGAAGGAGAGAGATTCATGACTGATATGGGCATATGTCATTATGCCTTAGCAGACAATGCATATATGGGCATATGTCATTATGCATTTCTTCCAGTCATGCAAACTAGCGATTGCGTTGGGATAAATGTGAATGAGACGAAGAAAAGGCAAGCTCTCGTTGATTGATAGCTTTTTCATCTAGCAAATGGTTGACTCGACCTTTGAATCAGTGCGCAGACGGCCCACTTGATTAACCAAGCATGCTTATTTGTGAGGTGAGGTGAGTCGCTTAGTGCCAGACTCCACTACTCCTACTGGGCAGAGAGTACCCCAGTGGGTTTGCTAGGTGGTGGATTAGAGCTAGTGCTTGGGTCGAGCTACAGAACGTGTTTCATTATAGGTTGAACCAATCAACCTACCCTTTACTCGACTTTATCCCTCTTACTTCCTACTCAACAGCATCTCAACACCTCCTTCGTATCGATCACCAACTATTCCTCTCGAACAAGACCTCACTCTATAGTCACTAGCCAGACTCACCATAGAATCACTAGGATACCAATCTACTTCACCTATAAAGCAAGGGAACCCCATACACTTATTTCAATTACCAGAGATCCTAACAACCATGTATCGTATTATAACAGCATTCAGAAGAAAAACAAGGTCCGGAGGGCTTGCGCTTCTGAGGGCAAGGATGCATCATCATAGATCTATCATACAACATCTCTACATCAACTCTAAAATCATCACTTACATCTGATCAGACCATCTCATTGACTAGAGAGATTGAATCCACTAGACTACCATCGATAAACAATCAACAGAACATCAACTAGCTATCACATAAAAGAAACCAAAAGACACTTACCACATCATCTATCGTACCATGCATCGTACCATAAGAGTTCGATACGTATCTTCTCTCACAAATCAAGTCCAACTCACCCATATAGATAGACCAGCAGCACACTACTCTCATTCCTAGATTCACAGCAGTGGACAGCCACTACTACCATCTTGAAAGCATGTATCACTACAAGATAAACAACCACCGCATCGTATTCTAGCAGATCAGCCATTTCCACTCGATAGTCAATCAATCGAACAACCTCTAACCAATATTGAACTACTTCTAACTAACTTATCACTAATCGAGAACATATACCGAACACACCTTTAACAAACTATAACCTAACACTCACTATACTATTCCTATCTCTAACGAACCAATCTACTCACTATCTACTTGCAACTATCACTAACCAAAACTACATGCATCTCTCAATCAGACAAGCATGCATTGTCTTATTAATATGCTCTCAAGCCAAAGGTGCGGAGCCGCTTCCCTGACAATAGGAGGGGAAGGAAATAAGAGGCACCATGTTAATGAACTTAGCGCTTGAAGCAAGGTTATTATGGTGGCAAGTATAAGCGGGTAAAGATGGTGGAAAATGCCTTGCACAATAATGATTTGCAGTCCAGCAGACTCAAAAGTCTAGATTCACGCATCCCAAACATCCACGGCTCCTCCATGTGACGACTATGTAAAGTAGACGCCCCTATAATTCAGAAAGGTATTTCTTGGGTGCCAGGCAATGGTAAACAGATTAGACTCTGGAAAGATAGCATTTTGGGGCCGCCTACCTCTTGAACAAATCTCGGCCATTAATGGAATAAAGGTGCGAAGCCGCTTGTCCCTCCGGGGGCAAGGATTGGCTTTCATCCGCTGGAAGAACCACTCTTTTTGACATGTCTCAATGGGATCAATTCGGAAATGCGAAGTGGACAGGCTAGAAACTGTTGTTCTTGCCCAGCTTCGGGAGCAATTTGATCGGTTAATCAATTTGTTGAGAGGGGCAGCCCCTCTGGCGTTGAAGGCCAAGGATGCAAGAGGATGGGGTCCCAAAGGGGCTCATACTTAGTAAAACAGGGGTACTGCCTAAAGCCTTCAAAGCATCCTCTCCCCCAAATAGATGAATCTGGAAACAAATTTGGGGAATAGATGTGCTTCCAAAAGTAAGCACTTTCCGTTGGACAATGATCCATGAAAAACTACTAACCGCAAAAAGCCTGATAATATAAAGACAAGGTCCATCCTAGTAATATGTTGAGCAACTGAAGAATCTATTCATAATCTTTTCCCAGAATGTGAATTCCCAATGCAGGCATAGCAATTAGCTTTTGCAGATCTAGGATTCCCCCTCCAAATGCCAAAGGACTGGAGAGATATGTTCCTAATCTGGCATCACTTTTTCTTCTTTTTCGGATTTGAGTTCGAGGTTGAAAGCTTCGTAGCTTTGATTTTATTCTATATCTAGTTACCAAATAGCCCAATGTCACCATTATATCCTTAAATAGGTCGGCAAGACAGAGCTATTATTCGTGATAAAAGCATCTGCCCTCATATCTGTTAGAGAGAGATATGCCCCTATGTGTGTCTGTCGATCAAACCACATTACATATGTGCATCTTGTACATTGAGAAATGTGTCGCGATGTGCACCTCGTCCCCTGCTGGTTAAACTGAAACTACTGCTTATGAGTTAAGCCTCTCTACTGCCTCTACAACCGGAACTATTTCCGTCCAACTAGTAGGTCTATGCTGTAGGTTTTACCAAGTGCTCTTACCACCCAGTATTAGGGTCTATCTTAAGTGCTTCTCTCTATAGCCTATCTTTGTTGCCTATGAATAAGGCTTATGCTTACCGTCTTTCTCTCATAGCCTTACTAATGCATTGGAAAACCATTTCTTTGGGTCTAACTTAAGTGCATGCTTTCTTTACTGCCTCTATGGCGTTTCTTTACGGCTTATGCTTACCGTCTTTAGACCCCAACACTAGTCTCCCAATAGCCTCTCTGTCTTACCTATAAGCCTAACTTCTTAGCCCCACTGATAGGTTTATCAGTAAGTCTCTGCCTGCCTTGTTACGACTTAACTCCAGTCACTAGCGGCATTCCCCTCCTTGCGGTTAAGGTTTAGACTTAGGGGCCAGCTCCCTAGGGTGTTGACTATAAGGGTTTACCTTATATGGCACCCGCTCATTTTCACTTGGTAATTGTTAGAGTAAGTGGAAAATTGGAAAGTGATACCAGCCAATAAAACTTAGGGGTAAGCGTATGAGATATGGTAATCTTAGTAGTGGTTTTCCTGGCGAAGGTGTATAAAAGGGGGTGTTATACTAATGGGGGTCCTTATGGGTCCATAGCAAAGATGTTGAATGGTCGGATACGGATAGGTGTCCAATGGTACGAAGTTATATGAGTCGTAGAGGGTGTTAAGGTGTATGACGTAATAGGATATATGGGATAAGATCAAATTATGAGGTGTGGGGGGAGATAATAATGCCTCGTGATGGGAATATGGGTCAAATCGTAGATAAGGATGTGGTGTGATGACCCCGGGGGACATGAGGGATTCGATAGCGTTGTCTGTGTCGCTACCGTTATGCTCATTTGAGGATGTATATAAGGAGCATAGTCCGTTCATGATCCAATCTCCTATTGGGAGTTTATTAGGGTCAGCGTGTGAGGACTCTGCCCTATGGGGTTCTCCGTTACTGAGGTTCTCACCCGCCCTGTTGTGTTGGTATCTGGGGTGAGGTGATAGCCTGTGCTGGGCTCATAGGAAGGGTCCAGTCTGGATTAGAGGTAGACAGGTTGACTTTACCTGCCGCTGCCACTATGGGCTAGCCTCCCTGGTTTCGGTCGTTGCTAATCATCACGCCGTATCCGCGACGGGCTCGAGTTCCGCGGGCATCCTCACTCAGTGTCCGTGGTGGGGTGACTTGTGGGGGGAGTGAGACATCCATCCTATGCTAGGTGAGGGTTGGATTGACTGTATAGATGCTTCCAGTCAGTGGGTTGGCCTAACATCCTACGAAGGGTAGTACGAGGGTAGGTAGATAGGAGCCTCACAGTCGTCACGACGTTAGGTTAGTTTGATTCTCACTATCTAAAGTATGATCCACATACGCTGTTAGTCCAAGACAAGGAAAGAGGGACTCTCCTGCTCGTAGGGGACTAGCCTGTAGGAAGGATACTAGCCCATAAGGCCCGAAGGGGATCCCGAAGGAGACAACTCAACTAATGTACAACTAGAATCTGATAGAATATGATCCAGGTTACACACTTTTAGCCCAAGAAAGTAGTGTAGTGATCGTGGTGGTGTAGAAGAGAAGGCACTCACTTTCCTGTAGGAGACTCCCGCAGGGGACTATCTTGCCCGAAGGGGATTTGATTGGTTCGGTGGTAGAACTGATGAGCACTAGTGGTAGGTGGATAGGAACTTCACTGTGTAGAGTATGATCCCACTCCACTTTCTGTTTAGAATCTGATAGAGTATGCATGCCTACCCCACCTAAGGTGTGCTTAGTTGATGTAGTGGATCTACCGATAAGAGCTTTTGAGAGTCATCAGTCTGTTATCTCCATTCCCACATCTTCATGGAGTGTGAGAGGAGTGTGAGATGTACACTATCTCAGTTAGCATACAACGTTATATATTCCATTATGCAACCAAATTAGATTGGTCATAGCAAGGCTCTTGGTCACCTTGGTAAAGTACAGAGAGGGAGAGGTTGATCCCTGTGAGAGTGAGGTTCATCCTCGTCCGTATTGGATAGGGAGGGGGGGGGAAATAATTGAACCTAGATTCCATAGCAGGTCCTCCTCATAAACACCGCAGTATAGGTAAGGCACCCGCCCAGGCTTCAGTGCAAAGCTTATTATTTCTAAGCTCAAATGGTTAGTCTAGCTGTCTCCGTTGGTGGAGGAGAAATACAAATATTCCTGCCCTGCAAGGCTGTTGGTTAGTTATCCAATAGCGAGAATCTAATAGCGAGCGGTTAGTAATCCAATATAGGGCCGATTCAATAGATAGATAGATAGATCGGGCTGTCAATATTGTTTTCAATAGGCCGGGTAGAGTAGTTGAGATAGCTTAGAGGTTTCCAAGGAAAAGAAATAGTTATTGAAAGCCCCGATTCCGCTACCGAAAGAAATCTACGAGCTTCTGTTTCACCCAAGCCAAGTGATAAAGAGGATGTCGATGTGCTCCGGGATAGTTTCGGAAATCGCGAGTGGGATGGGGGAATAGGTAGCAACACCAGTAATGCGCAACACCTTGGCTCTGCATGGTCAACCCTGGCTGGATGACCTGACTCAAATGAGACACATCATTGGAATGTAGTAAATAGCAATTCCGGTAGGCCAGACTTAGCTACTTCATTCCTATTTCCCTGCGGTGACCCCGTGATCATTACGAAACGAAATTGAAATGAAATTGTGGGTACTAAGTATTCGAGTAGAGGATATGTGTGGCGGTGTAGGTTCGGCTTTTCGGAACTATGAACCTGGTAGAGCCGGACGCATTACTCATCTGATCCCGTTTCTATAAGGAGTAGGGCAATCTCTAGCAATTTATTCTGCTCCGACCGCATCTGGTTGTTCTTTGACTCCGACATATTCATTTATTGGTCGTGGTCCTTTCTCAGTTCGAGATGGAAGGTCCCAATCGAATTCAGTCAGGGAAGTGGTCCGGGTGGACCTCAGATTGCTCCACCAGTCCAGCATGAAAACCAATCATGTCACTTCAGAACCGAACGACACCAATAAAGAAAGGGCACGGAGATCCATGCATGGGCCCGTAACTCGAAGTGAAATACTTCTTGGTTCATCAAAGTTCTGAGAATCAAAAAAGGGATAATCCAATGGGTCACGTGCACTCAGTACCCATAATGCTAGTTATCATCAAGGTCCCGGAGGGGCTTGCGCTTCCTAGTGCAAGGAACGTAGTGCTTGCTTGACGTTAGGAAAGCAAGGACCCGACAGGGGGCTCGACTGATAAGGACCCTTTAGGGGGCTCGACTGATAAGGATGCGCAAGCAGGCTCGACTGTTAAGGTCCGGAGGCGCTCGACCATAGGGAGAGGATGCGCAAGCAGGCTCGACCATTGGTTACTTAATTTGAGGGGCCAATAAGTAAATTGAACCTTTAGGTGCATTGGTTACTTAATTTGAGGGGCAAATAAGTAAATTGAAGAGGATGCGGAGCACGCTCGACCAGCGGGAGAGGATGCCCCCCCTTTTTTTTACTTATTTGAGAGGGGCTACCCAATAAGTAAATTGAACCTTTAGGTGCTCGACTGATAAGGCCGCCATCGAGAGGAGAGGAGAGGAAGAAATAGAAAGCTGTCCCCGCTGTTCCCCTTTTGTCTAAGGAGAATACCACTGGAGTAGATACGACCACGTTCACCTTGTTGGGATCTCGACCTCACTCTCGTATGGATCCGCTAGCAGCCCAGATTGCTTTGGCCGGTCTCTGGGGTTTTTCCGGTTCCGTGGGAGAATATTTCATTTCGACAAAAACCTAACAAATGCAGCTACGCGGTTATTCTCTTATATATATGTTGCTGCGGTACAATAGAATTTCCCTAAATGGTCTAGTATTTGTTGGCCGGGGTGTTTTTAGCCTGACGAGCACGGGGAATGAATGAATTGATTTCAACGGCTATCTGAAAACCGCCTCAAAAGCCAGTTTGATTTAATCAAAACTGCGGTTTGGGGATCGAGATGATCTTCCATAAGGCTCTCACAAAGAACATAGCTTTCCTAAGTGTAACGAATGTCAGGCTCCTCCTTATAAGCCCCTCTCTTTTCCGGGAAGGCAGAGCTAGGGGAAGGAAGCAAGGCCTTTCAGATTCAAGCAGGATCAGTTAAGTTATGGATTAAGGGTAGGGCGTTAAATGAGGGTAGATCGAGGGTGGGGGGAATTCACCTGTGTACTATAGCTAGTTGAACTGCGGCCCAAGTGCTTAGAGTCTCCTTATGCATAGCCCACCAGTGAGAAGGGGTAGCCTTCAATACCACATCTAACGCAGGTACTCCTTGCACTAGGAAGCGCAAGCCCCTCCGGGTCCTTGTTCTTCCAAAACTCTATATTCCAGAGCGGAAATCTTCTACATTACCAATCCCATCATAAATAGGAGGGTCTCTAAGCTTAGATCCAATTCAATGAACAAACTTTAGTGAAACACACCGTCGAGTGGAAATCTCATGGTTACGGCCAATTGTACATCACTTATTCAAAGTCATCGTCAAAAGAATGGATACTCTGCCAACTAACTAACCCATCTGCAGTAGGGTTTAGATCCTCTTATCACCATCCTGCTGTTAGATTGTAGATCTGATTCATAATGGTATCTTTCAAATTGTCTTTGGTAGGTTTGGTGTACCTTGGGCCCTGATAAGGATCTAGAGGTTGTACTACTATGGTACTATCTACCTCTAATAGTTTCTTTCTTCAAAGACAGTGTTGTTGTAAAAAGTCCACTCGATCCCCAATAAAGCAAGATAGGGATCCCTCTCATCCACAATCTCGATGACCTCCACACATTATCCTACCACCCAATAGGAAAGATGCGGTACTGGTTGGCCAGACACAATTGAATAGGAGAGTAAACCGGTTTCCCCATCATTTCCTAGGATTTATTTGGCAGAATATTCACATCGGATCGTCTAGCATCATATCCTAGAGATAATAGCCATCCACTTGTGCCTCTAGTCTGAATTCCTTCTCGGTTCTCATCTTTCTCCTTAGATGGGATGACAATTCCTTATACGTTGGGAGAATCTAGCAAAATAAGATGGTGAGAGTATAAGTGCTTTCCTATTCCAAACCTTATTATTCAAATCATACAACCTTCCTTTCTGTGCCTCCCTTCAGTCGGGTATAAGTACCTATATGTCTGTCTTTCTTAGTCAGTCTATTAGTCTTTCTTTCCTACCTCTAGAACCTGGATAGAAGTATACTAGACTCTATTTCCATACTCTTAGTATTTATTACCCTCTCTAGTTAGGTCGATATCTATTCCAGTAGCTTTCTTAGTACGGTCACTGGATATAAGTATACCAGACTAGTTAGTCCAGTCCCTCTCTTAGTCCAGTCAGATAGTCTGTCTTAGTCCCTACCTCCTTGCCGTCTAACCTTTTGCCGTCCAGCTCTATAAGGACAGAACAACCTCTCTCTCTTAGTCCAATACTAGTACGGTAGAAGAGTCTGTCTTGTCCTATCTAAGCTAGTATGGTCTAGAAAGAAAGCTTCTCTTTGTCCTTACCTCCTTGCACTAGGAAGCGCAAGCCCCTCCGGGACCTTGCCGTCCAACCTTTTGCCGTCCAGTCTTAGAGTCCAGTCTCTAGTCCAGTCAGAACTAGTTAAGCCTTTCTTACTAGTCTTCCTTGCCCCGGAACAAGCGGCTTCGCACCTTACTGTCTATCTAATCTGTCTTACTATTCTTTCTTACCTTCCTTTCTAACAGCTAGTAGATGCCCCTTCGGGGTTGTCTTCCCTTACCTTTCTTTCTTACTTTCTTATCTAATCCTTGCCCCGGAACAAGCGGCTTCGCACCTTAAGCAAAAGTTCAAAAAGAAGATCTGGATGACCTGGAACTACCGAATCGGTCATCAAGGCAAGGTAGGTTCGAATGCCTGAAACATGGTCGTAGAATTGGTTTGTTATAAACCTGAGAGTGGGTAGAGATGGATGGGACCAACCCTCTGGCTTTCTTTCTGGCAATGCTGGCTAAATGGGCAATGGCTAGCTAGCTGTCTCTCTGGCTTGCTACTGGCTAGCGAGGTGGGGGGGTAGTAACTGGCTGGCTTTGTCTCTGGCTTTGTGATGTGAGTTAGAGAGTTCAACCTTTCTATTCCCTCTATAAGCTTCATGAGAGGGAGAGAGAGGCTTCCCTACCCTACCTTCTCTTCTAAGCTGAATGGATGAGATAGAGTCGGGTGGCTGAATCCGCACATACTGTTGCCGTGTCAGGTTGGGTGGGTTCATCTGTCCTTGAGTCTGTCCTTAGGTTGGGTGGTGGAATCTGTCTGTCCTTGAGTCTGTCCTGTGGAATCTGTCCTTGAGTCTGTTCTTAGGTTGGGTGGTGGAATCTGTGATTTGGGATCAAATAGGAGCAGCTCTATCCCGTCAAGATATTCCTGCGAAATTGGGCGGAGCCTGGAAGAGAAACCGGAAGACGAACGAAGCCCTAATTCTTGATTCGGAAAGCGAGTTGGAGTAACCGGAGATAGCGAGAAACCATCATTTGTCAGCCAGACGGCGATCCAGCAGCAGAGAAGAGTTGGAATTCGATCGGGTCAAGCGAGGTCGAATCTACTTCTTGCTCTAAGCAACGGCTTGAACATTTCAAGATAGCTAGTTCGGCTCCCCTTGCTCCTGACATTACTAATCGACGGAGAGTATGAAAATGAGATCTTCCGGGCGGGGTGAAAGCTGATACAAGATCTACCTTCTATTATTGACCCGAATCCAGAAATGAAGTAAGCTTGGTTTTATGGGACTCTATTCTCTATCACTGGGAATCACACCTTCCCTTCTGTCTTTCCGTAACTAGAAGCGGGATCCACGAAGTGGGAGTTGTGACCCATATATCTCCGCATCCCGTGGGAAACTATGTAAATCCCCCCTTACCGATTAGGAACCCTGGACTCCTTCCTCATCGACCCAACTCGCTTCTTGCTCGCGACGAATGAAATGAATGGGGAAGGATATAGGTTATTCATCAATCAATCAGCCAACTCCTACAGAAAGAATGAAAAAGGGTAGAAAAGACGGGGTATCTACCTACTCGCTTGTCATAATCCCACCTGAAATATATAGAGAGAAGGGTTGAATCTTCCGCCCTACTATAAAGTTCAATTAATCAATCCAGCTATGAAGGGTTACGCTCCTCCCCCCTTCCCAGTCAAATCAATCTATCCTATCCATTAGAGAGTTTCACCCGTTCTATTCTTTCCAGTAGCATAGTTTCACCCATCCCTACAAGCCAGTCCTCCCCAATCCAAATATCTAGGCAAGGGGAAAGCCCTTACAGGCAGGACATAAATTGGAAAGATAGCCCTTACAGTCAGGAAAGAAAGATATGGTAAGGTGCGAAGCCGCTTGTCCCTCCGGGGGGCAAGGATAGCCCGCCCTTAAAGAGAATAAATAATAGAGACCAATTGATTCCCGGAGGCCTTGGTTCGGAGAGCCCCCTTAAAGGGGCGAGCTTCGCAGAACACAGCTAGTCAAGCTCAGCTTTGCCTTCCTCTTTCAGTCCAAGAACTCAACCCATCCATTCGCTATCGCTCCTGGCTTTCCCGATCAATGAATCTATCTGGTAGTTTCGGCTACGCCTCCTCTACCAATATCCCTGATCCAATCAATCTATCCTATCCAGTAGAGAGGCTTACACACCCAGGAAGGTAAGGAAACAACTATTCCTACCATTTACCTAAACTACCTTCCCTATCCTTTACCTAAACTACCCTACCCTAACCTACACTACGATATCCTAAAGTACCTTTGGGAACCCTAGATTAGAATACTTGAAACTATCCTATCCTACTCTACCGTAGCCTACACTAACCTATCTTATCCTAGCAAACCCAACGTCCATACCCTAGCCTACCTATCCTATTATACCCTAACCTATACTAACCTAAACTACGATACCCTACATACCCTAGGCTTGCCTACCACTAACCTATCCTAGTGTTCATATACTAACCTAGCCTTACCCTAGATTCATGTACCCTATCTAAGATAACCCATATTGTCCCCTCAAATTGATTTCAACTACACTTGACCTAGACTACCATAGCCTAAACTACCCTATCCTACCGTACCATGGCCAATATGAATCTAACCATATCCCAACCTAGACTACCCTAGCATACCCTACATTCACATCTATTATCCTAAACTACCTAGCTTAATCCACCCTACTCTAAACGAAACTACCCTACCTAACCTACCAAGGTCAAGTGCTATATCGAGCTTATACTAGGTTAACATGTAGTCAGCTATAGTAATCCGTAGATCAAAGTAATGGAGATCATAGACATTAGACATGATATGGGAATACTTCATTGCCTGTAAGTTACACAGGTTCGATTCCTGTAATCTAAGTAATGAGAACGAGGTTATATGCTTACTTGTAATCTCATAGTAATCCGTATCTCCACCTATTTCAACTAGTACAATACCAGTAGTGAGCTTCATATTCAATCCTTAGTAATGATTAGGAGAATACCATTAGACACATAGCTTATACGTATTACTGTTCCAACACCATCAATAAGAGTAATCAATAACTATCATAGATAAAACACCATACCATGTACAACACAGGTAATAAGGAGAAGCTTAGCTCTTAGACTTATCTCATGCACTTAGCTCTTATGATCGTGCTTATCTCTTATTCATTAGGGATAATACGTATTAGAATGATAGAACTAGTATGGCTTGTGATTACTTATACACCTCTTGCTAATCCTTGTTATACTAATGAGAGATCTATTCCCTTCCCTTAGTACGAGCGGGAGCGGGGAGTGCTCACCCTACTAATAGATGTGATTTCTGGGCAGTTTCTGGGCAGATGGAAGGAAGGCAAAGCCGTACATACAAGGAAGACCGCATCTTGACTCTCTCTCTTCAACCATCATCAGCAATAAAGCGAGGAAACATATCACCGCAGCCAAGACCTGGGGAAGACCTATAGAAAGAGGGAGGTTATCTCAAAACTGTTATAAAGCAGTTCTTTCTTTCTTGAAGGTGCGAAGCCGCTTGTCCGGGGCAAGGAACGTTTCGACCAATCATTCACCTTTTCGAAATAAGCGTGATGGAGACTCATAGCTGGAAGAGAGACCGATTTACCAAGGTCCGGAGGGCTTGCGCTTCTGAGGGCAAGGTAGCCTTGAAAACTTTCAGGTACGAAATTCACCAGCTCGCCTCCGCCTTCCCCATTTAGTCTTGTTGTGAGAGAAGAAGATGGAGAGATTCACCTTACCTTTTGAAAAGCGGGGCATCTGGCTGGGTCCTGCCCGCTACTTGAATTCTCATCTTCTAGCAAACAAACAGGCGGGGCAGCAGCGGAATCTATATTGGCCCAGCATTACGGATACCATCATTACAGATAACCTAACTATGGTTGGTTATGCAATACCATTACAGATAGCCTAACGATGGTTTGGCAATACCTTTACCTACGGAGAACTCAGACCCATCGGAGAATATGCTAGTGCTGGAGATAAAGACCTCAGAGGACTAGACTTGACCTTGGATCCACCTCCTTCCCCATGCCAATTTCGGAGATTCACTACATTTTCTCTACTCAACTCCGAAAAAACTAGATTGATTTCTCTTCACTCTCTATCCCTACAATCAGGAAGGATTAGATATGGTTGGAGCGATATCAAAGGAGCTATCCCTACAATTGATTTCGGAGATTCACTACATTTTCTCTACTCAACTCCGTCGTATATTTGAGTGGTGAAAACCTCCATCCTCCATCTCCATCTCTATCTCTATCCCCATCCTCCATCTCTATCTCTATCCCCATCCTCCATCTCTATCTCTATCCCCAGCTATACCCCAGCTCTATCTATCTCTCTATCTACCTACCTGCCTACCCAACCCACCTAACCTACCTACCTGCACACCTAACCTGCATACCTAACCTGCCTAACCTACCTTTCTTACCTCCCTCTACTAGCTGAATGAGTACTAGACTATTCATATTCAGCTTGATATTGAATTCGATAGATACCAGTATTTAGAGTATATCGGTCAGCTATCACTGATCCACCCTTGAAGGGTGAAAGTGGCGATCAAACGCACGCAAATGCCAATTCAGCGGGTTATCACTCACCTGCACCTGTATGAATGCTTATTAATAGATTCTGAAACTCATCTAGCTCATTCCATTAGAATCTCTGTCTTAGCCCATCTACGAGCTTGGAAGGTTGGATAGCTTGCCTTCTGATCCATTCTGGCACTTCACCACATAACTCAGACTCAGGATGTGGAGCCTCCCTTCCCTTCCCTCCTCTCCTGCATATAGCTTATTGGTGATTCACAAGAGGTTCATCAAGAATCTCCTCTAGAATCTTCTGTGCTCCCCCCCGTTAGCCCTTCCCTTCTCTCCTGCATATAGAGTTTCTAGTGAGTCACTTTAAGTGACCTCGTGATAGGTTTTTGATGACCTGTTCACTATCGCTCTATTAGTTGGCACCTTCAATAAGGCGTGCAGTGTGAGTGAGGGCTTTAAGTCAAAAACGGTATTGCTTAAAGGCTTCTCTTGTCCTATCTCAGCTTGGTTAAGGCTTCGACCCGTATTGTCAGACAAGATACATTGGGGGGGATATCATGAGATATATTATATATGTCATTATGCATTCAGATTAGCACCTACTGACCTTCGCTGAGATCAGTTTCTTCCGTTCCGTTGGAAGGGCAATGAACGGGAAGGGATTCGATCCAGCCAAAGAGAGTCCGCTACCTTGTGAATGGGTACCGAGCCGTTGGTAAGTATAGAAGTAGCTGCAGTCAGAAGGAAGGAGGTACCGATCGGTAAGTCACAAGCGGTTGGTAAGTAGAGAAGTGGAGTAGCTAGCATTTAGTAAAACACACAAAGGCAGGAACCCAGACCTACCCATTGGTTCCTCCGCCACCCACCACCTTTGATCAAATTCTTGTGTTTTACAAACTGGTGGACACCGCTTAATGACCAAGTCAGTCAAGTGGCGGATTCTCAATCAAGCAAGTGAGCCATCTCAAACTCGAGCAAATGCATCCATCGAAAAGCTGTAATCGGTAACCAAAATCGGAGGGGCAATGTCCGAAAAGAAATCAACCACCAACCACTAGAAAGTTCACGTCGGGCATGTCCCGGAGCAGGCGAAGGTCTGACCGTAGCCGCACCATCGGGGGAGCTATGAGCCCTCCCTCCAGAGCATGCAATCCTTGCCCTCAGAAGCGCAAGCCCTCCGGACCTTCAAATCGAGTTCATTTTCAAGCCAAGAGGTTGAAAGTCAAGAAATAATCAAAAATCTAATCAATAAGTAAAATTCCGGGGCTCATAAGTTCAGGATCAAGGGGCCAAGTTGAACTTTCATGGGCCTGCTTAGTCGTTCGACTGTCGCTGTTCGTCCCCCCCCCCTGTGGGGCGGTGTGCCTGAAGACTGCATCCCTAGAGATATGGATGGAGACTTGCATCTACAGCCTATTGGTTCGCCTGTATCTAGGGCTAGGGCCATGGGGATTCTTAGCTGGAGTTTCATGGTTAGGTAGGTCTTTCAGTGGAGCTCAGCTGACTTGATCCCTAGTTACGAGATCCGTAGTTGAGATGTTCTACCTTTTGGGCTGCTGATTGGAGTGACTGATGAGGGCCTTCGTAGGTAGGTGCAGTTGGGTATCCATATCCCTCTATGAACCTCTAGTGCCGGTGAATTATGGATTCATAGTGCGATCGGAGCTTAGCGTGAATAAGTAAGGAAGTAGGGTTGTCGAAATGACTCATTAATAGTGGGATCGGTAACCCGTCTTATGCGCTACCTTGGCCGACATAGGCATATTCATTTACCAGTATATGACGCTTTTTGCTCCCCACCATTGTATCTCGTCTGTCGGCTAAGCCCTAAGTATCTAAGTATATCCCCTTATCTCTCTTCTATGGTGGAATCCATGTTGATTCGGTTCAGGCGACTTGTTCGAGGAAGGAGTAGCATAAAGGAGTGGTAAGTGATTCAAGCCTGAATGTATTGGATAGAGCTAGCATTCGATAGCCGTGCGATACCCCAAAAAACCCAAAAGATGTGGGAAAATAGCTTGGAACTTCCTAATGAAATGGGTATGGAATTATCGGTAAGATGGGTAGGGAGTAAAAGTAGGCGGTTCTCGAAAGAACTTATCAGGATGTCGCAACTACCGCTTTCTCTCCTCTGCCTCGAGGCGGTCTTCCTCTCAATAGAGAGAATTGGGTAAGCAACTATCCTTCCACCCGTCTATTGGTTAAGGCTAAATTCCAAGTATTCAACATGTTTATATCCCTCCATTCTTAGTTCGGGAGCGGAAGCACATTCTATCCAACTTTCCTAGTGAACGTCGAGTTAGGAGAAGGGTTTAAGGGATTGATAGGTCAATTCCCAGAGGTCTTAATAAGGCTCATCAATATAGTTATAGTGGTGGGTTCTATTCTAGTCTCCGTCTATCGGCGAAAGAAACCAATAAAGTGGGCCGGAGTTATAGGTGGTTCTATTCCCTCCCATGGGTGTGGGTCTATGATTCCCCGCATATTCCTCGACTCTACTCGGTCCAGTAACCAATTACTACTACGTGGACGAAGCCCGGGAGTATAGGGAAATTGGTACCCTCTATCCTATGTTCTAAGTGCGGGCAAATGATGGTAAGGTAGCTGCGGTATTGGTGGCCCAAGCTTCCGTAACCTCCCAGGTGCGGAAGGAGCCGCAGTTCACAAATAAAGGGGGGTGGTTCAGGTGGTTAGCGAATATGACGGTTGAGCGTGGAATGGGAGCAAAGGGCAGCTTCCTTCGGACCCTTCCTTTCACTCGGGGCAGGCAGGACTAACTAGTTTGGGTGGGCAAGGGCGTATAGCAACGAGCGGAGGATACAGAGTCATACCCCCCCCCCAACAAATCGCTGTTTCTATACCTCGTGAGTGGGCCATGGAACGAATACAAATTGCCTTTAAAGGTAAGGTCACTTTCCCGAGGGGCACTGCGATCGATAACTAAATTCATTTGCTAATTTCCTTCCTTTGTCTGGGGCCTGGGCGCCCGCCTTCATCCAGTAGTATGAAGAAATCACATATCTAAAGGCTAATCCGATCCGATCTAAACCGGTTCGGCTTTGTTATAAGTAAGATACCTGAATCCACCCACTAAGCTAAATGACCTGGCACAAAGGGAAGTAAGGTTATAAAGAAGAGTCCTGGATATTTGAAAAAAGGTGAGGTGGAGGATCGAAGAGGCGAAGATATAACAAAAGAGAAGGAGCGGAGCCAAGAATATTCCACTGAAGATGAGGTATGGGTCTGTCTAAAGAATCGACTCCTAAATAGAAGGCGGGGTCTGAATCATAGCAATAATCAAGTTCCGAGTCAAAGTTCCCGTGGCATATTCAACTCAAGGTTCGGTGCGCAGCGAATAGCTCTAAGAATAAGGTGATTCAGAATAGTGCCTGCCATCCCATATCCGGTCCTTATAAGAGGGGGGAATAGTTGTACCTCCTAAGCGCTTCATTCAGTAAGTGGAGGGCTACGTGGTATAGGGCTCACGGGTCTAGTTCTATCTATAGGTGGGTAGGTCTAGTCATTCCTTGCAGTAGGCTCTTAATTGAAGAAGAGTATAATAGGCTCGGCCGGACCCCAATAGGGTAATAGGTGGTACCCAAATTCATAGGGCAAGGCAGTAAGTGAAGTAAAGGGACGGAGTCACTCACTATTCATATGGTTAGGGTTCATAGCAGTCCCGACTCACTAAGTGCATTCATTCATCAAGTGAAGGCTACAGGTATAGTTCTTGGAGGTGGGTAAAGAGTGAGTAAACCAAAGTAAGGTAAGGGATATTCATAGTGCCGTACCCTACTGATATTCCTCCTCTCCTTTTAAGGCTGAATGACTGGGTTGGTCAGGGACTCCTCCATCGTTCTAGGGTGAAGGCAGTAAGAGAAGGGTTCAGCTCCTTGCTTAACACGGTAACTGAGCTCTCCTTCTCCCGCCTCTCCCTCCTTTCCTCTGGCCTGCCCCCTCTTCCTCGCCTATGAGAAATGAGCAGACAAGCGGGTAAACCTTGCCCCCGGAGGGACAAGCGGCTTCGCACCTTCAATTGACTTATTGGGTGGGTCAGCGAACAAGACTACGGCTGCCTTGGTTGCTGGGGTCCGATACAGCTACAGCGAACAACCGGTTAATCGCTTCGCTCATTGGGCATTGGCCACTAAGACCTTTTATGAATTGTGCTAGTGAGGCCGAATGAATACGACCTTCTGTCTGGTTCGATTGCCTTGGGTCCGATAGAGCGAAAACAATTGGTAGCGGGGCCTAATAAGTATATTCCCAATTTGGCCCCCAAAAGGAGCCGTAAGGCCGCTCGACCATAAGCCCCCCCACCCAATAAGGTCATCAGGGAAGGGGATAGGATTCTTCCGGGAGGGGAGGTTGGTTTAGACATTAGACACAGGGAAAGGTCAGGTTGAGCCATTGTTAGTTCTCATTGACGATAGCCCATAGTTTAGGCCAGGAGTCAATGTATTCTTGTAGATTTTGGAACCGATAGAGACACAATGCTTACTTACAATGCACCTGTTTAGAATCATCCCCAGACACATAGTTGCATTCACCCTAGGAAGGGAATGACACTCAGGGAGATGACTGATCGGATAGTGATTCATTGATTGCATTGATTGATTCAGAGGAGTCCCCACCAACGGGCAACAGACAACAGAGGGGTGGCCCAATTGATTGATTTATTGCATTGATTGCCCATATCTACACAGAGAGGCGATTCAACGGAAGTGACTGATGCTTTATAGTTATTGATTGATCGATACTGATTGTCTTCCGAGAGGGGCGCACAGCCTTCTTACGAGAAAGGGGCGCACAGCCTTCTTACGAGAAAGGGGCGCACAGACGCACAGTCTTCTGATATGGGTACACCAACTGAATCTCTTCTGAGAGCAGGGCCCAATTGGACAGTCTTACGGGCGGCCTCGGTGCATTTACTGGAGAGGTATTCTCGTTATATATGATTCACCCATTGAGGGATCATACGCAATGGAAGGGTCATCAGGGGGGGGATATAGTCTTCAGGGAGGGGAGGTAGTTTGAGCTATTCATGCTTGTTAGGTAGTGGCATTCACGCAGGTCGGGTAGTGCCGTGCCAGAGAAGTGCGTGATGTAGTCTCTGTTTGAAGTGCACCCATTACCCTAACTCCTTATCCACCCAGTCCATGTTTCCGATAGAAGGCCCCTTTCAAGCCACCTTACCCGATAGAGAGTGAGTGAGGTCCCCCATGTTCCCAACTGATGAGGTGAGATACCCCATCGTTCCCACCATACATGAGAGAGGAGAAGGACACCATTGTTACCACCTGATGACATTGAGCCCTTTTGTTTTCAGATAAGCATTTTGGCTGCTCGGGCTACTTGGCTTGGCTACCGGGCTGGGATGGAAACAGTCGTTGCCTAGAATCCCACTTGGGATCACCTGATATTTATTCCCCTCACAAAATCTCATATTTTAGATTCTTCGTTACTTATGATATTATCCACTCATATATTTCGTGATGATTCGGGTTATCTCAACGGTGACATAAATGAATATGTAACATATCTAATAAGACGGGCACTGGCTTATTACCGGCTCAATTTCTACCTAACCTAGGGGGTATTCTTTTATACACGAGGTACGTGGAAGCTCAATTTTGTGACAGATATTGTCTAATTGAGTATCGCTCTTTGGCTCCTACAGCCTCAGGTTACCAATTTCACCTCTCGATATACCCACCTTCCTATATACCTTTTGGTACTGGAAGAGCTAGTCCTTTCTATAGAATAGTCAGTACGTGAAAGAGACTTTCAACCCCCGGTTACCATACTTTACTTTATGCCTTCACCCTACTTAGGAAATGGATGGAGGGCGAGGGTCGTTAGACGCTCGACCGTAGGGCCGCCATCGCCTACTTCTGGGGTCGCTCACTCATTCATATGGGTGAGGGGTTCGTTCGGGTGCTGCAGGGCATGTGTAGAGGGGGTCATTGTAAGGAGGGTCAGGCCGGCCATGCATGGCATGTGATAGATATGGCTTAGTGAGATTGATTTGACCTATCAGAGGGGAAGATAACGTAAAATGCACTAACAAGTCATATGACTCTTATCATAGGAAGCTATATTACCTACCTAAGTTTTATACCCTACTGTGTATGCATTCTACAATAAGAGTGGAATTCCCTAGTGGAAGTGGTACGGTTGGCGTCTTTGGTCGCTCTTGCTGGTATGGTTGGGATGGGCAACGCCATCTTTTCATTAGTGAATTTCCCCGAGATCAAGGCCCAGATTCATGCAGATCAATTGACTAACTGATAACTAACTGACACGCCATCTTCTATTACTGAATTGACCCAATTGACAAGGCCAGGGTCAGGAAATAAGCATTACCGGCTACTTCCCATATGCCACCCTTCTGTACTGAATTGACCCAATTGACAAGGCCAGGGTCAGGAAGTGGATGCATTGTGTTTCTTACCCCTATCACCCTTTTTCATTTTAGAGCTAAAGGCTTTGGCGAAACTGACATTTGGGTCCTGAAAAGTCCATGTCAGAACTACTGTTTTCATTGTTTATGGGGTACCATCACTTTTTTTCAATTTAGAGCTAAAGGCCTCGCAGAAACTGACATTTTTCGATGGCGGCGATGGCGGCGATGGCGGCCAGTCGAGCCTGCTTACGCATCCTCTCCTCTCCTCTCCTCTCGATGGCGGCGATGGCGGCCCCGAGCGATAATTCGATGGCGGCCTTATCAGTCGAGCCCCTACCGGTCCTTATGGTCGAGCACCTAAAGGTGATGGCGGCCAGTCGAGCCTGCTTACGCATCCTTATGGTCGAGCGATAAATCGATGGCGGCCAGTCGAGCCCCTGCCGGTCCTTATGGTCGAGCACCTAAAGGTCCTCACCCATCGGAATGAGTGAGCGACCCCTAAATAATATAGGGCGATGGCGGCCAGTCGAGCCTGCTTACGCATCCTCTCGATGGCGGCCTTATCAGTCGAGCACCTAAAGGTCCTCTCCTCTCCTCTCCCT
>Ga0115844_100030_pt1 | contig 24646 bp, 19 predicted proteins | sample InSIn1gowninarea_FD_83858 | JGI IMG/M metagenome (GOLD analysis project Ga0115844, IMG submission 83858) | reverse complement strand
TGGCATTCATCTTGCAAAGAACTCAGCATTTCATTCCAGGACTAAACACATACAAATCAAGTACCATTTCATACGATCAGTGTTGGAAGATGGAGAGTTGAAGCTGGAAAAGATACACACTAGCCAAAACCCTGCAGATATGCTAACAGAAGTTGTATCCAGGGAGAAACTAAGAATATGCTCAGTTTTAGTTGTTCTTCAAGGATGACGATGAATATGAGAAGCAGCCAGGTCTAAAGAGGAGTCATTGTCCAGCAAATGGAGCAGCGGTGGAGTTGCTACAATCATTCTCCAAGTGGGAGATTGTTGTGTGTGGAGCATGATTGTTCAAAGGTCTTTGTTTCAGCCAGTTGTATACCCCAGGGAGTCTTGTCCACCCCCCCGCGCGGGGGGGTGCTGGGGGGCCTTGGCCCCCCCACGGGGGTCCGGGGGGCCGATCCCCCCTGACTGGGGGGTCTGGGGGCCAGTAGTCCCCCGGTGGGGGCTCGGGGGCAGCACCCCCAAAGCTAAAAACATCTGTAAAATTGCCTTGTAAAAGTATAGTAATTTCTAGTCAATCTGGGCTATTCATTAGGCGGATGATCTGACGGTAGAACTTATGTTTAGTTTAGGGTTTTTTTCCCTAGAAGGAAACCCCTCTTTTTGTATGAGGGCATTTTATTTGAGGTTGTGATATAGATGTGTATTATGTGAGTGAGAAACAGAGAGGTGAGACTGTGAGAGAAAACAGAGGATATTACAACAGATTTGCTGTAGGTTGTGTCTCTTCATTTTGTTGGATAATAGAAAGGAAGGACTGGCTGTTCGAGGTGGATGTAGCCCAAACTGGTGAACCATGTATATCTGTGTCTCTCTTATTTTGTGTGTTTTTTGTGTTTATATTTCTACAATATTTTATGTGTTCCATTGCTCTGTAATATATAATTTTTTAACAAGTGGTATCGGAGCCAAAATTCGAAGTTACCCAAGTGGATGAATCCTTAGAATGCTGAACAAAGATGGTGAGCCTTGGTAAGCCCGTGGATGAGCTCGGTTAAACAAGCGGTGTGCTCCGGATTCTTCATGTACGTGTCTTGGTCCCAACACGGTGAAGAGGAGTTGACCTGGGATAGAGAAAGCACTCGAGACAGGTGGTGCTACCATGTAAGACGTGTGCTTCCAACACATTGGAGCAGAGAATTCTGGTTAGTAGAGAGGGGAGAATCCTGTGGATGGATAATCGTTCAAGGGGAGGCTCGATGGTTCTTTGTTCGAGTGGAGGATTGTTGGGTATACAAAAAAGTCCCATATTGATTAGAAGTGGGAAGTATCATGGGTATATAAGGATGGACAGTTATCTACATTGGGATGAGGCCTTTTGGGGTAAGTCCAAAAGCAAATCCATGAGGGCTTAGGCCCAAAGTGGACAATATCATACCATTGTGGAGATATGTGGTGTCCAGAGTCCTTAACAAAATTGACACGTGGATACTAGACTTAATAGTGTGATGATTATACATCTTGTTGTTATATAAATGCATGAATGAGAGCTAACCCACAGGGGGAAAGAGCTATATGATAGCCGAGAGCTACTCTTCCATTGAGGGAAGGTCGAGATATCTCATGGGGAAGGTATAATGCACATTGTTCTATTACATTTGGTATCTACTTGATATGCACTCTTATGGCATGAGAAAATGCAAATGACAGGTGGCAAAAGACTACCTGACTAGATTATTCGATGACAAGTCCAACTGGCTCTGTAGTGCGGTCTGTGTTAGGATGAACAAAACAATCATGGAGCGTGCAAGGTGCATGAGATTGCATGCAGGATTGCCTTTACAGTTTTGGGAAAATGATGTAGATATTGTTTTTTATCTAATAAACAGAGGGCCTTCAAGTTCCTTGGATGGTGGTGTTCTAGAGGAAGCATGGACAGGTAAAAAGGTAAACTACTCCTTTTTAAAGCCTTTTGGTTGTGAGGCCTTTGTCCATATTAATAAAGAAAATAGAACAAAGCTTGAGGCAAAGTCAAAGAAGTGTACCTTTATTGGATATGGTGTTAATGATTTTGGTTATCGCTTATATGATTATGAAAATCACAAAATCATTAGGAGCAGAGATGTAATATTCAATGAAAAGGTCTTGTATAAGAATTAGTTGTAGGAAAAGAAGAAAGAAAATGAAAACAAGGAATACGCAGTTCTTGGATAAATCACTGGAAAAGTAAAGGTTCCTGAAAATAATAATAATCAACAACCACAACAACAACAACCATCACAACAACAACAGGCACCCCAAACACCTGAAATTTGTGTTAGAAGTTCTACCATGATAAGTAGACCTCCTGAAAAATAATCTCCTTCATTATACTATTTATTGTTGACTGATTTTGGTGAACCTGAATGTTTTGAAGAAGCAATGCAGGTTGAAAGCAGGAAGAAGTGGGAGGTAGCCATGGAAGAAGAGATGGACTACTTAATGCATAACCAGACTTGGGATTTAGTCAGGTTTCCTGCAGGAAAAACTACATTGAAGAATAAATGGGTTTACAGGCTGAAGGAATAATATGGAGGAAAATAGAGGTACAAAGCTAGACTTATTGTGAAGGGGTTTGCACAGAAGAAATGTATTGATTTTGATGAAATATTTTCTCCTGTTGTTAAAATGACTTCAATCATAAATATTTGAAGTCTTGTAGTAGCTGAAGATTTTCATCTTGAGCAGTTAGATGTAAAGACAACCTTTCTCCATGGGGATTTGGAGGAAGAGATATATATGTAGTAGCCATAAGGATATGAGGTGAAAAGGAAGGAGAAACTTGTGTGCAGGTTGAAGAAGAGCTTGTATGGCTTAAAATAGGCTCCAAGGCAGTGGTATCTAAAATTTGACAAGTTTATGTCTGAACAAGGTTATATTAGATGTCACTCTGATCATTGTGCTTATCTGAAAAAGAAAAATGATGGCAGCTATATTATATTGTTGTTGTATGTATATGACATGCTTGTTGCAGGATCTAACATGCAGGAAATAAATGACCTCAAAAGAAAATTGGCAAATTCATTTGCAATAAAGGATTTTGGAGCGGCAAAACAAGTCCTTGGTATGAGAATAATTAGAGACAGGAAAAATCGTAAATTAACATTGTCTCAGAATGAGTACATACAAAAGGTGTTGAAAAGATTTAACATGCAAAATGAAAAACCAGTTAGTACACCTTTTGCTAGCCATTTCAAACTTAGCAAGGAAATGTGCCCAAAGACTCAAGAAGACATGGATTATATGTCTAAAGTTCCATATGCATCAGCGATTGGAAGCTTAGTGTATGCAATGGTCTGCATAAGGCCTCATATTGCACATGCAGTGGGAGTTGTAAGCAGGTACATGAACAATCTAGGAAAGGAACATTGGATGGCAGTGAAATGGATTCTCAGATATTTGAAAGGTACCACAAATCAAGCATTATGTTTTTGTGGTTCAAACATATCCCTACAAGGATATGTTGATGCAGATATGAAAAAATGACAGAGATAACAGGAGGAGCACTCCAAAATATGTATTCACTGTTGGTGGAATAGATGTCAGTTGGGTTTCAAAAATCCAAAGTGTTGTTGCACTTTCAACAACAGAAGTAGAGTATGTTGTTGCTACAGAGGCTAGTAAAGAAATGATTTGGTTACAAAGGTTTATGGGTGAATTGGGTAAGGAGCATGATATGGGCACGTTATACAGTGATAGTCAAAGTGCCATTCATCTTAAAAAGAACTTAGCATTTCATTCCAGGACTAAACACATACATCTCAAGTACCATTTCATACGATCAGTGTTTGAAGATGGAGAGTTGAAGCTGGAAAAGATACACACTAGCCAGAACCCTGCAAATATGCTAACAAAAGTTGTAACCAGGGAGAAACTAAGAATACGCTCAGTTTCAGTTGGTCTTCAAGGATAACGATGAAGATGAGAAACAGCCAGGTCCAAAGAGGAGTCGTTTTTCAGCAAATGAGCAACGGTGGAGTTGCTACAATCATTCTCCAAGTGGGAGATTGTTGTGTGTGGAGCATGATTGTTCAAAGGTCTTTGTTTCAGCTAGATGTATACCCCAGGAAGTCTTGTACACCCCTCCACGCGGGGGGGTGCAGGGGGGACTTGTCGCCCCCGCAAGGGTCTGGGAGCCAGCGGTCCCCCAGAGGGGCTCGTGGGCAGTGCCCCCGAAGCTAAAAATAACTGTAAAATTGCCTTTTAAAAGTATAGTAATTTCTAGTCAATCTGGGACGTTCATTAGGTGAATGATATGATGGTAGAACTTATGTTTAGTTTAGGGTTTTTTTCCCTAGAAGGAAACCCCTCTTTTTGTATGAGGGCATTGTATTTTAGGTTGTGATATAGATGTGTATTCTGTGAGCGAGAACAGAGAGGTAAGACTGTGAGAGAAAACAAAGGATATTACAGCGGATTTGTTGTAGGTTGTGTCTCTTAATTTTGCTGGATAATAGAAAGGAAGGACTGGCTGTTTGAGGTGGACGTAGCCCAAACTAGGTGAACCACGTATATCTGTGTCTCTCTTGTTTTGTGCGTTTTCTGTGTTTATATTTCTGCAATATTTTATTTGTTCCATTTCTCTGTAATATATAATTTTCTAACAGTTGGTATCAAAGCCGAAGGTCTATTTGACTGATAAACTCGTAGGAAAGAAGGGTTCCTGGTTCGAGTGGGAGCAATGGCGGAATATGGTAGGTTTAGGGTCGAGAAATTTAATGGCCAAAACTTCTCGCTTTGGAAGATGTAGATGGAAGATTATCTGTATCAGAAAGATCTATACGTACCATTAGGTGGAAAAACAAAGATGCCGACGGGTATGAAAGACGAAGAATGGAACCTTCTCGATAGAAAGGCACTCGGAACAATACGGTTGTACCTTGCTACGTCAGTCGCCTTCAACATTTCGAAGGAAGCCACAACATTGGGTTCGATGGAGACGTTGTCGAAACTATATGAAAAACCCTCGGCCTCAAACAAGTTATTTCTTATGAAACAGTTATTTAATATGAAGATGTCGGAAAGTGGATCTATTGCAGACCATTTAAATGATTTTAATATAGTTACAAGTCAGTTAAGTTCTGTAGGGGTAAACTTTAACGCTGAAATTAGAGCTCTGTTATTCTTGTGCTTGTTACCAAAAAGCTGGAATGGTTTGGTAATGGCCATTAGTAACTCTGTTTCTAGATCTACTACTTTAAAGTTTGATGATGTTGTCGGTGCTATCCTTAGCGAGGAGATGCGACGGAAAATATCCGGTGAGACATCATGAAATGCTTTGAGTGCAGAGTCTAGAGGAATAAAAATGGAAAGAGGAAAGAGCTAAGGATATCGCGGTAAATCAAGAAAAGGCAGATCCAAGTCCAGATCAGGGATAGTGTGCTGGAAATGTGGAAAGAAAGGACACCTAAAGAAGGACTGTAGATCTCGGAAGGGAAAATCCAAAAACTTGTTAAGGACTCTGGACACCACATATCTCCAAAATGGTATGATATTGTCCACTTTGGGCCTAAGCCCTCATGGATTTGCTTTTGGACTTACCCCAAAAGGCCTCATCCCAATGTAGATAATTAGCTATCCTTATATACCCATTATCATTCCCACTTCTAATCAATGTGGGACTTTGTTCATATACCCAACAATCCTCCCCTCGAATAAAGGACCATCGAACCTCCCCTCGAACGATTATCCATCCACTGGATTCTACCCTCTCTACCAACCAGGATTCTCCGCTTCAATGCGTTGGAAGCACACAAATTACATGGTAGCACCACCTGTCTCGAGAGCTTGCTCTATCCCAAGTCAACTCCTCTTCACTGTGTTGGGACCAGGACACATCTATGAAGAATCCAGAGCACACCGCCTATTTAACCGAGCTCATCCACGGGCTTACCGGGGCTCACCATCTTTGTTCGAAATTCCAAGGATTCATCCACTTGGGTAATTTCGAATTTGGATCTGAAACGACTTGTTAAGGACTCTGGACACCACATATCTCCACAATGGTATGATATTGTCCACTTTGGGCCTAAGCCCTCATGGATTTTCTTTTGGACTTACCCCAAAAGGCCTCATCCCAATGTAGATAATTGTCCGTCCTTATATACCCATGATCCTTCCCACTTCTAATCAATGTGGGACTTTGTTCGTATACCCAACAATCCTGCCCTCGAACAAAGGACCATCGAGCCTCCCCTCGAACGATTATCCATCCACAGGGTTCTACCCTCTCTACCAACCAGGATTCTCCGCTCTAATGCATTGGAAGCACACACCTTACATGGTAGCACCACCTATCTCAAGAGCTTTCTCTGTCCCAAGTCAACTCCTCTTCACCGTGTTGGGACCAAGACACGTCCATGAAGAATCCAGAGCACACCTCCCGTTTGACCGAGCTCATCCACGCGCTTACCGGGGCTCACCATCTTTGTTCGGCATTCTGAGGATTCATCCACTTGGGTAATTTTGAATTTGTCTCCAATACCACTTGTAAAGGACTTTGGACACCACATATCTCCACAATGGTATGATATTGTCCACTTTGGGCCTAAGCCCTCATGGATTTTCTTTTGGACTTACCACAAAAGGCCTCATCCCAATGTAGATAATTGTCCATCCTTATATACCCATGATCCTTCCCACTTCTAATCAATGTGGGACTTTGTTCGTATACCCAACAAATTTTGTAGTTCATACTGGAAACAATCATAATTTCACTACATCATTCATTAGATAGATCATATCTACTTAAGCCATACATGAAACAACAATAGCTCTGATAAGTCATGTACTAGATAAATCATCACCAAGTAAGTCATACATCAAATATTTCCATCATCAAAATCCAACCTAAGTAGTTTCACATCTTCAACCAAATGCATCAATATTACACAATGCTCATAAATAAATAACATGGAACTTCAAAATAAAACCTTAACATAGGTAGTTTTCTATGTCAAAATGGGCATCATAAACGTTCATGTGACATCCTTGTGGAACTCCCTGAATCAATTAGAGTTGAAACAAACTCAACTTCTTGTCATGGAAAATAGCATTTAAACCTAGATATGCTATAATGTGGTGCCAAAACCAAAATAATGGCAAGAAACAGATTAGTACACTATCAATTCCACTAGAAGGTGCTAGTATAAGTTTCATGCATATAATTTCTTTAAAACCTTAGTGAATATAAAATTCCCACTCTTCCAATTTGATGGTCTTTGTTTTTTCATCTTCCAAACCAATTAGTTAATCTTGAAAATGAAAGACTCAAAACTTCATAATTGTTTCCAGCATGATTTTCATATTTTATTTTATTTTTAAATTGAGAGAAATGTCCTCTAAATGTCAAAGGTTCAAATTTATTATATATTTATTCGTTGTTTACTAGTACTTAAACAATTTCATGATATATAATGTAGCTCACAATATGACCAGACAAATGAGAAATAATTAAAAAAATGGAATAATTTCCTTTGCCCTGCTTCTATTAGTATTTCACTTCTAAATGGCACTGCATTTTTTTAAAGGTGCCTACTCCTTTCACAAGTGGCTAGTGACCACAAAAGCTGCGAAGAAAGCTGAGGGTCCTTTTATCCAAAACTAGAGACACATTAATTTTCATGACATTTTATTCAACATTAGAATAAGGGTAAAAGTGTATTCTAATATTTTAATTGGTCTTTCATTAACTAAATAAGATTTCATTCTAAAATCTCAATTTCTTTCAAATTGATCTTCTCATTTAATTTAAGATAATTAAAAACAGTTATCACAATAAGCCTTACACAAGTCCATGGTATTCAATCTATGTTTCCACTAAAAGATTCTCCCACCCATAGAATAATCATTAACGTGACATATAGGGTATTTCAACACATCCTAATTTGAATTCTCATGAATCAAGTTGTTTACTCCTCAAATTCAAGATTTTTTTTTATGACTTCCTCTATGAAGAATGAAAAATATACTATCTAAAATATAATCCTACTATCAAAATGGAAAATCTACTATATCTTAAATAAGAATAATGATAATCTACTATCATCAGAATAAAAATCCACCCTCGTATTTCAATAGAGCTGACTACATTATTTAGATTGGGACACATTTTGGGTATAAATTACTAGCTCAAAAACTGCGAACTTTCAGTGCAGATATTGTTCACACCATCCATATATTTAATAGACACTGAGGTTGGCATCAAAACAAAGACCTCAGGTACAAAGTAGTGGGAACAAGACTACAAATTTCAAATGTAAAATATTGTTCACCTTGTTCTTCAATCAGAATTATGAGACCATTATAGAGTTTGTTCAAAACGTTCAAGTGACACATCCTTCGTCCAAATTTAATCATTGTGATGTGGCAGACTTAACTATACAATTAATGAACTTGGGCTACATGTCCAAGTAATGGAATATTGTTGATCTCATTACCACATTATAAAGATGGGATATTCGTACATTGTCATTTGTAATAGCATGGTTATTGTCTTATTCACTTGGATTGGAAAATGTTGGTCTCTCAACCTCTTCTTTGTACATCTTGAAGAGATCCACATATTCATAAGAATGGGGAAGGTTATCTTGTTGGAAGCACTAGAGTATATAATGGTGCCACCCAGCTTTACTTTGGATTAAGTAATTGAAGTTGTTTCTTTCATTTTCACCATATTTGGGATCATTGAGACAACCCTACCAATCATGCATTTCAAAACAACATAATGTATTAGTATTGTTATCAACGAAATAGTTAAGAGGTTTTTATTATTATTCATTGTGTGAGACATAGAATTCAAAGTTGTGTAACCCCATTGAACAAGAGGTAGAATTAAGTGGCCTAGAGTACATTAACAAAGGTGCCATAATAGATCTTTATGTGCTATCCAATTGAGGGATACACTCGAACAAATAAAACCAAAAAAGTACAAATTCAAAAGCAAGCACAAGCTTGGCCTAATTATCTCTAACTCTACCAAGTTTGATGGCTTAATCAAAATGCCTAGAAACTTGAGATTAAAAGTACATGTCCTAAGACTATCAAATTTCGAGGTTGAATTCAAAATGCTTATAAATCAAGATGGATGGGAAGTGAAATATTTGTCAATTTTTTCTTGGACCAGATAATTACAGTCTTTTCAAATAAAACGTATAACCAATTTCAGGGCCTTGCCTCAAACTACTAATTTTTGCAAAATTTGTACCAAAATCAATATAAATATTTTAGTTTTTAAATACCAAAATAATTGAATTATGTGGATTTGTAATGTTCCAATTACAATTACATATATAAATGTCGATAGATTAAGGAACAAGAAAATTTATACAAAAAAAAAAACTTAGTAATCAAAGAAACCTCTCCAAGAATGTGGGGAGTTGGAATCTAGTGTTTGTGTGCAAGCAGTTGGCCTCATTGATAGAAAATAAATATTTCTTCTACATTTCTGAGGGATGTCACATTCCAAGTTACTATGCTTATCTAAAATAAGAACACTTAGAAAGAAAAGAGAAAGGAAAACAAAACTTGATGATTGGTGTGCTAGCAATTTCGTTTAAATTTAGAATAAATGATGAGATCATTGATATAAAAAGAACAAGCTACATCAATCTTAGAAGGTGCCCCTTGCTTGGACACCTGAGATTTTATTGCCTCATACAATAAGCCAACAGATCTTAAGCATTCATGACCCATATTCTAATTGGGCCTTGACAATACCATATCTTGCATATGTGACACGGTGCTAGAAGATGGCATGAATTCTATGCCAGTAAAGTGTAACAACCCTCAAATACTGAAATATGCTCACTTATTTCCATCTTTATTGGAAATTTATTATAAGCAAATATATAATCAAAGGAATTACTTTACAACTAAAGTGCTTGCAATATCTTTATAGCCCTAATCAAAGGCATTTTGTCATGCAAGATAATAACCACAGGTGAGAATATTCGTATGTATTGAATATCCAAGAGTATATTATTAGTCCCAAGTGGATACTATTAGCCTATTAATGAAGACTAACTAGTTAGAACAATGGAGAATGTAATAATTAAAAAAAAAAAAAAAAAAAGATATTTTTCCCATTATCATGGACAGCAATAGAAAACAGGTTCTCAATAGTATTGACCACCTCCACATTCAACGCAACCCAAATAATAAAAAAAAAATTGAACTTCAAATTGAAGAAGGGAAATTGCACTAGTTTAATCCAAAACTTAATAAAAAGTTAAAAACAGCACAACTTAGAGACAGTATTTAGAGTGCACTTGTATATGATCTCTAAACAGGAGGAACTTGATTCCTTCCTTTCTAAGAAGGTAAATTCGTTTTACCTTCGAGTTCTTCCAGCAAGATAGTAAATTCTACCAAGTGTTAAAATGAAATAATGATAGTTTTATTTAAGAAAGTAATGCTTGCAGCTGCCCAACTTTTTACAAAAACTTGTGTACAAAAACACCACCATCTGTTTGAATTTCTCATATGAAAGAAAGCCAACAATACATAGGGCAAGTAAAATAAGGATGTCGCTTGTATGTGCAGATGCCAAACTTCCAGCTTTTGGGGATGGAGGAGATATAATTCTAAATAGATCTCTAAGAATTGGAACATATTAGAAGCAATGCTCAGCCCAAAACTTGGAACAATCATAGAATGACCTCTTGTTGATGTTGCATGATTACTCGTAGCAACTCTAGATTGACATCAGTGGAAAGTTTCCATTGCCATAAGATGCTTAATTTGATATTTTCCAAGCACATCAACTGGGTTAGAGAAATTTGAGAATTTATGTCATAATATACATATTCTGCAGCCATGGGCATTCTTTGGGCTATATTGCAGTATGGCAACTTGTAGTATGTAGAAACACAACTTTGATCTCCTCAGGTGCAATTTTTTTCCTTCTTTAGCTTGCTCTTCCCGAAATACATCTAGTGCAAACCCATTGAAGCAACTAATGATTTCTTGCTCAACATCAAGCCCAAGACCATCCAGTGCCCTCATAGTGGACAGTAGTAGTCCAGGCCATCTAGCATAAAACATATGGATATTTAGGGCATGCCTTTCCCTCATCTGAACTTCCACCCTTTCAGACTCTACATTAGGACTGGGAAGTGAAGTTGGGCACTCTTCTTTCACTCAGCAAGGCAAAGAAGGCGTTGTAGGTGTCAAAGGATGGAAATTATGATTTTGATTTTGAAGAGGTAATAGAGGAAACCATTTCAAAATCCTTGGATGGTTCGGAAACCAATTGAAACATTATTCAATGGTTGTTTGTTTGCAATTACTTCCGTTCATAGATTGCTACCAGTGTTCCAATCAATTTTATTTTTAGATAGATATCTCATTATTGTTTGTTTGATATGTGAGAGAGGGTGTGAATGCCATTACGTGTGTAGTAGTTTCATAGATTGATACACGTGTTCCAATCTATTCTGTTTTTAGATGGATACACATGTTCCAATCTATTATGTTTTTAGATGGGTACCAATGTTCCAATCTATTCTAGATTTAGATGGATACCGGTGTTCCAATCTATTCTGTTTTCTATAAACATGAGTCCATCCACATCGTCGATGGATTGATTATTTGTCGTTTCCAACTAATTACAATTGAAAGTTAAAAATTAGAAGGTTGTCTTTAAAATTACTTTATACAATTAGTTTACTTGGTCAACCTTCTCGCCTGGGAGACACCAGTTCAAGTCCCAACAATGCTGCAATTTATTTATTTTTACAATGTAAGCAGAAAAGTTTATTTATTTTCATAGTGTAACTAGAAAAGTTTCACAGCAAGGCAAACGTTTCTTGTTTGTTTGCATTCTCCTAGTAATATGTTTCATCATCATGTTGTGTTTTCCATATTAAGGGGACACTATGTTTGTGCTCCTAATCCTTTGCAAGGGAAAAAGAAGGTATTTCTAATTCCTATTTGAAATAGAAATTTGTATATATAAATTGCATATACTTAGTATTTGAAATAGGAATTTGAATATAGATTGTATATTGACTATTTTAAATCGAAATTTAAAGATACATTGCAATGGTAATGTCAAAACCTAACCCAAAAGGGTTGTAATACTATTGTTCTTCCTACCGTAATAGGGCTTAGTTTGCTCATTAGTGGAAAGATTGAACTCTACATATGCGTGTTGAAATTTTCTTTTAATTTCTTGATCCTTTCCAAGAAGATTGGGGAAAGGATCTAATTCTGGAGATTTACACTTTAGTTAGCTATCTTGGAATCTCCCAAATTACACTTTACTATTGATCTACTCACTTATCTTGGAATCTCCAAACAATTGAATTATGTAGATCCCTTTTCCTGTTGCCATCCTTATCTGCAACCATAGAGAATTCAGTTTTTCTGAGTTATTTAAACCCTCTCCCAATGCCTCTCCAAAAAAAATTCTTTTTAGCTTCCTCTGAATATAAAAATCTCCTCCTACCCCATGTTTGTGTGTCTTTCTCCCCTTTATTTTGTTTATTAATGTGTACTACTCCCTTTTGTTTATTCTTGAACCTACGATGGCACTGACAACTATGTTGTGAAGCATGTAGCCAACAAAGAGAGATTGGAAACTATGGTTACTAGCATATGTTGTGGTTGATTTTCTCACACATATTTGATAATGAATGGCCAAATCCTACATAGCAATGTGTTTTCCATGTAATCAAAACCCGCCTGCAATGGATTAATGGCACCGTCATGGTTGTCAGTTTTCATTGTTTCGCATTTGGGCCTATATTGGCTCTGTGTGTGTGTGTGTGTGTGTGTGTGTGTGTGTGTGTATATATATATTGCCTAGAGAATAAGCTTGTGATTTCTTTGTCTAGGGAAAGAACATGTAATCAAGAAAAATATCCAATTAATGCTCTCTCTATTAACAAGGACCCCTGTTAGGAAAATTTGATTCGGTTCAAGTCCTATACAAGATCTATTCACTTAAGGATTTCATCTTACCATTCACTTTAGAGCCAACTAATTCTTTTTCATCATTTTGTGCCATTGCATCAATATTTGCACAAATAAAGGTAGCAATATGCCATAAACTCAAGCATGCCTAAAGTTGTTCTTCTTAGCTAAAAAACGCACTACAAGCAGGTGACCCCTAACTTCAACATATACAATTGTGTAGCTATAGCATTGATCTAAGTTATTTGGGATGCAATCACATAGCTATGTACTCACCTCTCGTGAGGATAGCAAGACCTGACAGGAATAGCTACGAAAATATAAGTGTCCATCAATTCCCTGAATGATATGTAATGGTTTTCCTTATTGAACTGAGCTTTTAAGTGGATGCATGTAAAAACTCCACAGAGTTTGGGTGCAGGATCATTTCTTGGAAAACACCACCTTCCCACCTTCCCCTGCTTTGTCCCATTGTAATGCAATTTATGTGCAAGGAGAGTTCGAATTTTCTAGCTGCAATGTGAGTGCATAATGTTCTAGTTAAAAATATAAGAAGAATAAATTTCGTTGGCCTTCAAAAATATGGTGTTAAATAAAAATAAAATGAAGAGTGTTGGAGCAATGCTCGATGTCTTTGAAAGCAAAGTAAGTCAAAATCATCAATGTTGAACTTGGAAAATCAAAGCAAGTCCAGATCATAAATGTTGAACTTGGAAAATCAAAGCAAGTCAAGATCATCAATATTGAACTTGGTAAAGAGAAGGGTGATTTTACAAAAATGGATGATACATAATTTGTTTGTTGGAAAGCTGAAGAAACAAGACAATGGCCAATAAAGGAAGCAGACCTAGCAATCATGCCAAGATTGGGACTTGTCAAATGAGGAGCTCAAGAAGAGGGTATAGCTCCCAAAAATCTGGCTAGGAGTTGTATCGTTGGAAACGAATAATAAAATTCTATCTCAAGCACAAAATACTTGCTCAAACACAAAACACTTGCTCAAATAGAGATAAAGATGGACAATATCATGTCAAGAGAAATGCAACATGCGAGTAGAGTGAGTTCCATATGTTGAAACCACAAGCTCGGGAGCCTGTGTAGATCATGTGGGGATACTCAGTCATACATCTTAAATATCTCCTTGTCATCGACTTTATGCATGATCCCCAAAATGAGTTCTGCAATCCTATATTTATGGAGAAAATGTAGAAACAGGGTAACCATAATTCCTAGCTTTAAAAGGAGCCATTGACAACTATTTGGAACAATGAATGTGAGTGTGAGTGCAACCGAGACCAGTGGGTAATTGGTGAGAAAAAGGACTTGGTTTAATTTTTGTTTGTGATTTCTAATTTTAATTGTTGTAATAGAAACAACCCTTAGAGGTTGCAAGCAATGTAATTTCTATTACCAGGATAACTAATAAAAAGGAAAACCTATCGTGTATGTTTCTTTAGATTGTTGAGAACAAGCTTGAGTTTTGTGTCTGAACTTCCCAATGAAGAACTATGCGTGACATTGTGGGAAGGGGTGAGCTTTGTCTAATCACCCTTGCACCAAATAGAGTCAATAAACCTCATAACCACAACATCTAGATCATATTACCACTCAAAATGATAACTTCACATTCCTACCATCAACCTTTTCTTAAGCTTCCCATCCAAAATATGTGTATTCACAGTCACCCGCGTGAGCTTCAAACATGACATTATTTCGCAAATGTTGCAATGGGTATATCCCATCCTAAAGATATGGTGGCACACTTTCATCGTCCTTTTGCCCAAAATGAGTTCAGTAACCATCCTGTATTCTTGAGCATGCACCCTGCAGCACTCTCCTTGAGAATCCCCCTATTATGCCTTTTTGCAACAACAAGAATTTCACTCTGTACAACCCAGCATCATCTCAGTTAAAGTGAAAAAAACACGCACCCTGCACTCTCCCTTCCCATCCCCCTATTCTGCCTTTTCACAACAATAAGCATTAGACACTCTGTATAACCCAACAACATCTCACTAGAAATGTTGAAATTGCTGATAGGAATCAAAATCAAATTCACATTTGAAACGTTGAAATTGTTGATAAAAATCAATAAAATTCACACTGAAACATTGAAAATTCCAATAGAAATCAATCAAATGCAAACTGGAAAGCCATAATGATGACTTCAGGGTGTAGAGAAGAATTCGCTTCACGGCATACATAAATATATTTGGATTAAGATATAATGATCACTATGTGTGGCAGACATGGCATAGATAATTGATAATCGAAATCGAAAGCAAGGAGCATATAAATTCGGTGTTGAAAGAAAACGAGGCGAGGAGTTGATTTAAATCTAGGGAAGAAAGGAACTGGAAGCAACAACAATTTAAAACAAATGGAAAACCCTCCAAACCAACGTTCAGAGCACCATAACTTAACTTCTCTTCACCGATTAAGCAAACAACAATTCAATTAAACATGCATCATATATATTATTTTGTGTTAGTGTCGTTTGGGTGCACCAGGATGGTGCTGGAGTGCAACACACAAGCGACTCCTGAGAACCCCAATAGCAAGAAATTGTGAGTGGGTACTCCCCCTAGAAAATACTAATGTAGTTCTATCTTAGCGGTTTTCATCAACGTAGTGTGCCTTTCAATACCTTTCCGATGGGTTAGATTTTGCTGGCCAGTCGTGGGTCACAAGTAAATGGTGTTCCTGAATAATCACTGCGAATGAATTTTTAACTATAAGCAGGAACAAAACTTTTCCAAAACTGTATCCGTTTCAAATCTCTCATGATTTCAGTGTGATTTCAAGGTGGGCTTTGGATGGCAAATTTGAAGAATCCATATATTAGGATTATGACTCCTTACGAGGGTTACAAGCTCTTATAGCAGAATTTGGATTTAGTGGGTTTTGGGTCCAGATTTTGAACTTGGCTCTGATAGCATGTGTAAGAGCCCTATCCTAGGGTCTTCTCACAGATTTATTTTTCTAGAATTTAAATGTAATAAGAGGCAACAATTTACTTTCTTACAAGACTTTTAAACAATGAAAATTTTACCATTTACATTCTAATCCTTATAACTTATAGTGAACATTTCATTTTAATAAATTTACATGAGTAATCCATAGAGGAATACCTATACTAGTGGCTAGTGGAGATGCCTTTGAATTTCTGCCCCTATTGAACATTCTTCTTGACTAACCCAATAGGATTTACCTCCTAACCAACTAGGAAATAATTCCTAGCCGAGGAAACCTCCACAGATTCCCTATCCTTCCGAACCCAAGTCCAACTAGATGTAGTGTGTGTGTCCAAGATGAATGATCCAGACTAAGATGAACAATAATTCCCTCCTCTCAACAACCCAAGAAACCTCCACATGTTCTTAAGGTCTACAAAATCACAACAAATCATAAAATCACAACCAACCCCAAAATCATAAGAAAGACCCAACATCCCCCCTTTTCTCCTTTCCCCCTTCCCTTTTCATACCCTCCTTCTCTTGTCCATCTCAACCACCTCTCATTAATGTCATTAACTTATCATCCATCCTTACAGTTGACTTATCTTCTCCTAAGTAAAGCTGGGAGTACATTTGGAAATATGACATGAATATAAAATTGGGAAATTAATGGGAGAGGACCATGTCTTCTCCCAAGTAAATCTGAAAGTACATTTGGGAATGTTATATATATATATATATATATATATATATATATATATATTGATAATTAAATGGAGAGGACTATGTTTTCTCCCAAGTAAATGTGAGGGCACATTGGGGAATGTGAGATGAATATATATATTCATAATTAATGGGAGAGGACTGTTGGTACTAATTTATTGGTATTCTTTTCTTATAAAAATCCATCATTTATCTACCATTTTCTTCCATAGACTCCTCATAGTCCATTGAAATTGATTAATGAAGCATTATAATTGTTATTTTACATTAAATTTAACTTATGGGTTTTTATGTTAAAAATTGGAATTTTTCAACAAAATTACGGGATGTAATGACTTCTTGTAATTGGTTTATGTTGGGACATGTGGCATGGAAATAAAATTGAAACAAAAGATAAGGACGTGATCTAGGATGTACATACATGGTGGAAAATCTATTTATTATCGAATTTGGAGCTCCTAAATACATGGTCAATGCTGGTCAAACCCAGCCTATTCAGCAGAAAAATATGAAGTTATTATGAATGTACTTGATCTTTTGCTTAAGATTAGGGACCCTAAACTGATTTAGATTTTTTTTAGAAATCAATTAGGATTAGGAAGAACGAAAATAGCCTTTTTGGTTGTAAATTTTAATAAATAGGAGGATTTGATTATTATTGAAAAAGAATGCTAGTGAAGACATTGAAAAGAGCAGACTTAAGACTGTAAGCGTATTCCAGAACTCTTTTTTTAATGTAATCTATTCTCAAAACTTAATCAAAGGCAGAATTTCATCAATTATGGTGTTTATGAGTTAACATTCTTATCACTTGAAAATTTTCAAAGTGTGCCATCAAAGCATGGAAGGGCCCTACGTGAGGATTGCTACACTTTCTTTTCTGTTTCATAGAATTTAGTATTCAGATATCAATAGCATTTTATTTCGTTTCATTGCTTGTGAGTTTATCAATTTAATTAGAAGTTATTGTGATTGTTATTTTATGATTCATAGTAGTAGCTTGAAAATTCAATTGCAAAATTATTGAATAAGTCCTTGTAAAAGGTTCAATTTAACATTGAATTTCAAAATATTTCTATGAACTTTGTTTTCATGAATTTGATTTTTAGTATGCTTAGTGTGTTATTTTGAAAGAGTTTTTGTGAATTATATCCTTGTAAGAGGATTGAGAATTTAGACTAGTAACACTCTTTTTTTTAGAACAGTTAATTAAATTAGATGATATAAGTGTTTAAATTGTGAAAGGAAATATAATCTCTTGTAAAAGAGTGTTATAGCCCATCACACTAGACACTTATTTAGACAGATTAGATCCTTTTAGGTCTATGAAATTTTGACATGTGCCTCTAAGTTTGCGGACCTTGGTTGACATTAAATTTAGTCTAATCTAGAATCCTGGATTGGTCTTTACAAGGACCATATCTTCTCCCAAGTAAATTTAAAAGTACATTTGGGAATGTGAGATGTATATATATATATATAATTAGTTGGAAAGGACCATGTCTTCTCCCAATTAAATGTGAGGGTACATTGGGAAATGTGAGATGAATATATATATTATTTGAAATAATGGAAAGAGACCATATCCTACCTAATATTCAATTTGAGAAGGTAAGTTGGGAATTTGAATAATAGAAATCATGAATTTTATATTAGACCAATATTTCTCAATATTTTCAGATAATGTAAACATTAATAAAATTTGCAAGATAAGATTTAAGTGCCACTTCTTTAGTATATTTTTGTTTTTTTTAATTTTTTTTTTATAAATATATATATTTATATTTATATATATATATATATATATATATATATATATATATATATATATATATACAATTCTTATGTTATGTTCAATCCATATGGTCCTCCATCTCATCATATGATCTCAAACTATGTCAGCAAGTCCTTCATCAAGGATATCATAATATACATGAGGTTATGGCATCTTCATTGGAACTTTCATCACTATGATTAATGGGAAACATTACAGATCACAAGAATTTTCCATCACAAACAATGCCATATTGACATCAATGTCAACCTTGACTTACACCAACATATTGGGGCAAGTGTGGCCTCCTAGGTTTAATGGGTTTTGGTTGTGGTTTAATAATATTCACAAATGGATCTCTGAGTCATGGAAAAATCTCTTGATGGATGACATGAACATGTACACTATGGAATAGGATGTTTCTATTGTTTCTTTTGACAATACTGAGGATAGGAAGGTTTTTTATGAATCTAGGTCATGTTTTGGAGTAGTGTTGGTCTCTTCATGCATCTCTGGTCTCCCAGCTTTGATCTAGTTATGCCATTAATGTCCATGGCTCCAACTTGTGTAAGGATTTTGAAAATTCCCCTACATCTTTGGAATCTACCATCATTATCCTCTATTGGGAATGCATTAAGAAAGTTTTATTACCGCAACCAAGAAATCAAATAATTATTTTAAGGCTTCTTATGCTCAAATATGTGTGGAGATGGATTTCAATAAGGTTTTTCCTATTGATATTAATCTAAGGGATTCAAATGATGTCTGTGAAAATTATATCACTTCAACATCTTATTTACTTTGCCTACTTATTTTCAGTAAGTTATTTATGAAATTCCTTCAATAAACATTAAAATAAATTATGCTACATATACACACCATAATACAGAAACAAACACATGCACAAGAATAAACACATCGAAATAGATATTTTGGACAACAGTCCCTCGAAAACCCAATATGGGAAAGCCAATGTAGCAAGGGAGGATTTTTTTATTCATCAATTGTCCAGTACAACTAGGTGCCAAACTAGGCTACCCAAAAAAGAGAAAAAATTCTCTAGCAGTTCTCCTAGTCCTAGCATCATCCTCGCTAACCTTTTTGTAGCTCTCAAACACTTTGTGTCAACCCCTACTTGTCTGTGTCAGCCCTGGGCCTCTCTGTGTCACCCACATAGGCCCTTTAGTGGCTGCATAGTCTCTTGCTGCCTTAGCATCTACCTGAAATGTGCTGCATCTACCTCTCCTATCTCTGCATTGGTCTTCTGTTGCTGATACTGACTATCTTCCCCATACTTTCTACCTCATGCTGCTCTTCAGACCACTAGTTTGAATTTCTCAGCTAACCTTACCCCAGAAATTGAAATGACTGGTCTCCCTCAGTATGTTCTTCAACTAACCCTCAAGCCTTTTCTTATACTTTTCTCGTTGGTCCATCAACGGTCGAGATTAAATCCCTAATCAAAGGCTAAGATTAGATCTGGCTCCATCCATAACTTTTGGACCATTCTAACTCAATTTTATATTAATTCGACTCCATTAAAAATATTAATTATTTTAATATCTTCCAAACTGGTTAGATTATAACCAAACCATTTCTAGGTCTTGGAAATCTCATGTGCTTTAGTCTCTCCATCAATTTTCGTGGCTAGATCACATCTAATGCTACCCAAAATAAACACTCCCTCTTAGCAAGGACTGTGCTCTAGTAATACTCCTCACTTAGTATCGCCTTGATCATTCAACATCGATCCATGTGTTGATGCTAAGCCTCCCTGCCCAATATCCTCTACATTGTTACATCCCGTACTGCTACCCATGGCTCTGTTACTGCCATTGTTGCATCTATATGGAAACTCCCTCTACATTTGTGCTGATGTTGGTCCTTTTCTCCCAACACTACATATGCACTACAACTCCCTCTGCATCCATGCTACTATCACCCCCATTTATGCTACTGAAATGGGTTCATTATCATCCCCATCTTTTCCCTGAAGTAATCAAATTTTGTCCTTGCAAGGGCCTTGGTGAGGATTTCCACCACCTATTCTCCTGTAGGAGTGTAGCTCAGTTGTACAGCTCCTTGTTGGACATAGTCTCTGACAAAGTGACACTGGATATTAATATGCTTTGACCAATCATGAAACACTGGATTCTCAAAGAGCTTGATGCAACTCTAATTATAGCACATGATCCTTGTTGCCTCCATTTTCCTTCTGGATAGGTTCACAAGCTATTTTCTAAGCCATATGGAATCACACAAAGTTGTTCTCGATGCCATATATTCTGCCTCAAATGAGCTAAGAGCCACGAACTTTTGTTTCCTACTACACCAGGAAGTCATTCCTGATCCAATGTTGAAACAATACCCATAGGTACTTTTCTGATCCACTGAACTTCTTGCCCAATCTGCATAAGTAAATCCACTCAATCTGATATCCTTACCCCTGGTGTACAAGAGCCCATAATTGATTGTTCCCTGTAAATACTTGAGAACGTGTTTGGTTACTGCCCATTGTGCCCTCTTCGGTTCCACCATGAAATAACTGAGGGTGTTAACAACATAGCAAATGTCTAGCCTGGTATTGACTAGATACATGAGGGACCCTATGAGCTGCTTGTATAGGGTGGGATCAACATCCTTGTCTTCTAATGAATCAATATCATTCCAGTTGGTGATCATTGGAGTGGCCATGGGTCTACAGTCTTCCATCCTGAATATTTTCAAGATTTTTGTAGCATACCTCCCTTGCCCAAGGAAGATATCTCCCTTCTGCTACCAAACTTCCAACCCTAGGAAGTAATGCATTAGTCCCAAATCCTTCATATCGAATTTTGTGCTAGATTCTTCTTGCAATCCCCAATGAGCCTAGATGATCCTGTTAGAAAGAGATCATCCACATACAATACTAAGATTGGTGGCTCATTTTCTATAACTAGATAGTAGAAATTTGGATCCGCATCACTCTTGACAAATCCCATATCCTGCAAGTAGCCATTTATTTGACCATACCATGCTCTAGGTGCTTGTTTCAGCCCATAAAAGACTTCCTTCAATCTTCATACATGAGACTTCTTCTCATGTGTCTCAAAGCCATCTGTGTTTTCAAGTATACCTCTTCTTCTATTACCCTATTCACAAAAGTCAGTTTGACATCCATTTGATGAATCTCCCACACCATCTGAGCTACAAGAGATATCACAGTCTTAATAGACGTATACCTGGCTATGGGAGTGAAGGTCTATTCGTAGTCAGTTCCTTCCTTTTGAGCATACCCCTTAGTCACAAACCTAGCCTTCTATTTCTAAACATTGTCATCTGCAATGTATTTGATCTTGTAGATCCATCTCGAGCCTACTACTAATCTGTCTTGAGGCCTTGGCACTACCTCCCATACATCATTCACCATTATGGAGTTTTACTCCTCTACCATTGCATCTACCCAAACCTGATGTTGCGTTTCCTTATAGAAACTCACAGGCTCCCCATCTCGAGCAATTAATTCCTGATATCTATCTGGTTGTTTTTACTCCCTCTTATTATTTCTTGGTGCATTGATGAAGTCCTATGCATCTCGCAGAATTTGATGAATTTCCCTACTAGTTCTTCCTCTTCCATCAGGTGCCTCTATTAGGTCATCCTCATCCTATGAATCTTCCTGATCCGAGGAAGAATTCTTTACTTCTATTGGTTGAAGGGGTTTAACCAACGACTCTACTTTTTTACTACCCCTTGGAAGGCATCTTATGAGATTTTCTTACAGCCTTATCCTCCATGAAATTTACATCTCGTCGAACCACTACCTGCTTGCACCCTGGAAGATATATTTTTTATGCCATATAGTTCTCGCTATATCCCATTAGATATCGCGTTTCTATAGTTTAACCCATATTTTTCCTTTTTTCCTTGGATATGCAACAATATGCCAAACTCCCAAATATCCTGAAATGACTCACTTTAGGCGTCTTCCCTGTGAAAAATTTCTCTGGACTAATCTTGCCCAATGCCTGATGAGGAGCCTTGTTCTCAACATAGACTATTGTGTTTCACGCTTCTACCCATAGGAATTTTGGCATATCCTAATCAGACATCATGGCCCTAGCTCCTTCTACAATAGTCTTGTTCTTCCTTTCAGCTACTCCATTCTGCTCTAGATTGTACGAAGTTGTCCACTATCTTCTGATTCCCTCCTTAGCGTAAAAATCAACGAAGTCCTTATCGACATACTCTCCTCCATTATCTGAGTGTGAAAATTTTATTTTCTTCCCATCCGGATTCTCCACCAGAGCCTTGAACTCTTTGAATCGATAAAAAACCTCGTCCTTGGTTTTCAGAAAATAAATCAAAGTTTTCCTTCAATGGTTATCAATGAAGGTATGGAATAATCGGCATCACTAAGATATTTTGTGGACATAGGTCTGTAGATATCTAAGTGTATCAATCCTAGTACACTCTTGGCCTTGTGTTTACTCCTAGGAAATGCTACCTTGGCATACTTTCCTAGAGCACATCCTCTGCATACATCATCTCGTTCCATACTAAGTTCTGAAACTCCTATTTTAGTGCTCCTGAGAATTCTCAGAGCCCCATGGTGAAAATGTCCCATTTTTATGTGCCATAATTCGTTCAATTCCTTGTCTCCATGACTGCCTATTAGTTCCATTGGTGATTCTAGCTGTAATCTGTACGACGTGTTACTTTTGATCCTGATCTGCACTTTCTTTTTCCAGCTTGGGTGTTGGACGTATACCTTCTCCTTGATGAAGTAGATGTCATATCCCTTACCTTGAAGTTGTGACACAGAAAGTAATTTCATCCCCAACCCTGGTACATGCCACACATTTGTAATGTGGAACCATTCTCTTGTTTTTGTTTGTAAAACTATGGTACCCTTCCCTACTGGAATACACTTTCCCTTGTTCTCTATGGTGATTTGAAAGTTCATCTTCTCTTCTCAATACTCTGAGAAAAATTCCCTAATTCCTGTCATATTCCAAGAGGTTCCATTGTCTATATACCATACTTATGATGATGCAGAACTAGTCATACAAGCCATTCTTCTTCCATCCTGGAAGCCAACATGGAGAAATCGAAATATCCTGTGTAATTTTTTGAAAATATGTGAGATTCCGCTTACGTGGATGCCTCTGCATCATGGTCTCAACCTATAACTAATTTTTCCTTCCTGTCTCTGATTACTCACTCTGATACCATGTGAAAATTCTATCACTGCAACATCTGATTTACTTTGCCTACTTGTTTTCAATAAGTTATTTATGAAATTCCTTCAATAAACATTAAAATAAATTCTACTACAGATATCGCACCATAATACAGAAATAAACACATGCACAAGAATCAACACATCGACATAGATATTTTAGACTACAGTCCCCGTAAAAATCCAATGTGGGAAAACTTGTGAAACAAGGGAGGATTTTATTATTCAACAAATTTTCAGTACAGTCGGGTGCCAAACTAGCTTACCCAACAGAGAGAAAAAAATCTCCATACCTCTCCCAATCCTAGTGTCAGCTTGGATGGCCTCTTCATATATCTCAGATACTCTACGTCAGCTCCTGCTTGTCTACACCAGCCCTAGGCCTCTCTGCGTCACCCACATAGGACCTCTAGTGACTCCGCAGTCTCTTGCTACCTTAGCATCTGCCTAAAAGGCCCCGCGTTTGCCTCTCCTACCTCTGTGTTGGTCTTCTATTGTTGATATTGACTCTTTGCTTCATACTTATTACCTCATGCTGTTCTCCAAACCACTAGTTTCAATTTCTAAGCTAACCCCACTCCAAAAATCAAATTGATTGGTCTCCCTCAGTATGTTCTCCAACTGACCCTCAAGCCTCTTCCTATACTTTTCTCGTTGGTCCATCAATGACCAAGATTAACTCCCTAATCAATGACTAATATTATATGTGGCTTGATCCATGACTTTTGGACCATTCTAACTCAGTTTTATATTAATTCACATTATTATTTTATTTTCCCTAAGTTTAGATTTAGGGACTCCATTAAAAATATTAATTATTTTAATATCTTCCAAACTGGTTATATTCTAACCAAACCATTTCTGGGTCTTGGAGATCTTATGTGCTTTAGCCTCTCCACCAATTTTTATGGCTAGATCACATTTGGTGCTACCCCAAATCAACAATGTCTAGGTTCAAAAGATCAATTATGAAAATGTGTCATTCGGTGTAAAGTTTTTTATGAAATTGAGCATGTAATCCAAAATTTCCCCAAGCAT
>Ga0115844_100029_pt1 | contig 25121 bp, 18 predicted proteins | sample InSIn1gowninarea_FD_83858 | JGI IMG/M metagenome (GOLD analysis project Ga0115844, IMG submission 83858) | reverse complement strand
GAGGAAAATCCCGCACTTGAGATTGGAGAAGATGGCCACGACGATTTTGAAGACACAGACGATTTTCAAAGCGACTCGGATGAAGATTATGACTCTGAGGTCAGCGCCGACGAATATGATAATATTGACCTGAGCGAGTATGTGTCTGAAGGAGATGACGAGGTGGGCGATTATAAGCTTCGCGATGAAAATTACCCGGAAATGGATGAGGGAAAGGTTATACCCATCCGGGTTGAAACTTCTTTTCACGAAATGTTGCTAAACCAGTTGGGTATGATGGAACTGGATGAAAGAACCCACAAAATTGCAGAGCAGATAGTTGGAAGCATTGACGATGATGGTTACCTGCGCAGAGAGATTTCCTCTATATCTGATGACCTGGCTTTCCGGCAAAACATCCTTTCATCAGAAACTGAGATAGAATCGCTGATAAAAAAAATACAGCAATTTGATCCCCCGGGAATATGTGCACGCGATCTGAAAGAATGCCTGATACTGCAGCTGAAACGTAAACTGAAAGAGGGAAAGGAAGTGGAAATAGCAATGCAGGTATTAGACAAATATTTTGATGAATTTACCAAAAAACACTACGAAAAGATACAGCGGGGCCTCGGATTGACGGACGAACAGTTAAAAGCCGTAATCAATCAAATCATCAGGTTGAACCCAAAACCAGGCGGAAACATAGGCGAAGTAAATAAAGCTGAAAGTTATGTTGTCCCCGACTTTTTTATCTATAATAATAATGGCACCCTCGAACTTACGCTAAACAGCAAAAATGCTCCTGATCTTCGCATAAGCGAAGGCTACAGGGATATGCTGAAGGACTACGAAAAAGGTACGAAAAAAGATAAAAGGCAAAAGGAAGCTGTTCTTTTTATTAAGCAAAAAATCGACTCAGCCAAGTGGTTTATCGACATGATAAAACAGCGCCAGCAGACCCTTATCGGCACGATGTCGAGCATAATGAACTATCAGAAAGAATTTTTCCTGACCGGCGATGAAACAACACTTAAGCCCATGATTTTGAAGGACATTGCTGAAATGACCGGCCTTGACATCAGTACGGTAAGCCGGGTAGCTAACAGTAAATTTGTGCAAACTGAATTTGGCACCTATCGTCTCAAATTTTTCTTTAGCGAGTCGCTGAGTACAGATACAGGCGAAGAAGTAAGTACCCGTGAGGTGAAAAAGATACTGAGTAACCTGATTGAGGCAGAAGATAAGCGCAAACCTTTGAGCGATGAGCAATTGACAGATATGTTGCAGGAAAAAGGCTACAACATAGCACGTCGCACAGTGGCAAAATACCGTGAACAATTAAATCTGCCTGTTGCCAGGCTAAGAAAGCAGCTATAAGAATGACCAATACTACCGCACTGGATAAACAGGCCACTTATCCTCTTCCCCAACCCCGTATTCTTAAATTGCTTGCCTCAATATTTTCTTATCTTTTCCATCCTTTATTTATTTCTGTATATGTTGCTGCTTACCTTATTTACCTGCATCCTTATTTGTTTTCAGTCTTCGATTCTCAGCAAAAGTTTCTGAGGCTGCTTTCAGTATTTGTTATAACAGCCTTTTTTCCGGCGCTTACGGTTCTGCTGTTGTGGCGGCTTCAGTTTGCAAGGTCTGTCTTTTTACGAAGCAGGAAAGAAAGAATCATTCCCTACGTAGCGTCTGTCATTTATTTTTTCTGGGCTTTTTATGTTGCCCGCAATCTTGAAGGCACTCCGGCCGTTATGGTTTCCTTCTTTTTAGGAACGTTTCTTTGCGCAAGCGCTGCTCTTATGGCAAACAACTATTTCAAAATAAGTATGCATGCCTTAGCAACCTCGGGTGCAGCTACTTTTATGATCTTGCTTAGCGTAAGCTCAGGTGAGCCGATGGGAATAGCTATTGCTATTTCCACCCTTATAACCGGTATTGTTTGCACTTCGAGGTTAATTGTATCAAGCCATCATCCCATGGAGATTTACTGGGGATTGGTTCTCGGAGCGCTAAGCCAATTGGTCGCCGGCTTTTTCATTATGTAGGGGGTATCCAATATCGCTTGCCAGTTTGTTTACATTTTATCTTCTTCTTCTTTCAGCTTTTTTACAAACTCGAGTGATTCGTCTACCTGATCTGCCAGAAGAGCAACCAATGAGCCTTGCTTTGCATTTTTATATGCATACATAACAGCCTCTTTTTCATCATCCAAAACCGTTACATTGAGATACTCCGGCTTTGTTTCATTTATGCCTTCCATCAGAAGATTTATGATTTCATCCGCTGTTCGCCCTCTCAAAGAACCGTCCTGTCTTATTATTATTTCATCGAAATTTTTTCCTGAGATGCGTCCCAGATCTCTTATATCTTCATCACGTCGATCGCCTGTACCACAAATAATGCCTATGCGGTTTGTGGCATCCAATTTATTTAAAAAATCGCAAAGCAAGCTGAGGCCGGCAGGATTATGAGCAAAATCAAGCATCAACTGGAATTTTTTAAAACGGAAAAGATTGAGCCTGCCAGGGGTTTGAGTGGGAGAGGGAATAAATGTTTGAAGAGCCTGTTTTATATCGTCTATAGTTATATGACGGTAAAGATAAGCAGCTAAAACTGCCGGTAAAGTATTCATAATATTATGAACAGCTTTCCCGCCATAAGTAATCGGAATATCTGTAACTTTATGAACTCTTATTTTCCACGTACCTTTCAAAAGAGACACATATCCGTTTTCAAAAACGGCAGCATATCCTCCCTCTTCACAGTGTTCTTTTATTCTTGGATTATTTTCATCCATACCGAATAAAGCTATATTGCATTCAAGGGTTTCTTTCATCGCATATACAAGATCATCATCTGCATTCAATATTGCAAAGCCATGTGGAAAAACTGTTTCCGGAACAACAGCTTTTACCTTTGCCATTTGCTCAAGAGTTTGAATGCCTCCCAACCCTATATGGTCGGCGCTGATATTGGTGACAATAGCAATGTCGCAATTTTGAAAAGCAAGACCTGATTTTAAGATACCTCCTCTTGCACATTCAAGCACAGCAAAGTCTACCGTCGGATCCTTTAAAACAAATTGAGCGCTCACAGGACCAGTGCAATCTCCACGCATCATCAGGTGGTTTTGAATGTAAACTCCGTCGGATGTTGTGAAACCGACCTTATATCCAACAGATTTGCAGATGTGAGCGGTTAACCTTGTAGTAGTCGTTTTGCCGTTTGTTCCGGTCACAGCTATAATGGGAATACGGCCTGAGCTGCCCTTCGGAAAAAGCATATTAATAACAGGTTCTGAAACGTTGCGTGGCAAACCTCCGGTTGGTTCAATATGCATGCGAAAACCGGGAGCAGCATTTACTTCCAATACAGCTCCGCTATTTTCTGAAATGGGTTCTCTGAGATTCGGAGCCATTATGTCTATCCCGCAAATGTCCAGTCCTATGATTTTTGAAATTCTTTCTGCCATAAATATGTTTCCTGAATGCACTTCGTCTGTTACATCTGTGCTTGTTCCCCCGGTACTAAGGTTGGCTGTTGGTTTTAGCAAGACAAGCTCATTTTTAGGCAAAACGGTGTCGAGAGTATAGCCCAGGTCTGATAACATTTTATGCGTAAAATCATCAACTTTTATTTGCGTAAGCACTTTTTCATGCCCAAATCCCCTGCGCGGATCTTTGTTTGTTTCATCTATCAGCCATTGAATAGTATGTTCACCGTCACCAACTACACTTGCCGGCGTACGAAGAGCTGCGCATATAAACTTATGATTTATAACAAGTACCCTGAAATCGTAGCCTTTGATAAACCGTTCGCAAATAACGCTATTGCTGTATGCTTGCGCTGCTGCCAGAGCCTTCAGCGCATGAGCCCAGTCAGTAATGTTTGTCGTTGCACCTTTGCCATGATTGCCATCAATTGGTTTCAACACGGCCGGGTACTCGATATAATCAATTGCTTCACGCAGTTCTTCCTCATCTCTTACAATTGTACCTCGCGGCACAGGTATCTCTGCTGCCTGCAATAAGTTTTTAGTTTCTTCTTTATCGCCTGCAATGTCTACCGCAATGTTTGATGTAGTGCTGGCAATAGTTGCCCTTATTCTTTTCTGATGCACTCCATATCCCAATTGTACAAGGCTTTCTTTGTTCAGCCTTATATAAGGTATTCCCCGTTTTGCAGCTTCAGCTACAATGCTTCCTGTAGATGGTCCCAATCGGGTGTCTTCACGTATTTCCCGAAGTTTTTGAATATCCGGTTCCAGGTCATATTCTGCTCCGTCTATAAGCGCCCGGGCAATTCTCACCGCCGCTTCTCCTGCATATACACCTGCATCTTCTTCCATATAGCTGTATACTACAAAATATTCACCTTCCTTACCTGTACCGCGCGTACGTCCAAACCCCGTGTCCATTCCTGCTAATGTTTGCAGTTCCAAAGCGATGTGCTCTATTACATGTCCCATCCAGGTGCCTTCTTCCACTCTTAAGAAAAAACCTCCCTGAACGCCTTCACTGCAGCGATGCGAATACATGGTAGGTAATAATTTTTCCAGTCTGTCACGAAAACCAGGGATTTTATTCGTTGGAAAGTGTTCCATCTCTTCCAGATCGAGGCGCATTTGTATAAGCTTGCTGCGCCTGATGCTCCAGTAGTTAGGTCCGCGCAATATTCTGGTATCTATTATTTTCATATAAAGGTGGGGATTTGTTGAAAGAGAATTTGAAGAAAGGTATCAATTTCCATACACAGTTTTTAAACAAATTAATAAAAAACTAAATTCTTGTATTATTTGTTAGTTCCCTTTCAAATTCTCTTGTTACTATTTCTTTTTTTAATTTGAACCGGGTTTTTTAAACATAAAAAAGATTTTTACGTATTATTTAATATATGAATTATATATATGTATATAATAATAATTTTTTTAGCTTAAAAAGAATAAATTGCAGAAGAAGTTTCTCAATTTGAAACAGTTAAAGTTAGGTAATGAATATTGAAACGGTTGCTTTTGTCGTTTTTAAGTTGTAACTTAATTTTACATTGTCTAAACATTAAAAATGCAGGAAATTAAAGGAAAGCTTATTGCAATAGGTGGCGCGGAAGATAAAGGCACGGAAATACAAAAAGTGATGGCTATCCACCATAATCTGAATTTTTTTGGTCTGGGAATTCTACGCAGGATAGTGGAGGAAGCCGGTGGGATTTTAGCGCGGATAGAGGTAATTACAACTGCTTCTATGACGCCCTTTGAAGTCGGGAACAATTACCTGGAAGCCTTTGGAAGAATTGGATGCACCAATGTTGATTTGATTCACATAAGAACGCGTGAAGATGTTCAAAACGAGGAATATCTAGATCGCATTCAAAATTGTGATGCGGTTATGTTTACCGGCGGAAACCAAATGAGGCTTACTTCTATTTTTGGTGGTACGCGGTTATTGAGAATTATACAAAACAGGTATAGAAATGAAGAGTTTATAGTGGCAGGAACATCGGCAGGTGCGATGGCGATGAGCAGCACAATGATATATGAAGGCGATGCAACCAGGGCTCATTTAAAAGGCGAAGTAAAAATAACCACTGGTCTTGCTTTTATGGATGGAGTAATTTTCGATTCTCATTTCGAAAAGCGTGGACGTTTTGGAAGATTGTCGCAGGCAGTAGGTGCAAATCCTTCCTGTATTGGTATCGGACTTGGCGAAGATACCGGGATGCTGATAACGGAAGGAAACAAAATGGAAGCAATTGGCAGTGGCCTGGTTGTAATTATAGACGGACACGATATTCGCCACAGCAATATTGCAGACATACCCGAAGGCAGTCCTATGAGCGTTGAAAATATAAGAGTGCATCTTTGTGCAAAAGGAAATGGATTTCTTGTGCATGAGCGTAAATTTGTAGAGCGCATGGCTGAAGAAACAACGCCTGTAATGAAAGACTGGGATTAGATTTTTTAAGAACTGATCATATTCTCTGCCACGCTACCGAAAAGCGTGGCAGAGCTGTTTTAGCAGCAGGCGGTAGCGTCATTAAAGGTAATTTTGATAACTGTTCTTCAAGTTTAAAAAAAATTTCAAAAAAATTTTAAGTGTCTGAAAAACTTCTTTTGCTGGCAGCCTTTGTCTTTAGCATGTTATTGATGGCAGAGAATCATAGAAGGAAAAGAAAAAAGATCGTATTTTTTGGAGACTCGATTACTAATTATGGAGCACGGCCAGGCGGATATATCGCACATATAATTCACTTGCTTAAAGAAGCAGATATTGAATATAAATATGAATTGACAGGCGCAGGAGCAGACGGAAATACGGTAATTGATTTAATCAGGCGCATAGATAATGATATTTTATCGAAAGGAGCTGATATTGTAATCATCTTTATTGGCATCAACGACGTCTGGCATCAGCTTACAGGTGGCGGAACAGACAAAGAAACATTTCAAAACGCCTATGCAGCTATTATTGATAAACTTAAAACGGTCGCTATAGAAGTTGTTCTTTGTACGCCAACTGTGATAGGTGAAAAAACAGACTTCACAAATGAACAGGATGCCGATTTGGAAATATATAGTGAAATAGTCAGAAATCTTGCTTTTAAATATGACCTCCCTCTTATTGACCTTAGAAAGGCTTTTTTGAATTATAATCTCATACACAATACTGAAAATACTGATTACGGCATTCTCACTTATGATAAAGTGCATTTAAACAGCGAGGGAAATCAGCTTGTTGCCAAAGATATGTGGAAGGTTTTGCAGCATGTTAAGTAGTTAAGAGCTTTTTCAATAATTCAGACAATTCTTTTGCGTGATCCATTATCATCACGTGTTCGCCTTTTTCGATTGTATGATTTACTTTTACGTACCTGTAAGGCAAAAGCTTATCACCGGTGCCGTGAACATGAATTACATTTTCGGGAACAATTGTATTTTTCCAGTTTACAATAGCATGCAAGGCCCAGCGGATAAATAAAGGATCAGAATCTTTAAGTATTTCCTGCTGCACTTTTCGTTGTTCTTTGCCTCTTGTACCCAATAAGCTCAATACGATTTGACCTGCCGGATTTTTAGTTTTCTGTGAATGCAATTTATAAACAGGTAAATAGCGCCAGAATCTGAGGTATCCCGGAATCTCCAGGTGGGTTTTACAACTTGAAATAATAATAACTTTTGTCCCCGGATGCTTTTTTGCTATTTCGGTAGCCAGCATTCCCCCAAAAGAAACGCCTACAATAGTTGCATCTTCATCGTTTATAGAACTGAACAATTTTTCAGCATATGAAGCCAGTGTATCACCAAACTTTGGAATCATCCAATCAACAAATTGAGGATCACAAAAAGATAAATCTAAAAATTGAAACGATCTTTTGTCTGCCCCTAACCCTGATATGAAGTACACTTTTTTCATGAGTTTCAAATAGCCTTAATGCAGCTAATATAACGATAGTATGTCTTTATTGTAAAAGATAAAAGTTTTAAATAAAAATGAAAATATTTATCCTTGTGGCCGCTTTTACTGTACTATTGTTGTCGGGATGCAGCAAGAAGACAAAAGTTTATTCTATCCAGGGGAGAGTACTTCAATCTTCATCCAATCCGGTTCCTTTAAGCAATTATAAACTCACTTTTTTTCAACCAGGACGCCCCGAAGCGCTTATTCCTATAGGCGCATCTTCCGCATCAACATCATCTTTTACAAATAATAATGGATTTTTTAGTTGCAGATTTCAGACAGGTGAGGCAACTTTTCTTTTGATTCCTCTTTCAAATAGTTCTCCTTTAAGTATGAGAGGAGATAATAATGATCCCTTAATTAATCTTTCCTGGAGCAATATTCCTGCAAAGGATACTGTTTTAGGAGATGTATATGTTTATAAGAAAATAAATAAAGCTGTTATTAAAATAATTTCTTCTACTGAAATATTACCTCAAGACTCTCTTATTATCAGAGCCCCGACAGCGTTGGGTGAATATAGAAAAGTATTAACCGGTATTTCGATTCAACCGAATACGATTATCACTGCAGACACTATTTTGCAACTGATCTCAACTAATTTTGACGTTCCTCAAAAACAATATTTTTTCAATATTTATTGTGATAATGTAACCCCCAAAAAAAGTGATTATAATTATACTTATACCGATCCTTTTGATGAACCGGAAAGAGAATTTTTAATACAATTACAGTGAAATACTTTTGCCACATTTGAAAAGATTTTGTTATTTCACTGAACTCTATATCTTTGCCACCCAGAAAATCACGAAAGTGTTTGATGCGATGTTTTCGGCACTCACGCGGTTAAACTTACCGGACTTCTCAAGATTGTTCTCGTATTGTTTGGCCTGTTTGAAGAATGTTAAACCTACATTTGGCTTAAATATTTTGTCGCACGCTTTGAGGACTGATTACCTTTTTTGTTTTCAGGTCAAATGCTGTATCCGTGGTTTCTGATAGTTTTTTGATAAGGTAGTTATTGAGACGAACTGAATTAGGATTGATTTTAACGCGCTTGTTTACCGTGTCCCATTTTTTTTGCCTTTTGTGATACGGATAGCAAGCGGATTTTCATCTTTCTTCGTTTCTGCAAGTAGTATTATTTCACTGACATGGGGTCTGAATTACTACCTAAATACTACATAAAAAAGTGATTTCATATCAACTCAATCAATACATATGAAACCACAGATTAATTAAATGGCTTTTAAATAGCTATTTATACAAAAAACCCGGGTGGTGGAACTGGTAGACACGCAGGACTTAAAATCCTGTGGCCCGCAACGGCTGTACGGGTTCAACTCCCGTCCCGGGTACTTTTACCAAGCCTTAAAGCTCAGTCAATTAATGCTTTAAGGCTTTTTTATTTTATTTGGTTTTCTCTACCAGCTCGTTGCAAAAATTAAACTTCAATGCTGTGTACCATTCTTCAGCCAATACGAAAGGTCTAAGAAAAATAGAAATGGAATTGAAAATGGTAGTTTCAACCAATTTTCTTACCCAAAATGAACCTTAACAAGAGTTTTTTTATATTTTAGTCCCTTACGATTATAAAACCATGAATGATCATCTGTACCTTGGTAAGTTGTGATCCTGTTACCATTTTTAGCTTAAGTAACAAAGACGCTTTTATTATTCTTTTTCTTTAAAACTGTCTAAAATTTTTAATTAGGAAAACGTATACAACAAAGTGGTCAAATAGTTATAGAAAAGAAATTTTAGATTTTTTAGTTCGATTTCTAAGGATTAGATGATGAGATGAAGCAATGTTTTTCTATAAATATTTGAAGCACTTAGTCCGGGCAAAATTTTCTTATAAATTTTTAAACAGCTTTTTCTGAACAAGCATAAATTATAATGATTTATTTTCAATTGAAAAAGACTTATTATGCAAAAAATTACAATGGTTATTCATGGAGGAGCGGGAACCATTACAAGAAAGGAAATGTCAGAAGAACTTGAGAAAGCGTATCTCCAGGATTTGCAAAAAGCGCTTGACACCGGCTATGCTGTTCTTGAGGAAGGGGGATCTGCGATAAATGCCGTGAAAGCTGCGAATGTAATACTTGAAGACAGTCTTCTTTTCAATGCCGGCAGAGGTTCTGTTTTCACAAAAAAAGGTTTGCAGGAAATGGATGCAGCCATCATGGACGGCAAAACGCTTGAAGCAGGTGCAGTGGCGGGCGTGAGAAACGTGCGTAATCCTATAGAACTGGCAACAGAAGTTTTGCGAAGCAGCGATCACGTATTTTTAAGCGGTAAAGGAGCTAATGATTTTGCTATAAAGCAGGGCATAAAGCTGGAGCCCGACGAATACTTTTTTTCTCAATACAGGTATGACCAATGGAAGGCGGTGCGCGACTCGGACAATTATAATTTAGACCATACCCATAGCGATATAAGCGAACTGAAGGAAAAGAAATTTGGTACTATAGGCGCAGTTGCCTGCGACATAAACGGGAATGTAGCTGCGGCTACAAGCACCGGTGGCATGACGAATAAAAAATACGGAAGGATAGGTGATACTCCGGTGATTGGTGGCGGAACCTATGCTAACAATCGTACCTGTGCCGTAAGTTGTACAGGTCATGGTGAAGTATTTATACGAGCAGTTGCTGCCTACGATGTAAGCGCTCTGATAGAATATAAAGGACTTTCACTGACGGATGCATGTAATGAAGTTGTGCTAAAAAAGCTGGTAAAAATGGAAGGTGAAGGCGGCTTGATAGCAGTTGATTCTAAAGGGGATTTTGCATTGGTTTTCAATAGTGAAGGAATGTACCGGGGAGTAAAAAGAAGTGATGGCATTAATGAAACAGGGATTTATAAATAATTATTAACACCATGGTAATATCTCCATGTCTCTTTTATATTTATCCTCACATTAGATGGCATAATTTTGATATATAAAATGATATAACCTTTAATTTTATGGAAGTAATCGCATGGCTGGCCCTACTGCTGATTGCATCATCGCTTCTTATGATTGCATATGTCGTTATAACAAATCGCCACGCTACAAAAGAAATAAACAAGAAGCTGGAATAAAGAAAACATCTGATTTTTGAGTTAATAAGGGAATAATCAGTTAGTTATTTTCTTATTAACTTTTTTGTTTTCTGTTCCAAATTATTTTTTTACAAATTTGCTGCTATCGAAGGGAGTTCTGTTATCTACTTCAAATCTCTTGATGGCAAAAATATCTGCAGATTTCTTATTCCCTGTACACTTTGCTCTCCCGGATTATATAAATGGAAGAAAACCGAGACCTAATAGAGATACTTAAGTAAGCGGATTCTTCCACGATAATTGTTGATTGGAGATCATAAAGCAAAAAGAGTTTATCACATTGTTTTTGTGACAAACTCTTTTTTATCAATTAAAGTCAATTCAGGAATTACAATACACTTTTTTAATTAAATACTGCTAATTGCCCCCGCCACTTCTTACCCTGTTTTGTTCGTCATTAGCACCGCCGGTCTTTCTTCGCTCCGATGGAATATTTGTCTTACCAAAGCGATAAGTGAAGCTAAGGTTGAATTGACGGCTGTCTCTTTTGTTTGCAACTGTTACATCTACATCACTGTATTTGGCATAGCCCCTGAATTGCTGAGTGTAAAAGATATCTCTTACACCGAATTTAAGCGTTCCTTGTTTCTTAAATAGTTGTTTTGATATCGCTGAGTTTACGGCTCCCATATCCTTTGCGATCAGCAAACCATCTGCTCCTTTGCTGCGGTACCAACCACTTATTTCAGCGCTCCATCCTTTGCCCATAGTAAAGCTATTGGTCATGTTGGTAGTAAAACTTGTGATATTTATATCCACAGGGTCTTTTTGATAAATTCCGTTATAATGGTTATTAAACACATTTGCGTAGAGATTTATATTCAACCATTTTTTTATTGGCATGTTTGCTGTTACCGCTACGCCAAATTGCTTCATGCTGCTGAAATTATCCCTTGTCTGAAAAGTTGTTTTTTTCTCGTTATCCTGTTTTAAAAGTTCAGTTATGATATCATTGGTTTGAGTATAATTGATAGTTGTTGTCAGGAATTTATTGTAAGTATGGCTTAGCTCGAAGTTGTGCGTGAATTGTGGTTTCAGGTAAGGATTGCCCTGGCCGTAGGTAAGAGAGTCGAGAAAATAAATAAATGGGTTAAGATCTTCGTAATCCGGTCTTGTTACCCTTCGGCTGTAACTGAAATTAACCTGGTTTTTTTCACTTGCACTGAAACCGATGCCGGCATTTGGAAAAAGGTTGGTATAGTTGCGGTTGAATGTCGAGTCGTTTTTAATCTGGTGTCCTTTCGATACTGTGTTTTCTAACCGGAGCCCTGCTGTTACTTCCCATTTTTTTATTTTCCGGGAAAAAATAGCATACGCAGCATTGATATTTTCATCGTACACAAAATGATTGCTTCTGTCGTCGAAACTCCAGCCGTAGCCGCTGTTGCGCGAATACTCAACCTGGTTGTCTGTATGAACAAAACTTGTTTTAACACCGGACTCTAATTTCAGCCCGCTTTTAAAAGGATGAACGTAATCAATTTTTGCGCTGTAAATATTAATGTTTGAAGGAAGATGACCTTTTAAGCCAACAGGATTGCCGTTTTTGTTATTGTTTGCATCAAGGCTTTGTGTATTTAAGTTATTATTGCTCCTGTTATTATAATATGCGTAATCTCCGTCTATACTTATTTCGCGTCCGGTTGAGTCAAATGTGTGCTTATAGTTTGCGTTGGAGGATATATTGGTATATAAGGATGAATTGTTTCCAAGAGATTCAAGCTTGTAAAGAATATTACCTGCTCCATCTCTAACGTTTGAATTGCTGTTAGGGTTTTGTTTATGATTTCCAAAGTTTCCATTCACTACAAATCCTGCAACATCTTTTTTAGAAAAGTAATAATCCAAGCCCGCTTTAAAACTTTCGTAGGTTCCCTTGAAATGTGTCTGTGATACCTGGTCACCTTTTCCTGCAAGAGTTATTTTATCATCTTCATAAAACTTACGGTCTATAACAAGCCTGTTATAACCTTCATAAGTTCCACCATTAAAACCGCCAAATAAATTAAGTTTATTATTTCTGTAATTAAGATTTGCACCGCCATTGAACCTGCCATAATAACCTTGCGTATAACCGGCGTTTGCTGTGCCGTTCATTCCTTTTATATTACCCTTTTTTGTTTTTATATTAATAATTCCGGAATTACCTGCAGCATCATATTTTGCGGGCGGGTTTGTCATTATTTCAATCTGGTCCAAATTGCTGCTTTGCATGTTTCTTAAAAATGCGGCTAAATCTGTCGGGCTCATGTATGTTGGTTTTCCATCTATCAGTATCAGTACGCCCTGCTTGCCTTTGAGACTGATATTACCGTCATTATCAACAGAAACGCCCGGGGATTTTTCAAGTAATTCCAAAGCGTTTGTGCCTGTATTGGTAGGCGAAGCATCTACATTTAGTACAGTCATTCCGGGCTTTTGTTCTATCAATGGTTTCTTTGCAGTTACTGTCACATTACCCAGCGTTTTTGACTGTGGTAACAGCCTGATTGTTTTTACTGTTAGCGGAGAATTATTTGCAGAAAGTTCAAAAGTTTCTGAATAAGCCTTCTGATGGGCAACAGCAGAGATTGAAACAAGGTATTTCCCAAAGGCTATATTATCGAAAGTAAAATTTCCTTTGTTATCAGAAGTGCTGATTTTTGCGATAGAAGAGTCTTTAGCCCTTAACAAGGTAATGCTTGCAGATTCAATTGTTTTGGTATTTCCATCAATAACACTCCCGTTTATTTTGCCATTTGAACTTTGCGAAAAGCTAAACAGGGATAGAATTGTAAATATACCTGTAAGTGTAGTAATTTTTTTCATGGTCTGGTTTTTACTTTCTTTAGTACTTGCTTATGATTATTACATCTCAAAAGTAGGTACTATGTAATCTATAGTAGCTTGCATTATGATAAACGGTAAATAAAGAGGATAAGTGGTATTTGGCGTAAAAACTTCTATCTGGTTGAAAGTTATCCGTAGTCTGCGACTACGGATATTAAATGTTCACCACACTGCGCCAGGTATTCAAGAACTTCAGTTGAATCAATCATTAGATTTAAAAACCAATTTTAATATAAAAATTTGCAAGAATATTAGTTACTCTCCTATCCGTAGTCTGCGACTATGGATATTGAAAATTGTTCGTAGTTCTATCCGTTATTCTATATCTTTTCACCTTAATATTGCATAAAATAAATTTTCAAATAAATCTTCATGACTAAAGCTTGCTCAATTTCCAACCGGCTTATTGTATTGTGCATTGCATCATTCATTTCACTTAATACCTTGTCTGCGCAGGAGATCGGTCTGCAGTTATACAGTTTGCGAAATGAGTTTAAAAAGGATGTACCCGGCACTCTTGCTCTCATAAAAGGATGGAAAATAAAGCAGATAGAAGGGGGAGGTACTTATGGGCTTCCTATGGATGAATATAAGAAGTTGCTTCAGCAGAATGATTTGCAGATGGTAAGTTACGGAGCTGGTTTTGAGGAACTGGAAAAAAATCCGCAAAAAGTTATTGATGATGCAAAAGCCTTTGGAGCTAAGTATATAATGTGTGCGTGGGTCCCTCACAAGGAAGGTCACTTTACAATGGATGATATAAAGAAAGCGATAAATGTATTTAGTGCAGCCGGAAAAATGATGTATGAAAATGGGCTAAAGTTCTGCTATCATCCTCACGGCTACGAGTTTTTGCCATATAAAGACGGGACAATGTTTGATTACATGGTTAAGAATACGGACCCAAGGTATGTTAACTACGAAATGGATGTGTTTTGGGTGAAGCATCCCGGGCAGGATCCTGTTGCTTTGCTCAAAAAATACCCAGATCGTTTTCTGATGATGCATTTGAAAGACAGGGCTCCGGGAACAGAAGGAAATCAAAATGGGCGGGCACCTGATGAGTCGAATGTGGTTTTAGGGAAAGGTGATGTTGGAATCGCAGATATAATGAAGGAAGCTAAAAAAATAGGGATAAAATATTATTTCATTGAAGATGAATCTCCAACGCCGGTAGAACAAATACCGCAAAGCCTTGAGTTTCTTAGTAAGCTTAAATAATCAGCTATAAATTGTTTTTATGTTGAAGTTAGCATTACTGATTTCTGTCTTTGCCATTGCGTCAGCAGATGCACAGGTGATAACCGATTCACTTCTGATTGAAGGCCATTACAGAACTTTCAATTACAAAGACCCCGGCGAAAGCAAAAGATCGAGCCTGATGTTTGTGATGCATGGATCGGGCGGCAACGGAAAGGATATGATGAATTCAACAGCAAAGCTGGAGGAAAAAGCAAAGGCAGAGCAACTGCTGTTAGTTTATCCCGATGGGTACCAGCACTTCTGGAACGAATGCCGCAAAGCTGCTACTTCAACTGCTAATATTGAAAATATTAATGAAAATGCTTTTTTTGATGGAATGATAAATTATTTTAAAAATAAATATCATGTCAATGATAAAAAGGTTTTCGCTGCAGGCATGTCGGGCGGCGGACATATGGCATACAAGCTGGCCCTGACAATGCCCCAAAAAATAAAAGCGGTAGCTGCTGTTATTGCTAACCTGCCCGACACTAATAATATGGATTGCATTGAAGTAAAACGTCCCATTCCTGTAATGATTATAAACGGAACAGCAGATCCCTTAAACCCTTACAATGGCGGCATGATGGTATCCGGAAATGTCACTTTCGGTTATGTCCGATCTACCGACAGAACTTTCCGCTACTGGGCAAATCTTGCAGGCTACTCAGGTGAACCGGTAAAGGAAAATCTGCCTGATAAAGATCCTTCAGACGGAAGAACGATTGAGCGATATACATATAAAAAGAAAGGAAAACCCGAAGTTGTATTGCTGAAAGTTATAGGTGGAAAACATGACTATCCCAAAGACATCGACGTGTATGAAGAAGCATGGGAATTTTTTAAAAGGCAATGGGAGGAATGGAAGCCTTGAACTTGCTGAATTATTGAAGAAAGCTGAGCGACCTTACAGCCTTAAGTTTAAACCGGAATTATTGATGTAAGATATTCTTATTTTTTATATAAAAAGTTTTACCTGCCCGATGAATATGATCAAGTAAGTCTTTGTTTTTTATCTTTTTCAGTACCAACAAATCAAACGTATAAGGCATTAACAAGTCATCAAGTTTAAGGCTTATTTCATTAATAAGATGCAGGTTTAAATCATTTCCCAAAAGAGTCAGATCAATATCAGAACCTGCTTTAAAATTTCCTTTGGCCCGTGATCCGAAAACAATCACTTTTTCAATTTGAGGAAAAGATAAAAAAATACTTTGTATCTTATTAATTTCATTATCGTTTAGTCCGAATTGCATTATTCTTCTTGTATTTCAAAAAAAAGATTTTTGCTTACCGGTTCTGAATTCTTCCATCGTTTTTTGAAATGCTACAAATAAATCATAATACGAATTAACTATTTCATCAGCAATTTCGTCTGCAGTTTCTTCATCATAAGTATGAGCTGTTCTTATTCTGCTCTGAACCATATTCATCCATTTATCGCCATTTTTAATTATTCCCCTGTTAGAGGCCATTCTGATTGTATCATGGCTGCCTTGTATACCTACTTCGCCCTGCTCTTCATAAAAATCTTTCATCGTTTTCCATGCCAGTTCATAAGTATATTCAAAAGCCTTTATCAGTCCCTGCTCCTCCAACTCATTAAGTTCTCCTTTGTCTATAAATTTTGCCAGTTGAACCAAGGCTTTATTATAATTACTAAGTCGTTGATGCCATCTTACGTCCCTTGATGCCATGAATAGTTTCATAAATTTTATCAAATTTACTTACTTAAAACTTACAGGTTTTAAATTTTTTGATGTTAAAATTTTTATACAAAGAAAAACTTACCCCGTTTTGAAAATTGAATATGCATCATTGATAAAAACAAAGTGAGGGCATAAGGGCTGCTTTGATGTGATGTTTTTAAATCGGTACTATAAATCAATCTAAATTATTTATAAACTTTAATTCAATAATTCCTAAAAGATCTTCTTCCGGGTACGGGAAGCCGGTTTGCAAATCGCTTTACCAAAATGAGCCCGGAAATGAAACCACCGATATGTGCTGCATACGCCACTCCTCCTGCCTCTTCTCCACCCAATGTGCCTAATCCGTTGAGTACCTGAAAAACAAACCAAAGCCCGACTACAAGAAATGCCGGAACGGTAACTACAAAAAACAGGAACAACCACACATGCACTCCCCTTGTTGGAAATAACAAGAGATAACCTCCCAATACACCAGAGATAGCGCCGGATGCACCAAGAGAAGGAATAAGCAGATTTTGTCCAAGTATCAATGTGCTGAAAACATGGCTTAGCCCCGCCAATATTCCGCACAAAAAATAAAACACAAGATATTTGAAATGTCCCATCACGTTTTCAAGGTTGTCTCCAAATATCCCCAGAAACATCATATTACCCAGCAGATGGGCAATTCCTCCGTGCATAAACATAGAGGAAACCAGGGTAAAGAAGACGGGCACCGGCGTGTATTGCAACCCGGGAAGCACAAATGATTGTTCTGTATAAGGATCGGTCAAAACTTTATTGTCAGTAATAATATCTGTGTTTGTAAGAATTTCTCCCGGAACGGCGGCAAAGGCATAAGTAAATGCATCATTTCTGCCCAAATGTTGCCAGAAAATAAAAACGTAAACATTAGCGGCGATCAAAAGATAGTTTATGAAAGGTGTTATACGTCGGTCTCTGTTGTCATCGCCAATAGGGATCAGCATAGTTTTTCCGGAAATAATTACAAATCTTATTCCTGCATCAAAAAGTTTTGAAGTATCAGGCGAAAGAAAATGAAAGCTGGGAGCTAAAAACTTTTTTATTAGTTTTTATGACAGGATAGTTGGTACTGCAAATATGATAAACGGGAGTTTCTTCAAACCTTGATGCTACAATCATTTCAACTCCGCCTGCATGTGCATCAAATAGTGCCTTAACAAGCTTTGGACAATTGTTATTTTGCGACAGATGAGACAAGAGCAGGTGAGTCATGTAGCGGGACTTATGTCTTTTAAAAAGCTCCAGCGCCTGCTGATTGCTCAGATGTCCTTTTTCACTCTTTATACGTTTTTTCAAATGATAGGGATAGTTACCATTGTCGAGCATCTCATCATCATAATTTGCTTCGAGAAAAGCGGCATGGCATCTTTTAAAATGATTGATCACATTGTGGCACGCTGAACCAATATCTGTGAATACGCCGACTTTTATCCCGTTGCAACTTATGACAAAGCTATAGGGATCAGATGCATCATGATATTTTGGAAAAGCTATGACAGTAAGGTTGCCTGTTACGATAGGTTTATGAGCCTGGAAAGGGATCGCAAGATTTTTGTCGAAGATGCATCTGCTATGAAAAAGCGTGGCGGGGGTTATGTATATGGGAAGCTGAAATCTTTTTGCTAAAGTTGGTATTCCTTTAATATGATCAGTGTGCTCGTGAGATACAAAGACAGCCTTTACTGTTTTTATGCACAGGCCAAGTCGTTTCATCCGCTTTTCTATTTCCCTGCACGATATGCCGGCATCTATCAGCACCGCTTCACTTCCGTTGCCAATGTAATAACAATTGCCATTGCTGCCGGAGTTTAAGGATGCGATATATAAAGACATACAGAAGCAAAGTAAGCAGATTTTGGAATTGAATGAACAGGTAAATCAATAATTGATAAAATAAAAATTATAGATACAATTATAGAAATATAGTTTGTTTAGAAAAGCCTCCGTGCTTTATTTTTTTATGACAATTTTTTACAAAATACATCTTTCAGGTTTACTTATGTAAATTAAAAAATGATGTAAAAAGCTGCAATTTGAAAAAGCTGTCAATAGGAATTGAGGAAAGAATATTCAAATAAACATCCTTCTTCCTGAAGAGAAATACCAGGAATAAGGTAAAAAGACCCATTCCTGATTAAAAGAACAGGTCTTTACAACTACCTCAATAATGTACTGCATGCCTCTATACTAAACTTTCTTCTTTTTTTCTTGCAGAGGGATAATTTTCCTCTGAAACATCAATAACTGATTTGTCAACTGACCAACGGGTTTTAAGACCAATAACAAATGTGGCCAGAGCAATGGCGCCTATTGCAAAAATCGTATCACCAATCACCCGGAGCCACCGAAATGTCTGTAAAAGCGGCTGTTGCATAAATTCTGCTGACCGGGCATACCACATGCCTTTTTCAACACTTGCGACTGTTTGCATAAAGCCCACCGGTAAAACACTGATTGTTACCATTAAGAGTAAACCTATGTTAATGCTCCAGAAGGCGACTTTCATTATGCTGTCTTTCCAGACAAATCTGCTGTAAAGTCCTTTTAATACAAACAGCATCAGCCCTATGCCCAGCATTCCATATACTCCAAATAGTGCTGTATGACCGTGTACCGGCGTCGTATTCAGACCCTGCATATAATATAAGGCGATTGGAGGATTGATGACAAATCCAAATATTCCCGCACCCAGGAAGTTCCAGAAGGCAACAGAGATGAAACAATAGATGGGCCATTTATAAGCTTTTACCCAGGAAGTAGATTTACTGATCTGGTAGTTATGATAAGCCTCGAATCCAAGCAAAACCAAAGGCACTACTTCCAGTGCACTGAATGTAGCTCCTAATGCTAACACCGCAGTAGGCGTGCCTGCAAAATACAAATGATGGAAAGTACCTAAAATACCGCCTGCTAAAAATATAATTGTTGAAAATAACACGCTGAGTGTGGCAGTGCGCATTTGCAGTAAACCCATTCTTACAAATAAGAATGCTGATACTACAGTTGCAAATACTTCAAAAAATCCTTCTACCCAAAGGTGAACTACCCACCATCTCCAATATTCTGCTACGGCAAGATTGGTTTGCCTGCCCCACATTAAGCCTGCTCCGTAAAACAAGGCAATGGCAGTAGAGGCAATTAAAAACATTATAAGAAGGTTTCTGTCTGCCGATCTGCCACGAATTGCCGGAGCCAACGCTCTGTACATAAGCGCGAGCCACAGCCACAAACCTACAAAAAGAAATACTTGCCAAAACCTGCCCAGATCAACATACTCGTAGCCCTGGTGACCGAACCAAAAATTTTCTACTAAACCTAGTTTTTGCATTATGCCCATCCACTGGCCTATGATAGAACCGCCGACAATAATTAATAAAGCAATAAAAAGAAAATTGACGCCAATCTTCTGAAATTTAGGCTCGTAGCCAGATACTGCAGGCGCAATGTATAAACCAGTAGCCAGCCATGAAGTTGCTATCCAAAAGATGCCCAACTGCACATGCCAGGTTCTGGAAACAGAGTATGGTATTAAGCTGGCTAATGATAAACCATAAAATCCATTTCCTTCTACCCCATAGTGTGCTGTCACTACGCCCATTAGTACCTGCACAACTATCAGGGCAGTTACAACCCAGAAATATTTGAGAGTAGCTTTCATAGATGGAGTAGCCGATATACCGAGCAAAGGATCTCTTTTAGGCAAATCTGCCTGGTCTATTTCTTCATCCTTATTGGTAGCATGATAAAATACCAGGAGGCCAATGCCTAAAAGCAGGATAATAACACTAAAACCTGTCCATAATATAAGGTCGCTTGAAGGCTTATTACCAATAGATTCGTCAGGTGGCCAGTTATTGGTATAAGTAACATTTGAACCCGGCCTGTTGGTGATGCAAGCCCATGATGCCCAAAAGAAAAACGCGTTCATGCTGCGCATTCTTTCCGGATCTTTAATGCTATTGGCAGGTATAGAATACGAATTGCGAAGGCTTGCCAGAGAAGGATCATTCATAAACAGGCCTTCATAATGCTTGCTTACTGCGTTAATTGCTTCAGCGCGCAGAGGCGATATGGTTAAGATTCCGGTATTGGCATTGTAAGTATTTTTTCTTATTTCCACCTGCAATCGCTTTTGTAATTGAGCCTGCTGCTCAGAGGAAATAGCATCGTAAGAAGCTTTAAATGATTGATTTGCTAATTGATTAAGCATATAACTGCTTTCTCTGTGGAGCCAATCGGCTGTCCAGTCCGGCGCCACATAAGACCCATGACCCCATACTGTACCGACCTCCTGACCTCCAACGGATTGCCACACATTTTGCCCGTCTTTTATTTCCTGACTGCTAAAAAAAACTTTGCCATCTGTAGTAACAACCTGCTTAGGAACAGGCGGGGCTTTATGATACAAATCATATCCATAATAGCTAAGAACAATAAAAGATGCCACAATAACGAATGTGAAGGTTAGCCATAATTTTTTAGGACTTTTCATAAAAGGAGATTTTGAATAAATTAGATAAAAGCATTTTCTTCTCTTCGAAATATGTTCCCTTATAGAATTACAATTAATCTATTTTCTTCCGGTGCATGTGTAATCATTAAGGCATAGGAAAAGAATGCTTTTTGATCCTGACTTATTTTTTCTGTTCTAATCTCTTGCAAATGTCAGTTGGAGAAACAGGGCGTTATATGATTTGAATCATATAAGAGTAGAATATTAACTCCTTTAGCAGAAAAATTATATCAATGCAGGTTAACGGAGGTAGCGTAATGATTCAGAAGAAGAATAAAATTCTAAAGAGCAGTCTGCCTCATCCTTTTATACCGGACAAAAGGAAGTAAGGAGAAAAAAAAGCTTAAAAAAGCAAAAAAGCTTAAAAATATTTCTATTTAAAACACCTGGGTGCTACTAATACTTTTTATGTTTATCAAAAGAATTTTTGTTGATTGTGAAAGCTGTTATAATAAAAACTGTCTTTTAATAAAATGGAAGAGTCATGAAGATCTGTGTCAGAAAACTCCACTCGTTTTCTAAATTACTGATTCAATATTTTTGATCGGGTTAATCGGACCTTTCCATCTGCACCATAAATAAAAGTCTGCATGAAAAGAGTTATCGGACATATCTATTTCCGATATATTCAGAAATAGTATTCCTACTTTGGCGACCTGTGGCGGTGGAGCATCAGTATAAAACTTCTTTCCGCCATAACTTCGATACACTAAACATAAAAAGCAAAGGCAAGAAATGAATTTTTCCATTATTTTTTATTGTATAATTGTTTACGCCAGAAGTAGCTTCTAAGCCTGTGGATGTTATTCCTCCGCACCCCATAGAATATGTATTGGTAAAAACGATGAAGGTTCCTTTTCACAATCTTTATTTTCTGAATGCTGAAGTTTCATTTTCAATTTTCGTTGAAGAGTTAGGTCGGGAAGTGAAATTTGCAGTTCCAAACCCGGATATAAGAGCAGAGTTTGAGGCTATCAAAGAATATTTTATAAAAGTGCTAAAAAAGAAATTTATTATTACTACAATCGAAATTCGACATACAGAAAAAGAACTTCTTTTCAGTAAAAGCTATATCGGCATTTTCGTTCTTATTTCTTTTAGCAGGGAATGAAAAATATCATATTGTTTGGGAAACATTATACAGCGGAGAAGCAACTTACTTGTGGCGTTTCGAAAAATCTATTGAAGCTTTGAGGACAGGATTAAAAGAAATAGAGGTAATTCTTCAAAGAATTAAAGCAACAAGCAAACAGGATTATCTTAAAGACGAGAACCATAACTTTAGTCACATCATTCATGATTACACAGACAACAAGAAAGGGTTTATCCAATGGAAAAATGCACTGGAAGAAAGGTTGGTATAATGGAGAAAAATGAAGTCATATAAAATAAGTTTGGCTTTCAGGCAGTTCTCTTTAAAATCCATTATCAAAGGAGGCAGGATGTCTTTGAGTTGTAATGCAATGTAGAGCCACCTACTCCAATGACTCACTCAAATTCCTTCCTGGGTCAACTTTTCTAATTTTTCAGCAAGAACGATAAAAGGGTCTCTTAGCTCGATTGCTATTTCCTCTGCAGTTTTTTTCGGGCTTGTTAAACTATATTTTACATCTGCATAAATAATACATTTAAAATATTTTTTAGTGGTTCTTTTGCATTTTTTTATATTTTCAATCCCATTCTCAAAGCAACCTCTTCTGCTGTTTTTCGTATTCTCATTAAAAGTAAAATATGAAAAGGCAGGTTTTGAAAGGATTAAAAACAGGGCTTGGTATTTTATTGATAACAGCATGTAGCAAAAGTGGAAGCAGTGGGTACGGAAGTAACAATAATAATACGACGGGCAACAGCAATATAGTAAGTATTGCAAACATGGCGTTTGCAGCTTCTTCAACGTCAGTAAATAAGGGTACTACGGTTACGTGGAAGAATAATGATAACATGGCTCATACTATTACAGCAGATGACAACAGCTTCGACAGTGGAAATTTAACTCCGGGGCAAACTTTTTCACATACTTTCGGCGCAACCGGCACCGTCAGTTATCATTGCCAGATACATCCGGGAATGAAAGGAAATGTAGTGGTTAAATGAATGGAGACAGAAGGCGACAGAAGGCGAAGGCTGCCCTGAGTGGGTAGCCTTCTGATTTTCATTTGATAAGATTATCAGGTTCTTTGGTTTTACCTGTAATAAAGAGGTTACCTGTAAAAAGATAAAGCCTTGATAATAAGTGGAGAATAGCGGGTTCGAACCGCTGGCCTCTTGCATGCCATGGAAGTTTAAGCCTTGATTTAGTTTTACCTTACTTTTTTTACTTTTTATGAAACTTAATACCAGCAATGGTTCCACAAAAAAATGATGCAACAGGTTTACATCAAATTACCTACATTTGGTTTTACCTAAGTTTTACCTAAGCATGCAAGTAAAAATAAAAGCCCTTCTTTGGAAGCATAAAAAAGCTGCAAATGGGGAACATGAAATAAGAATGCGCCTAACAATATATAAGGAAGTGGTTTACCTTAATACCGGATTTACTTCTCCTATAAGTGACTGGGATGAAAAAAATGACTGTCCAAAATCAACGCATCCAAAGTTTAAAATCATTATTAAGAGAATAGGAGAACTTACAGATGTTATTAATTTCGAAATAAAACTTTTACTAAAAAATGGAATTGATACTTTTTCCTTGTCAGAATTAAAAAACAAGATTAAAGCACCAATAAAAAAGAATAGTAAAACTAAAGTGTTGGAATTATACAGTCAGGTCATTAATCAACTTGAAGCTGAAGGAAGAATTGGCTATTCTAAAGTTTTTGTTTCCAGCAGAGATAATCTGAAAAAGTTTCTAAGGAATGAAGATTTAACTTTTATTGCCTTCACTAAAGCGGAGTTGGAAAAGTATGAGCAGTTTCTTTTGAAAAATGTTAAACAGGAGAGTTCTATTAGCGTTTATCTAAGAACTTTTACTCGTCTGTGGAATATTGCAATCGAAAGAGGATATTGTCCAAAAGAACATCATCCCTCAAAATATTTTAAATTTAAAGCTTACAGGCGATTTAAAACTCAAAAAAGAGCTGTTTCAGCAGATGTAATAAAAGCTATAGAAGGTTTAGTATTTGATAAAAAATCTCGTCTTTACCGGTCGCAACAGTATTTTCTTTTTAGTTACTATGCACGAGGTATAAACTTCATCGATTTAGCTAAACTGAAATACAAGGATAATTTTTTAGGAAAAGAGGTGATCTATATCAGATCGAAAAATAAACGCAGGTACCAGTATCAATTACATTCTAAAGCTCTTAACATCGTTGATGTGTTTCTTCATTATCCTTTACAGAGCAACTCTGGTTTCTTATTTCCTATTCTTCAAGCTGTACATGACAACCCAAAAAAAATTGACGCAAGAATAGATAGTGCTTTGAAAGATCTTAATGAAGATCTTAGGCAAATGGGCAAAATGATTGGTCTTGAAAAAACTCTAACCTCCTATGTTGCAAGGCATTCCTTCGCAACAAACCTTCGTAATATGAACGTGGAAATAAGTATAATACAGGAAGCTCTGGGACATGAGACAGAATCCCAAACCACAACATATTTAGAAGATATAGACGATAGTATTATTGCGAATAGAATTGAAAATGCCTTATAAGTCCATATTCTTCTTATATGTTTTCTCTATTTTTACTTATCTTTCTATAATTTTAAAAGGCACAATTTCACATTAACACCAGGATGAAAAATTGGTTAGCAGCGAGTTATTTATACAATTTTAACCCCTCACTGTATAATTATATCAACTTTAAGTTCTATCACTTTCAATTCTGCAGCAAAGAAGACTCTACCATTACTGCCTCTTTGTATCTCGACAATCTTGTGGGTGAAATAAAAAATGAGATAGCAGTACAAAAATCAGTAAATAAAAAGTCTCTGACTCTTGCAGTTATAAAAAGAATACTGGAAAATAAAGAGGCGAAACAGCAAATGATCTCTCTGTTTGAAAAAAAACATAATGTTGTTAATAAAGAGGAAATAAAGCAGTTCTTAAATCAGGTAAACCCTTTGATCAACGCTCCTAATCAGCCAGAGCTAATCAATCAACCTGAATCAATTGCTCAATCAGAACAAATTAGCGATAAAGATGAGACTGTCGCTATTTCAGATTTTCCCGTTCGTACTTATGTCATTGCCACACACATGTATCTGGAGTTGAACAATAACGAATTACATTATGAAACGCTGATT
>Ga0115844_100027_pt1 | contig 25149 bp, 17 predicted proteins | sample InSIn1gowninarea_FD_83858 | JGI IMG/M metagenome (GOLD analysis project Ga0115844, IMG submission 83858) | reverse complement strand
GGAAGTAGTAGATACATAAAAAGGGATTTCATCCATGGGAGGTGGTTAAGTTGAGATGATGGCTAGGACTAAGGAGGGCCCCCTCCACTCACAAATATGGTTCTCGTGTCATGTTATAGTTTCACTAGTAAGTCTAGCCCAACACCCCTTGAAGGAAGGCTTTGTGAGTCCATGTGGTGGAATGATGTCAATACAGTTCCCACTCTAGGATCTATAGTAGTAGGACGAGATTATGCCCCCTTGCTTAATGGCATAATAGGGGGACCTTACATCTCACCATTACTTGAAATTGGATAGAATACCTATTCTGGTGGGTAGAAGGAGCTGGAATCACTTTGAGGAAATAGGATGGGTTATTGAAAAAGTTTGATCCACCCAACTCTAGTAATCCTCAGAGTATCTTAAAGAAGGTAGGAAGACCAAATCTTTTCCACTACCCTCCAAAGGAAGGAGTAGGTACAACAAGGAGGAGAGAGCAGATAGACATGGGACCTAGACCTGGAGTAATAATGGTGGTCATGTTTCTCTTTCCAAGAGAACGTTGTGGGGAGAAATGATGTGGCTAACCCCTCCTATTCTGTTCAAATAGATCTAAGGAAACCAAGTTCTGTGTTACCCCTGTGCCTATTGTACTAGGAGCAAGAAGACAACCTCAACAAGGATAGAGGTTCTGGATCGATGGGGATATAAGAAGGATTGAGTGGCTTGAGGATGAGCCACTTTTTTGTGTTGTGGTGTAACAACACCCTAATTGGCCTCAATATTGTGGTTTAACAGTGCCCTAATGGGCTTCAGTTCTTGGGTATGACAACAATCTCTTTGGTCCTTCTTATCTGTGATATGAGAAACATTATGACAGAGAGATGAAAGAGATATGTTGAGCCCTATGACAGAGATGTCATGAAAGACATATGACTATTCTGATGCATTGTTATTGCTAATGTTCTCTGTACATAACTTCTTATGATGATATGGGGTTTATGCAATGTGAAAATGTTTTAAACTGCAATTATTTACAGCAAATACTTCTAGCCCTAAGAAAATTAACACCGTTAGTACTCTATTGGTTAATGTTTAATGTTGAATATGCTTGAGTAAATGTCGAAAAGTGCAATAAATTATATGGTTGTCAAGTTTAGTCCATAAAATTAAACATCTATGTGGGGAGAGAGGTAGAATTATAGGTCAAGTATGGGTGGTAATGAACCTACTTTCCCCATTGAAAATATGGATAGGTTTGTAATTTTAGTTTTTTATTTAGTTTTTGGATTTTAAAGTGATTGTTGAGTTGATTGGTCTTATGAAATAATAAAAAATGTTTTGTCCCTCCAATCCTCTTGTTGTTTTCTTTTTCTTGTGAGGTGGTAGTCCTAATTCTAGCAATACTTGGAGTCTTGACTTTTGGAAATTCCTAGATACAATCATGCCATGGCTAGTTATCCTCCTCCCAGAGAGTTTTATAGTGACAAGATGCATCGGACAAGGAAGGAGATGATACACCTAGCCAGTCAATTGGAAAGCATGCATAAGGCCATGGTCTACATTAGTACCTAAATGGAATCCCAAACAAAGAAGAATAAAGAGACATAATTAGGCTAAAGAATTCAAAGACCCTAGTTATTTAATGCAAGGTATGGTGGACAACATTCCACCCATATATTAATATAGGAGGATGCCATTTATCCTATCATGTTCCAATCATCTTCCAACCAATTTTACAATTATATGTCCAACATTTTTTATTGGCTAAATTGAAAAAAAATTATGGGAGAGATAATTAAAAAAATTATCGCAAAGATAAAATTAATGAGAGAAAAACATTAAGGCAGAAACAATAATAAACATACACATAATTCACAAAATATTTACCCAAGGAAAATCTCAACTCCTTGTAAAAACCCAACCTGATGAAATTTCATTAGCCTTGGCCAAACCCTGGCCAATTCGACCAAGTGAGCCTTCACCACTCACCTCCCTAGCCTACATTACAAAGAAGTCTTCCCAACCTTTTATAAGCTCCTTTATAGGCAATACCATGGGAAGAAAATCATGGGTACATAATACCATATGCCCAAAACCACCAGTGTTAGACTTGGTCAATTTTGACTCTATTCCCAAGTCAAGTTTACGTAACATTCCTCCTTTAAACTTGACATGGGGTTCCTTAACTAAATCTAGCCAACCTTACTAAGTGAGTCAACCTCACTTACTCTGACCCTTAACCCCTCAAATTTTATACCCAAGGTGTCAGTTAACGTGGCATTCCCCTATAACCTAGGTCTAATCCAGATTTTACGAGTGATTTTCCAAAGGTATGCATGCATTACCAAGTGTTACAACTATATGCCCATTTAAATGAAAAAATTGACTCCATTATAATTTCTTTTCTTGATTTTTTGTTTGTTTGTTTTTGTTTTTGTCATCCTCTCTCTTTGTCATTGTTCATTTCTCCATTTCTCCACACTTTGAGCCTCACGCTCTCGTAGACTTATTTGATCTTCATATCCGCTTTCTTCTTAGCCATGGAAGCGAAAGTTTTAAAAACTTTTATGGAACTGCTCAAATTCCCATCAATCATCGTTGTAGAATTATCATCTACCACACCATACATACACACAATCATAGCCTCAAGTCGAACCCTCAAAGGAATTTCAAAATAAATTTCCAACCATACAAGCACTTTTGGTCCCAATTTAAATGGATACGGTTTCATAATTCAACGACAAATCAAACTTAGACTTCTCGAGTTTGACTCGAAGAGAATAATAACCCTTCTTCATTGCAGGGGTCGTCAACAAATTATTTGTCCACATATTGCTATTTTCCTGTGCACACTCTTAGCCTCATATTCCTTTTACTCATCGGCTCACTTGATCCTGTCGAACATCACTTTGTCTACGCAAAGCTACTTCAACCTGTTAGCACCAAGTTCTCGGCCCTGCGCTACCTGTACTCTACTAATGCACTACTTGCATTAATTTCAATGACCACCTTATCGACAGACCCATTTAACTCCTTCTCTGCCACATAACCAGAAACACTCTTTTGAAGCTCTGCCATTCTTGTTTGACATCTTAAGCAACCCAGGTGCCATTATTCACATGGCCACAACTTTTATAGTCAACGATGGCTTACTTTGTGTTCGCAGACTGTCGACTTCTTCAGTCTCCCTAAAGGCATTCAAATGTGACCACCAACATAGCCCCAAAGTCGTTGGATTCCCCGACTGGCATGAAATATGGGGCACTTAGATGAGAATTCATCCCCATTCATGTTAATCAAAAAATGATCTACACTGAGATCCACGCTCTCTTCATCTACATAATTCGACACCATTTTTTTCCTTAGCGTTAATATTTGAAAGCTTGGGCTCTTCCATGAAATTTTTGACCTCATCAAGTCTTTTTCTTCTATCCCAGATTTGCATTGAATCCTTATGATGCCTTTGGCTCCAACCATGTACATCCGAGCCTATAATCTAATATACGATCAAGTTTTGTAGTGATCTATCCAATCACCAAGCCAGTGAAATCCAAGTAAATCCTTGGCAACAAAGGTGTCGCTATGTAGCCAAATATGTCCACTTTCAACTACCAAATGAAAAAAATTATGGGAGAGATAATTAAAAAATTTAACACAGAGAGAGAAAAATATTAACACAATGACAATAACAAACATACACACAATGCACAAAATATTTTCCCGAGAAAATTGTCTCAATGAAATCTTATTAGCCTTGGCCAAACTTTGGTCAACCCAACCAAGTGAACTTTCACTGCTCACCTCCCTAACCTACATTACAATAAAGTCTTCCTGACCTTTTATAGGCTTCATTATATGCAATACTATAGGTATAAAACCATGGGCACATAATACCACATGCCCAAAACTACCACTGTTAGACTTGGTCAATTTTGACTCTATTCCCGAGTCAAGTTTACCTAACATAAATATGGAAAACAAGGGTGTGTTGCCTTTACTTTATGTTGCAAAATAAAAAATATGTATATAAAATATGACAACATCACCAATGTGTTACGATTTACAAATTACAAGTCTCTTCCTATTTATACATAACCTAAGAGACCTTTGAAATGTGTGTGGAACATTCCTTCTCACATAGCATGAAGTACATCCTCATTAAATTTAGGTGGGTAGTAACTCATCCTCGTTAAATTTCTCATGTGAATGAATACTCCAAATTGGATTGATTTTATAGCCTTAAAGGTAGGGATTGTGTGTCTCAAATAAATGCATACTGGGGCTAGTAATTATTAATTGAATAGTATACAATTTGAATCAATTAGATTGGCCAAGAAATGAAGCTTGGGCATGCATTTTAGTGAAGCAAGACAATTTTGTCCCGCTTCACAAAAATGCACACGCAAACTTCCTTTCAGGGACAAATTGAATGATTCAACTTGGAGAATATATTTTTAGTCATAAGTAACATAAATATTTTTTATTTTTCACATATATATTTATGTTGTTCAAAGATATGCCAAATTTCATGGATTTCATAGGGTAAAAGTCATGGTTTGTTTGCCTAAAATAAATGCACACACCAAAATATGTAATTAAATGGCATTTCTATAATGATCATTCCATCCTATGTGTCTGCAAAATTGTACCTCATTTTTTTGGGGTAACGACACCCTAATGGGCCTCATTTTTGTGGTGTAACAACACCCTAATGGGCCTTAGTTCTTGGGTATGATAGTGACCTTTTTGGGCCTTCTTATCTGTGATATGAGAAAAGATTATGAAAGAGCTATGAAGGAGATATGCTAAGCCCTATGAGAGAGATATCATGACAGACCTATGAATATTTTGTTGTATTGTTATTGTTGATGTTCTCTCTACATAATTTCTTATGATTATATGGGGTCAATGCCATGAGAAAATGTTAAAAATGTTTTAAAATGCAATTATCTACAACCAAAACTTCTAGCCCTAAGAAAATTAACATTGTTACTACTCTATTGGTCAGTAAAGATATAATAATGTAAAAGTATTTAAAATAATAAAGTAAACAATATACAATTTGATTCAATCAAATTGGCCAATAAATGAATCTTGGGCGTGCATTTTAGTGAAGCAAGGAAATTTTGGCCTACTCACAAAAATGCATGCCCAACCCTAATTTTAAGGTCAAATTGAATGATTCAACTTGGAGAGTACTTTTTACCCATAAGTAACATGAATAAAATTAAATATTTTTTAATTTTTCACATATATATTTATGTTGTTCAAGAATACTCCAAATTACAAGGATTTCATAGGGTAAAAGGAAGGGTTTATGTGTCTCAAATAAATGCACACTAGAACTTGGAATTAATGGCAGTGATATAATGATTATTCCATCCTATGGGTCTGTGAAAAATTACCTCACCTTGTGGTGTAATAATGCCCTAATGGGCCTTAGTTCTTTGGTATGACAACAAACTCTTTCGACTTCTTTATATGTGAAATGAGAAAAAAATATGACATAGATATGAAGGAGATATGTTGAGCCCTATGACAGAGATATCATGACAGACCTATCATAGAGATATCATGAAAACCTATGATTGTTCCGCTACATTGTTATTGCTAATGTTCTCTTTACATAATCACTTATGATGATATGGGGTGAATGCAATGTGAAAATGTTTTAAAATGCAATTATCTCTGGAAAAGACTTCTATCCCTAAGAAAATTAATACGGTTACTACTCTACTGGTTAGTAAAGATATAACAATGTAAAAGGGTTTAAAATAATGAAATAAACAATATACAATTTGAATCAATTAGATTGGCCAATAAATGAAGCTTGGGCGTGCATTTTATTGAAGCAAGGAAATTTTGTCTTGCTTCACAAAAATGCATGCCCAACCTTTATTTCAAGGCCAAATTGAATGATTCAACTTCGCAAGTATTTATTTACTCCTAGTTAACATTAACACAAATAAATATTTTTTATTTTTCACATATATATTTCCTTTGTTCAAGAATACAACAAATTGCATGTGCCTCAATATTTTTGTCAAGATTGGATAATACACTATAAATTTGAATAATATTGTGAAAAAAGATGTATCACAAAATGCCATTATATCATTTTTTCCTAAGTTAAGTCAAAATTTGAGTACTTGATGTCCCATGTCATCCATTGTGTCATCATTTGATATGACACCATCTGTTACCATGGCCTTATCTAGCTCCTGTAATACACAACATAGTAAATAATGTTTAGTACACCAATTATATCATTTCAATAAATATGATATCCAACACAAAACTTTACTTCAGTCATATATTTGACATATTTTATCATGTTAATTTGGAATTGATTTTTTTTAATGGTCCTAGGTATATACATCGAGCTAAACTTTCAACAAGAAAAGTATCGAACATCCCTATCCCACATGGCCACCCTAATTTTCAGACATTTCCCTTTGTAACACGCCTCCTGCCATATTTACCCATTTTCACAAGCTCTCCAGGGTAAACATGAGTTGAGCGTCACTACGATATGACCTGACCTCCCATTTCTAGTTAAGGAAGTGGGGCCGACTAACCGAAAACTTACGACCATCCCTCAGGGACTATAGACCACTTAGGGGTCTGCAAACCACCCTAGGTGATCAATCTATGAGTGGGAACTTTCTTTCACAAGAGAAACTCCCCAACCACACCCATAACACTGCATATGTGCGGTTGGGAGGCTATAACTACACACATAGGCCTAGTTACCAATGTCTATGACCCAAATTCCTTAGTTCAAAGCATGTGGTCACGAGATCTATGCCAATTTTTCAGGATAGCCTCTATACCACTACCTAGAACTGCCTATAACTTTCCAAAATCCTAACAATGATGATAACAATGCTAAACAATCAAAGCTTGATCAAGATTTGACTGATACATGCTTAATGCAAGATATACATTTAGTCAAACATATGGAAAACATGTGAGCTACAGGTCATGAATGCATGATCATAAACTGTTAGTATTCATATGATAATCACCAAGAAGATTATGCACTCTCAAGATAGTTACATACTTGTTATCCCATGCATTCATAAACCATTCATTAACTTATCAAAACATGACAAAATACATAGATAACATACATCAATAACCAACAAATAGCCAACATAAAAACCATGGAAAATTAGCCATAATGTCAACATGAAATCTAGTAAAAGTTTTCATAGATCACAATAGGAATATATCTCTTATTAACATAGGAAAATGCCAACCAAGTTAGGGACTTTCATGTACCACCCAGCCATAGATTGGGTTGAAAAAATTCTTTCTTTCAGCTAATAACGCCCACACCATATTCCAAGCATGAATATAGGATCATAAGGGTTAAACCAAAGTAGAACCATCTAGGGCTTCCAAAGGCCAAACCACCGAAAGCCTCGACCATAGTGATTTCACCTATATGGTCCAGAAACCACTAACAACAACTAGATTGGTCTCTACCAAAGTTATCCAGGGATCTAGGAACTAGTAACTCAACCCACAACCTTCCAAGGCTCCAGAGCATTTGTTCCAACTGTGGCTCCAAGAACTAGTAGCTCAACCCACCAAGGGTTCCAGAGCATTTGTCCCAACCTACAACTCTAGGAACTAGTAACTCAACCCAAACCATTCTAGGGCTTCTAGAGTGTTTTCTCCAACCCACAACCATAGGGAACCTAAGCACCAATCAGAAAAACAAGTGGGAAACCCACAACACCATGGATATCCAGGAAATGGAAAGGAAATGACGAAACCATTGTCAATCCACTCAAATATCCATGCTAGTGATAACACATAACCAAGGAATCACATGCATATACCATGCCTCCAAAAATCATGAAGGAAATCACACATGCAACATGTTACTTACAAAGTATCCCTATTGTAACTATCGATCCAATTGTCTCCTTACGCTCCCTTTATTTCCTTTGATTTCTTTCTCCAATCTAAGTGAATTCTATAACTCTCCAAGCATACTCCAATAATTCTCTATGTGTGCAGGAGTATGAGAGAATGAACTGTAGCTCCACCACCAAACTGTCAAATTAATATGTCAAAAGCTAAAAGTGAAAAAAGGTTGTCAAAAAGCTAGCAATTGTTTCTTCAATTCTTTTTTATCATTGATGCCTCTATTTTCTTCATTTTCCTCTATTTTTCCTTCAATTTTCCTCTCATGCAAATATGTGACCTTTCATCTCCCTTTTCTCCTTAGTCATTTTAGTCTATCTAGCTTAAGCTTGTTTTATAGTTCTTCCTTGATGGCTTTTGAAAGCTTTGTACTTTGTACTCTTGAAGAAATTGAATAAAGCTTTGATGTTCTCAACATGGAAGGAGATGTGAAGTAGATGTCATGGAGCATGTTAGGATGTAAGGTAGAGTAGATTTCATTTTGTAAATATTGCTTTGTAGAATGTAAGGTAGATTAGATTTTCATTCATGCAATTTTAATTTATGCAAGTGTGTTTAATTTTGCTTTGATTTCATAGGTAGTGCCTTGTATTTTTCATTCTTTTAACACTAGTGGTATTTGAAGTTGTCTTGTCTTAGCTGTTGATCTTTACCTTGCTTACTTAGTTTCATTACTAGTTTACTTTATCTAGTTTTTGGCAAGTTGCTTACTAACCTTTTGATGGTCTTTTCATCATAATTGGCTAACATATTAAAGGACCAAAATATCATTGAGTGGCAGCTTGATTTGATTAGCTTTTGGACTCATATAACTAATTCCTTCTTAACTGTGTTTCACATGACAATGTATGTTAGAGGCAGAATGTTAAGGAAAGATGAAGTGTTATGATTTGTCATTTAAGGATTTGATTAGCTTTTGGACTCATATAACTAATTCCTTCTTAACTGTGTTTCACATGACAATGTATGTAGCGGCAGAATGTTAAGGAAAGATGAAGTGTTATGATTTGTCATTTAAGGATTTGATTAGCCTTTGGACTCATATAACTAATTCCTTCTTAACTGTGTTTCACATGACAATGTATGTAGAGGCAGAATGTTAAGGAAAGATGAAGTGTTATGATTTGTCATTTAAGGATTTGATTAGCTTTTGGACTCATATAACTAATTCCTTCTTAATTGTGTTTCACATGACAATGTATGTAGAGGCAGAATGTTAAGGAAAGAAGAAATGTTATGATTTGTCATAGATGTTATTTTTTTTTTCTTGTCAGCAGAAGAGGTAGTGGACTAGTGCCATTAGTTGTTAGTTTATTTTCTTGTATTTCTTTTTTTGATTTTCATGTATATTAATGTACAGTTTGAATTACTGCATTTTATTTTCTTTTTGTAGATTAGTGATGCACATAGCCTTTTAATGAACTAATGACATGATAGAATCATCTTGTCCTTTTGCTGAAGCAACAAGGATACTGGGTCTCATAGTCATTCTCTCATTATTTGACTATTGCATTTTATTTTGATTGAACTAGTTGTAGATCTACACTTTTGTTTAAATACTAACTCCATTAATAACATGTTTTAAGTTCCTTTGAAGTGCTAAGTTTTGGAAGTTACCATTAGGGACATAGGCCATGTCTTGAAATCTTTATCCATACTTGTTCTTTAAAAGTATTCTTAAGACCTTAGAAAACCAACAAGAACAACACCCCCAAAAACAACATAAACTATAAAACAACGAAGTAAGAGAAATGTTAACTAAGCACATATAGTGCACCACACTTCATCAGTTTACGATCCCTGGATTGATAATTTATGTTGAGCAATTTAAGACGTTAAATTGACTAAACAGTAGTATAGGATAGGGTTCAAAAGTTTTATCTAAGATAAATGGTTATAATAGATCCTGGAAGCTTCTGGAAATGGAGGCTTCAATATTCTCTCTCTTTTTCCTGAATTTCTAGAACCAACATAGGCGCAAAGGAGAGCAACTTGTAGGTGATCAACACAGACCACAATGGAGCAACCTGTAGGTGAACGTAGTCCAATAAGAGGCCAGGGAGTGTTGGTCCTAAAACTGGCTCAGATGATGCAGTTTAGGGTAGAAACTTTTAGGAATGAGAGAGTCATGCATATGGCTTTGTGAAATGATGATGTAAAGGGGGGATATGACGTTGATTGATCCCATTAGGAGGCCTATTGATCAGATGTGACTAGTAGTTATTTTACTTTCATACTTTGATTTTCTTGACTTCTTTTGAGGACAAGGAATTTTTTCACGATCATCAAGAGTATCACTTCTTCTTCGATTGTCTCTCTTTCTTCTATCATCTTGCCTTCTTATGTCATCACTTATTCTTTCATCGTTTCTTCTTCTTATATTATTGCACTCGTTGTTTTTGTAGCTTCGATAAGATCTTGGAGCATCTCTCTTTCTCGAACAATCTCAGGCATAGTGACCACGCTTGTGACAATTGTAACATTAAACATCCCTTAATCTTATATAAGAGTACTTTGAATAAGGAGAGGATCTATTCGAACCAAATGTTCATCATTTTCCCTTTTTCTTCTTATCTTTAGTAGAAATGCAATGGGTTCTTCTTCTCCATGCTTATGAATTATACCTCTTGAAATCATCCTAGATTCTTCTTGAATGATATTTCCAACAAGTTCATTAAATGATGGAAAATCCTCCACGAGTTCCCTTCCAGTCACAATTTCCCCAACTCTCTATAATTGATCTCTAAGACGAGATATCCTCGTGATATCAGATTACACATTCTCTCCTTTATTTATCTTCATGTCTTTCAGTTGATCTTTCAAGGTGATGATTTCATTCAAATTGTTGACTTCATAAATGCTAGCTAGATTATCATACATGTCTTTAGACATTTTCAAATTCCAACATATGCAAGTAAATGATCTTGTAAACCATCAAGTATAATTTTCTTTACTTTTAATTCACATTTCTTGTACTTGTTTTTGGAGGCAGCGGAAGTATTCTCCGAAGGCTCATATACTTTTCCTTGTATGTATTCCCAAGCATAGTTGTCATCAACTATGATTTCCAACCTGATCTTCCAAGCAAAAAACTTAGATGAGTCACACGACTTCTCATTTTCCTTGAAGTAATATGTTGACATATTGACTAGATTAGATAGACACCTTCAACTCTTCTAAATATTATTTCTTCAACTCTTATCTCCTTTGGGCTTTTCCTTCGCCTCATCTTTGATACCATGTTAATTTTGACACTACTCTATGTTGTATCAATTACTTTATCCCAATTCAGTTCTTCAATTCACAATCTTTTACACAGTAATTCATTCTTCCATTCGTCAACAATAATTGAAGATGGAGCAAGTTGGGCATGCTTAGAGAATTTATAATCAATTGTAACAAATTTGAGATATGAAATCTTCGAGAACTTTTAGAACATAGTTTCCGAGCATGAGAAATATAACATTGTGGATCTTGTTTGATGCTTGCGGTGGAAGGTAAGGTCTATGGAAGTATGTCGTTGTGTAATATCAGAAGGTAGACATTGATTAAGTATCACACTCGGCTGTAAGATAGGTTGATAACAGGTTGTACCAGATTGGTCACAGATAGGCGATAGGCATACAACAAGGATTTATATAGTAAAGTAGTTCTTTAAAAAGAATGTACAAAGAGTGCATGCTTGTTTATATAAACAAAAAAGAACTAAGATAATATGGTATGATGTGTTACCCTTTATTTAGTACACTAATATATTGTAGTCGAGTGTGATAAGGCCACAAGCGAGATTTGTGGGAACTCTTGGCTTGTGGATTGGGTTATGCAGAACTTTAAGATAACCCTAATAGGTACAGAAAATTGAAGTAGAAAAACAAGATCTAAGTAAGAAATGGTGTAAGGATGCATAATTCTTTAGAAGAGATAACTCTAAGTATGTGATCCAAGATCTTTAATTCGATGAATTTAAAAAAAAAAAAATGCATAAAGATCATGAAATAACCATAAGTGCAACACAAACAAATAAGAAAACACATGAAGAAATGACAATATGGACAAATGCACCAGACTTGATAAGGAAGTTCACCCACAATGTGTGAGCTACATTTCTAGGTTGCACCCAATTATATAATTCCTTCATTAGTTGCTTCTTCAATAATACACTCTTCCCCTTTCAATACATAGAGTTGAACTCTCACATTGAGTGGAAATGTCTCTCCTTCAAAGAGACATTTAACAAGAGGGATGAACTATCACTTATGTGGCAATGTCTCTCCTACAAAGAGACATTCTCCTTCTACAATACAAAAGGAATTAATTCTCTCAAACAATTGCACAAAATGTTCTCCCTTTTTCCCAAATCAAAGGGGCTAATCAACAATAAACTGGAATTACATTGGTTTTCATAGCAAAACATTCCATTAGATGGTAAAATTGCATCAAACATAACACCAACAGGTCTGTTTGGTCATTCTGCAACTTTTTCCTGTAAACCCAACCAACTTTTGTAAAGTGCATCTATGTCTCGAAATTCATGCCAAGTCATTAATGACACATGTGGGCTTCTACCATGAATCCTCCTATCTGCTACTCAGATCCAGATTATGTCTACACCATTGCACTCATCTCAAAAAATTGTGAGATATGACTATAACCATCACCAAGTTATATCAGCATCACCCCTGGGCCCCTTTGGGCTCCACTACCTTGAAAAACATGCCAAGCATCTAGAATATTCACGATATTAACTAAAAATTTTGGCTCAAACTTTGTGATAAGGATGAGCCTTGTTCTTTGCACACTAGAGGAACCTCTCTTTCTTTGGCAAATGAAAAAATGAGGGTTAAATAGTTTTTGGTGGGAGGATATCCCAATAGGTAGTTTGGTGAATTGGTTGGCATAGGTAATATAAATCGTTGGTTTGTGGGGGAATGTTTAGGGGTCAAACTCCCAAGCCTCCCCTTTTGGGCTTTAATATAAATGTGTTGTTTATTATAACCATATGTTATATGGAATTTTGTTTAAACTAAAATCTGAACCATATTTTGTATATAAAACAAAAAACAGTTTGAACAAATTGATGAGGTTGGCATGAATTTCAAGGCCACTTGGCTGGTTAGGTGGTTCCATGTGGCACCCTCTTACTATGCCACATGGAAAGAATTCATGGGCCAATTCCACATCACCTTATTTCCACCTTGCCACATCACTTACACACAATCAACTGCCACATGTCACTATGTCAACGCACACTAGCCACATCAGCTCCTAGACCTTGTCACATCAGCTTTTTCTGCCATGTGTCCTTCAAGCCTTACACATCATTCCCATATAGACATGTCATGTGTTGTTTTACGTTGACTTTGACTTTTTTGTTGTTTTGATCAAAACCTTCAAAGTGTGATATCCTTGTCATACGGAGCCCATTCGATGTGATTCAAATTACATTAGATTTGTCTCATCTAGCTCTTCGACATGTTATAGCTCTCATAAAATTTTGAGCACTGTTATTTTTGGGGTTTCCTGAAGTCTCCTAGATAATTCCTCCCAAACAAAGGGATTTTGGACGCCAAATGTTACATACACAGATCATACATGTTTTCTTTAATTTACAATAGAACCCATACCCTTTGATATCTAATAAAAGACCAAAATATCACTATGTTGCATACTTAAGTGATGTTACACACTTCATCACTTTTACAAAATTTTCTCCCATCAATGGGGTCTTTAAAAGCAACATGATGTACAATGGTGGCCACACTCAACTACTTAAAAAGGATACCCTTCTCTTAGCTAACTAGGCTAATGGACTCTCTTCCTATAGTTGTCTTTCTTCCTGTTCAACTTCCTTGATAGTTATAATGTGTTGCACTTTCTCATTTGTTGGTTCCTACATAAGGGATACATTCTTCACATGTGCTTTCATTATCTTATGTTCCTTCTTTGGACATAACTACGAATGGAGCTTCCAACAAGTAACTCTCGAATGTCCACCCTTATTGCAATGGTTGCAATGGTTTTTCTTCATCCAAACTTTCTTGCCCTTCTTTTTCTCTTGTTGTGGAGAAGGGTCTTCATGCCTTGGATTCTTCTTAGTCGACACAAATTTCCTTCAATGGTTATATTTGGTGTAGATCTAGTGAGGAGAATTTGCCCTAGCTCATTATTTGAGATTCTCACCTTCCTTTGGAGATGACTTCTAATCATGATCTTTGGAATGGTGTGATGTTCTCTCAGCCTACACCGATTCATATTCATTGCTTGAAGACTCTTTTGCTTATGTGGCTTTGAAGTCTCTTGAATCATTGACGGTCTTGGAATTTCTTTCTTTATTGGACTTGGAGAATGTTCCATATTTCTCCTTGATATAGCACAATCTTGCATATTGAGGTAGTTCTACCACTTGGATGGGATTCATAATTCCCTAACCATTAATTCAGAGGCCTTTTCCTTCATATCCCAGTTTCTTCATTAGCATCAAGATAATGCCTTTATTGTGTTTTTCAAATGTACTAAAATCATTATAATAATGAAAAGAACATGAAACTGAAGAATTACTGACACTGTTTACCTTAGTTGTCGGTTCTATATCTAGTGAGGATGGATTTTCTAAGCACTTATTACACTACAACTTTACCAAGGCGCCTTTTGTATCTTGTAACTAAAGTTGCAATCCGTGCTTCTCCTCTTTTCCTTCTTGTATCAATCTCCTCAACTCAACATTATTTGCTTGAATGCTATGGTTGATTACCTCGAGTTCTTGGAGCCGTGCATTATTTGATGTTTTTCCCATCTCTGATGCAACACTTTTAATCCTAACATCTGTGATCTTCATCTCATCAATTTAATCAAAATCCTGTTCATGTTGCACTATAGAAACAATTTTTTTCTTCTCTTTTCTACCCAAATATCTTAGGCTTTAACTCAGGATACAGTTTCCAAAAATCATCCTTATCATGCCCATATTTCCCACAATGAGTGCAATAGGGATTTCCTTCCTTTTCCTTTGTTGTCATTGTCTTCTTTGCATGGTTGTCTTTTTCATGGTTTCCCCTATTTTCAAGGTGAAACTATTGGGATCAAACAATAACAATGAGTGATGAAGATAATTGTGTAAAACACCAACATATTTCATCAAAGATTCCCGTGAGACTAAAGGAACATTTAATGCGAATGCTTGCTTCCTAAACTCTTTTGTGAAACTTTGCACACTCTAACCTCTACCCTATCTCAACTATTTCCATTCCATCATAGCATTTTGTGTGTAACTCAATGGCTAAAATTTCCCTCTTAATGCATATGTAAATTCAGATCATGATGAAATGAGTTTACCATTATGTTTTCTACCTTTCTAAAGTTTGATCTCCCACCATACAAGGGTTATGCCTTCAAATCAAAGAGACACTAACTAGATCTTCACTTCATCCTCTTTAATATGTTGTACATGACAATAAAATTTGAACTATCTAATCCAATCGTTCAACTTTTCTACATTAGCTTCTCCACTAAACATAGGAAACTCAAATTTTATATCAAGTTTTAATAATGAATTTTTAACAACAATTTTCTTATGGGAATTTGAATGATGAGAATGAAAGGAAGAAGAAGAATAAATTGAGCTTGAAGATGGAGATGGAGGCTCAGGAGGGTGTCCCCCATTTCCCTAGTTCACTGAAGCATTATCCTCTACTTTAGGTTTCTTATTTTCCTTCTTTGATAATCTGTTCTTATAATCTTCAAACAATTTATCTACCCTCTCTGACATTTGATAGAAATCTTTGTGGAAAGCCTTATCATCCTTTGTGCAAACGTCGTCGTTATCCATTTTCTTTCTTTGAGTTGCACATCCAATCTCGTGGTTGAAAGTCTTAATTTTCCCTTCACCCTCTTTTCACTTGGCTCTAGTAAGCATCCACACTTACAATTCACATCAAAGAGGGCCGCTCGGATACCAACATGATCCAAGATCTTTACTTCGATAACTTTAAAACGAATTGCATAAAGAGCATGCAACAACATTATTAACCTTTTTGATAAATCACTTTATCAAATGGACAATCCTTTATTATTGCGATGAAGTGATCGCAAAATCGCATATCGCAATAATAAAAGGCGCATAACACATGGCCCATTGGTTTTCCTCGCCGCGACAATGCATAAGTGGTTATCGGATATTGGGAAGCCATGTGATCATAGCTAAAGGCCCCTCTATTGCTATCGACAATCGGGGAGGTATCACACATATATTGTAAACCCTCACTTAAAGCCTCCCGATGCGAATTAGCAATATTGCTATCGGCGATCGGGGATTTCTAAAAGGCACACCAATATAACAACTCAAGCATTCCCCCGATCGCCTATTGTGATAAAGCTAAGCGCAGATTTCAAAAAAGATTGATAAAGTCGGGATTTGTTATGATTAATTGTTATTAAAGGCCTTTATCTTTTCAATAAGTGACTCACTTGCGGTCAACTGCCAAAGCATCAAAGCCACGCTTAAATGACTTATTCGGCCAATAAACGATATAATGAGCATTTAAGGGATTGAGAGATTTAAACGGCCATTTAATGAAATGGTAAGGCTAAAATCTCTTCGGAGATTATATTCGTGGCCACCTTAAGTTAATCCCCTGTTATGCATTGATGAACATATATTGTTTATATTTGGTTTGCGCCACCAATTATCCATATTACGTTTATCTTCTCTTCTGTGCAGAACTCCTCCGAAGCAACAAATTCAGGCCAAATGGGGAAGAAATCTAAGAAAACTAGAACAACTTCAGCCTCGGTAGTCACAGGACAACACATTGCCGACCCAGGACCAAGCAAAAAGGGACTAATTTCAGACACTACCTGTCTAGGACTCGATAGAACTACTTGGCTCAGCATCTACAACCTGATTGAGGCTGAAGAACCTGAGAGAACCACAGTGCAAGCTACAACAGGCAGCACCCAGAAGTCTGACGCTACTCTTAAGGATTTAGCCAATTCTTACCTTCATCGGATAGCAGCCCGAGAAATTTTTTTCCCATACACAGATGTGGTAAAATGGGTGATTGAATAAATCCCGATCACAAATAGAACATTTTGTACCATGGATGGGAGAGTTTTCGGCTCCTTTCAACCTGATGATTTGAGGCAAATGTACCATTTGCCTGCACCAGAGAAGAAGTACAACAAAGCATTTCTGGAGAAATTCAGAAATGAGAATGATATTGAATCAGAACCCATATGGGATTGGAGGCAAAACCCGGCCAAACACAAGCATGAGTCTTTGGGTAAGTACTCTATCAGTTCCTTAGCCTCTCCTTATTGTTATGCCGCAGTAATGATGTGTAGGCTTTGGGGATTACATGATTCCTCAATATTCACTATAGAGATGGTACCTTTGATAGAGGCAGAATGCAACAATGATATAATGGATTGGGGAAATATATTGTCTGATAAATTAGCAACAGCGGTGCTTGAATTCAGAAACAAATCCTGCGTTACTGAAAGGTTTATTCCCCCATTTTACTATAGTGCCTACATTTTAGATACCCTGTGTTTTAATTCTGAATTTCCTATGTTGGGGTGGAGATGGACTCCACAAGACCCCATTCCCATTCATATATACCATCAGAAGTTATGGAAACCTCATCATAAGCATCATATATATCAAAGTTTCAATGGATTCATGTTACCTATCCACTATGCCGTTTTTGACAAACCTGCTTCGAAGATTTCCTCACCAGCAGAAATTGATTTGACAACCATAGGGAGATGGTTCAGAGAAGAAAAATTCACTTATGTGAGAATTTTCGGCAGCCATGCCAAACCTCATGTCCTCCCTTTTGTACATACCAGACAAACTATTAGCACGAGAGGTAGCATATCAAATTACATCCGAAGGAGTTACACAGACTCTTATGAATAAAAAGAAGTAGGTTTGGCCTCCTTTTCCTCTAAAATGTGGTGTTTTCTCTCTGCATGACTATAAACAGGCAAAGAAAGAAGCCGATAAAATTAATGCACTAAATCTTGCCACTCTTCCTAATAGGCTGTTTGATCCAAACAGAGTCGCCTACAATGCACTTGAACAGGCAAAACTCACTAAATTTGAACATAAAAATGATGAGTTTGATGACCTGTTCTCTTCAGCTGAGTCGCTATTCCAGGTTCAATCACTAGCCATAATGAGATACCATGATGACGAGTTAGTTGAATCTAACAGACTTAGAGAATAGAGGTTGCAAACTCTGCCTCTAGATCTGTTAGCAACGAATCCAATGAAACAGTCAAGCGAGTCTGAACAATGACCTCCTGCTACATTAGAAATTGCTGGGGAAACCCAAACAAAAGAGCAGGAGAGGAAAGAACAAGAAATGCAGAGGAAAGAACAGGAAGAAGTGTAGAGAAAAAAGCAAGAGCAGAGCAGCATGGACATGAATGTAGATCCCCAGATTGATTCGAAATTGCTCCAGGAATGGCAACAGTTCGACTCAATCATAAGCAACCTTGAGAGCTCAAAGGAAGCCAACACATCAAAAGCAATAGACACACAGGATGTAACATCAACATAGGTTCCAAGTGGAACCAGTGACCTACCCCCTTCAACAGGAATAGAGATAATTCCCAAGGGTCCTTCTGATCAAATCATTTTGCAAGTGGAGGACATACCTCCACTGGATGTCTTTTACAGTCCAAAGCACAAGGCTGTAGTAAAATAACAACGGAAAATGAGAAGGATTGATCAACCTTCCCCATTCCCTGAACAAACAATGGCTAACAGTGTTGTTTGGAAGGAGAAATTTGATCCTTCTGATGACTTAACAAAATTGTCTCAATATGCAGGAGCCTATTTGGCAGCTACCATAGACAAGGCATCAGAAGTGAGAAATCTATTAAAAGAGAAGGATCATGCGATCTCTTTGCGGCAAGTGCAGCTATCAGAGGCACAACAGAAGGCAGAACAAGAAAGATAGCAATTGCTCACACATCAACAAATAAATAAGCAGTTAAATGAGGAGTTGCTCAAGGAGAAACAAAGAATTGATTCAAGCGCAATCCAAAAGCAGAAAGAGCTGTCAGAAGCATTGGCGAGATTGAAAGCGCTAAATGAACAAATGGTCAAATCAAAAGATGAGAAAATTGCTTAATTATCAGGCCAAATAGAAAAGACCAAGAACCTTTCGCAGCCGGCCGAGTTCAGAGCAGAGGCGTTAATAATTAACAAAGCATTGGTAATACAAATCAAACTACTATGTCAAAAAATTGATCAAGCAGAACCCCTAATTGATAAATCAGTAGATGCTAGAACAGATTTCGAGCAGGCCGAGGAAACCTTGACCGATTTCCTTGAGTGGCAAGATACTGATGAGGGACAGGAAACTAATCTGCCAAAAATCTTAGAATCCCACAAAGAGATTCTATTTATGGAATGGCAATCCCAATTAATGAAGGCAAAGAGAGAAGTTTCCAAATGCTAGTTAACCACAAGTAATTTGGTTGAATTGATCAATGATACTCTCTACTTGTCTAACATGATCTCTCAATGTACTCCAGGTAAATTACCATCAGCTAAAACATTGGAGTAGTCATGTTATCCAGAGCTAGAAAAGAATGGAAGATTAATTGTTGGTATTAACAGTTTAACTTGGGACACCTATTGGTTGTTCCTAATAAAACCATATAGCCATAGAGCCGCCCTCAAGTGCCTGACAGATGCAATCGGGTGTATTATTCCCGATATACAAGATGCCACCTATGCTGCTTAACTCACTTTTCATCTCAACCGACCTCCAGAAGTGGAACCAATGCTTGCAATATGCCAACTCAGGTCAAAGGACAAACAACCAGAATGATGAATCATGCTGTCGACTACCAGATTGCCTTGAAGAAAATATTTATGATTAAGTGTACCAATTTAGTAGCATTTTAGTTTTGTAGTTTGTTAATTTAATTTAGTATTTATAGACCCTTTCATGTATTTAGAAGGGGTCGTAAAGTTTTTGTATATGACTGAAACCTGAAGTTGCACTATTGTACTTCAGGCATATTTTTTTATAAAGACTTGGCCGATTATTCTTATTCTGATAATGAAGCTTTTATGTGAATGAGCACTATTGCTGTTGTTTAAAGTGTTTCCGAGTCGGAAGAAGAATTTCAAATAGTGATTGATGTTGGGAGTGATTAACAGCTCATATGGTACTATTATCTATGTCTGAGTTCGTTCTTTTTATATGAATTGTTGTTTGATCACTTTTACTATTATCGGATATATGCATGTGTTTTTAACAACATTCTTTATACTTTCCACTATTGGATGTTTACAACATGCTTTTCTTTTGATCATACATGTATCGATAATATAAATGATAAGTATAGCAATGTTGTGTTAATCACTTTGTTTAACTATATGAACAAAGCAATAATTGAGTGAATAAATGTCTATGTTTATTAGATGGAGTCATCTATATCCCTGTTAATGAACATAGATCATCAAGCGCTACACTTTAAAGAATAGAGGCTCCCAGGATTAGTAGTAGTCTTTTATATTTTTGCTGTTAGATTAAGTTATTCACCTATTGTTAAATTAGAAAATCAATCATTCATCCACCCCTTTTATTCATTATTGGGAAACTGGTCCCATTATATCCAGTCGGAGCCACCATCCCAAATGGAAAAGGAGCTGTATTAAGGTTCGGACCGGGTGGTTATCCCCCGATGTTGATGCAACGATTTTCAAGGCCTCAACATTTTTGGTGCTAGAAGGAGGTCATGAACTATGAATGGCGAGCAAGCCTAAATCTGCAGACCATTCTAAGAGTAAATCTCCCTCCACATCACCTCGTACTTCCCAATTGCATGATGGTTTTCCAGTATCCAAGCAAGAAGAAGAGGAATCAACTACCACTTCTCAAGCCCACGATACTCCATAACAATTGAGTCTTGAATCTCTTGAAGTTCAGTCTCTCATCCATAAACTTCAGAGCTTCTCGATATCACCACAGAAATCTGAGGTATCTCAAAGCAGTGAGACTTCGCAATTCAATCTACCTCACCCTCTCACCAGACTTCAGAGTGGAAAGCTTGGTATTGAACCAATTGAGCTGCCCCTACCTAAAAGGAAAAGGGAAAAAAAGAACACTGAAGGATCTGATAGTGAAACATTCTCATCAACATTTTCCATCTCATCTTCGCCAGTGTGAAGTCAACCATCTACTCCCTCATTACATATTGTTGTTCATCAGGGATTAGGAACTTCAACATCCCCACCTGCTCAATCCTCAATATCAACTCCTTCCCAAACATCTGGAATTTCAACAGTAGTATCATCTATTACTAGTGTTTCAATGGCAGATCCATGGACTAGACCTGGTGCGGTCAATATGCCTGCACCATTACATGCATTGCCTGACGCTCCTGAAAAATGGCTACCCAAGTTTAACCCAGATGATGGAATGCAAGCAGAAGAACATATCAATAACTTCATGTTATCAGTTAATCTCCAAGGAGTGACAGAACAAGATGTTGTCGTTAGGATTTTCCCTTATACTTTGCAAGGATCAGTAGGATCCTGGTATTTTTCCTTACCCTCTGGATCTATTACTAGTTGGGCCACTTTCCAAGAACAATTTCTCACTAAGTATGGTGATGATAGATCTTTAGCCACATTAATTAATGATCTCTCCAATCTTAGGATAGAGCATAGGGAACCAATTAAAGAATTCAATGCGCGATTCAATAAACTCCTGAATAAAATCCCAATGGATTCCAAACCAAGTGAGAAAATCAGAAGCGAATGGTATATAACTGCCCTACCTGCCAATATAGCTATCTTTGTAGATAGGGCCGGAAAACCAACTTTAGCTGAAAACATGAAAGAGGCACTTGCTGTGGAGAAACGTATTAACGCTCTAGAAAAGAAAGCTGTTCTTGAAGAAAGAAAATCCAAATTTTTTCTTTTAAAGATGATTCAAAGAAGAAAACCCCCAAATATCCATATGATATGGAGGGTTTACAAAAGGTCCTCAAGACTATGCAAAATGAAATGGTTGAAATAAAAAAACAAGTAGCTAAAACTTCAACAAAAATACCATTTAAGAATTACAAGAAAACTGAATCAAAACCACCAAATGTTATATCTAATGCGGATTCAGATCCTGAAGAAGAAGAAGAATAGGAAACAATTCCACCAACTGATGAAGAAAAGGAAGTTGTTGAATGCCATGGAATGTGGGATTTCATACTACCTAAAAAGTACATCATCAATGATTGTGAATTTTTTTGCTTTCAATCTAATGGCCCTTTTGTTTTTATAGACAGGTTAGGAGGTGCATATCCATTTTTCAAATAAAAGATCAAGTTTGCATATTGTGATTGAGAATCAGTAATACTTATCTGGTTGATTTCTTCAATATGTTGTGTATCACCTGGTTCTTGAATGTTGGATGCTTCTGCAAAAACCTTGGCCTCTAACAATCTTTGTTGGCTTAATTTCTAAGTCATATTCTTGAAGTGTTGTAACCCAGTTTGCCCTTTTTTCACCTAGTTCCCTTTGGATTAGTAATTGCCTTACTGCAGAAAAAGAAATTATGACTTTTGTATGGGCTTTTAAAAGGAAGGGTTTGTAATGTTTGACAGCTTTATACACAGCAAAGGCTTGTTTTTCAACGTCAGAATAGTTCAGTTCAGTACCCTGGAGGTTTGAACTATAAAATGAAATCAGTGCTTCAAAGTTGTGATCATTAATCTGAGTAAGTACTACTGCATAAGATAAATCGGATGCGATAGTATACAATGTGAAATGATCAGAAAAATTAGGAGTGTTTAAAGCGGGGGCATTGATTATTGATTGTTTGATTGAATCAAATGCTTCCTTTTCTACAGATCCCCATCTAAACACTGCATTTTTCTTAATCATATTTTGTAATGGAAAAATAATGTGAGAAAAATAAGGAAAAAATCTCTTAACAAAATTGATTTGGCCTAAAAATGCCTGCATGGACTTTTTATTGTGAGGAAAAGGAATTTCAGAGATCTCTTTTATCCTATCCGGATCAATATAAATACCATCTTTGGAAACAATAAAGCCTAAGAGTTTTCCCTGATTAAGAGCGAAGAAGGATTTTTTGGGGTTAAGTGAAATACCATACCTTCTACAGCGTTGAAAGATTTGATTTAAATCATACAAATGATTGGATCTTTTCTTAGAAGATACAGAAATATCATCTAAGTAGACAACCACTGTTTTGTTGATCAATCCTTTGAAAGCTATATCCATCACTCTTTGGAATGTGGCTCCTACATTAATAAGTCCAAAAGGCATTTTCTGATAAGCATAAGTTCCCCATTTCATTCTGAAGGTTGTTTTGAGTCTGTCATCAGGATGGACCAAAACTTGGTTATATCTTGAAAAACCATCTAAAAAGGACATTAATTCAGAACCTGCTACTGAATGGAGTATCTGCTCCATAGTTGGTAATGGGAAATTATCTTTTTGACTTGCCTTGTTCAGATTTCTGAAATCTATACAAATCATGATGTCGCCATTTTTCTTCCTAACAGGCACCATATTGGAGACCCAGTTTGAGTGTCGAACGGGAAAAAAAAATCTTAGCTTTTAAGAGTTTCTTGAGTTTTGATTTTATTTGACTCTCTACTTTTGGATGTATTTTCCTCAATTTCTGTTGAACTGGTTTTTGTTCAGAAAGCATTGGAATGGTATGCTAGATGATTGATGTATCATATGTCTTTAAATCATCATAATTCCAAGCAAAGACATGTTTATTTTTCCTTAACAATCTAATAAATGCTATTCTTTCTTCCACAGAAAGTCCTAATCCTAGATTAACATTTTGAGGTTTCTGCTCAGTGGAATTTTGGAGCTTTGAATTGGTTACCGGTTTAAACCTGTCTTTAATATCATAGAGATCTTCAAGCTTAACTACAGACTTTGGTATTGAGTTTTCTTCGTGTTTTTCTTTTATCTGAAGATCATGTTCACTTTCTTCAATGATTTGATCGTCATAGGACTTTTCAGAAGATAAAAATTGTAAGATGTCTTCATCGTGATTGAACACTCTCCAATTAGTGACATTGTCAGGAATGGATGGTCTAAAAAGCAATTCTACTGAAAATCTATCTGGACTATAATCTTCGGAAGGGAGAAGTTTGGAAGCAACATTGGCTAGCAAGTCAGCTGCTGAATTCTGAGTCCTAGGGACAGGAGAAATATTGAATGCTAAAAATTGAGAGGTGAGTTCTTGTACCAGTGACTGATAATGTTTGAGATGAGTAGAAATACAATGAATTGTATTTCTTACTTGTTTAATAACGATTTCTGAATCACCAAATACTTTCAAGTGTTGAACCTTGAGGCCAATTGCTTTGTATAGTCCTTGGACTAAGGCTTCATACTCAGTTGTATTATTAGTGCATTCAAATTCCAACCTACAGGACAGCATCGTTTTTTCTCCTTGAGGGCTAACCAAAATGCATCCTGCTCCAGAACCTTCGCTAGATTTAGACCCATCAAAATATAATGACCAAAATAAAGAATTATCAACAATTTTATTTACAGTTTCTTCAGTAACATTAAAACATCTTGATCTATATGTTTGTGAATAATTTTCTATCTGAGATTTAGAATTGTTTACTGAGAAAGGAGATGGTTGTGCAGTGAAATTGCCAAAGAATGATCCAGATGAATAATTCCCCAAGATATTGTTATTAAATGCTATTGGTTGATTTTCCTGTTCAAAATCAGTGACAATGTGGGTCATATGTTTCTCCCGATCAATCTTAATCTGATTTGGTTTTCCTTTATAAGGTAACCACATATGGGACCAATCGGTGGAAATATAACCATGGAGTTTTTCAGACCAATCTCTACTTAAAATCAACCCATAAAATTCAGGTATATCAGGATCAAGATATCAATTCTTTGGACTACTCTAGGATCAGCTGATAACCTGATAGTTACTGAGTTAATTTCCCCTAAAACCTGGACTTTGGTTCTATCCAACTGTACGATATGAATTGCAGACTTTTGGGGTTCAATGTTCAGTTTGGAACAAACTGAAGCTGGCATTATATTAGAAGATGCCCCTGAGTCGATCAAACAGTTGTGTAGATTTCTATTGCATATCTCATAGGTTAAGAGGAAAGGTGGGGTATGAGAATTTGACCTATCTCCAATTAAGACTGAGTCAATAGCTTCAACCATACCAGACGGTGGTTGACCTG
>Ga0115844_100019_pt1 | contig 26005 bp, 21 predicted proteins | sample InSIn1gowninarea_FD_83858 | JGI IMG/M metagenome (GOLD analysis project Ga0115844, IMG submission 83858) | reverse complement strand
GTGGCTTGATCGATTGCAAAAAATGCACCGATGATTAGACATATCGCACCTGTGCTTATTGCTGTGTATCCTAGTGCTTTATTCACTTGCTTATTGTCAAGCCAGTATAATTTAAATATAGTGTAACTGGAGTTACACTTATTAACCGTGATGTCTTACCAATAGTAGAATAATAGAATGACTATTACTACTCATCTTATCAGTATACAAACCAACACATGGGATCTATATTATAACAAATCTATCTTCGATACGAAGTAATGCAACATGACAGAAGAGTGCATGAACTGCGGAAGCCAAGTAACAAGATATATCGTGTTAGCAGTGTCAGAATTTCTAGACATAGCAGACGAGGATCCAGAGCAAACTAAATTTGATAATTTGATAATATGTGATAGTTGCTGGAGTTGTATCAAAGGGAATTCGAAGGTATTGCGAAATACGTTGGTAAAGTAATAAAATTGCGTAACTCTTTCATGATAATCATATTACAATAACTGTGATAACGACTATGTCTACCTACAAGTAAAAAATGAATGCAAATCACAAAAGAATGTTAATGAGGGGGCTCTTAGTTGCAGAAACTCATCTACAAGCCGTTTTGACAGAATTTAAATCAGAAACCGGAAATTTCATATTGTATTCGAAAATTGATGACTTAGATAGTGAAGCAAAGATCAGAATTCGTACTCATGTCAATTCGATGTTCAATCAGATCAGAGACATAAAAGAGATCTATGAACTAAAATCTAATGAAAAAAGATCACTTAAAAGAATAATTCTTGGCCATCTGCTTGAAATATGGGACACAATAGAAGAATTAGGTCCAAAAGGCATGCGAAGTTACGGAAGCATGCCACAAACTGATCAAGATGATCTAACTGCAATTATTGAGAAATTAGTCTTTCAACATGAAAAGATTCTAAAGGAAGTCAGTAGTGTAAACAAATAACTGTATATAGAATTAAGAAAAAGCGCTGACTAGAGCAGAAAGGCAATTTCAAAATCGAATAAGTTCTTAAAATAAAATATAATCAAGAGGTTTGGCTTGCATTAATAAAGCAGAATCAATACCTGTACCGGTTAGACATTTTTAATGATTTTGGCTATAGAATAATGAATCCTTTCAGGGTTTGTCAAAAACCAAAAACCATTAAACCCAGAATCTAATAACTGAATGTGGCATGTAGTAGGTTAGTCGACTGATATAGCATACTAAAATGGTAAATCTACGATAGACCATTTTTATTTTTTTTCAATATAATATCAACAGAATCGGATTGCTCATTGTAAGAATTAGATCTTACTAATATCGATCGCCAGACACTGTAAGTAAAGCCTCACCATCAAAATAAACTTCGACTACAGTATGATAATCTGTCTGGCAAGCATTACATGCATATACATAGAGCAAACGAAAATGTGGTTTCTAGTAATTACTTGCTGGACTATATCACATTTAACAGACTACAGCAAGAAACCTGAAGGTTATGATTGATTAATTAAATTGATATCCAGTTGTTATTAAGAATGCGTGTAATTAGATATCAGGTATATGTCTAACAAGCGACTCCTGTTTATTCTCTTCTATTCCTTTCCCAGAGTTGCTTGTGGCCAATAGTTTGGTTGCTTAAGCTGTCCTCTCTTCAGAAACCGTAATTTTTGTTGAATCCGTCATTATGACAGGATCAAAAAGTCTTCTTAAAAATGTCTCTGTATGGCAAACACACTGACAGGTGGGTCAATTTTGAGAAACATTCTTAGTCTTATTAAGCTCCCCTAAAGCCTTGCTTCTTTGCTTTTTCCAGTGCTGCGTTCTTTCTTATAGATGAATTCAATCCTCCCATAGTAAGTCCATTAAATCCATGTACAACACGAGTACCTCCCAGTTCACAGAGTTCTACTTCCTTAGAATCGCCAGGTTCAAATCTCACTGACGTACCTGCTGGAATATTCAATCTAAACCCAAATGCTTTTTCTCTAGGAAAGTCTAGTGCCCTATTTACTTCGAAGAAATGAGTATGCGAACCAATCTGGCAAGGTCTATCTCCTGCATTCTTTACAGTGATCTTTATTGTTTTTTTATTCTCATTACAATTAACAGGACTTTGTGACAAGATGTATTCTCCGGGTATCATATCTATAGGACTACTCCGATATCTGCCTGTTTAGTGGTAGTACGGTTTTCATGATCGCCTCTCTGACACCAAGGCGATATGTCAAGTATGTTGCTCATAATAAATTAAGGTATTTACGAATATAAAGATATAAAAGTGTAACTACCATTACAATTTAATGATGATTTAATAAAAAAAGAAACTTTGGCATTCCTCCCACTAGGACTCGCTCAATAACTAGTCACTGCTACACAAACCTACTGTAAAGGCTATTCTGTCACCGTTTCTGTGTTGAATCGCGACGGAGTTGATATTTTGCTTGCTAGGGGCGACAGAACAACCGGTGTCACAGTCGAGGTTGCACGGCAAAAAGCATACGCTGCTGCTGGGTTCCAGTCACCGACATCAGCAATGGAAGAATGAGCCAAGACTGCCAATCCTGGGATAATAGCAATCGATCGATTCGCAGTCCTACCCGGTGGCCTTCCCATCGAAGCAGGTGGCGAACTGGTCGGTGGTATCGGCGTAAGTGGTGCGCCTAGTGTAACAATCGATGAGCAGTGTGCCAAAGCAGGTCTTGCAGCGATCGCTTCAAGCCTATCCAATACAAATACAAGCAATAGCACAAACATTAATAACAATAACAACTCATCTGGCATCAACTCTGGTTAGAACCCTAATCAAGCACTCATCGATTTGGGCCTGCCAAGCTAAATAACTCCATCCAGAGCAGCCAATATGATATTGCAAGTTTTAATATGCAGCAAAAACTACATAGTTTCGGATTAGATTATGAATCTTGTTACATTTTATGGATATTATGCCAATACCAAAGTCCATAAAATACGAGTACACAATTCAAAACTATGCAAAGGTTGAGTGGAAAAGTAAGAATAACATAATCCACTATACCGACTATGCATTAGCAAGATGTTTACTAATGGATATATCGCATTAGGCGTCCTTGCACTTGTATTCTTTCTCATTATTGGAAGAAGTAAACTAAATAATATTCCAATTTGGACTTCAATGTTAATTGGAGCAGGCCTTTTAGTCGGCCTTCAAGTCATTAGCATTGAAGAGGCGTTCAAAGCAATCAATCTCGATGTAATTATATTTCTTTTTGGAATGTTTAGCATAGTTTCTGCACTTGATAGGTCTGGAGTGCTCATGTATGTAGCAACAAAGATGTTATCTAAAGCAAATAGTAATGTTAATTCGATACTACTAGTATTCATTATAGGATTAGGTATTCTATCTGCATTTTTAGTTAATGATACAATTGCTTTACTAGGGATACCACTTGTAATATATGTATCAAGACAAATTGGAATTAGACCAACAGTTCTACTTATTGCACTTGCATTTGGAGTTAGTATAGGAAGTGCCATGACTCCTATTGGAAATCCTCAAAATCTGCTAATAGCCATTCAAAGTGGCCTCTCTCTGCCATTCTTAACATTTGTAAAGTGGTTACTTATACCTACTATACTAAATCTGTTTCTGACATACTTTATTTTGAAGATATACTTTAAAAAAGAACTGCTAAAAGTTCCCAACAATGTCAATTTCAATGGTAAGATTGTGGATACGAAAGACATCAATGAACTTTTATTATCAACCAATGCTATTGCCAATCCATATCTTGCTAAAATTTCAGTCATTATTCTCTTATTTACAGTAGCAGGATTTATAATCTCAGAAATTCTTCAGTTTCTTTTTCATGTTACATATTTTAACATAAGTGTAATTGCTGCTCTTGGAGCCATAGCACTTTATGCTTTAAGTAATGAGCGTAGGGAACTATTGTATAGTGTGGACTATTCTGTTTTAGTATTTTTTGCTGCTATGTTCGTATTTACCGCTGCATTATGGACATCGGGTCTGATTCCTGCGATTATGTCAAATATTCCAAACCCTATTCCTGATCACAATAATAATATTAGAAATAATGCCATTATCTCGGTTGTTAGCGTAACGTTCAGTCAGATACTAAGTAATGTTCCCTTTGTTGCTCTTTACAATAATGTAATGATAAGCAATGGTTTTAATGGTGACGATGTTTCTCAATGGGTGATGCTTGCAGCGGCAAGCACTATTGCAGGTAATCTTACAATATTTGGAGCAGCAAGCAACGTCATCATTATAGAGGCTGCTGAATCCCGGGGGGTGAAAGCATTTTCATATTCTGAATTCCTTAAAATTGGATTCATAGTAACTGTGACTAATCTTGCTATTTATTATGTATTCATCACTTTCTTATTTGGTAGAATATGACAAGAATATGATTTCTTAGATAATGATCCTTCTAAATATACGAACAACTATTGGTATGTCTATAAATGTAGCCGACCAATATAGCCACAAATTGTTCAAGAATCCAGAAACAAGCGCAGGAGCTAAAGAGCGAGCAGGATTCATTAGCCGCTGGTTAGAACTCAATCCCATCAGATTGGTGGATTGTTGGGATTGAATCTAATACGCAGCATCGCCAGCGACAACACGAATACGACTCGTTATGTATGTATAGTTAACTTACCTTATAGGTTTTTATTTATCTATAAATAGTCTGTGATTTGCGATCAAAGCAGGATTTAGAAAATCCAATGGCTGTGATTTTACTATCACATAACTGCTCCGACAGTCAACCTCTCTCCTTTTCAGACAGAAGTCATTACGAACCTTGATTAGTGCAACTGTACAACTTTGAAAAAGTGCTGGCTAGGTAATTTCATAGTTATCACTACTTGTAAATAGGTCGCCGCCTAATGTATAGTTGATTCACGTATTAGACGCTACAAGTTGTTTTGCTAGGTGTCCAAGCCAATTCAGCCTAGCAATAAACAACCTTATCTTCTACGACATAAACGTGAATGTAAAAGTCCCAAATACTACTAAATAGAATATCGACCGATTTATAGTGAAGAACAACTAAGCCTTCACAAGGAAGCATTCTGACAAATATCAGGGTTGTTTTGTTAGGCCGGATTGACAGTCGATCACGAATTAACTGGCCTAACAATCAACTTAACTTTCAAGAACAGCATACCATAGTGATTCATAACCAATAATAAAATCACGCTTATGGAACGGACAGAATGGAAGCCCGTCGGTAACCAATTTACAAAGAAGAACTAGACGTTATTCATGAGACTTTGGTTTTTACGCTTAATCGTGTAGACGCTCAAGAGATTAATATTCCGCCATTTAATAAAATGAAGGCCGTTCCCACTAAGGTAGAAGGATTAATAAAACAGGTCTAATGGCTTCATATAACTTGTCAGCGGGATTAGACACTCACTGTTCATATAGTATTTTGTCGTAATAAGACTGCTTTTACGTAAGACCGACATTCGAAAAGCCAAAACTAACCAAGTCTGGTGGCCACTCAGGCTTTATTTCTAGGACTGTTATTATACAGCGAAACGATGGATTATTCTGACTCGTAAGTTACATTTCACATTGATGCTCAATTTTCATGGCCTGATCTTAAAATGCTCATTAATTAACAACCCTCTGTCAACGCAACGCAATCCTAAATACCTGTCTATGAATTGGTCTACTTCATGATTTGTTCTCTATGGATCTTGCCTAGCCAGGCTATTTTGATTACGTCAAAGCAATCCTTTGATAGAGAACTGGAACTGGAATGTACTAAACTTCCGCTTTAAGTATACTATTCTTGATTGATTATGAGATTAGCTATCAAATCCAGATATTGCGTCTGATATCATTAAATATCTATAATCATTAATTCGCCTTTGTATAAATAATAATTAATACACGATTTACACATGACCGTGCACACAAAGAAATTTCATCTTGAAGAGAGAAGGCGACAGGTAGCCTCAATGCTTGCTCAATCAATGACGGAGCAAGAGATAGCAGATAAATTAGCAGCAGATCGCTCAACCATTAGTAGAGATATTAAAGTATTAAAAGAATTATCACAGCAATTTGTATTTGATCTAGCAAAGTCAGAACCTAGCACATTACTACGAACAGTACAGTGATGGAATAGAAGTAAGAGGAAAAGATAGCAATTTAACAGCAGCAGCTAACGTATGTATCTGGTTTCATGTTTTGTATTATATTCAACTGGTCTAATATGATAAATAAGAATCCGTAGGCAAAATGATAGTAAGGTAACTTCATAAGAATCCGCTGCATAATTATGAGTATTTGACTGATTTAAGACGTTTAGGCAGATATCATAATCTATCTAATGATAATAATGATAATGACAACTCTTCTACTCCTGCATTACACTTTAATGAGCTAAAGTGGTTTTATAAAAAGAACAACCAGAAGGAGCTGCCTGGTTGGAATAAGACTCCTTTTGGGCATAAGATAACTTCGTTACTAAGAGTACTTGCAAATGCAAAGAAAAGAATTGAGAAGTCAACCAGGTTCATAAACAAAGTTAAAGCAATAGATTTAGCTTGTGCTGATAGACTCAAGGTAATACCTGGAAATGCAACGATAAGAAAAGAATATGTCAATGTGGAAAAGAGTTTTGTGATTAAAGCATGGGCCTTACCACTACGCTTACTGGAAAGACCCTGAAAGCAAGAAGTTGAAGAAAAAACATATTGGCGATCATATACCAACGAATAAAGGATAAAGGTTAATGGTTGCGGCAATGACAATTATATATTATAAACAAATTTCGCCTGATCGTCTGATCGCCTTAACTGCTCATTTTAACACGGTTTTCACCATTTTTTCAGACGATATACAAAGCGAATTATGATTTGTGTCTAAAGGTATATCATCTGAAGTATCACCAAAAGTATCTTTGGTGATTTGAATGTGATTATGAGGTTTCAGGCGATAAGGTTGTTCAGGCGATATTTGTTCACTCTTTAGAATATGACCAGACCAAATTACTATTAATGACTTTCAAGATAAAGACTTACTCATTACGAAAAACAGAAATCTCTTTTCCCAACAGATAAAAAATAGAGTGACAATTCTTCTAGTAATATAAACAGATATACTGGATTTAGGTGCTCTAGGTAATTAGAATACATAAGGAACAGTAAATTAAATGCTTTTATTTTGATAAATAATAAGTATCTTTATAATAAAGAATTTAACGTAATTTTGTTACTTTCTTATAGTAAAATTTAAAGTAATTACTATCCGATTTAATGAGCGGATACTTTCCGTCAGACCTCCTCACTTGTTCTAAATTAAGTTACGACAATTAATTTATTTTTTCATTTTACTTTATTGTTATTTTTAAGAAGTAGTATGTGATAACAAATAGTCAATCACATCTAAACGTACTCGACCTAATAAAATGTCCACATTATGTCAGGTACGACGAAAAATATACCATTACACATGCATATCCCGCAACAGGGATATTGCATATTACAGATAATAGCCCATTCTTCATAACTGGTAAACTTAGCATGCGAGGAAGAGACGGGGGAAGATATCCGCATAAGTATGAAGAAATGATAAATCATCTCTTTGGGATAGAAAATAATAGAATTGAGGTTTGCAGCGGTACTATCAAGGGAAGAACCTGCACATCTAGTGCGTTCTCTTCTCTTAAAGTGAAGAATTCTTTATCATCAATCTTGAATCTATCATTATATTCATTCCCCTTCACTGTGGACATCAATCCTCAACTAAATCCAGACTACGTTGTCGACGCTCAGAGACTCGATGGTATTCCAAGCGGAGTATTTAATAGATGGATGTGTGATCCGCCCTATAACCTTAATACTGCCAGAACGATGTATGGAACTGAACTACCCAGTCCTATAAGATTACTTGAGGCTGGCGCAAGAGTATGTAAACCTGGCTCGCTCATGTTCTTGTTACTTGGAAAACCCTATCAATTCCATCCTAATGGCATAAAGAGAATTGGGTGTATTGATATAAGTGTGATCCCGAATAACGAAGTTAGGTTCCTCAATATTTATTGGAAGTATGAACTAGCTGCTACGATTCGCTGCACAGGTCCAATATCAACAGTCAAGAAGGTATAGCAATCACACCTAATCACATCGTCAGAATTATTTTACTTTTTGCATGCCCTAGAATTGATTTGCACTAGTAATAGATTGAATATCATTTACTCCAAATAGATCGCAAAGAAATTCAGTACTCTCCTAACCAAACAATTAATTATTAGATTATTAATTGTGTAGTACAGAATTTATATTTGTCTCCCATATGATATTAGTGAGACAATTCATATTTGTGATTGTAGCATTGGGGAACAGATGAAAACAGATTACAGCCCTTGGAAACGTATTGGTATCAAATGGAATCAATATTATAACTAACTCAGGGTCTGAAATTGATAAAGTTATAATGTATAATTAAGTCATTAAATAGATAAAAAAAAGAAGATCTTATCTTTTGTGTATATTACAACCAAAAGTAAATCACCATAGAAATAAATGCGGTATGTCTACTATATTTAATCACGATGAGATAGTCCATATAAGACAATTTGAGATATTTAAGAGATGCGATATTTGAGTTCATAACGAAAGCTGCTGGTAACAAGTAAAACAGGAGATAACAGGGGTAACTAAATTGTAATAATGGTAATTATACGAAAACGTAGGATAACAGGATCTCTTAAGGATCAGTTTGTCATAAATAAATAATTGATATAACGTGATTGGTCTAAATAGAAAGGAAAAGGAACATCTCATTGTAGATTTATACAACAATGGGTGTAGTTACCGACAAATAGCTAAAGAAGCTAGGGTTTCACTTAGGGACATTAAAGGTATACTGGATAAAGAAAATGGAGAACATTCTTTGTCCAAGTCATCCGAAGCCTATCAAATGTTTTCTGAAGGTAAATCACCGATGGAAGTAGCTATAGCCCTGAATATGCGAGAGTCAGAGGTAACTCAGCTATACAAAGAGAGTTGGACACTAAAGCAGATTTACGATCTTAACTTCATATATTTAGAGACAAGAGGAGATCTTGCATCATTTGTAAGACTGTACAAACTGAGTAAAGAAAGCGGGTTGAATGCAGAACACGCGGTAAGTATTCTCAAGTTAGCCGATGATAATCTACTACAGCTTGAGCAAAAGTATCATAATCTCAAATTAGAAGTAGAGTCTCTGGAGGAAATGACGAAAAGTTCAATCAGAACTTTACAGGACTACGATATGCAGCTAAATGCATTGGGTAAATCTTTTGATAATTATTGTCAATTATGTCAGGAACAAGAGGTTAAGCTCAACGATCTACAAAAAAAGAGATTGAGAGAAGAGGCTTTAGTAAGCCAATTCGAAAATAATGACAAGAGATATCACAAGATTAGGAATATCGTTGAGGAAAAAGTTTATGCCACTCTATCTAATAATACAATCCTGCTGAAACTCGCTGTCGCTTCTATAATCCAATCCATGAGAAACAACCCAGAACAATATATCCCGCTAATCCGGGATAATTTTCCATTAACGAATTACAACAACACGCTATATCATCCATTTTATACTAATGGTTACAATACACAGTACTTCGAAACCTTGCTATTGAACGATGCTGTGAAAGTATATAATGGCTTGGCAAAGAATTTGGTTGATGAAATTCTTGGCAGATATAATATCAGGTCATCACCATCACAGTCATCATTGCCCTTAATATTGCCCTCAGATCAAGAACTAACCTCCGGACTTGATAAATAAACTTATACTAATATTTGACAGATACCAGATACCAACTTTAGACAGAAGGAACTCACTAATATCATATATCCACAACACCAACCTCGTGAGTATTAATCTGGGTTTTGAATACTGTTTCTTAGGTGACTATATGCATTTTCTACTACTTGTATTACCTTCTCAAGACTTAAAGTACAGTAAGAGCTAACCTCTCTGTTTTCCGTGTAATTAGGATATACAATTTGATGTGCAATAGTATCATATTGCGGTTTTATGGTTGGATCTGGGATTGTAGGATCATCAGGGAGAAATATTCCTTCTGCAGCAAGATGTAAAATAAGCCACGGTCTATGAGTGATATGTTGCCTGTACCTGCCAAAGATATAGTACCAATGATTTTTCGGAATCGGAGCCCTAGGCAATTCACTATTGAGATAGCCTTTCAAATCGTCTCTATCCAAGCTGTCCAAATTGCATCTAACGCAATTCCTCTCCTTGGCTGGTTGCATTCGGAAATGGTCAATCTGGACTTTTTCAATTGCCACATTAAAATCATAGATCTGATTAATTTCGTGCGCCAAACTGTCAAGGGCACTAGCAATGTTAGAAATTATGCTTTCAATTGCAGCTCTGCGAAGGAAGTTTACCGTATCAATAAATGGCTGTCCCTTTGTTGAATTTAATATTGACAAAAATAATCTGGCAGCCTCTAGTCTATGCTTTGTAGTCATATGCGCACTGATAAGAATATTATTATTAGAATTCGAGATTTCCTCGAGGAGGATTTGCCAATTGCTCATTGAAGAATTGAGAATATCTCCGATATTATCATCTAGTTCTAAGTTGATCAATATTTATTCAATCGTCAGCCTTCTTATAATCGAATGAAAATCAATATTTGTGTCCGGAAGGCACGGGGCACATGAGGATATGTAATTAGGCGTACTATATTTTTTATGTCGATCAGCTTATTTGTTCGTATGGCGATAACATGCTAATTTCTCTTACGCTCATTTTTTGAATATCCAAATCAGAAATCGAAACCCACTTAAACACAACTTCCGGACCACCCCAAAAAATGGGTTGACCTTCTTTTGGACGGTTACAATCCTTACCCAATTTGTCCCAGCGGCCATCATCGATGTTGCTATCTATCAATTTCCAGTGGTTATTGTTTCTAGGATCAATCCACAACTCTATACGGACAGATTTATTTTCTGAATTTTGAGTGATATTATAGCAGATCATTTTTATTCCTATCCACTTACCAACGATTTCATTTGCTAAGGAGCGTTGGATCTTTTCGTCTGTGTGAAAGTACTGATGATGCCAGGGTTCTTTGGTGATATCAGTTGAGGCAGTTTTTATGAAAATTCTGGCGCCATATGCACAGCCAAGACAGGCCATTGGTAATTCAGAGCCTTCAATATGCCTTCCACTTCGTCCATAGATAATCAGTCGGCCCGAGCTATGATTGTTAACCCTACAGTAAGCCGTGGCCTCAAAATTTAGCCAATCTTTTGGACTGTACATGTATCCTTGCTTAAGGGCCCAACTGTGATCTTGAGTCACATCATCATCAACGATTAAATCACTTGTCAAAACTTGCATTTTACCGCTGTCTTGTTTTATTTTTAAAGATCCGTCCTTGTTCTTAACTAAATCAGCCCCGGTCCTAAATCTAGGATCGTGAGTTGGATCATTGTTATCTAGATACCATTCTTCACCAAACATTTTCGGTTGATAAATCATCATTACTCCGGATCTATCACTAATGTTATCGACAATTTCTCCACCATGTAATAGGTAATCTGCTGGATTATTTAAATTGTCTGACATATATCCTGATCTGAAGCTATTGATTTTAAAAAGTTTGTGTAATGAGTTGCAACACTGGTGGAAAGATATCGATATGGGTTAAATTTAATAATTTTAATCCCTCCACACTTATCTAAGACCCATTCTTGCTCTTTTCACACGGTTTGATACTCATCGATGACTTCAGCTTTGCTCTTTTTTCCTAAGTATACAGGTGAATTCTGGAGCCATGGAATATATTCCCACTTCCACATATTTATATTGTTATCGTCTCCGGCCATGGTATGATTGAATGTATTAATAAAAATAATAGGATGATTGTAGTCTTGGAAATAATACTTTATTTTTCTCTGAGGAGGATCAGGTTCGTTATCGAAACGAACTGCATCTTCTTCTATTCCGCTATCGCCACTATAATTTCCTTGAAATATGACATAACTGTTCTCCAAATTCTCTTTGTCGACATGAAGTGTGAAAGTTTCAACCTCTAATGTCATGGTGCCGACAATTCGCTTAACCTTACGTCTAACTCTATCGGAAGTCTTGAATGAGCGCAAAGCATCAGTATTAAAAACTAGCGAAACCTCTATGTCTGCAGCTTCAGTTGAGTCTTTCTGATCTTTACAATGGATTTCTCGGATAAAGGCTTTTGATTTATCAACAACTGGTTGATAAATTACCGGAACTATTTTTGTCTCCTTAGGAATTACGGATATTTCATTTGATTTAAAAATTTTATCATCTGGTTTGTACTGTAGCCTGTCAACAAATTGTTTTAAGTACTTATAGAGCACGTAAATTTCAGTTGAATTTACAATCTTATCCCCAGTATCTTTGTTTATTCCAATATTCTGCCAAATATGATATTTACCATCCAACGAAAAAGATATTTTCCTTCTCGTCTTTAACTCAGGAGGATCCACTTTTAGAGGTTCTATGGTAGTAACGTCAATTGCTAGCATAGATCGCAGCTGGACGGCTTCCTTATGACCACGAACAGCTTTGATATATTCGCTCTCCACATCTTCTTTTCTTCTAATCATTATTCTCGTTTTTCCATTCTCAAGAACTCTAACTATATTAATCATACATTCTGAGTAATCAACCTCTTTTGAAGGCCAATCTTTTCGCCATTTGAATTTATTATCTATTATTTCGTATTGGTTTTCTTGGGAGCTGAACCCAAATATATAATAGTTAGAAAACAAGATTCCCTTATTGATTAGTACGATTTCGTTGTTTTCATCAATCTTCAAAGCATTTTCAAAGTATATCCTAGCCTCCTCATAATTTCCCATCTTAGCAAACATGACTCCTTTCCCGTTTAATGCTTCAGTACAATTTTCATCAATCTTCAAAGCATTTTCAAAGTATATCCTAGCCTCCTCGTAGTTGCCACTTGCAACTGATATCCTGCCTTTACTTATCCAGGCTTCGATGAAAGAAGGTTCAACATTAACGGATATGTCATAGTTCGAGCGTGCGTCATCATATCTTAACGTTTTAACATAACATGAGCCTTTGTTATACTCCACATAACCACCAAAATTGTCCGAATTAGAAATCCTCTCATAACATTGGATAGCATCATCATACTTTCCTAATCTAAATAATACATTACCTTTGTTGTACCATGCACCAGTATGATTTGAATCCTTAAGTGTAATCATGTCGTAATACTTTTTCGATTCTTCATACAATTGTAATTTACTAAGGTTGATAGCCCAGTTGAATAAGGCATTAACATTGCTTTTCTCCGAATCAGGTAATTTCAAATCATAATGCCATAAAATTAGATTGCTAAACAAACCCGCACAATATTCATATAGTCTTCTATCACGAGTCAATTCATCGTAATATATTCTACCATTGGCAAAATCAAATAATTTGGATAAACTTTCAGCATTTTCAGATCCCATCTCTATAGATTTCGTCTTTAGCATTACTGGATATAAAGTGACTTGAATGTACTCCTTTTGTATGGTATTCCATATGTCCTTAATGAATCCATATTCTAAATTAAGTTCTAGATCATAACCAATAATTATCAACATTCTTTCAATTGTATTTTTCCTTCGCTTAGACAATAAAATATATTGTATTATAGGCTGGCGTGAAGGGGTTTTTAATAACTTCTCACTTTCGTGAAATGCCTCGATGATTCTTTTAGGAGGATCTTCTGTTAAAATCTGGGGCTCTCTTGAGGTCAAAATTTCTTTTGCCAGAGAAATAAAGCTGGTTAACAGTTTGATTCGAGTCTGAGTCATTCTTACGGTAAATTTTTCCAGATCCTCTCTTGCTACAGCTTGGGGAGGAATCCAAGTTAAAGATTCAAAGGCCCTGATAAGACTATCAAGCTCTAAAATCGAGATATCAATCGAATTAATTTCATTTACCATTTTATATATCAAATGCCGATGAACGCTGAAATTAGTTTCGTCTAAAATGACGTCAGTAAATTTCTTGCCGAATCTATTGTATAAAGAGGCATATGTAACAAGCGTATATCGGAAAATGATGTACTCTGCAACAAAATCTTTCTGCTGTTTAACGATATCGGTGGTGGGAGTTGGAGGGACTTCGGCTGGAGATGGTGGTGCAGCAGCAGTAGTTTGCTGGGGTGCAGCAGTAGTAGTTTGCTGGGGTGCAGCAGCAGTAGTTTGCTGGGGTGCAGCAGCAGTAGTTTGCTGGGGTGCAGCAGCAGTAGTTTGCTGGGGTGCAGCAGCAGTAGTTTGCTGGGGTGCAGCAGCCTGAGGCGGAATTTCTCTGAGTTTCAAAATGTCGCTCAATACATATGCCTGTCCTTCGCTTTTCCTTACATAATCTTGGTAATGTGTGGCAAGATACTCTAATAGTTCCTCTAATGCTTCCTGTTCAATTTTATCAATCACATCCTCCAACAAATAGTTATTTGAAAAAGGCGGATCGAAGATAATTTTGAATCTTGAATCTTTTTTTTCTATTCTAACGACAGTCCCGTCTCCACATTCTATTAGCTTAGTGACGAGGCCATAAAGCCTATCTAAAAGCGATTCATTCTTGTACCAAGTAGAGGGATATGAATATTTCTTACCTTCATATATTTTTTCTAGCGCGTGTTGGAGTTCCGAAATAGGAGCGTGCTCTTCCCTCAACTTAATATCTAATCTAATTTCCCCAGCACTCACGCCATCGTAAATCATAAAGTCTCTGAGTACATCATATAAGCTAAAATAATCGGTTCTCGAAGTGTAACATACATATCTCTGGAACTGCTCAAAGGCTTTACTAATTTCCTTACTAACAGAGTCTTTTATAATGCGGTTAATGAACTCTTTTATTTCGCTTATATCAGGTCTTCCAAGGAATATCTTTTGTGAAAATAGCGTTGATTCTGCAATACGATCAGAGAGCTTTCGATTTCGAGCCTTTTGTTCAGTTTCTACAGAAGCCTTTTCCGTTACGAATCTGTTAAAGAAATTCTGTCCAGTTATAAAAATAAAAAGAGATGAGGACTGGTTAAACAACATTTTAAGGCTTTTTATAGTACTCAAAACATAGGTCTCTGGTAACTTGTCAATTTCATCGACCACAAAAACTACTCTGTATTTTTGGTAATTGTTGTTAGACAAATTATAAAGTGTATTTTCCAATTCCGACTGCAAAGTACTTGTATTATAGTCATACCTGTAGTAAACGGAAGCTTTGTCTTCCTCGCCGTGTTCAGAGGAGATTGTCTTTGTTCTTTTCCAGGATAACCCAAGAGCTATTGGCGGTATAGCAGCAATCAGCAACGGGATCAATTTGCTTAGAGTATCGGTACTAGAATGCGTATCGAAACCCATTAATCTAAACAGCTGGGTTACTTGTAGGAAATTTAGTGTACCGTTTACAACGGGAACCATAGATTGACTTAAAGTTGGAGCAGAATTATGAGTTATTGAAGGAATTATTACGACCGCTAGCGCTATAGCAAATGAAACCATTGATGCTAATACGATTTTACCAGTGACATCCAAGTTTTTGACTACTTGATCTTCGATCCGTCTTTTCTCTTCGTCGATTTTCTGCAGTGTAGATTCTTCTTTAAATTCTGCTGATAAAGCCTTTCTGTAAAGATTTGAAATGCTTGATTGGATTTGAGCTTTGCCCTCTTCGGCTAAAGTCTCCAGTCTAATCCTTGCCGTCATATCAACGCTAAATAGTGCTAAAAACTTTCTAAGAGGCCTATAAATTGCGGTTTCAAAAAACCCTTTATTCTTTCGCTCTATGTCAGTCTCGATCAAACCTTCGTCTTTGGCCGCTTGGTATAATCTTCTTACAAGATTCTGTAGAACAGCGCGCTTAAAATCGCTTGAATCAGTATCTGTTTCATCTTGTGATTTTTTACCATTGTTGTTTTCTTCTTGCTTATTCTCTTCATCTGAACTGGGAGCGTTGGAATCTTTAATCTCAAAATCGTTGGCATTTATAAAGACTGGTAAAATCTTAAGGTTCTCCTTTTTTTCAAATGTTTCTCTAGATAATATATCAGATGTTTCTATGAATTCGGTCGCTTTCGTTAATAATCTATCATAAGCAGCATTGATCGCTGCACAAACCGTGCTGGTTTTGCCTACTCCACGGTTTCCACTTACCAAAAGCGCTCCTGCCCTGCTCCTACAGATGAAGTCAATAAGCAACTTATTTTCTTTGATACGCGTGCTATGCAGTACATAATGATATTGCTGATCCTTAGCAGTCTCTATTGTATATTTATATAAGATGTCGCGAAATCTCATGTTGTATCTACGAATTAATGGGATATGGGGGCCGTATCTAAATTGAAAATTTTTGATTATCCTAAGACGATTGAATTTGGAAATTCCCTGCCAACGCAGGAACAAATTATTAAAATAATATCTCTCTATCAGATCTCTTCGATTATATACAATAGGGCGATAATCCCACTGATCTTTAACCACTAGGTGATACTTGCCATCGTCACTTTGCAAATGTGAAGAATTATTGTGTTAAATATTTATAATTATTGGATATTTGATGTTCTTGATCGAATTCCAGTTGAATATCCGATATCCGATATCCTATCACTTCAAAACAAAGACATAACGGCTAAGCATCTTGTGGAATACTGTCGCGTGAGCGCGACATAATATTTACAAGAATTAAATGCAAAATATACCTCGATCGAACAACGCTACCCTGAATTCGCTCATAAAGAACTTGGCACTTTGTTTCATAAAGAGGCACTTTCTTGGCTAGGGGCTAGACTTACAAGCGCTACAGCAGCCGGCAATTTACTTGCCATAACAAGTATCTTCAGTTTTTCGTGTACTCTCCTGCTTTGGAATTGAGTGCAACGAGGGTGATTTCTTCTATTATAGGTACAGCATGTTCGTCTGATCACAAATGCTGCTCTGACATATTCATACGACCCTGTAGGTCCAATAATTCTTCCTTTGTGGTTGGATTTCATATGGTCATTTGGTTTAGCGCTTTAGACAGTTGATTTCCTGATAACAACCATTTCGCTGAAACTTTGCTCCCTACAGCAGAGCCTTTTTTCAGACTTATGTATAACTGCACTCATAGAATAACCATAATTATTGGTGTCATGTATTAGTTAATTTGTAATACATGTTATGGTATAAGGATGAAAGTGCTTCTGGTCGTTGTCGTAATTCAATACAGGTAGATTCAAAGCCATTCTGTTTGTTTCTGGCGGGTTCACCAAGTGGATTAACTAAACAAGAAGTATTGAAGTATGATTTTGATCCTGTTGAAGAAGAAATAGAAAGCATAACTAGAGCTGGATATTATCCAGATAACAAACCAATATGGATAAAGATTATTGCCGATAGAAAAAGTAGGAGATTATTAGGTTCACAAATTATTGGAGGAGAAGGAGTGAAGGAGAGAATTGATTTAATTGCATTAGCTCTCTTACTTAAAGCGAACATAAGAGATTTGGCAAGCTATAATGCATGTTATGTACCGCCAGCTTCGCCAGTCTGGGAACCTTTGAATATTGCTGCATCACAGACAGCTAAGCAATTATGAATTCGTATTAGTATGGATGCACTCGCACTTATAGAAAAACCAATCCCATTGAATTGTGAGCCAATTTCCTTTGCCAAATGTTAGTACGACTGTACAGGCAATTCGTCAAATCTTATCTTACATTTGGAATAACAAGAGCATACTAGAGTTTACATCAGGTCATGTTTGCCTGATAATATGAAAGGCCCGCTTTACGTTTCCAATAACACTTAATGTTTTGAAGCGTAACACTCATTTCTCCATATTTCTGCTTCATAGATTGAATCTCTTTATCTTTTTCCGATAATTCTATCTCTACTGGATGCGTGGTGGAGATGTCTGTCTGCAATTGTCTATTCTTATAATAGACTCAACAGCTAATCATCCTAAAAAGTTATTTCCCCATTATTCTATCCAGATCTGCCATTGTGGATTCATATTCTAATGCTTGTTGAGCCGAGCGCAGCAGCTAGTAATTTATAATATCTCAACTATTTAATTTGCAAAGTACCTATTAATATATAGTAACAAAATGTCATTTATATTGAATTATGCTTGTTGAATTAGGTAATTCATTTGTCGAATCTAAAAATACACCCAATTAGCAAACAATTTTTTATATTACCTGGAGTACAAGGGTTAGAGACTTACTTTATTTGCTCGAATTGGGCAACAAGATATTATAGGGACTCAATTATGGTATTTTTTTGAATATTCAATCGATTATTATATTTGATAAATTCGTTTTCGGCTTAGGAAATCTTAGATTCATACTCTGAAGTACACTGACAATAATATTTGCTACAGCGAAATTTCGGAACCATTTCACATTTGCTGGAATAATATACCAAGGTGTATATTTTGTACTGCATTTACTTAGCACATTTTCGTGTGCCTGTATATACCGATCCCAATGTCTGCGTTCAAGTATATCATTATCCGAGAATTTCCACTGTTTTGTTGGATCATTGAGTCGTTTCTGAAGTCTCTTCTTTTGCTCATCTTTACTTATATGCAAGAATAACTTAACGATCTGAATGTCATTTTCAACTAGATATCTCTCAAAATCATTTATTTGTTTATACCTTTTGTGACAAGCACTCTTTGATATCATTTTATGAACTGAGACTTCTATTACATCTTCATAATAGGAACGATTAAATATTGCTATTTCGCCCTTAGCGGGAATATTTTTATGTGCACGCCATAAATAGTCATGTGATAACTCTTCATTATCTGGTGTCTTGAAGGAAAGAGCTCTACAACTTTGGGGATTAAACGCACCCATGACATGTCTTATTGTACTGTCTTTGCCAGAAGTATCAATCCCTTGAAGAACTATTAATAGAGCCTTACCTTTGTCCGCATAAAGTTTGTATTGCAAATCAGACATCTGATTTATTAAATCAATTAATACATTCTGCGCATGTTCTTGATCGTGTTCTACTATGCAATCAGGATCCCAATTTTTGAGCCTTAGTCTTGTATTATGTCCAACGATTAGCCTTTTAATCATGGTTATTTTTGTAACTGCTTTCATAGATAATAGAAAATAACAAGTTAAAATATCTAACGTTAACATCACTCTGTTTAATGTTTTATTTCTATATCATTATTATATGACATATCAAATATTACAAGTACATAATAATAGGCCATGGACAATATTACTGACTTGAGAATTAGTAAGTGACAGAGCAACGTGTCGAATTAATATCTACAGTCGATTACGGTGTCACATTATGACGTCTACTCATATATAAAAATGCCCCAGCTCAGAAATAGATTGCTTATGTTATACAAGGTCGCAATTATCAACTGATCATGCGAACAGAAAGAGATAGTAATGACAATAAAGACCATAGTTCGTTTGTAGATTGTATATCACAAAACTATTTGGTTCAAATTGAATTATACTAGTCATCCTGGCCATATTTATTGACACAAAAGAGGTCTGAAAAGGCAGAACTGTTTCGCAAGATAGACTCTAACGTTTCTAAATGTTAATCAATTAGAAAGACAAGGTGTAGACATACAAAGCAAGGTGGAAGAACTAGAGCAACTGAATCAATCGATGAGAGATCGTGATAAAATGAAAGACGATACTATAACATACTTGTAAGACCAACCTGTGTCTCTATCAGTATGATGCAAGAAAGAGAGAAGACAACAAACCAGATGCTAGTGGTACTTATATTCTAAATGCAAGTCCAATCAGAAACAGATGAATTTGAATTCTATATCTTATACAACAGATGAGAGTTTCATGCTATAGAACACGGTGGGCTTTTGTGTGCGTTGTTATTGAGCAATACTTGGAGCAATTCCTTTTTTGGTAAAAATTGGCTTCTAAAGATTCAAAACAAATTTATGTATTAGTTGTGATGCCTTAGAAAAGGTTTTTGATTCATCAAATTCTGTTGAAGGTACATTTGGCAATAGGCCTGGGACGTATGGTGTAGTTTCTTCCCACGTGTAACCCTTTTCAGGTAATAATCTGAGGAAGTTGCTCAAGCCTGACGCTTGGTACAGATGGCATAACCAACCAAGCTCAAATGTAACTCCATCCATTCGTGCATCTTTATAAAAGAATGCGACATATAGTCTTGGTAAGTACGTACTTATTATGCGACTAAATTTGTCTGCTAGGTTCTTGTCAGTAAGACTATCATTAACCTGTTCCATTATCATGATGTTCCTATAACCCATTTCACTCAATTCTAGAATCACGTTCTGTCTATCCTTTAGATGTTCTCGTCCAGGACCAAGAAGCATAATTGATGTCTCATAGAATGGTAATGAAATACTGGACAATTCAATCTTTGAGATTTGAACTCTTACTCATGACAGAAAGGACTTTTGTACCTATGGACGTAATAATTATGGAACCTTCAAGAGGCGTGAAAATTATTCCTAGCTGGCTAAGTTTGGTGATGGTAGAGTAATCAATAATTCGATTAATTTCTTGGGCCTTAATATGACCGACTTTTTTTAGGGTTTGAAGCAGAGCTACTATTTTGGAACAGTTTGGATCAGCAATGATCTCCCTTTCAGCTTCCAAAATTGGATTCACTAACCAATAAACGTCAAACATAGCGTATTTCATAATGTCGTCGCAGAATATATCTAATCTATGTGTTTTCTTATATACCGTACCAGATGTATCTTTGCTAATTCTGCTCAGGAGACCGATTTCTGTTAAGGAATCAATGGAAAAGTTTAATAGCTTTTCAAATAACTTGCGATCTTCATCCGACCCATTCTTGAGTGATGGTATATAAGCATCTCCAGCCTCCAACCTGCCAGCAAGAAATGTTTCATAGAAATCGTCTCTATTGAAAGTCTCGATTCTATTCTTGCAAAAATACTTACAGACTAACGCTTTCCAGACCATAGCATCATTAGCGTTAAATGGAGAAGGTGCTCCCGCGCCACTTGGTAGGGTAGGCTTAATTGTCAGCGGATCGCTCATATTATATTGTTATCTAGATCTAACGTCATTATTAGATCTTTGTTATGAGTACAATATATGAAATAAGACTCTATAACGACAAAATTATTAGACTTCTAAAATGAGATACAACAGGAGGAAATGTGGATGTTATCGTCAATGCTGCCAACTCATACTTAAGACATGGCGCAGGCTTGGTAGATACAATTGTGAGAAAATGAGGGTCGATAATATAAGAGAGGGATAAGATAGATTATGTTGAAGTTGGTTCTGCGGTAATTACGACATCAGGAAAATTACCGTGTAGCGACGTGAAGATAAGAAGTTAAGAAAAGCAATTCAAAATTCTCTAAAACTTGCTGCCGATAAGGAGTTCAAAAGTATTTCAATGCCAGCGATAAGTTCAGGGATCTTCGGGTTTCCCAAGAATAGATGAATCAAAAAGTTTTCTTACAAGCAACAATATATTCATTGAAATAATAGAATTTTGTATATTTGATGATGAAATTCTAGGTTATCTTAAAACTGAATTTTCCAATTCCCCTAAATAGTAAAAAAAAGAATTTAATACTCACTAACCTTGAAAAATTGTTTATAGATATTGCTGTAATAATATGAAATGTACTGTCATTGTCACAAATACCTTTTATATTTCAGCTACCCATGCGAGAATATATCACCAATATCCATCGTCCCTCTAGTAGGTATATAACATTCTGCAATGTATCCACCTCTCAGCAGATCAGCTAGTTTAACTGCATCAAATTTGTCAGTCTTTATTTTAGCTGATGCAATAGCCCTTGTCTTGGCTGGATTGGATAACCATACGTTGAGGCGTCTCTTTCTTTTCTCAAGCATTCATAAATGTTATACCACATACCAGTCGATTCCATTACGACCTTAGTGCCAGGATGAAGACTATTGAAGAAGTCATTCACTTTTATCAGGTTATTGTCTACACTAGAATTATACCCTAGAATTATTCAGTATCTTTCCCTTTTCGTCAAGAACGGCAACTTGTAGATAGTTCTAGTGAACATCCATTCCCACAAACATACTCTTGAATACCTCACCGTCTGCCTTAGACTTACAGAGTTTGTTCACATATAGTTAGTACAACACTTAGCTTGCCACATTCATATAGACTTTACAAGATTAAACCAGATCTGTAATTCAGTTCGGAAATTGGAACTTGTTGTAACGTCATGAACTCACAAAACTAATCGTCTTAGAGTAGCATGTTTCCATACTCATTCCATATTTATCTTGAATTTTATCACTTATGCATAATTTAACACATAATGGACGTGTCTCTAATTCAAGTATAATTGCATTAGAAACATGATCCCACGACCAGTTATACGGAATTTCCACTTCATGATCACTGATATCAAAAATCTTGAAGTATCTATCAGAGATAGAAGATTCATCTATTGGTATATCAAATCCTACTCTTATCTTATATTTTGGACTATCTGGTGTTGCGAGTATAGGTGTAGTGTAGCTAACCTCAGGATGAATTAAAAGGTCCTTAATTTGCAATTGCTCAGTTTTTTTGAATGGAGTAGAATAGTCGTACAATTTTTCGAAACTTATCATATAATTATTGTCCTTAGTTTGATCTCGAAATTTTATTATTTCTTGACTTAAGACAGTCCAACATTTTAGAACATCATGCCAATACATTCTTAGAAAATCCTTCTTGGGTATTGCTCCATTTTCGATGAGAGATCCTAACTGTTCAAAATCAGCCTTTATCATATCTTTAGACTCAGTGTGGATGGCATCTATACGTTTCATATCTTCGTCCTTTAATCCCATCTGTATTAATATTTTCATTTTACGACTATGATCTTCTTCTTGATACAAATTGCAAATTCTTCTCCTTGCATTTCTGTGAGCGTTGTCGTTGAGTAAATGAAAAGCATTTGTTAAAGCTTGGTGTTGTTCGTTTCTTCTTGTAAGATAAAAACTATATAATGCTATACTTAAGGAAACTATTACGCTAGCCAGAGTACCTATGGACGTGAGCCAATCAGTCAATTGTGTTGAATCGCTTGTCTGTTTAGTTTTAAGTATATTATCGAGCATCAAATATGACAGCATGTAAAAAATAAGATTAGTGAACATATCCAAATAGGCAATGTATGAAGGCTTATTTAGTTAACTAAACCCATAAGCTAGTGCCAGCGTTCTGATAACTCACGGTTGAAGCTAATCCAATAGTCAGTTTTCTTTTTATTTTACTAGAATTCGCTATTTGTAATAACACATGAATAAATTTCTTTACGAAGACATTTTTATATATCATCTGACTTCAATATGTTGACCATATACTACTTTACTAATGTCAAATCTACCTTACTCTTAGAATGAGAGTTACAATAGAAACGGAGATGCACAAGTAAAGACCGCAATACTTAAGAATAGTTCACATGATAAAGCTGCAAACATTCTGTCATATTCTATGTGTTTATTTGAACGTGAAAGAACATCCCTAGAAACGATATTGTATGCTTATACTTGCATTTTCTAGGCCGAAGTTCGAGAAACACATCTAAAGCAAAAGGGTTCCTATCCAGGATTGCCACCATTAACTGAATTTACATTTTCGCAATTAACTGATACGACGTCACCTTGTGCAGAATTATAATCTACTACTGTGTCTACTCCATCGCCACAGTCAAAGTAATCAGCTCCCGGACCTCCCTGAAGGACGTCATCGCCAGCATTACCAAATAAACGATCGTTTCCTGAGCCCCCTACCAGAAGGTCATCACTTATTCCTCCGATAATATTGTCATTACCATCTTCTCCAAATAACTGGTTGTTTCCGTCACCACCATATACAATGTCATCACCTAGACCTGCGAACACAAGATCGTCACCCCCTAGAGCCGTAATTATATCATTACCACGTAAACCAAAAATAATATCATCACCCTCACTGCCGATTATGTATTCGTCATTGTTGGTGCCACAGATTTCCTGAGTTTGGGATGGTATGGTAGTAATATTAGGATTAGTCCCATTGCCGATACGCATGGTAATTGGTACTTCTACGGATATGGTAGGAGGGGTTGAGATGGCTTTTATAACATTCTGATATTGAATAATTTCAGCATGACCAGCATGACGTACCCTAAATGTTATACCATCTGTTACATCAAGATCTGGACAAGGTGATTTATTAAAATGCTGATTATTACAGTTTGTTGATATTTTTGACGGTGAAAAAGAAGAGGAAAATGGTAAGATATCATCTCCCACCGCGCGTGAAGATACGAGCATACAATTCGAGCCTATTCTGTGAGTGTCATTGCTAGGCTGAATAGGATTCATATCAAATTGAAGATTATTAGCATTTTGATCTTCAATAGGAGGAGAGAAGTGCCATAATTGTGCATAAGCTATCTTGTCATTGCCTCCCCCTAATTTAGAGACAATGGCTAGCATTATGAATGCAAAATATAACGAGATCTCTCTCTTTGACAACTTATCTTGGGCTATAACATGACGACTTTCACTTTCGTTATAAGAGATATGACATATATCTTGGAGTAATTGCATAGAATGTAAATAGTAGTATAATCTTATGTGAAAGGCAGATAGTTGTAAGATAAGTATCTTGTATGAAATTCAATAATACATTATTATCACTTTTTAAACTATTTACTACGAGCTGTGCTTGTTTAATTTCAGGGTATAAATATGGTATTTAAGGTTAATCATCTTATGATCGTCCAATTTGATGGGATTTTTAATCTACTAAGGTTCAGGGAATTGACCCATCGCTACATTCCACCATACGGGAACAACCATGCTTTGATCAGTTATTCTAATAACAAATAACCACCCTTCTCTATCCATATAAATATTATATTTAGATCCCTTGCCACAAGCCAATTTACAATACACTATTTGCATTTTTAAATTGGGGGGTGTTAGTAAATTCCACGAGCCTACCAGCAATATAGGATATATGGGATAGTAGTAACTTCAAGTAGACCACGTATATTGCAAACTTCTAAACTAAAATAGCTCGCAATTTCCTGCCATAACATCTCCTTGCGCCGGGTTAAAGTCTAGAACTGTGTCAATACCGTCTCCACAGTCAAAATAATCTGCTCCAGGACCTCCTATCAAGACATCATTACCAATGTCACCAAACAAGTGGTCGTTTCCCGGTCCGCCTACCAGGAGATCATCATCAAATCCTCCGAACAAATTGTCGTTACCATTTTCTCCAAATAATTGATCGTTTCCAGGACCACCTTCAACAGTATCATCACCATTACCACCATATACTGTATCAACACCAAGATCAGCAAAGATTATATCCGCGTCATTTTTGGCAAATATGATATCGTTTAGGGTACTGCCGATAATGTCATCTGAATGATCAGTTCCAACTATGAGCCCTTGCCCTCTTATGATGTTTTTATCTGAAGTACATGAAACACATAATTGCTTGCTTGGCATTGAGTTTGCAAACGGTACGATATGATGATGACTGCCTGAATCATTGTTATGATGATTACTATGATGGCTTGAATTATGCCTAGAACTCGCCCAGACTACTTTTATAAATGATACACGATATTCTCGCACAAGACCAGGAAATAACAATAATAATGAAAGACCAATAACGACAATTACCATAAAATGTCTCGATCTAACATTCATTAATGTAGATCAGGGTGGGATAACAATAAAATGCATTTTAAGCTGAGAACTAAAAATTCTTGTTTTGCTAGTCATTGTTATAATTATGATATACAAAAAAGGAAACCTTAAATGCAATATAAAGCATTACAGGATGGCAACCATCGATGATAAAGAATATTAGATTCTTGATTCAAGAAAATTCAGGTATCTCGTTGGCATTTATCATAATTACAATAATGCTTGGCATTGTTGTATCTACTACTATTGCTAATACTAC
>Ga0115844_100023_pt1 | contig 26037 bp, 14 predicted proteins | sample InSIn1gowninarea_FD_83858 | JGI IMG/M metagenome (GOLD analysis project Ga0115844, IMG submission 83858) | reverse complement strand
CCGTTTTAGTGCCTTGGCCAATCGTCCTTTAAGTACCTTCATTCTCGCCTTGCACACATGCATACGGGCCCAATAATGATTCTTCATGTGTCGGAGCATGTCTTTTTCCCTGTTTTCCTTGGCTAGAAACTTCTCCAAATGAGTATTGACCCGAATGAGCATAGCCTCTCGCTCAATAGGTGTCAAATCACAGGGTCTCTTGCGGGCCAAGTTTCGGTCTTCTCTGATCCTCCGCAACTCATCAAGAGTGTGTTCATCCTCTAGCTGCTTGTTGCGCTGCTCTAAGTAGTTGATTTTCCAATTTTCCATTTCCAACTTTTGCTGCAACAAGTGATTTTCAGCCTTTTGTTGCTGAATGATCTCCTTTAGCTCTGAGCTAGGAGAACTGATGTCAAGGTCAATAATGTTTATGTCCAGATCACCTGATGGTCCTTCACCAATCATGGGCTGCTTTCTTCTCTCCTGTACCTGTGCTATTGTCGAAAGTGAGGCCCCTTCCACATGAAGTGGAGATAACACTCGCTCTGCCAATGAAGAAGGTGAGACCCCTTCCACCTAGTGTGGAGATAATACTCGTCGTGCAGATGCAAATAAGGCCCTGCGGCCTCTCTGATATGTAACATATGGAAGAGTGTTAACATGCTCGGGCTCTAGAATGTCAAACTGATGTGAAGGCCCTCCCTCATCACGGACAATCTCAGGAGGTGGCTGTGTCACTGTGAAGAAATCGCAAGAAATGAAATCCTCCCATGGAATACCTTGCTATGCCAACTGATGCATCACCACGATTTTGATCAGTGCATAATGATAGATAATCTTGTGTTGTTGTGTTGGGCTCTTCCTTTGTACCAAGGGCACCATCCTCTCTATATTTCGGCACATGAAAAAGGGAATGTTCATCATTCGTACCCGTGTGAAATGCATCAACAAACGGATATGGTACGAATATAAACGTGAAAATCTGCTATCACAAGTGAAATAGCGAATAATGAGCCTCATTAAGGGTGCATACTCATCCCTTAAGAATCTGAAGGGAAAAACAACAGTTAGGTGTCTCAAACATCCAGGTTTGATATATGGCTCATAATGAAATCTGTCTAATTGTTGGTGCTTGTTCTACTCCTCTCCAATGTTTAGTATCCCTGTTTCTTGAGAAACAATCTCGGGTGATAGTGTGAAGTCCACTCCTACAAGATTCACATGCCCATTCTGCAAATGTAGGACAAACAAGTGGACTAATTCTCTGTGATGTTGAATTTGTGAGATCCTCTCACAATACTCATAGCATGATAGGTACCGAAAACAGGGCACTGCAAGTGGAAAAGCTTGCAAATGAGACAAAGAGGTGGGCTCCTCTCTGACATGCTGACCACCTTTACCACCCTTGTGATGCCTCCTTGGGACCTCTATCTCCGGTGTTGAATCACGGTCATCACTTTGTTCATAATCTGTTTCGGTTTCTGACATGGTTTTGGAGGCAAGATGACTAAAATGTAATGGTGATTTTGCACCCAAATGAACTGTTGTTTGACTTTTCAAATGTTGTCACCAAGGGGAAAAAAACACATGGGAATTGTTAGGGAAAGGGGAACATGAAGGAATTAGGGATCATAAACATGAATAAGGAATTTAGGGAAGGAACATATAAAATCATAATTTGTGGGATTTTAATGGGAAGTAGGGTTTGGGAATTTTCATAGGGTTTTAGGGTTTAGTAGGGTTTAGGGAGTTTAGTGGATTTTGGTAGGAAGATAATATAATTGCATGGGAAAATTTAAGGGGAAATGGTGGTGAAAATGAGGAAGATGAGGGATAGGATAACCTTGGACAGCAAACCCTAGCATAATTAAGTTTTTAATTTCACACAGCGACATAGGGTTTCAACTTCACATTTGCATGGCATCTTTCAACATATTTATTTTTCATTCATCTCTGCCAAACCAAAATAACCGTGGAGGAGAGGCCTACCTGAAAATTTCTTAAGAGAAAAGTGGATTTGGTGGCTTGTTGGTGGTTTACTGGGCGAAAAACCCAACGCGTAGCGCACCTTGCCCAACACGTAGCGCCCCTCTGCTGCGTAGTGCCTTAGTAAAATAACACTGCAGAATTCGCGCTGATGCGTAGCGCGCCTATGACGCGTAGCGTGCCTCAGCTGATGCGTAGCGCGCCCCTGCAAACTGCCCAATTCGCTCAATTATTTTTGAAATCACCCTTGCACGAATTCTCTTGACTTGTGAGAGGCAAACGAGTTGCTAATGAAGAGTGAGGTGCTTTTGTAGGCTCTCTTTTGATTTTTATTTGCCCAAAACCCACTTTGTAATGTTTGAGTAGGGACACTTTTTGAATTATTTGTCTCTGACTTCTGGCTTCCTTTTTTTAAAATAAATTGGTTGAAATGATGAGTTTTCTTGAAAATTTTTGCAGGGAAAAAGACATGCTCCGACACATGAAGAATCATTATTGGGCCCGTATGCATGTGTGCAAGGCGAGAATGAAGGTACTTAAAGGACGATTGGCCAAGGCACTAAAACGGAGGAAAAGGCCCGATCCACTTCAAATTCTAGCTGAAGCCTCCTTGAAGGAGCATGGTACTCAATGATACACCCTCAGCTCAAAATTCAGAGAATTTGGAGCAATTTTGGTCAATTTTGAATTTTTTTTGTCAAAAACAGGTTTTTTCCCTCAACGCGTAGCGCACCGCGTGCTACCCTGAAGATGGGCAAGTCCATTTCACAAAAACTCAGTAGTTTTGGATTTTCCATGACAAAATACACCTTTTAAGCTATTTCCAAGACATTTCATCAGGTTTTGAGCCCCCAAAAGGTCAAAAAACATGCAAAATATGACCTTCTGCCACTTTTTGGACACACAGGAAGCAGTCTTGGGAGATTGAAATTTTGGAGGGGAAAATGGACACCAAATTGACAAATTCCACTTGGGTTGGAAATTAGACATCCCGTCCTTTCCAAGAAGCCCACTTTTTCCTTATTTGGATGCCGAGAAGTTCCCCAAACGTTGGCTCAAAGGTGCACTATGCGTAGAGAAATGGCACGCTACGCATCAGGGAAAATTGCCAGTTTTGCACCTACAGCTCAGAAAAACGCAGCATTTGACTAGTTTTGACTTTTGGAGGGATTTTTCATCCTCCTTGATGTAATTAATGTGATTTTATGATGAAATGACACTTATTTATCTCTTCTAGAAGATTCATTCATGAAAAGGAAAAATAATTAATGAATGAATTGGTTTCCTAGCTTATAGAGGCAAGTTGTTTTGACTGCCTAGATTTTAGTGCTTAGTTTAGAATTGGTTGAAAGAGCTCCTAGAATTATGAGCTCGACCCCTAGGGGAAAGGAAAGGTGTTAGCTTGCCTATATTATGTATTTTCTTAGTCATTTTCATGGTTGGACTCTTGAGGGATAAGCTTATATTGTATTACACTTTGTATCTCTGCAATTTTGGCAAAGGAAAGACTAGGGTTTTGCAGCACTATTTGGGATTCCTGTGGTGATTTGTGTTTATGGTGTGTTTCTCATGTACTTGTAAGTTTTTTATGTATATCATTTTCCTACTCTTCTCTTCTGAAAATTAAGTAAATGAAGTGTTAAGGTAGAATTCATGGCTTCTATGCTCTGCCTTTAAGTTTTCTTAATATCTCTGTTTTCATCTGTTTAAGGAGAACTCTTGGTGGTTTCTTTCTCTCCTTAGCTTCTCACCAGTCATTCTTATCCATTCAATTACTTCAAAGGCATCAAAACAATCTCCTACCTTGCCCCAAGTAGACCTCTGCAAAAGCTGTGTCTCATCCCCGCACCCAAAATTGCTTTTCCCCTGTTTTCCAACAAAACCCTAAAAATCTGAAACCAAACTTTCCCTATCAGTTTACTAGCCTAAAATCAATGTTCTTTATCGGTTATCTCAGCCTTTTGAAGACCTTTGCCGAGATAGACCTGGAGAGAGCCCTCTCCTGTCCCTGTAGGGCTAGCTACGAGGCTAAGTGGTTTGATGTTGCCTTGGATTTTTCCTTCTTCAGCCTGAGACCAATTTCAAGCGCTAACAAGTCCCATTTCAATATTGTTCTTTGATACCTCCACAACTACAAGGCTATTAAATCTACATGACTAGTCAAACATTTATATATTATTCAAGTTTCAAGAGTACCCCCTATAAGAAATATTATGTGAAAATAGTTACACCAAATTAGGACTGATGAAGAATACACTACAAAGAAGGAAGCAGGTGGTGATGCTTTTGAATATCTGTGGAGGTCTTACATGCATTGCATCATCACCATGCCACCTATGCTCCCCTATTATGATATGATGAAATGGCTTGTTGACCATGTCTATTTGGAATCATGCACCATATTGAGTGAGAATGATGTGGTTCTTGGTTCATATCAAGCTTAGGATAACATGTGGATGTACAAAATTAGATACCCAAATGTGTTCCTAAATTTGGAATTCTTGGATGATTTTTTAGCAAAATTCTTGTTTCCAATTGATATGAGATAAGATTGGTGGGATACCTTGAGTGAATTTAGGAAGAAGAAGAAGGGGGTCTACCCTAGTCCTCATCTTTGACCAACCCTTAGAATCACCATAGCCATGGTTAGCTAGTTGTATTTGCTAGGAAAAATACTGAGAGGGGAGGTATGAATCAATAATTTTAATTCACTTTTACTTTCAATTTCGTATTCAAAAATCTATACACTACTATCATTTATGCAACCCACGTGTGTATGCGACTCTAGTGAAATAAAACTGCATATATCTAGTTTAATTAAATTTTCATAGCTTCCATTAGTGAGTTAACATAACCATTGCATTATTAATTCATTTACCATCCACTATGCAGTAAAGAATAGATAAAGCACATCACATAAGAAACACACATAAAACACAAGGATTTTAGGTGGAAACCCAATGTGGGAGAAAACCACCGCTACCATCATGTTTGTCTTATTTCTTATTACGTAAAGAAAATATTCATTACATCTTGTACTAGTGCAGAATCTTACCAGTATGCAGGAACCCACTTGCAAGAGGATATAACCTCCACTCGTTCTCCAACACCCACTGGAAGGAAGCTACAACCCCCTAATCGTCTTTATCAGATCCTACTGGAAGGGAGATCCTACCCCCTCATTGAAGGTTGCAACCCTCAACACCTTGTGGAAAAAATTTCAGAATGTTTCACACTAGATCCACCTATCAAACAATAATCAAACAACCTGTAGACTGCCTTTCATCAAATTTTCACGTTGGACCCAAATAAACAATAATCCCAAACCAATATACCAATTTGAATATTTAATCACCAAATCTGAATATAAACACTAAATCACCGTTGAACACCAACTGAAGCACTGAATTACTGTAAACCAATTAAATCACTAAAACATCAAGTTATTGAATATTGAATCAACCATTGCAATTAGATTAAATCAATGCACAACCAAACCACTACATATGTAAACCATCCATATCAAGGCATCATTGACAAATAACAACAAATACACAAAACTCATTAATTATCATCATCAAGCATCACTGCAAACCGTGACCATATATAACTCAGAATATATATGTGACTATTATTAAGCAAACTTGTGTATATATGCACTTATCATGTACAACACCCGTGTATAGGTTTCAATATACTAAAAAGCGTATCTCATAATATATACGTGATATGTTTCAATATACTAAAAAGCGTATCTCATAATATATACGTGACTAACCAAAAACAGATCTGTGTATGTACGTGACTATCCAGAAGAAAACTTGGATACAAATATCAAATTATTGAAACATACCTTTCAATGAAAAAATAACTTCACATTCCAAAACCTTCACTCTCAGAACTACAGACTTATGAAAACTAATTCATATCACAACATCACTATAACCACAAATCTATCATTATTAGCTAATTATACATTTTTAACAAGTAAATCAATCAAGCATATATTTCAGCATATCTTCAGATATTTCAGATTTGAGCCTTCGCCTTTCTTCCTGGTGCACACATGTTTCAGATTAGATCACACACGAATAAACTATTTTACTTTCACACATAACACCTTGATATCCACCTCCTTATATAAATTTTTCCTTAGCTAATACCTCAAGTAAATACCTTGGTAATGTTGTTAGTATCTATTGATGAGATCAAATAAACATTGTCACCCCAATTACTATGGGAAATTACCATGGTAATGAGCCCTAATATCCAAATTCCTATGGTTCAGATTTTGTATGTGAATTTTCTTTTAAGACCTATGTATGTAAGCGACCCTACTTCATAGTAACCACATATACTTTTAATCTTTAAATTTTTCATCCATCTGTAATTGACCTACCATTTCTCTTTCCATATCCTCTATAAAATTTGTACCAATATTTCTAATATCTCCATTAGTTCCAAAAGCATCATATTATCACTATGTTCAAATCAATGACATATTTATCAAGAAGGTTTCCATCAAGGACAACACATTAGCCATAATGCCAACAATCTCCCCCTTTTGACTTGATAGTAACCAATGTGGTTTTTGAAAACCCCCTACAAAGACACCTACAAACACCAAATATTCTCTCCAAACACCAAATCTTCAAGCAGGTTACCATCAAGGACAACACATTAGCCATAATTCCAACAATCTCTCGCTTTGGACTTGATGGAAACCACTGTGGTGTTTGGACACCACCTGCAAACACCAAATCTTATCTCGAATCATCAATTCAAACACCAAGTGTTCTTGCCAAACACCAAGTATTATCTCCCACTTTGACATCAATTGGAAAGGGATGAATCAGGCCAAATAAAGTACTTCCCTTGTAGTATTTATTGTTGTAAGTTTGATATGCTAAATATGAATTATGAAATATGCATAATGATCATGCTCCCCTTGAGCATATGCTGGACCTTTTAAAGATATACAATAAAAAATACAAGGATTTATGACTCAAACAAATATGTCCTTTCTTATCCCCAATGACTTTATGCTCCCATGATTACATCATAAATAGGAATGCCAAAAATGGAGTAGCAAGACCATGATAGTCATCGACAACCACCATGCACCATACAGGAATATGCAACATAATAATATGATAGAAGAAACATAGATGTCATAATGACAAGAACATGAACATCCTCATCATCAACATGTAAGATAAGACAATGTAGGCATCAATATCTCTAACATCATCAACATGTGACCAAGTATGCGATGCTTCCATGCATCCCCAAGCATAAGATTGTGCAATAAATATTTTTCATAACCTCATCCCTTGACCTCTTGTCATCAAGGCCAACACACTCTCTCTATATACAGGAAGAGCCACAATCCTCAATCAATCTCTTGAACCACAACACCGTAGGTAGCATATTCATGCACCAATATATGTGCAAACAGAGAGTAGCTCCAACATCACAAATCACTAAGTAGAATAGAAGTTATCGACAACATCATCGAGAAATATATTTAATGATAATAGAATATATATCTTCCTCATCAATATCAAGAAAAAGATACCATTATCAACTTTTCCAAATTAAACTCAAGTAACAAATAGACATAATCCATAATTTCACTGTATGAAACCCATCCATTATTGATAACCCATGACATAATGACAAAAACATATATATCCTCTTGTTGTCGATGCGATCAACACCCTCTAAATTTTTTCTCACACTTGAATTTTGGAGCCTACTGAGGGTATTACCATCGATTGATCTATGGGTACTCCATCGCCATATGACGTTTTGCAAAGTGTTCAAGTCTTCTTCACAGTTTCAAACTGTCAAGACACTTGCACTCACATGCGCAGTCTTTGGTGATTTCGTGGGAACACTTCCTTTATGTAGGTTTGAATATGCATAGAATTTTCCATCAAGATAGTGCTTATGTGATGTTCAACTCATGTTGATAGTCAATGTGTACTTTTATAGATAGTTTCCCTAATGTGTACTTTTATAGATAGTTTCCCTCACTTTGTTGCATTTGTACTTATATTTTAGTGAATTTTCTCAATTTTCGCCTTTTGCACATTTTCCCTTTCACAAGTGTCATTTTCGTATTCACAACTATCATTTTGACTTTATTTTACTTTCATAAGTGGAATTTTCATGTTATCTTCACTCTAGCATGTTTCAATTTCAAGGTTGTTCAAAATTTTCAAGTGTCATCTTATGTTTCCCTCATGTCGTAGGTGTCTCTTTTTTGTTTTCACTCTTGCATGTATCACACTTTGTCACATCACCAAAGTTAGTTTTGGTGCACTCTTCTGCATTATATGGTCTTATATATTGTATAATATGCTCTAGAAACATTTCCACAACTTTGCACACATTTTTTCACATTCATCATAGTGTCGTAACTTGTGTTCTAAGTTTCCTAAGGTGTTGTTTCAATTGTCGCATTTAGAAGCAAGCGTCACTTTGCTATCATTTTGAGGTGTGATTGTAATTCATGAGTCTTGTGTATTCTTCTATATTTTATTGATGGTTTTATGCATGTGATCCAAGTTTGAGTCATGTGCGGATGGATTTCCCTCTTTTACTTAGTTGATCCAACACTTAGCCATTTCAGATCCCTTCTTAGTCCTTTATCCCAATGTGATTTGTGAAGCCTTTAGTCCTCTTATCGAGTGTGGATATCAACCTATCTATAGGCTTCAATGATGAAATCCTACTCCCAAAGCTTGGTGCAATAATTCCCTCTCAAGATTACCCCAAATCTATTGCACATTATGATCCTCCCAAGGGAAGTCACTTAACCTTTCTTTCTCATACTAACTCACTTCACTGATTTTTTGTCACCCCTACCTTGCACGACACATAGAGAACTATTTGACCTTTTTTAGAGGAAAAACATGCAATGAAAAGATCATGCTATCATCCTAGTGCAGTGAAAACCATCCTAAGAAAAGTGGATTCATCCCTATGGCCTCCATCAATGAAAAGTGCACTCTAAATGGTCAAACACACACTCTTGGTTCTCACTTCACTAACCTAGGATGAAAAGTGCACTCAAAAAGAAACAATGACCCATTTTTGAGGAAAATTACACTCTCTATCAAGCCTCCTCTTCCTTTGAGAGCATGACACGCTCTCAAAGATTGAAGCTTCATCCTTCCCCATTCCCCAGTGCACTCTACACCAAAGCTTGGCCTAGTTATTCCACTAGAGTGCATGGTGAAATAAGGAAGGTTGAAGGAAGCCTTCACCTAACTTTGAACAATCAATTGCACCGTCCTTGAGTACTCCTTTCCCATTGAGCTAATAGTGCAGTCCTGAAGGTTGAACCTTTCACCTTCCCTCCTTCCCAATGCACTCATGCATCCTAAGACCTCCTTTGTTCCATCCACTGAGTGCATGGCATGGTAAGGAAGGTTGAAGGAAGCCTCCTCCTACTTTTTACCAGTAAAATTGGGCCCTCCTTGGTGTCTTCTTTCCCTTTGAGTGCATATCACAGTCCTAAGGGTTGAACCATTCACCTTCCCTCCTTCCCAATGTGCTAATACGACTTAAGCCCTCCTTTTTCTCTTCCTTTCAGTGCATGGGACAGTAGGGGAGGTTAAAGGATTGCTCCCCTCACCCTTGACTGGTCAAAATACACTTTTAATCTTTCCTTTGTTTTCTTTGGAGTGCATGGTGCAACCACGAAGCATGAAGCTTTCCACTTTGATCCTTTGTATTCCCTCACTGCACTAGACCAAGGAGAGATCTTCCTCATAGTGGATGGCACAATTAAAATGAAAATTAAAACCCTCCTAATCCACTGATGAGTTTGACTACGCCCTTGTGATAAAGCCTTCTCCGTTTGACCCTCTCACGAGCCTATCATAAGCAGATCATACCATGAACTAGGTAGCGATAGAATATATGTTTTAAGGTTGATCTTGTCCTACCATGAATGGTTTGCATTGGTAGGAGTACCTTTCAAGCATGAAAAAGAGAAAGTATCAGAGAGAAATAATGAAGAAGCACCCGCAAAGAAGAAGAACTAAGAGAGCTATCACGAGAACTTGAATAAAATCATGGACCGATATAGAAGGAAGACATTGCATGATGACTAAGAGGATTTTGATATTGACTAAAGACCCTTTGGAGGGTGAAGATTAGCAAAAAAGTGAATATTTCATGAAGATGAAGCATATATTAGATATATTATCAAGAATGCAAGATGAAGTAGAAACCAATACAACTTGGTATTACCACCTCATCATGTAGTCCATGTCATCATTGTCAAGTTGTAACTTTTGCAAGTGCCATCATAATGTGCAATATGTGTCCACATATCATGCCACATCATATGTAATGTAATTATGTATTCCAAAGAAAGGAGAAAATGTAATTTGTGGAAGTCCAAGAGTCATATGTGGAACATGAAGAGTCACATAGTCATATATGGACAAAGATTGTATAGAAGTCCAAAAGTCATTTAGAAGTTCAATAGTTGTTAAGAATTCCAAAGGAAAAATTAGAAGTCCAAGAGTGATGAGGGTAATTCAAGAGTCATGGGGATATGAGAGACCATTCCCCTTGTTCTAAAATCAACCTCATAACTCAAGGAAAATGATTTTGGTGGTTTAATATTTGGAGTGCTAGTCTTTGCTTCTCTACTTGGCATAGGAGGGAAAACTATTCTAAGGAGAAGCAAGAAGTGACTCAATGTTCGAATATTGGGGCTAGTGTTAACCATTTTAATTGATGTACATGGATCTTTAACCTTATAATTTAATCTCTACGAGCCAACACATTTTTATGCATGTAATGCAAATGTTTTAGGACTATTCTTGGTATATTTGTGATATATGTTGTGTTCATATGTATTGGAGAAATTAAACTATTTCGGTAGCTTCGATACTTATTTTGTTTAATGTATGTTGTATTCACCTTAATATCATTATAAGAACTATTTCTATAATTAATTTTTTCATGCTCTTTTGAGCCTCTTCCAAGATATTATTATTACCCTCCTCTTAGAAACTCACTTTTTGTCTCCCCTTGTGAAGGTTTCCCTTTTAAATCGTACAATTGGTGCTTCACAATGTCATTTTACTTGCTTATTCAAGGTTTATGTATATATCTCTTATGTTATCTATTGAAACCAAGATGAACATAACAGTTATGGTGGCTAGGCCGATACTCTAGATGAGGTTCCTACTTCAAATGGTGTGAGGTCTAATTGGGAATTCAAATCAAGGAGACCCCTTATATGTTGGCAGTATCCAACACTGTCAACATTCTCGAGCTAGAAGATTTCCAGATGACAATTTGTGCCTGTTGAGCCTATTTTGAATCTCTTACCTTGAATGGATATTTCCCAAATCTTAATCCCCTGGATGTTTTTCCAAAGAGCTTGATCTTTCCATCCATACAAAAATTATTCATAACTTGTCTCAATTGAAGTTTAATGGTGAGGGTGAATTAACTCTTCATGAACATATGCTTCAATTTGTTCATTTTTCCTTTCTAATGGAATACATTGTAAATATGTCATGGTCAGGTTTTTCACCCTCACATTTGAAGGTCATGTTAAGCACTGGTTTCATAAGTTACCTACTGCTTCTATCCATTCACTCAAGCACCTTGTTAAGGATATTCGTGATGCCTTTGCCAAGTATGATTATTAAGATGTATGTGATAGAATTTATCTACTTAGAAAAAAATTTGGTAAATTTGCAGAGGACTTTCTTAATCAGTTTCTTTACCTTTGTTGTGAATTTCTTGAAGGATTATTGATTCAAATTTCATTATAGGAATTTTTCAAAGTTTTATTCTACTCTCTTTCATATCTTTTGAATCTTAACCCTCAAATGATTCTCTCTCCCCAACTTTGGATAACCGTGAGACACCTCAATATTTTGAGGAGGAACATCTTATTCCTTTTGTTCCTTGTCGTCCTCCTTTTCTAGTACCAATGTGGGTGCCCCTTGGTGATGATGTTAAAGTTGGGAGAAATGAAAATCAAACTAATGATATGTCCATTCAACCTCCATCGAATTCTTATGATCCATATCATGTTGGAGAAAACTTGGAATGCTTCATTAATTGCATGGGGCCCAAAGTTAAAGTTGATCCCTTGGGTTTTCAAGATCATATTAATGTACATAAATCTAATTTTGAACCTAATCCAAATGAAAACTTGACTATCTTTGGGGATACTCTAAAACCTTTATCACCTATGTTTGGTGATTCATTGGTTTCACCTACTTGAACTCATAATGATGTCCAATCTATTGTTTCAAGTAGTAATCAAGAACAAGGTGGTAGTATTTCACATGCAGAGGAAAAAGTGTTGAATATATGTCTAATTTTTCCTCCCTCTTTCAAGATGAAAATCTTTCCTTTCTAGCTTACCTCCAATACTTTAATCTTGATATCCCATCAAATGATTCTGAACCTCATATCCAAGTTGAGAATTTGGATAACCATCACCGTGATATCCTTATTTACATTAACACTTATGGTGGTGAATATAAAAGTATATTGGATGGTGTCTTCTCTTCTTCTAAGGGCTTGGATTTGCAAGGTATTGATTTGGAATTTATTTCTCACAGTTTACAATCACCATTTATGAATTTTGATTCTCTCTTAATTTAGAATGATCCTAAATATTCTTTAATTCATACACCTTTGGATAACAAATATGAAGTGGTGATTTTTCAGGATTTTGAATCTTTGAAATATCCTGGTCAATCTGAGTGTCATATTGATATAGCTATCTTTGACCATTATACTAATAACAATGATGTTGATTCATTTTCCTTTGAAGTTCAATCTAATTTAAGTACAATTTATCCTCCTCCTCCCGAGTCTTTAAAAATTTTCTTCACCTCTAGCACACTTTTCATTGTACCCAAATATGTTTGGTAACTTTGTCACACTAGCAGCCCCCCTAATTCCTTTCGATCTTTATCTGACTAATCATGGGTCCAATCAGGTACAAGATGGTGTGACACTACAATCAGATGATGAAAATTTTGAATATGCTATTTATGATCTATTAAACTATAAATCTTTCAGAAGTTAGGAGGAATATGTTCCAACAATAAAGGGATTTGCTAAATTAATGTATCTCAATTTTCTATCCATCAAGAGTGTAATATGATTAATCCTAAATATGATCAAACCATTGGCATTAAAATTGTTTTCATTGATACATCTAATGATAGTGGTGCATGTCTACTTGTTGATGTTTATAAGCCACCCACATTTGATGATTCACCATTAGAAAGTTCTTAGACCTATCAGGAAGTCCGTGCACTTCAACCCAAGATGATGGTTATGTTAGGTTATCGCAATCATGTCGACATCTTTGAACTACATTAGATCTAGATTTTCATGCATAGTTCTTTCCTTAACATTAATCCATTGGTTATGAGTTCATTCTTAAAGGACTCTTGGTATTTTCAAAATGATCTTCATGATCTCCAAGATATAATTTATGATCATATGAAAAGTTCTTGTTTTCTTAGTTCCTTTACATGTCAACCCCTTGAGCTATACCAAGGGTTGGAAAGAACTTTTTTCATGGATCCTTACAATTTAAAGGCCTCTCATTCTAATTATCAAGATAAAGGTGATATTGGGTGGAAGAAATTCTCTTTGTTGAATTCTTTTGAATCTGATCATCTTACCATCTCTTTTGTGCATATCATGAAGCTAATCATCTCCATGGCATATTTTCTCTTCTAGAATACTTGTAATTGATTCAATCATTTAGCCGACCAAAACCTTTATGTTAACACTAGGTTTGATTTGACATATGTTTCTAATCTCTTATCAATGTCAATAATTGTATTCAATGCCCTAAGATTTATTATTGTTTACTTTGCATGCATCTGGATAAAAGGGGATCCAATAGAGAATCAATAGGCTTCCATGTTAATCAACCAATTTGATCATAATACCAAAGATTCTCGTTGTGATTTGAGTACATTAATTGAAAATTAATTTTACCATAATTTCCATGGTTTTCAAAATGGTTTTATTGAATATCAAGATCTATTTGTTGAATGGTTAGAGAAATATTACTTGTCAAGCTCCTATGCAAATAACAAGTTTCGATCATTCTTAATGTTTGCAAGTACTAAGAGAGTATATGAATGTGTAGTCACAAGTAGCCTACAAGGTCTGTATAATATAAATTTCAAACAACAAGGTAAAGTTCAAAATGGGATCAAACCAATTGCTAAGGCACATCCTTTTGGTAATAATGAAGACCTTCAGTTAGTTGTGCACATTTTCAATTTTCTTATCTTTTCCATTGCACATTGTTTTATGTTTCTTTTAATAGCTCATATCTTTGTGGTTGCAGGCCAAGAATGACAATGTATCCATTGGAAATATGATTACATGTAGCCCTGGTCTTCTAGATGATTAGGTTAGGAGTAGGCTTAGTTTCATTAAGTTTCCCTTTCATTGCATCCACCCTTTTTTCTTCTCCCTATCGAGTCTATGTTTTTGTTTGTTTTCTTATTACATGATTCTTTATGTTCTACATCCATTTGCTTGGTTATTTTGGATTTGTTTCAAGTTTTATTATGTATTTTTTTTTCAATAATACTTTGCATGAAATATGATTTTGTTTGGCTCAAAAGACAATGTGGAAAAAACTTGAAAAGGAAAATTGTGATGATGAACAATGCTTGGCTAATTTATTACCTCTTCTCTATCTTGAGTTTTTACATATTTAAAGTCAATGATGTCTGAATTGAAAATATGATCCACTCAAATGGAAAGCCTTTGGTCAAAATGTAAATCCTGTATATATTCTAGGATCCTCATCCCTCAACTTGACATCATAAGTAAATAATGTATTTCTTGCCATCAAGTCTAGTAGAGAAAGAACAAGGGGAAAATATAAAGCGAGAAAACCAATATCAGAGGTTATATAAATACTTTACTGAAGGGGAAACATTCTCTTCTTTCAATAAGTCAGGATCCCTCTTATGCCCGTTGAAAATAATAAATGTTGAAGCACAATCCTATTAAATAAATAAATGAAGGGTGAAAGAAGAGAAAGGCTTCCAACACAGGGAGGTGAAGCAAGTGACTTCACTAGGGTACTATCTAGGCTCATTGGAAGCGAGGAAATGATTATGATCCTACAGTGACTCCACTAGGGTAATTTTTAGGCCTACTAGTAGTGGAGCAACACCATAAATGAAACTCATACTCTTAATACATTAACTTGGTGTGCACATTATCCTTTCCTAGATTGAAACAATTATGATTTGGAAAGCCTTGATATGTGTTTCACTGAGTAAGGGACTAGAGGGGACCATATCTCTAATCAGGATAAGTAGGTAAGTCAAGATAATCCACAATATGAATCAATAATTCCTAAAATACTAAGACCTTTCACTTAAATAATTAAACCCGAGTAGAGAATTTGGAGTTCTATCACTGTGTTGCCCAGTGTTGTCACTTCGATCAACACCCTCCAAAATTTTGCTCACACTTGAAGTTTTGAGCCTACTGAGGATCTTAAGATATATTTCTCTATGGTTACTCCATGGTCATATGATTTTATTACAAAGTTTTCAAGTCTTCTTCATAGTTTCAAACTATCAAGACACTTGCACTCACATGCACAGTCTTCGGTGATTTCATGGGAACACTTCCTTTATGAAATCTTGAATAGGCACAACACCATTCATCAAGATAAATCTTATGCTATTTTCAACATAATGCATTATTTAAGTAAATTTATGTGATAGTTAATGAATTATTTTGTTGATATTTCCCCTCACTTTGTTGCATTTGTACTTCTATTTTCATGAATTTTCTCAACCGTCACCTTTTGTGAATTTTATCTTTCACAAGTGTCATTTTCATATTTGTGACTGCCATTTTAACTTTATTTTACTTTTATAATTTGTTTTTTCATGTTATATTCACTCTTTCATGTGTCTCTTTCAAGGTTGTTTGCATTTTTCAAGTGTTGTATTATGTTTCCCTCATGTTGCAGGTGTCTCTTTTGTGTTTCCACTCCTGCATGTGTCACACCTTTTCACATAACCAAAGTTAGTTCTAGAAAACTATTCTATATTAGATGGTCTTACATGTCATATAATATGTTCTAGACACATTCCTACAACTTAGTGTATTATTTGGTCACAGTCGTCATAGTGTTGTAACTTGTGTTGTAAGTGTCGTAAGGTGTCGTTTCAACTGTCGCACTTAGAAGCAAGTGTCGCTTTGCTATCATTTTGAGGTTTGATTTCCATTCATGTGTCTTATTATTATTATAGCTTGTATTGATGGATTTATGTGTGTGATCCAAGTTTGAGTCATGTTTGGATGCATTTCCCTCTTTTACCCAGTTGATCCAACACTTAGCCATTTCAGAGCCCTTATTGGTCCTTTAGCCCAGTGCAAGTTGTGCAGCCTTTAGCCCTCTTATAAAGTGTCAATATCAATCCGTACATAGGCCTCAATGATGAAATCATACTCCTAAATGTTGGTGCAATAATTCCCTCTCAAGATTACCCCAAATCTATCTCACATTATGATCCTCCCAAGGGTAGTCACTTGAAATTTCTTGCTCATACTGACTCACTTCACTGAGTTTTTGTCACCTTTTCCTTGCATGACACTTAGATCACTCATATCTAGTATCATGGACCTCTTTCACCTTTTTTTAGAGGAAAAACATGCAATGAAAAGATCCTCCTATCATCTCAGTGCAGTGAAAACCCTCCTGAGAAAAGGGGCTTCATCCCTATGGCCTCCATCAATGAATATTTCACTCCAAATGGTCAAGAACCCATTTTTGGGTCTAACTACACTAGCCTAGGATAAAAATTGCACTAAAACAACAATAGTGACCCCTTGTTGAGGAAAAATGCGCTCTTTTGATCAAGCCTCCCCTTCCCTTGAGTTCATGGCGCACTCCTGAAGGATGAAGCTTCAACTTTCCCCCTTCCCTAATGCGCTCTGCACCTGATCATCTCCTAATTCTTCCCCTAGAGCACATACCACACTAACCAAGGTTGAAGGAAGCCTCCTTCTACCTTTGAATAGTCTAAATTTTCCCTCTTTGAAGACTCCTTTCCCCTTGATCTCATAACACACTTCTGAAGGTTAAACCTTTCACCTTCCCTCCTTCCCAATGCACTCATGCGCCCTATACCCTCCTTTGACCCCTCCTTTGAGCACATGGAAATGTAACGAAGGATGATGAAATCCTCCTTCTTCCTTTGACCAGTCAAAGTGTGCCCTCCTTGGAGTCTTCTTTCCCTTTGAGTGCATGGTTCAATCCTGAAGGTTGAACCTTTTACCTTCCCTCCTTCCTAATGCACTCACAGGCCCTAAGCCCTTCTTTGTATATTCCTTTGAGTGCATGGTGTAGTAGGGAAGGCTAAAGGATGCCTCCCCTCACCCTTCATTGGTAAAATTGGGATTTTAATATTTCCTCTCTTTCCTTTGGAGTGCATGGCACCACCATGAAGCATGATGCTTTCCACTTTGTCCCTTTGGCTTCCCCCATTGCACTGGGCCAAGGAGAGCTCTTCCTCATAGTGCATGGCACAATAAAAATGAATAGTAAAGTCATCCTAAGCCATTGATGAGCTTGAATACTATTGGGCCAATTAATCATTCCTAAAAGGACCAACTAACTGATGCACATTAATTTATCAACTTGAAGTTTCATTTTTACATTTCAATGTTATCGACATAGTTTATGCAAGAGAAATGAAGATATGACTATTTTCTATGATCCAATTGAAAATTAAAGATGCAATAATAAAGGAAACATCCCATGATTCAATCTCTAATTATCGCAAACTATTTAAAATACTAATTGTTACAAGCTTCTCAAGGAAACAACAAAAGAAAACATACTAAACAACAAGTTGTTTCTTAATGAACAAAAGCTACAAAATAGAAAGGAAATACTACAAAATCACATTCTTGGAAGTGATTAAGCAAAAATAATAGCAATCTATGATAATCTATAGGAAACAGAAAGAAATAACATGACCCTTAACAGATTAACTACAACATATCTATTATATACCAATTTCAATAAACCTAATTCAAAACAGAGCATGTAATTTAACAAATCAACAATGAGAAATTAAGAAAAACTACACAAATAGAAATAGCTAGAACAATAGAATCAAAAACTAGATTAATGTTACAAGAGAAGACAACATTTTTTCTAGGATTGGTCCCAAATCCAAAATCAAACTGCCTTATGAAGAAATCAACATAATAAACTAGATCTGAGTAATAAACATTTCCATTTGATTGCGGAAAACCAGTTACAATTAATGTAATCACGAGTTTGAGCTTGTGTCAAAAATAATATTACAACTTGAACAACCCATTTCAGGGTTCAACACCAATTTTTATATTGCACCAATAAAAGATAAAGATTAGAGAATCTATTTTTAATGAGTGATCCTAAGATTCTAAATATTCTCAAGATGCTCATTTAAGTTACAAAGATCTTAATGCATATGGAAGACCAGGTTGAGAGGCCATATTTAACTAATTTGCTCCAAACAGAGTGTAAAAGCCCGTGGCTTATGCAATATCCCACAACCATTCCAGGAAACAACATCAAGTATCGATGTATCAATATATTTTTGTCCAATAAAAAGGATGTGCTTATTATAAAATAACACTCAAATGATCTAATCCGTGCATAAAATAATGAAATAATAAATTCATATAAAATACTACTAAAGCCCATACTACACAAATTAGGATAGCCTAATCACAAGAAAGACTTGGAAAATAATATAGAAATTAAGAAATAAGGCAAGGGAAATATGACAAATATGAGGCCAAACATCACCCCCCATCTAACCTTTTTGCATGACCTCATGCAAATAAATGATTAACATCAGAGAAATTTTTAATAAGCCCCCTAAATTAATATGTATAATAAATGGGTGAATCCCCATGATACATAGGAAAAATGAAGGTGATTTTATGAATAAAATAATATGTATATATAATTTTTTGGCGAATCTCTCACCAAATTATATTATCTTTTAAAATCGTGGTGAATCTTTCACTGAATTATAAAATCTGGTAAGATCTTGGAAAATTTGTCACTGAATAATAAAGGATTTGTAAAGGGCTAACAAAGTTCATAATGAGTATTTCTTGTAATGGCTTCAAGCCTTGTTAAGAAATCCATCAAGAACCAAAACAAGTATATTCCTTATATTGAATATAAAGATATTTCTTAGGGAAAGTCAATTATGTTTAGCACAGGTGGTAGGGAGAAATCCTACATCTGACAATGTGTTGAACTTGTTAGTGCTTGAGATTTCACCTCAGGCTGAGAAAGTTAAATCATCAAGGCAACATCAAACCATTCAGCCCCGTAGCTAGCCCTACGAGGCAGGAGAAGGCTCTCTCTGGTCAAAATTGGTGTATTTCTCAATAGGATGAGATGACCAATTAGGAACACTGATATTAGGCTAGTAAACTGATAAGGAGGGTTGATTTAAAGTTTTTGGGGTTTTTGGTGGCAATTGGAGGGAGTGAAATTTAGGGTGTGGGGATTGAGCTCAGTTTTTGCAGGTGGGTCTTTGGGGAAAGGTAGGAGTTTGTGCTGATGCCTTTATCTGAGATGGATGATCAAGAATGAAAGAGGAGGAGATAAAGAGGGCAAACAATGACTTTGAATCCTCTCTAGACAGTGGAAAACATAAACATTAAACAAATTTGAAAGTTGAGCATGGCATGCATGAATTCAGACTTTATCACTTCATTTGTTTAATAAGCAGCAGTAAAGAAAGAGATGGAACACATAAACACACTTACAATTACAATAAGGAAACACACCATCAACACAAGAGTCCACAAGAATCCCAATGATGTCTGCAAAATCCTGGTCTTCCTTAGCCAAAATTTGCAGAGATACAAGTGAAATAATACAATGATAACTTCTCCCTCAAGAGTCCAACCATGAAAATGAGCAAGAGAAGGCATAATATAGCTGATCTAACTCCTTTCCCCACCTCTAGGGGTCGAGCTCAGCTTCCTAGGAGCAGTTTTAACTAATTCTAAACTAAGCACTAGATAATAGGCAGTTAAAACAACTTGCCTCTAAAACTTAGGAAACCTATCCATGCATTAAATATTTACCATTTACATCAAGGAAACTTCTAGAAGTGTTCAAGGAGAGTAAAATAATCTAAGTGCCATGAAAATTACACAAAAATCCATCATTTACATGCCTCAAAAGTCAACCAAGATGAAAACAGTGTTTTGCTGGCCGAACTAGTCAAAACAGGGAAATTTCCCTGACAGGTCGCGCACATCACTCTGACTGGTAGTGCACATTCACAGTTCTGTTTGAGGGCCTTCCCGGTGTTCAAATATGGTGCAAGATAGCTCGTTGGAAAGGTATGCGAGTCTACTTTCCAACCCCACCGGAATTTTTGAATTTGGAGTTGATTTGACCCCTAAAACGTCATTTCTTCCAAGACAGCTTTATGCAACTCAAAATAGGGGCAGAAAATCAAAATTTGCATGTATTTTGAGCTTTTGGAACCCCAAATCTCCATAAAATATGAAACCCATCCATAGGCAAGCGTATTTTTTCATGAAAATTCCAAAAATTCAAAGTTTTCCCCGTTCTGAGTTGCCCCCATGTATGGTCGCGCGCGGGGAGAGACCAGTCAAAAGGCAAAAACCTGTAAATTGCACAAAAATGCCAAAAATGCCTCAAAACTCTCAAAATTTCTTGGGTTTGCTGCTAGGAGGATGCTAGTGAGTATCATGGTGAGTGAGAGAGGCCTCAGCCAAGATACGGAGTGGGTTGGTCTTCTTCCTCCTGTTGAGAGCCTCAGTCAACCTCCTTTGAAGAATCTTCATTCTTACCTTGCAAACATGCATTCTCGCCCAATAGTGATTCTTCATGTTCCGTAGCAACCTCTTGTCCTCGTTTGCCTTCTCTAACAGCCTATGCAAGTGTGCATTCACACGGGTAAGCATGGATTCCCTCTCCTTGGGCAGAAAGTCACCGGGCCTCTTACGGTTGATGGAGTGACCTGCCCATCATGAAGGTGCGAAACAAATAAGCGGGCCAACTCCCTGTGGTGCTGAATCTGGGCCAGCCTCTCACAAAACTGAAAACATGACATGTATCAGAAACAATTCACTGCCAAAGGGCAGGCCTGTAATTCTGCTAAAGATGTGGGCTCTTCTCTCTTATGATGACCACCTTTGCCACCACTACAAGGCCTCTGCTGTACCTCAACCTCCGTAGATGAAGACCGGTCATCACCTTGCTCATTGGTTTTAGTGGTTGTCATGGTTCTTTTGAGCAAAGTGGAGAAAATAGACAAATTTGACTGCTGCCCTGTCTGCAAAAATGCTGAGAAGTATGCTCGATCAATTTAGCAAGCAAGAGGGCGATTTGAGAAAATTTGAAGTGGTTTTGTGAGTGAAAGGCTGATTGGTCGCGCACAGGCTTTGACAGGTCGCGCACAGCCTGACTGGTCGCGCACATTGAGTTTTTGCACTGCGGAGGGGCGCCTGATAGGTCGTGCACCGCCCAACAGGTCGCGCACGCCCTATGACAGGTCGCGCACTTGAAAATGGTTCAAATTTGTTGCTCTTTTCCTCCTTTCGCCTTCTTCTCCCTCTCACTTTTCCTTACAAGCTCTTAGATGCACCATGAGGGTGTTTTAGAGGGAATTTGACTCTTTATAGGCCCAATTTAAAAAAATTTACTTACCAAACCCACTTTCTAATGTTTTGCTTTGGCATTCACTTTTAACACTGATTTGAGTTTTCTTTGTCCTGAATTTGACTTTTTGAGTGCTTTAACTCCGTTCTTTTTGCAGGTAGACCATCTGATGGACTCTGGTGAGGAGACCAGGGTTATTGCTAGCATTTTGAAGAATTTTGAAATTTCCTTATTTTTTTTACAAAATTGACATGACCTTGGCTTTAAAAACAGGGTTTTTAAATCCAAGGTATAAATGAGCTGTACCTAATGAAAATATCAATGAAACATATTTACATACCTCCTTCCGGCTTGCTGGGGACTTCTGACTCATGACCTTGCAGTGATTTTTTACCAAAACCCTAGAGCTAAGACTTTGGACTTCAAGACAAAAATGAAACAAGTGTGACACAAGCTCATTAACTGATATGACCTGATCCAGCAAAGCCAAGAAGGGAACAAGGACCAGCTCCTCCATCAGTTTTATGGCATGCCTAACGGGATGCAAAACTGACATTGATGAGACACCTACTTATGCATATGAAAAGAGATTTTGATCACCGATGGAGGGCATCATGACCGACACTAACATTGGCTCCAATGGGGATGGTAGCTCCTTGGAGGTGCCAAGAACCTTAGACCTCTGGTTGAGCAGACCAGTGCCTTATTCATTGGGCAATGGAGTCAACTTGTACACACGTGACCAAACTTGAAATGACTTTATTGGACTTGACTATAAAGTGAAATTTTCAAAGGACTTGGACACAAATCGACTCGATGACAAACTGAAATAACTTGAAGAAACCGACTCAACAAACCAAACACACATGACTCATGACTGACTTAAAACAAGACTTTTGAAAAAACAACAGCAATCCATCAAGATTTGGAATCATGATGACAACCACCTACATACTGATGAAATATGTACAATTAGGTATAATGAGCTTTCCAATGTAACCAATCCAGCAGATGGCTACATACCAAATTTTTTCTCTCACTTATCTCGAGCAGGCAGAACGATGAACCTGTAGGCAACTCAAAACAACCACTGAAACCAAAGCTTATAATGATGAACCAAGCAATATTTATCTTTTCTAATGCTTGCAGAAGAATGCCAAAGGGATCTTGATAATCCTGAAGCACTATTTCGTCTTGAGATCCAACATCAAAACTATAAGTACTCGCTTCATTCTGATCGGAAAGAACAATGGGTTGCTGATTGATAGGAAGGCACAGAGAGGTGTAAACTTCTGCCATATGAGTGTTGACTGTAAATTCCTTGATCATATTGTCTCTCTCAATTTCATGCTCTAGGTCATTCTTAAACCAAAAACAATCTTCAAGATGATCAAACATGACAGCCTTATCTTTTTGCTGATCTACAAAACTGATTACAAGACAGTCATCATTTGCGAAAGAGGAAGAAGTTTCACCAACACTTTCCTGACTATGTGTGCACTGCAAATCTGTTGTAGCTTGGGCTGTAACAAGACCTTTCAAGAGCTGATCTATCTCCTCTTCAAACAAAGGAGATAATATTTTCGGTTTCCTTTTGCTCAAACAAGTCTTGGCTTCTTGAAACTCTGAATGACAGTCCTGATCTTCTGAAACTTGGAAACATTGTCGATCATCTTCATATGACATGGCAATCAAACTATCCAAATCATGATTGAAAGAAGATTTTTCACTTACTTGAACAAACATCTCATCTTGTTTTTCATGAGCTGGCTGAATTACCTCCTCACGAAGGCTCTGGTCAATAACTTTTTCTTCTTCATACCAGATGATCTCAACAACAGAGCTCTCCTTTATGGGATTTAGAACAAGGTTGTCTTCCTCATCACGATCTGAATCTAGATTTGAAATGGCTGACCTGACTTTATCACCTTCTGAACTTGAAACTTGATTTCCCTGCATGCTGTCTTCTTCTGTGGGTAGATCTGAAATAGAACCCTCTCTTTCATCATTTTCAGCCATATGGCCATCTTCAACCTGCTGATCTTGACAAGTATCTAAGATTTCTGTGTGCTGCTGAAATGGATTTTCATACAATGCTTCCATGATCTCTTCATCCATGAAATTATCATCTTCATAAAACTTCTCAAGGCTTTCAATAAAACTATAGGCATGCTTGCAACAGTCTTGGACTAAATTTAATGATGGATAAGAGTCCTCATATCGTTCAATGAACATAGCGTGAAAATCCTTTAAACAGTAAATACAAGCAGGCGGAAAAATTTCATACCATGATTGGGCTTTACCTTCCAGAGTGGCCAAGAATATCTTCATCATGAAATCTTCAGGAAAATCGATCTTGAATTTTCGAATATGCATGTGAAATCTAACCAGATGTAGAGCAGCGTCCTTCCGACCATCATCTTTAAATGTAGGAAAATTTCTTGACCAATCGACCTTCAGAATTTTATTTGGAAAACCAGGGATGTGATCACGGCTCATGGGAGCATATCTTCTTGTGATCTGATCCATCTTGAAAACTGCAAAGCTACTGATCTTCCTGCAGTGAAGTCACCATGAAGCATTGATCTCTAGATTTTTCAGTGAATGGAGTCGCCGGGTGAATGATTTCAGCCTTGTCAGTGTCTGATCGGTGTTCACCATCAACAATCAGATCTGAACTTGATATATGTGCTGGGGTAGAAAGCAAATGAAGTGCTATTTTCACAAGCTCACGGAGATCGACTGAAGCAACGTTTATCTACTCACGCTGATGTAAAACAAGAGCGTTTTCGAAGGCTACCTGGCGTATCTTCAGACTCCGTCTAAGACTTATGAAATGAAAACATCAACCAGCAAACGATTAGTTTGTTCTCCCCAGTATGGTCGCCACTATGTTAGCGCTTGAGATTTCACCTCAGGCTGAGAAAGGTAAATCATCAAGGCAACATCAAACCATTCAGCCCCGTAGCTAGCCCTACGGGGCAGGAGAAGGCTCTCTCCGGTCAAACTCGGTGTATTTCTCAATAGGATGAGATGACCAATTAGGAACACTGATATTAGGCTAGTAAACTGATAAGGAGGGTTGATTTAAAGTTTTTGGGGTTTTTGGTGGCAATTGGAGGGAGTGCAATTCAGGGTGTGCGGATTGAGCTCAGTTTTTGCAGGTGGGTCTTTGGGGCAAGATAGGAGTTTTTGCTGATGCCTTTAGCTGAGATGGATGATCAAGAATGAAAGAGGAGGAGCTAAAGAGGGCAAACAATGACTTTGAATCCTCTCTAGACAGTGGAAAACATAAACATTAAACAAATTTGAAAGCTGAGCATGCCATGCATGAATTCAGACTTTATCACTTCATTTGTTTAATAAGAAGCAGTAAAGAAAGAGATGGAAGACATAAAAACACTTACAATTACAATAAGGAAACACACCATCAACACAAGAGTCCACAAGAATCCCAATGATGTCTGCAAAATCCTGGTCTTCCTTAGCCAAAAGTTGCAGAGATACAAGTGAAATAATACAATGATAACTTCTCCCTCAAGAGTCCAACGATGAAAATGAGCAAGAAAAGGCATAATATAGCCGATCTAACTCCTTTCCCCACCTCTATGGGTTGATCTCAGCTTCCTAGGAGTAGTTTTAACTAATTCTAAACTAAGCACTAGATAATAGGCAGTCAAAACAACTTGCCTCTAAAACTTAGGAAACCTGTCCATGCATTAAATATTTACCATTTACATCAAGGAAACTTCTAGAAGCGTTAAAGGAGAGTAAAAGTATCTAATTTCCATGAAAATTACACAAAAATCCATCATTTACATGCCTCAAAAGTCAACCAAGATGAAAACAGTGTTTTGCTAGCCGAACTGGTCAAAACAGGCAAATTTCCCTGACAGGTCGCGCACATCACTCTGATTGGTCGCACACATTCACAGCTCTGTTTCAGGGCCTTCCTGGTGTCCAAATCAGGTGCAAGATAGCTCGTTGGAAAGGTATGTGAGTCTAATTTTGAACCCCATAGGAAGTTTTTAATTTGGAGTTGATTTGACCCCTCAAAAGTCATTTCTTCCAAGACAGCTTTCTGCAACTCAAAATAGGGGCAGAAAATCAAAATTTGCATGTATTTTGAGCTTTTGGAAGCCCAAATATCCATAAAATCTGAAACCCATCCATAGGCAAGTGTATTTTTGCATGAAAATTCCAAAAATGCAAAGTTTTCCCCATTCTGAGTTTCCCCCATGTATGGTCGCGCGCGGGGTGAGACTAGTCAAATGGCCAAAACCTGTAAATTGCACAAAAAAATGCCAAAAATGCCTCAAAACTCTCAAAATTTCTTGGGTTTGCTGCTAGGA
>Ga0115844_100021_pt1 | contig 26164 bp, 22 predicted proteins | sample InSIn1gowninarea_FD_83858 | JGI IMG/M metagenome (GOLD analysis project Ga0115844, IMG submission 83858) | reverse complement strand
GTCAGACATTTGCCTGGTGATTCATTTACAGCTTAAATCCCTGTGAAATCCCTTCAGCAAGTTCTCTGGCAGTTTGTACATATTAAATCTTACTTGCAGGTACGAATTGTTTTCTTGGAAAAGAGAAATAAGCAGTTTTGAAAATTGGCCTGCCAAAATCATCATTGAATACTCTGCCGTTGGTGTCTAACATTCAGATGTTTATTGTTAGTCGCTTTCTAAAATAAATTTGCCAGGAAGTAAATGTGTTAACAGCCAGATGTATGTTGATGCTAGCGACTATAAATTAATCATTTCTTCGTTCTCCCACCTTTGATAGTGAGAAATGCTTCACCGTTATATCTTGAGAGTTCACCTTAACGAAAAAAATCGTAAACACAAAAATATTATCCTTCATAATAGAGAGTATTTAAGTTACTAAACATCGATCTGTGTTCCAGGGATTGTCTGAATAGATTGTTGCCAGGTGTTGGTTGCTTATTTCAACTCTTGTTTAAAAGCGAGAGTTCAGTTTTATTCTATTGTTTTTTCAAACATCACAATCAGATATTTAGAATTTGAGAGCAATAGAGAACCGCGCGGGCACTACTGGTTTCACTATACTTTATGTGGTAAATACTAGTTAGCATTGTGTTGCTGTACTGTGAATAACAACATGTTAAATGGATATTTATACGTTACTGGTGATGTAAGTTCGCTTTATTGATGTATATTTGCCCTCTGAATCCGTTACTTATCTGGTTTCCGCTTCATGAACTACTTAAGGGTAATACTGCGATATATTTCGCGCCCAAAACAGTTACATACCAGGCGTTCTCACTAAAAGTAAGATTCCTAATAAAATCACCTTAAATTATGCATAAAGAACTTACTATTAGAAAGAAACAAGCGATTTATATCTTTTCATTATTATCGTTTGTTTTTCTTTCTTCGTGCGGTAGTACAAAGAATGTTCCTTATTTTCAAAACGTTATTGCATCCGGGAACTCTAAGCTGCCTGTAGATGTTGACTTTCACGAGCCAACGATACAGCCTGATGATATCTTGTCAATTTCTTTATTCACGATTGATCCAGCGTCGTCTATGATCGTGAATCAATTAAGTACCCAATCGTTGGGAGGAATTGTTAGTTCTTCAAATGCAACAAATCTTTCCGCAAACGGGTTTCTTGTTGATAAGAACGGAGAGATACAGCTGTCGGTAATTGGCAAGGTTAAGCTCGGGGGGCTAACGACATTTGAGGCTAGGGATTTGATTCAAAAATTAGCGGCTAATAGTTACAATTCCCCTAACGTTCAAGTTCGATATTCAAACTTTAAGATTACCATTCTAGGTGAGGTGTCGAGTCCTGCAACGTATACTGTTCCAAATGAAAAACTTACTGTGCTTGACGCCTTGGGCTTAGCTGGCGATTTAACAATCTATGGAAAAAGAGAGAACATTTTGCTAATAAGAGAATCTAAAGGTGAAAAGCAGTTTGCAAGACTAAATCTAAATTCTGCTGATATTTTCAATAATCCATATTACTATCTTAAGCAGAATGATGTGCTTTATGTTGAGCCAAACAAGGGTAAGGCGGCATCTTTAAATGTTGCAAGAACACAAACTATAGCGTTAATGGGGACAGCGTTAACTGTTCTAATCACTTTAATATCTCGTTTATAAATAACCGATTTTTATCAACAAGAATAAATCCAATGGATTATAAATATCATTTTGACAATAATAAAGGTAAAGAACACTCCAGTTTCGATTTTAAGTCTATACTAAAAAGATACATTGCAATTTGGCCATGGTTTATCGCTTCAATAGGAATATGCGTAGCTGTCGGTATAGTTTATATTCGATATACGTCCCCATTATATAAAATATCGGCAAGGTTATTAGTGAATGACGAGAAAAAGGGTAGTGGAATCGCTGGCGGTTCAGAAATGCTAGAAGGTCTTGGCGGTTTGTTGGGAACTAAAAGTACCGTTGATAATGAAGTGGAAATCTTGAAAACTAGAAGCCTAATGGAAAGGGTCGTGAAAGATTTGATGCTAAATATAAATTATTTTAGCCGCACTAGGTTTGGAAAAGATAGGGAATTATATAATCCACCTTTCATTATAAATGTTTTTAGTATCAAAGATTCTATACCCAAAACGAAAATTGACGTTGAAATGTTGGCGAATAACAAAGTTTCGCTTAAAGTTGGAGCAGTTGATACAGTTGTCCAATACAACCAGTCCTTTTCAATTCCTAATATTGGCGTATTTAAGATCTTTAAAAATCCTAATGAAAAATTTTCTGGAAGTAAGTACAGCTTTACTGTACAGCCAGTTCGGAATGCTGTAACCGAATTAAGTAATGATTTAACAGTAGGGATTGCAAATAAGCAGATAACCATTATTGACTTAACGTTGCAGAATGCCATACCAAAGAAAGGTGAAGATATTCTACAGCGATTGATATTTAATTACGTGCAAGAGAATTTAAGAGATAAAAATGAGGTGGCTGATAGCACAATTGCGTTTATAAATCGGCGCCTGCTGATTATTGGTTCAGAATTGCGTGACGCTGAAAGTGATATACAAGGCTTCAAACAAAAGAATAGTCTTGCCGATATGTCAGAGCAAGGTAAACTCTTAATTGCTTCAAATAGTCAATACGTAAATGAATTGGCGAAAACGGAAACTCAGATATCCATAGTAGCTAATCTTCTGGAATATTTACGAGATAATTCGAAAAATAAAAGAGTACTTCCTACAGCATTAGCTTCACCAGATTTGTTGTTTAGTGGAGCAATTGAAAAATATAATACTTTAGTGCTAGAGCGGGGGCGAAAGTTAATTGGACTATCTGCAGATAATCCGATAATTCAGAATTTAGATACCGAAATATCAAATGCACGGTCGGATATTGAATCAAATTTAACTAGTACATTAAATGCATTGAAGATTACAGAAAGCAAGCTTAATGTTCAGATGACCGGCGCTGAAAGTGCAATCCGACAAGTTCCAGAAACGGAACGGAACTATCTTAAATTAGCAAGACAGCAACAAATCAAACAAGAGTTATTCATATTTTTAATGCAAAAGAGCGAAGAAACGGCTATATCGAAAACTGCTAATTTAGCGAATAGTAAAGTAATTGACCCGCCTGTTTCGGAAGTATTACCATTCTTTCCAAGAAACGGAAACGTGTATATATTTTCTCTAATCTTAGGTTTTATACTTCCATTTGGCATCGTGTTCCTGCGAGATGTGTTAAATGACAAGATTGGAAGTAAAGACGATATTTTAAAGTTCACCGACGTTCCAATTCTTGGAGAAATTAGTCGAAACGATAGTGAAACGGATCTGGTCATTTCTGCTAATGATAGATCGGCGATCTCGGAACAATTTAGAGCTTTGCGGACAAATTTGTCCTTCTATTTGAAATCCCCGAGCCAGAAAGTAATTTTATTTACTTCAAGTATGTCAGGTGAGGGCAAATCTTTTTCTTCTATTAATCTTGGAAATATATTAGCATTGTCGGGTAAAAAGGTCGTGCTGATGGAGCTTGATTTACGTAAGCCGAGTCTATCATCAAAATTAGGACTGAAACCGAAACATGGCTTTACGAACTATATTATTTCAGAATCGGTGAAGGTTGAAAACATACTTAGCCCTAGCAACATCAATGACAATTTATTCTTAATATCCTCAGGTCCACTTCCGCCTAATCCTGTAGAGACTCTAATGAGCTCACGTACTTACGAACTACTTGATGAATTGAGAAAGACTTTTGATTATATCATCATGGATGCGCCGCCGATCGGAATAGTGACTGATGCTCAACTTTTATCAGCATTTTCTGATATATCTATTTACCTTGTACGTCAAAATTTCACAAGGAAAGAACAACTAAGTATTGCCCAAGAGTTGTACATTTCTAAGAAGATGGGTACCATGGGAATTGTTGTTAATGACATAGCGAAGTCCAGTTCATATGGTTATGGCTTTGGCTATGGTTACGGTTATGGCTATGGTTATGGTTATGAAAATTAGATTAACTGCGAATAGCTCTTTGTCAATAAGTAAATAAGCTTACTATGAAACCATCTGTTAGGAGTATGAAAAGTACACTGTTATCGCGATATATAGTTTACCAATCATTTATTCAAAATTCAATTTGGGCTGTATTAGGGGCTTTTATTTCAAAAGGTCTAAATTTTGGATCCGTTATTTTCGCGGCTAGGATTGTTGGTCCAAAAGTATTTGGTGAATATAATGTGATTCAAACAACTGTCGGCCTATTTGGGACAGTCTCAGGGCTTGGTTTGGGATTAGCGGCAACGAAACTTATAGCCGAGTGGAAGGTCAAGGATCCGGTTAAGGTTGGGGACCTACTAGGATCACTCTATGTTCTTTCGTTGGTAATAAGCATCTTTGTAGCTTTAGTATTCTTTTTTTCGTCAACATTTATTTCGGGCTCATTATTAAATAATGTTAATCTTTCGTCTATTTTAAAGCTTTCTGCAGTGATTGTCATATTTGATGCCATAAATGGTGTTCAAAACGGAATCTTGTCTGGATTTGAAAGCTTTAAAAAAATAGCTTTAATTAACTTTGTCGTTGGAATACTTAGTACTCCATTGATTATTGCTGGCGCTTATTATTTTGGATTATTTGGACTGACTGGGATGCTATTGGTCTCCAGATTTTCATCTGTTTTGATCACCAGGTTTTTTTTAAATGATGTTCTTAGAAAATTTGACATTTCTATTAATTACGAGTTCAGTTTAACGAAGGTGACGCCGATTTTTAAAATAAGTATACCATCTTTTTTGACAAACATGGCGATCAGCCCTGTTGGATGGGTTTCCACGACAATTTTTATTAACCAACCTTTAGGATATTCTACTTTAGGGACCTATAATGCTGCAAATCAGTTGAGGCAACTTGTACTTTTTCTCCCTGATAGTGCTGGAAAGGTTTCTATTCCACAGCTTTCTCGAGAGTATGGGGAAGGAAGATTTAAAGATTTCCGCAAAACGGTCGTGTTAACGTTTTGTTTTAATTTAGTTTTATCACTTATACCTGCTATCATAATATATGCTTGTAGTTTCTTGTTTAAGAATTTCATAGGTTCTGATTTTAAGATAGACGATATTTTAGTCATAAGTGTATTAGCGACCTCGATATTGGTGGCCATTTCTAACGCAATAGGATATGTGTTTATATGTTCAAATCTAATTTGGTACGACTTTGTACTTCGGGTTTTTTGGGGTATAGCCCAAATTTTATTAGTTCTTTTTTTTGGAAAAAACCATGGTGCTATTGGTTACTCTGTCTCGATCTTAGGCGCCTATCTTCTTTATATTTTCTTACAAATAGTAGTTTTGGTAACTAAGTTCTCGCTTGTCACGATACCTCGCCTTCAATTTTCCGATATTTAATATGAAAGTTCTTATAAATTTTGCCGATAGTAAATTTAGAAAGCAGCAATTAAGAAATACAAAGACGGCTTTGACAACGGGAGGATTTGACAAAGTAATCGAATATTCATATGAGGATATAGACTCCGCATACTTGAAAAGTCATGATGATATCCTTAGCACCGCGCGAGGTTCTGGATTGTGGCTGTGGAAACCCTACTTTATTAATAAGACATTTGAAGTTCTTAATGACGGGGATTATTTGTTTTATTGTGATGCTGGTAGCTATTTTGTAGACTCAATAGACTTGTTGATATCATGTATGGAGGCAAATAGTTTGGATATTATGCCTTTTGAATGTCCATTAATAAATTTACAGTTTTCAAAGCGGGAATTTATCAGTGCTAATAATTGCGAAGAATCATGGCTTTATGGTAATCAAATTATTGGAACGTTCTTACTGTTGAAAGTAAGCGATAAAAGCCGTTTTATTATTAATGAATTTTTGCGCATGTGTGAAATAAGGGAATTAATATGCGACTCGGATTCCCTTGAAACACAACACCCCATGTTTATCGATCATAGACACGATCAAACTATTTTAAGTTACTTGATGTGGAAACATAAAATTGCAGGTTATCGTGACCCATCCCAATACGGCTTTTTACCACTGGAATATATAAAGTTTGGTTTATTTAATAAGGATTGTTGTTTAGGAAAATTCCGAAATTACAATCTTTCGACCTATCCTATGATACTTTATCATTATAGAAAGCGCAATATCGGTGACCTGATAAGAAGAAAGCTGTTCGAAATCAAAACTAATTTAAAGATCCTAATTTCACCTAAGGTTCAAAAGGATTAACGTATTATGAAATATTTACTTTTCGATATCTCTCTTGCAGGCCATCACTCTGAGTTTATTGACCACCTTATCAAGTTTCTAGCAGAGGATGTTGATTCTTCTGATGAATACCATTTTATCTTACATACTGAATTTAAGATGCAATTTCCCGAGATTGTGAAGGTCACTGATGGTAAATCTAAATTCGACATTCACTATGTCTCTGAAAAGGAATGGATTGATGCGAGGAAAGGTAACTTAATTCGACAATCTTTCGCACACTTAAAACTTTTAAATTCTTATGCTAATAAGTATAAAGTTGACAGGGTTATTTTGTTACACATCAACATTTTTCAATTGGCATTAGGTTTTCTTAGGACTAGATATGAGATCTCGGGAATTCTATTTTCTCAATTCACACGCCAAGATATTAAAGACAATTTACTGGAGAAATTAAGATATTGTCGGCGTTATGTTCAAACATATTTATTAACTCGAAATAACAAAATTACTTGTATATACATTCTAAATGATAAAGAAAGTTGCGCAAAATTGAATCGTGTTTTTGGTAGCGGTATATTTAGATTCTTACCAGATCCAGTTGCTGAACTTTCCGTTTCAAAGTATGTTGATATTCGTCATTCATATTCAATTCCTAAAGAAAATATAGTTTTTTTACATTTTGGCTCTCTTTCCGAGAGAAAAGGCACGATCGATATTTTACAAAGTTTAATCGATTTAAAACACAACAACCTAAATGCGATAACTATCCTTTTGGTAGGAAAAACGGATAATGAAGGCACAGCCATTAAAATATTGAATTTTATTGAACAAATACGTTTGAATAAAAAAGATGTACAAATAGTGTTTGATGATAAGTTTGTTGATATTGATTTGAAAAATTGCCTTTTTCATCAATGTGACGTGGTGTTAATTCCATATAAGAATGTAGAAGCGTCGAGCGGTATTTTAGGACATGCAATCGCGGCGAAAAAGCCGGTTGTAGGTCCAAGTAAAGGGTTACTAGGAGACCTAATCGAGAAACATGGTCTTGGGATTACCTACACAGGGAATTTTGATGCGGCAATATTATTTAAGGTGAAGGACTGGACGCAGTACAGGATATCGTCGGCAGGTTTAAATAATGACCCCTTCGAATTTGCAAAGATAGTCTTAGGGAAGCCATGAGTATAACTAGTAGCGCTACTATGAAAAAAAAAAAAAATATTAGTCACGACTGGCGCTATTATTTGGGATTGGTGATAATGTCCTTCTGTTTCTCTTGGCTAAGTCCACTCATAACGTCTTTATTCTACGTCAATAATATCATTGAACCTTTCCTTGTTATTGGGTGTTTGTTAGTGTTAAGGTCTGACGAAGTATTACAAAAGGCCGTGTATTCAGTTGCATTTAGTTCGGCATTTAAGGTTATCTTTTTTGCTATTACGATTTTTGCAATTTTGGGTGCGCTGCGTGGCGACGGCGTGCTGGCTTTTGTCTATGCAGACTATCGATCCAACCTAATATTTGTTTTTCTGATATTTCTTTTCAATTCTAAACTGTGGAGTCCTGAGGAAAAGTTGAAGTTCATAGTTGCTGTAATGGTTTTAATTGCTTTGATGGATTCGCTCACATTAATGCTAAGACCATTTTTAGTTTTAAATAAAGAGGATACTAAAGAACCAGTCTCGATCGTTGCGCCAGCTATTCTGTCGATTTATTACTTAAGGAAAGACAAGTTCAAGTATGCTTTTTTCTTTTTTGCGGTGCTTACCTTTGAAGCTGCGATGGGCTTCTTCCGAAATTACTATTTAATAACATTAATAACAGGGTTCGCTATCTTAATTTTGATAGTTGGTAATCTAGTGAACGGTAATAGAAGGACAAAGCTTAACTCCATGTTATTGTTAGGTGTTATTGTTCTAGGCGTTACGATTGCTTCACCAATTGTCTACAATTATTGGATGAGTGATGAATCGCGAATGATTCATTCAGTTAATCGAAGTGTTGAATTTTTTTCAGGTGAAGATGAGGAGAAGGAGAGAATGGGCTCAATTCAAGTTGTCATTAGTAGAAGTGACTTGTTAATAGTCCCTCATGGTTTAGGTTGGAGGAGCTTTACTGTAGATATAGCGCGTGAGTTTAAAGACTTTAATATAATTAGTTCTATGGACTCCTGCATCTTCTACGTAGGCTTTCATTATGGAATATTGATATTAGTATGCTTGCTCATTTATTTATGCATGGTTATTGGTAAATTCCTCCGATATAATTACGGTTCTAATGAAGTTTTTCCAAAGTGGATTAAATGCATATTTCTGATGTTTTTTCTTTTCTCATTGTTAACACAAAGTGTAATGTTTACAATGCCACAGGCAGCGTTTGTTTATGCACTATTGTTTTATCTAGTACTGCAACAAGTAAAAATCAACCAGGGATTGGAAGTTTAGGCGTTTATACAACATTAGGTTTTTAAGGTTAATTATGTGTCTTAGGTGAGTTGATTTAAAACTTAGGAGCCGTATGAAAAAAGTTTAAAATTATTTATTCTTCACATTAAAAGGTTTCCTTCTGTGAGATAGCTTTACATGGGTGCTTTTAGAAGTAAAATATTAAATGTCGGCTTTAATTTGCTCCGAAGCTTTCTATTTGCGATTTTTCACTTACAGAATTAAAGTCAGGGGCTCAAAATAGTATACCTTTGTTCTGGCGATAAGGGAATTATTTTTGCAATGTTGGACGCGGTTGTTTCTGCTAGATTAGCAAGGCTTAACTCCAAAATTAGTTGCTAAACAAATTGTACGTATTTAGGCTTACTAATGAATAGTTATTAACAGTATCAAATAAACAAACAATGGGTAAAATCATCTTTTGGCAAAATATCAACAGCATTCATCAGTCTTCGTTTTTTAATTCTTTCGCTAACCGAAATGACGGTGGTATTATTTTGATAGTTACCGAACCGTTATCCCAAAGGAGGAAAAATATGGGTTGGAAGGAACCGGTATTAAATCCATTAGTCAAAATAATAGATAGTAGTGATAGTGATTTTGATATATCAGTTTTTTTAAAGGAATATTGTAGTTCAGAACACATTCATATATTTTCAGGAATTGCTGCATACAGGACCGTAACACTTGCGTTCAAAGCGGCAATAAAAAGAAAATGTAGAATCGGAATATTAACCGAGCCTTTAGATTTCCGCGGTTTCAAAGGCCTACTAAGAAATATACGTGGACATTATCATTATTTTAAATATTCAACAAAAATTGAATTTCTACTTCCAATCGGTAGACAAGCTAGATTGCAATTTGAAAATTGGGGATATGAAAAGACCAGAATCTATGATTGGGCTTATTGTGTTGAGCAATCTCGTTCTATGGATGAAAGGTTGGTTGGAAATAAAGTAAATGATACATTTAAGATCATGTTTGCTGGTTCTTTAATAAAAAGAAAAGGTTATGATGTTTTGATTGAAGCGCTACAAAAGTTACAAAGTAAAAATTATATCGCGGATTTTTTTTGCTATCACGACGGTGATGCGACATATGTTGACAAACTTAAGCAACAATTAAAACTAAGTTCCAAAATCAGGTTGCGACCTTTTTTAACTAATAATGAACTCCGGAGGAAAATGGTTGAGTATGATTTATTCATTTTGCCGAGCCGACATGATGGATGGGGTGCAGTTGTTAGTGAAAGCTTAATGGAAGGCACACCAGTCCTTGTTAGCAAATTTTGCGGAGCAAGTATTTTAATAGGTAATGACAATGTTGGAAAGGTCTTGTGCAACCTGACTGCCGATGCAACGGCAGAAGACTTAGCAGCCTGGATGGGCCGTGGAAAACTTAATTATAAACAAAGGTTGGAGAATAGAAATTGGGCAAAAACGACAATATCCAGCGAAGCATTAGCCATCTATTTTTCTTCTATTCTGGCGCATTTGTCCAAACGACAGAACGTTAACTACCCCATTGCGCCTTGGATTAAGTCTGAAATTGAAGAAGAAGAAGTTTTGTTGCCTGTATATTATTAGTATCCGGATTACGAGTTTTCTTTAAATTCTTTCAGTTAAAAGTCCTTAACGCGACGGTATTCGCGCCCGTGCAAATTAGGTCCCTGTTCCAAATGCGTTATCAGCTTTCCTACACTTGGAACTATGGATTTGAGTTGCCTTTATTGCTTTCGCATTAGTGAAATTATGGGATTGTTTTGAGGCAGGCTACCGCTTGGATTGTTCAGCACTGAATTGGAAAGAGTCGGACCGTGCACTGTTCTCTTATGAATTGGCCGTGGTTGCATATTAAGCTGCAGCAATCCGAACATGGAGGCATTCGGGCACTAAGTACAACCACGGTAGGGCACTTCTCCTGGACTCAAAAAGAAGCAGTTAAGCGGAAAGACTAGCTGTGTGATTGAAGGACTTCAGGTTTAATCGCCTCGGCGGTTACCGCATTAAAAATTATAAAAAAGCCTTTTTTGTCTGAATACAGTTTTAAAGTAAATTTAAACGTTATCGAATAGAGAATCGGAAGACTATTATTAAAATCTAACAAAGGAAGTATATTTTTGTGAACCTGTGCACTCTTATTCTTGTTCTCTGTGTACTGGTATTTACCTATTGCAGGTTGATTTAAACTATTTTGAAGTAAACTCTAAATGATGAAGATATTGCACATCACTCCATTTTATAAGCCGGCTTATCTTTATGGCGGCCCTATTGCCTCGGTAAGTAAACTCTGTGAGAGTCAAGTGGATATTGGGACCTCGGTGTATGTTTTAACAACTAATGCAAATGGCAAGCGTGCTAACTTGAATGTTGACAGTAGAAGTTTTATAGAAGTGGATGGAGTGCCAGTCCATTATTTTCCAAGTGTAACTAATGATAATACATTTATTTCGTTGTCTTTATGGAAGTATCTTTTTAGGCACGGTAATGAATATGATCTTATTCATATACATACATGGTGGAATTTTTTAGTTTTAGGGTCGACAATTATATCTAAGATTAAAGGGCTAAATGTTGTCTTATCTCCGAGAGGGATGTTAAGCGAATACATTTTTCAAGCTTCTAACTCTAGAATTAAGATGATCATCCATAATCTTATCGGAAAAAGGCTTTTAAGGTTTACAACGTTTAACGCAACGTCTACTCAAGAATATCAGGAGTGTAAGAGACTAATATCGGATTGGAATGGTTTTACTTTGCCGAACATATTGGATCTTCCAGATGTATCTATTAAGAGGAAGAAAACCGACAAGTTTACACTGTTGTTTTTTTCGAGAATACACCCAAAAAAGGGCATTGAATTATTATTTTATGCTCTTGCCCAATCTACTAATAGCTATAAGCTGAAAATTGCTGGAACTGGTGATCTCGAATATATTCAATCTCTAAAGGAATTGGCTTTAGAACTTAAGATATCCTGCAACATTGAATGGCTAGGGTGGATTTCCCCGCACAACAAATATGTCCAATTATTGAGTGCTGATGTTTTTGTTTTAACATCTTTTAATGAAAATTTTGCTAATGTTGTAATAGAGTCGCTTCATGTTGGAACTCCAGTTCTTATTTCAGAAAATGTTGGGCTATCTACCTTCGTAGAGCAAGAAAACTTAGGTTGGGTAACTGATCTCTCAATTTCTAATATTGCTTATAACATTAGAGAAGCTTTTTATGATAAGAAAAAGATCGAAAGAATTAATTTAGTAGCTAATGGCATAGTTTCAAAACACTTTTCTCCATCGATACTTTCTTCGCTATACTTAAAGGAATACTCGAAGGCTATCTCAAAGGCAGCACACTAAATCGGGTAAGTTTTACGAACCTTTTTGTCTTCTCACGTACCTCGCTGATTTCACAGACGTAGCGCAATTTCATTTTTTATCATTTAGATAGGCTTTCGTTGTACCTCAGTGTAGTGAAAGTAGAAAGAAGTTTATTCAATAGGGGAAAGAGCATTGAAAATCATTAATCTTTTAGAGCTGGAAACTTTATGTGAGAAACCGACGAAAGTACCTAAGTGTTTCTAAGGCCGGTCATCAATGAGACGTGCCGAAACGAACTGTGAAAATAAAGTCCTCGGTATTGGTTAAGGAGGGAAGAGAAAAATGGGTCAAACACCCTGGAGTGCTTAAAAAATGAAATCGACAGCATGCTAGTGATTTATCAACCATAGATGGATTGCATCTCATTGCTTAGTCTCAAGTTTGGTATGGCAAATATTATTGCAACAATACTATCTTCTTTTTGTCACGTCCATCGTCTCTTGACAAATCTTGCCGGCTGGCCTTTATAAATTCCATCTTCCTCTAAATTCTCTAACACTGTTGAGCCGACGGTAATAACAGAATCTACACCGACCGTAACATTTGGGCCTATAAAACTGCATGCTCCTACCCAAGTTCCATCTCTCAATATAATTGGCCCATTTCTATATGGCATACTCGGCTTGCGAAAATCATGATTTCCACCACATAGAAAGCTCCTTTGCGAAATACAGACATTGCTTCCAATTATTACTCTTTCAAAATTTAAAATGTACACCTCTTCTCCAATCCACACATCATTGCCGATGTATAATTTCCATGGAAAGTGAATGTTAACTCGTGGCTTAATTACCAACCCGCGGCCAACTCTTGCACCCATTAGTCTTAATAAGGATGCTTTAAATGCCGACGGAAAGGGCAAAGTAGTTTGAAAGAAGAGGATTTTTATAACAAACCATAAGACCTCTTTTACCTTGCTTGCTCCTCTATCTAAACCAACGGAGGAATTAAAATTACTAAGTTTTACTTTAGATGATGTGCGTTTATTTTTCAATTTCTTACAGTACTAATTGGCTATTTAACCTATTTTCTTGACGCTATACCTGCTGCCCAAGCTAAATGATACTTCGAATTCCAGTTTGATCTTTGTTTATATGTAGTCGGATTACCAAATATGAGATTTACTTCTATAGGGCGGAAATAACGTTTGTTAATGACCCTAACTTTTCTACCTAGTTCAATCGGTAAGCCTTGATAGCAGAAGGAGGTTACCGCAGCTTCTTCTCTTGTCAATTCTAAGGTAATTTCTACCCGGACAAATCCGATGTGAATAAAATGTTTTAAAGTAGTTGTTACACCTGTTTCGAATGCAAAGCCTTCGGGAGTTTTCTCTTCTAGTATTTGCGACATCGGTTCTACACACTCTTCTGCATGACACCAATCTCTTTTGGTATTTAAGATTTCTAGAACCAATTCATCCGGAATGGCTAACGCGATTTTAGCCGTTCCTTGTGTATTCTTACAAGTCACATTTTTTTCGCCACTAAGTACGCGTTCATGATTGTAATAGGATCTGATTGCAAGCAAATATAATGTATGTGCTGTCGCAGTACACTGACGTTTGTAACATATATTTTGAGACATTAATTGGCAATTACTAATTCATAAAAAAGCAGCACGTCAGAAGGTAGGTTGTTTCTTTACAAAGATAAAGTATTAAACCTATTTTATACACAACCTTCGGCCTTTTGTACTGGGTAAATGGTTAACGTTTTTTAGTTTGCTTGGAATCTAAATAGATGTTTGTGTGGTTATTACTTATACATTTTCTATTTCGAGGAAGTTTGCTATTAATTCATGTTAAGAAGTCGTTTTTCACAGCATTTAGACTATTTGTTTTTCCAAGATTAGATTTAATTCGTATTATTGTGGAACTTGCTACATGGTTTTAACGTTACTTGTTAAAGTTCCCGCTTTAAATTTTTAAAATACCTTACGATCATTTATTCAGGTATATCCTGTTGGGAACTGAAGAAAGACAATTGAAGAATGTGGAGAATGCTAAGGAATTTAAAATTTATTATACGCTTCACGCAATTGAAAAAATGTCTATCAAGTTATAATAAAATCACTGGGCTGGTTTGATGCTTCTCAAAATGAATGTACTCCATGTTGTCTCCAGTATTGATCCTAAAGCGGGAGGTGTTGCCCAGGCAATTAAGACCATGATTATGGGATTAAGTGAGATGCAAGTGGTTAATGAAGTGGTTTGCCTTGACGACACTGAGAGTTATTTCGTAAAAAACTTACCCTTTGATGTACATACTATGGGACCAGCAAAAACATCCTGGAAGTATGCTCCGTTGCTATTAAAATGGCTAAATAAAAACATTGGAAGATTTGATGTAGTTATTGTACATGGACTTTGGCAGTACCATACTTTTGCATCTTACCTCGCTTATAGTAGTTTACACAACAAAAAGCCGAAACTATTTGTAATGCCACATGGTATGCTTGATCCTTATTTTCAGAGGGCGAAAGGGCGAAAGTTGAAGGCGTTAAGAAACTGGGTTTTCTGGAAGCTAATTGAATATAGGCTGGTTAATAGCTCAACTGGAATGTTATTTACGTGTGAGACTGAGTTAAGTTTGGCTGAGCAAACGTTCGCCCCATACCATCCTAAAGCTAAACATGTAGTAGGGTTAGGTGTTACATCACCACCACCTTTTAGTCTAGCAATGAAATCTGCTTTCATAGAAAAGGCGGGTGGCATTCCGTCCGATTTTTTACTTTTTCTAGGAAGAATTCATCAAAAGAAAGGTGTGGATTTATTGGTAAAAGCTTATCTCAAATTACGTGATGAAAAAGATGACTTGCCTTATTTAGTAATCGCGGGACCGGGTTTAGAATCTGAGTTTGGGGCAGATATAATCAAGTTAGTAAATAATAATAGATACATATTATTCCCTGGGATGCTTACTGGCGACGCCAAGTGGGGCGCGTTTTATTGCTCAGGCGCTTTTATTTTGCCAAGCCATCAAGAAAACTTTGGAATTGCCGTTGTGGAAGCAATGTCAAGTGGAAAACCTGTCCTAATTTCTGATCAGGTAAACATATGGAAAGAAATAGAAATCGGTGGTGCAGGTGTCGTCGGTAAAAATAATGAAAGTGGAACCTACACAATGTTAAAAAATTGGTTTGAAAAAAGCAGCGCAGAGAAAAGAGAAATGTGTAATTCTGCTAAACGCACATTCGATGTGCACTTTTCAGTTGAAAACGCGAGTCGGTGCTTGTTTGAAGCTATTAAATGATATATATCGAAATTAATTAGCTCTGAAACCCGCGTAAGCGCCGATTGATTAGCATCAAAGTTTTTGGTCTGATACTCAGAGTATGGTCGTGATCTGCGATCTGGTTTATACTACGAAGCACTTGTAAGGTCAGCTGTCGAAATGAAATTAGAGAAAGTAAATTTTTCTATATTCAAGAAATGAATTGTTTACTTAAATCCTAAACCAGGCCGAACACACCTGCTTTACAGAAGGGTAAGGGTTGCCATCAAGTTATGCCTTGCACGCTAGGTTGACATAGGTCGTTGTGTATAGGTTCGAATACGGCAAAGTAGGATGAGAGATATCACAATCTTATTGGAATCGACGTTTGCGGTTATCTAGTCATGCCCGATCAATTTGTGAATTTAGCTGACCTATTATAAAAGTGCTCTATAGAAGACTTCATTATATCTCCCCTAAGGGAAGAATGAATTCTTATTTCTACTTAGAGTCTTCCAGATATTCGCCAGATATTTTTGAATTGAGGAGGAAGTGCTAACGTTTAACTGGTAAGTCTTTAAATGAGGCCGGCATCTGTCGGACTGATCTTTTGGTCATTTTTTGTCAATAAAGTTGTAAAACCCTCCACCGATAACTGGGAGGGTGATGATGGTAGGCCCGTTTGTATGATGTCTTTGAACATGGCAGCTGTAAACCTTGGTATCCTTGCGGTGGTTCTTCGGGGCGCTTACGAACAAGCAGGGAAGCTTAAACACATGGTAGATAAAGGCTGGAAAGCATATGATGAAAATCATCATAAGCAAATCTCATTATTTAGCTACAAGGCATCATCGTTGTATTTAAACTTGCAAGCGTTGAAAAGTGTGTCTTACGGCCCGATAATTTCCCCGTTTTTTTTGTGATTTTCAGTACTCACGCCTCTTCGAAAAGCTGAAGATTGTGAATGCCGGCCGCGGAATAGCCGCCATGCACCTTCAAAATAGCGCGGGGAGCCTTCTGGAAATTGATTACGTACGAACAAAGTTGATTTATGTCGTAGGGTAAGGGCTGGAAGAAGAGGTAGTTTTTGAATCTGAAACACTGGTAAACTTCTTTTAGAATATTCAACTGAGTTTATCAGTTTTGATAGTATCACTTCTTTATTCAAATTGCTAACGGCATATCTTCTGGCATTACGTCTTTCAACTGAGTAGTCGCTAAAACAACATTCTATAATGGAATTCTTCAGCAGACTTTCATCATCTGGGTTTATTACGACCCCAATTTTATGTTTAATTAAAACGTTATGTAACGTTGTTTCGGGCCAAGCAGTTACCAGTGCTAAGCCACCGACGGAAAGAATCGTAGTAAGCTTTGATGGCATAACTAAGTCTCCAGCATGGCCTTTTTGTAGCACTAGATGAACGTCTGCGATATTCATAAATTCATTGAATACATTTATTTCTTGTAAAGGGAAAAAGCGCAGATTACTTAGTGCCGCCTCTTGAGCCAAGCTTTCTAATTTCTCCTTAAAGGGACCAATACCACAAATAATAATTACAATATCTTTATGAATTCTTAAATCTTTTGCAATCTGGATCAGCGTTTCTAATCCTTGTTTTTCTCCAATGCTTCCTGAATATAGGACAATTTTTGTGCTTGACACGAAACCCCACCTTTTCTTAATTTCTGCAATGTTGGTTGATGGAAAAAATCGGTCGGTATCTACCCAATTTGGCATTAGCATAATGCTTCGTTGAACTTTAGACCTAATTTTTTCCTCCATACCTTCCGAAATGGTTGAAACAATGTCAGCTCTAGTCAAAATATCGCTTTCTAATCTGAATAAAAGGTTAAATATCCATTTACGTTTAAGAATTCCTAACTCTTTGGCTGCGTCGATCTGTAGATCTTGAACGTGATAAACAGTTGGCGTTCCTTTGAAAAACTTATAGAGTAATCCTAGAAAACCGATGAAAAATGGAGGTGCCACAGAAATCGAGAAGTCGTGCTTTTTTTTAAATAGAAGTAGTAACGTCATCATAAAGGAAGACAAGAAGAATGATGCCTCATGTAATTGCCTTTTTAGACCATTGGGTTGCGCCGGCACATATAACGGACAACGATAGGTGATTAGCTTACCGTCATTTGATACTTCTTTTTGGTAGAAATTGCCATTGTAAGGTTTCTGAACCTTCCAATATGGATAATATGGAAAAGAAGTTACCAATGTCACAGAATGGCCCTCTTCAAGTAGCCAATTTACCATCTCACCTGTATATTTACCTATACCAGTTAGTTCTGGGTGGCTATTGATGCCAAATACTAATACCCTTTTCTTGTTTATGCGCATTGTTTGTACAAATTTGGCCGACAGGCCTGTATATTTTCGCTTCTCCTATAAGTCTGCAATACGTTTGAGCCAACTGCAGTGCTGGAATTTACATGAACGCTCACCTGTCGAACTGGTATGCTACATTCGTGCACCGACGTTTCCCAAAGCTTTCCTTAGATGATGTACGATTCTTTTTAAGCTGTAAAACTTGTATTGCCTATTCAAATTGATTCTTTACAAGGTATCCTGCTTCTTTTAACATTCGCTCCTTTTGGAAATGTTCAACATCAGAAGTCATCATATCTTCGACCAATTTGGCTAAGTCATATTTAGGTTTCCAATTCAGTCTTTGTTTACATTTTGTTGGATCACCTATGAGTAGGTCCACTTCTGTAGGGCGAAAATACCGTTTGTCTACTGCCACTACTTCTTTGCCTAGTTCTATTTGAAAATCTGGATTGGCGCAACTGATTACTCTGCCTCTTTCGTTTACGTCTTTACCGACAAACTCTAAAGTAATTCCGACTTCTAGAAAAGCCATTTTTATAAAATCACGAACAGTAGTTGTTACTCCCGTTGCGATGACGAAGTCTTCCGGTTTCTCTTGTTGAAGAATCAACCACATAGCCTCAACATAGTCTTTGGCATGTCCCCAGTCTCTACGTGCATCTAAATTCCCTAAATAAAGCTTGTCTTGCATGCCCAATGCAATCTTAGCCGTACCACGAGTAATCTTCCTTGTAACAAAAGTTTCTCCTCTTAGCGGGCTTTCATGATTAAATAAGATTCCGTTACAAGCAAACATGCCATATGCTTCCCTATAGTTTACGGTGATCCAGTATGCATACATCTTTGCAACAGCATAAGGTGACCGTGGGTAGAATGGTGTGGTCTCAGACTGAGGTACAGCTTGGACCAAGCCATATAATTCTGAAGTGGATGCCTGATAAATCTTGGTTTTGGAGACTAACCCTAAGATACGAACAGCTTCAAGGATCCTTAATGTTCCAATACCATCTGCGTTTGCAGTATACTCGGGAGTATCAAAACTAACTTGCACATGGCTCATTGCACCAAGGTTGTAGATTTCGTCCGGTTGTACTTGTTGAATAATTCGGATTAAGTTGGTAGAGTCACTTAGATCGCCGTAGTGCAGTACAAACCGAACTTCACTTTCATGTGGATCCTGGTATAGGTGATCAATACGATCCGTATTGAACAAAGAAGAGCGTCGTTTGATACCGTGAACTTCGTACCCTTTTTTTAATAGAAAGTCAGCTAAGTAGGCGCCGTCTTGACCAGTAATACCTGTTATTAAGGCTTTTTTCATAAGATTATTATTGATTAGAGTATTTTCATTTTGTATTCCAGAATGACCTTGAGAGCTACTCTGTAGTGTATTATCGTGGTTCAAAATTGTGGAGTTTTGCAACACTTTTGATAAGTTTGCTAAAGATATTGATTAAAATATAACTGTGATACAATTTCACGTACTTTTCTCATTTTTATCTACATTTTATCCGTTTTTCAAGGCGAAAGCAGTAAAGTGAAGTATCTTTTTTTTTAAGAATCATTAAAAATTTGAAAACTATTAAACATTTTGTTAATTACATGAATATAGTCTACAAAGTGCGAAAGGAATTTCCCGAAATGTGGCGCAAGTTTTATTGTAAGGTAAATACTTAAGTGGGCGCAATTATTCTCAAGTTCTCTTTTTTTATTTTCGTATAAATACTTAGTTTTGTGTACTATTGTGTTACCCAATACAAAGTGGCACACCTAAATTACGCTTGGCTATGAAAATGTTAATTACTGGAGCTTCTACCAATATCGGTTCACAAGTGATAAGCCGATTTAAGCAAAACTATCCTGAGATCGAAATATCCACTTTAGATGATCTTTCTGATGCTGAGATGGTCAATCAATTGTTCCAAACGGAAAAATTTGAATCCGTTATCCATCTTTCAGCTGCGGAAACTTCAGATTATATAGGAACCAAAAATCTGTTGGATGTTGCTAATACACATTGGGCTGGTCAGCATTGGTTCAGACGTTTCTTCTACATATCTGCAGAAGATGTGAGTATCAACGAACAACTGGTCAGGGCTTATCCTGAAATGACGCTGGTAATCTCTACCTGTACGGATTGCTATGCATCGCCTGAATTCCCGATGGAGTATATATCATTGGCTAACGCCAATATGAAACAAAATAAGTCAGTTCCTTTATATACGCGTGGCCAGGATGTTAGCAATTGGTTCTGGGTATCTGACGAAGCTTGTGCGATTGACGTTATTTTCAACCAGGGGGAGGCCGGACTGATGTATACCATCGGAGGAATGAACACCTGGAAAAGTTCTGAAGTTGAGTTCAGTGATATGGTACCAAATAAAGCTTATGCATTAGAGCCATTCCTCGTGAACGCATACCAGACCTACTTTAATAAAGTGAAAAACACCCTTGCTCATCTAACATTTAACCCCAAACGTATAGCGTAATTACGCTATCTACATTAACGCTCTTTCTCTTATGGCCGCTCAAACCCGTTACAATTATCTGTTAAGATATATGTTAATGGTGATGGATTTTATCCTCCTAAACTCTGTTATTTATGGATCCTTTTTGTTCACGATGCACTTGCGGAGCTTTCCGAACCAGACATTTAATCCGGCAAGTGTTATCATTGTTAACCTAAGCTGGATTCTTTGTGCCTCTTATTTTGGTATGTATGGGCTGTATGCAACCAAAAGAATGCAACGGCTTTATCGCGATACCTGGAGAACCATCGGCTTGCATTTCTGTGGTATCTTCCTATTTGCTTTCTTTGTACGAGGAACCACCTTTGCAAAAAACTATGTGTTTATCCTTTATGGCTTCCTTTGTCTTTCCTTTGCCTTAAACAGATTTATATTAAAGGTAAGTCAACATTTTATCTTGAAGCACTTATTGGTACAAAAGAAAGTGGCCGTAATTGGGTCAAGCAGGACCGCCGAAAACATATCTAAATATCTGATTTCTCAAAGAAGTATTGACTTCCACGGTTTTATTGGTGAAGACGCGAATATTTACTCTGAATATGGACACGCCGTTTCACCAGTTTTATCGAAAGCACTAGAGTATGCGGCTGTTGACGGGGTCGAGGATGTGTATATCGCCGTTGCGCCCGAAAGAATGCGTGAAGTTGCAGCCCTGATAGAAGAGGCGGATAGGTTATGTGTACGACTGAAGTTTGTGCCAGATTTGAATACCGTGTTGGATGCGCCTTATAAGATCAGTTATGTAGCGGACGAGTTTCCATTAATCACACTGAGGGAAGAACCTTTGGAGCGGATAGATAGCAGAATCAAAAAACGTTTATTCGATATTTTGGTAAGTTCCATTGCAATCGCCTTCGTACTGGTCTGGCTGTATCCAATCATCGCGCTGCTGATTAAACTGCAGAGTCGAGGCCCGGTATTGTTCCGTCAGGTTCGCAGCGGCAGAAATGATGAGCCGTTCATATGTTATAAGTTCCGCAGCATGACTGTCAACCCAGATAGTGATAAGAAGCAGGCAACAAAATTTGATGCACGGATTACCCCAATTGGAAAATTCTTAAGGCGGACCAGCCTGGATGAAATGCCTCAGTTCTTAAATGTCTTTCTTGGTCACATGAGTGTTGTTGGTCCTAGACCACACATGTTGCGGCATACAACAGAATACAAAGCCGTGATAGATAAATTCATGGTGCGGCATTTCCTAAAGCCAGGAATTACAGGCTGGGCTCAGATCAACGGCTTGCGTGGTGAAACCAAACTTGTAGAGCAGATGGAAAAACGGGTGAGATATGACATCGACTACCTGGAGAACTGGAGCGTAGCGCTCGACGTAGAGATCATTTTCTTGACGGTGATCAATGCGCTTAGGGGCGAAGAGAATGCGTATTGATATTTCAATAATTTTTTACTTTTGAAATCAGTCGAAGGCTTGTTTAACAGGAGCTTACTCAAAAGAATGTTTTTTTAACGCCAGGCAATAACTTGAAACAAATTCCATTGCAAGTTTCAGCTTAAAAAACTTCTTTGTTAACACGACTGTAAATTGTATGGGTAAAAAGATATTAATAACGGGAGGAGCTGGGTTCATCGGCTCTCATGTAGTTAGGCGTTTTGTTAATAACTATGCGGATTACCGGATTGTCAACTTAGACAAACTAACGTATGCAGGAAATTTAGCCAACTTAATAGATATTGAAAATAAGCCGAACTATAAGTTCATCAAAGGTGATATTGTAGATGCGGCATTCATAAGCAATTTGTTTGCAACAGAAAGATTTGATGCGGTTATACACCTTGCCGCAGAAAGCCACGTTGATCGATCTATAGTAAATCCACTCGAATTTGTGATGACGAATGTCGTAGGCACCGTAAATCTTCTAAATGCGGCACGCGAGGCCTGGAAAGGAAATTATAATAGCAATAGATTTTACCATGTGTCAACGGATGAAGTATACGGAAGCTTAGGCGAAGAAGGCCTATTCACTGAAAAAACAGCGTATGATCCACACAGTCCATATTCGGCATCAAAAGCAAGTTCAGATCATTTTGTTCGCGCCTATGCGGACACCTATGGGATGAATACGGTTATTTCCAATTGTTCGAACAACTACGGGTCCTATCATTTCCCGGAAAAGCTAATCCCACTCGCTATTCATAACATCAAGGAGAATAAGGCGGTCCCGGTATATGGAAAAGGTGAAAATATAAGAGATTGGCTTTGGGTAGAAGACCATGCGCGGGCAATTGACGTTATTTATCATGAAGGCAAGCCAGGTGAAACATTTAATGTTGGTGGCCATAATGAATGGAAGAATATCGACCTTGTTAAATTGTTATGTAAGATTATGGACGAAAAACTTGGTAGGCAGCCGGGAAGTTCTGAAAAGTTGATTACCTATGTTACAGACCGCGCCGGACATGACTTAAGGTATGCCATCGATTCTTCTAAGCTCCAAAGGGATCTTAATTGGTTGCCAAGTTTGCAGTTTGAAGAAGGCTTACGGAAAACGGTTGACTGGTATCTAGAGAATGATACCTGGTTGACACAAGTCACTACAGGGGAATATCAGAACTATTATAAGAAGCAATACACGGATAGAGGATGAAAGTAACAGAGACTAAATTGCAAGGGTGCTATGTAATAGAACCAACGAGACACAACGATTCAAGAGGTTATTTTTTTGAAAGCTTTAATGAAGCTAAATTCGAAAAGCTAACAGGGCAGAATGGTCACTTTGTACAAGACAATCAGTCTTCGTCGACCTATGGGGTAGTCCGGGGTCTTCATTTTCAAAAGGGCGAATATGCTCAGGCGAAATTGGTGCGTGTCTTAGAAGGGAAAGTTCTGGATGTTGCCGTAGATATCAGAGATGGCTCTCCAACTTATGGACAGTGGCTGAGTGTGGAGTTGTCTGCCGAAAATAATTTGCAGCTTTATATTCCTCGCGGTTTTGCTCACGGCTTTTCTGTATTAAGCGAAACTGCAGTGTTCGCCTACAAGTGCGACAATGTTTACAATAAGGAATCTGAAGGAGGTATCCGGTATGATGATCCTGAGCTAAATATTGATTGGGGAGTTCCTCAACCCGAAATGATTATATCTGAGAAGGATTTAGTACTTCCTTTTTTAAACTGTGCTTTAACATAACCAGTCGTCTGATACTATACGCTGAATTTAAGAAATTACTATGAAAGGAATAATACTTGCCGGGGGCAGTGGGACCAGGTTACATCCACTAACATTGGTTATGAGTAAGCAGATGATGCCGGTTTACGACAAGCCGATGATTTACTATCCGTTATCTACACTGATGTTGGCTGGGATCAGGGAAATACTTATTATCTCAACGCCTCATGATTTACCAAACTTCCAAAAACTACTTGGTGATGGAACTGCGCTTGGATGTAAGTTTTCGTATGCTGTACAAGCGGAGCCTAATGGGTTAGCACAGGCCTTTGTTATTGGTGCTGATTTTATTGGAACCGACAAAGTTGCGCTAGTTTTAGGAGATAACATCTTCCATGGTGAAGGGATGTCAAAACTATTGCAGGCAAGCTCAGATCCTGATGGTGGAGTTGTTTTCGCATACAGAGTTTCTGACCCGGAAAGGTATGGTGTGGTTGAGTTTGATCAGGAAAACCATGTAATAAGCATCGAAGAAAAGCCTGAAGCACCAAAGTCGGACTATGCGGTTCCAGGCTTATATTTCTACGATAACGACGTAGTTGAGATTGCCAAAAATATCCCAATGTCTCCTCGTGGGGAATATGAAATTACAGACGTTAACAAAGAATATCTCAGGAGAGGTAAGTTAAAGGTTGGCGTATTAAGCCGTGGTACCGCTTGGTTAGACACTGGAACATTCAATTCCTTGATGCAGGCTGGACAGTTTGTGCAGGTTATCGAAGAGAGGCAGGGTTTGAAGATCGGGTCAATTGAAGAGGTGGCTTTTAGAATGGGCTTTATTGATGCAAAGCAACTTGAGAAGATTGCAAAACCACTGGTAAAGAGTGGATACGGCACATACTTGCTAAAGTTGGCTCAGCATGGTCATGAGGTGACGGCTTGAATAAATATCCCGACTAGTAAAAAATCAGCTTAATGCTGAAACGACGAGTTTAGGCTTTTGGGGTTCTAAGAAAAGCAATTGGAATTTTAAATAAGCCAAATAGCTTATACCCAGAGTAGCTAGAGCTGAGACTGTTACCTGAACCGCAAACGGAATGCTCAGCCCATGATTTAATGCAATGGAGAAAGTTTTCATAACTAGCCTGTACACAATTGGGTGCAGCAGGTAGATGCTGTAACTTGACTTGGCGATCAACATGATCGCTTTATGCATGTTTTCCGGCAGTCGAAATTCGGCTTTGAAGATGCCCACGATTATACATATACAGGCAATTGTAAATATGATTCTAGGTGCTCCTGTTATTAGATGACTCCTATCGCCAGATATTGGATACTGATAAATCGTGAAAATTCCAATGAGGATCAGAGCGGCAGCAATATAACCACTTAACTTGATGTGTCTAAGCTTGCTCGAGATTGCTGTGCCCAGGCCAAAAAGAAACAATTGATTGAGGGGATTTATATAGGTTTTCCACTGTGAAATAAAGGTTCTTGTGTTATCCAGCTTGAAGAACGCGAAATAGGCGTAGATGAAAAACAGGAAGATGAGTGTAGCAATGTATTTTGGCTGCGAATGTCTGGATAACCACAGTAGTACAGGGAAGGCGGCATAGAAAACGAGCTCATTACCGAGCGACCAGCCTCCATAGACGATAAGGATATCCCAGTTGTAAATCGAGAACAGGCCGGTGAGGTTTGTAAAAACTGTCCTTGCGTCAGGGACTTGCCTAAAAAGTACGATGGTCAGGACCGTTGCTAAATAATATAAAGGTGCCAGGCGCTTTATCCGGTTGGAAAAGAAGACTTTTAATCCTTTACTATTGAGTTTCAGTTTGTGTGAATAGGAGAGGTGAATTGTTATACCAGATAACAGGTAAAACATGGGGACACTGTAGATTTCTAAACGCGTACTGAATAATACTGCATCACGCCTAAGCAAAAGATCAAGTGTCGTTTGTTCTTCAGTTGGGGTGCAAATTTTAAAAAGAGGTAAGCGACAAAACACCCTAGTAGAAATTCCAGTATGAAGTCGGTAAAGAAGAAAGATTGTGCCAAGGTGGGTTCAAACATAGCTATATACAATATTGCGACAAACCACACAGGAACCACAATTTTTGTTTTCTGCCAACCGATCTTAATAAACAGTGCAAACATCAGATAAAAGAACATCTCATAAATTAAGGACCAGGCTACTTTAAGAAAAGGGATATTCGGTTGCTTGATTAAAAGGAAAGACTTAATTATATATGTTGAGTCCTGCCTTAGGTTTAATTGCCCAAGAATTAAGAAGCATATTAAAGATACCAGGGCGATTAGCCAATAGATGGGGTAAATTCTTACAACTCTTTTAATTAAGAATTCTCTTACCCCCTGACCCGACTGCAGGTTGTTAAAATGGGCAAAGCTGATAATGAAGCCACTTAAAACAAAAAAGAAGTCAACTCCATTCCACCCAATTCGAAAAACATCACCTAGAAGTGTATAATTAAAGTACTCACCACATACGCCTGAAATATGATGAATTACGACAATAACGGCTGCAAAGCCACGAAGCATTTGTATGATGTTTAGTTTATCCCTCATGAAGGTTGATTACGTTAATTTTTCGAGGCCCAAAATTACATTTTTAAAACTGATTTGCCCACCCAATCCTCAGTTAATGTTTTTTCATATATATTTACAACCTAACGCTTTTTCATGAGAATTTTTACCCTGGATTACTTACGAGCTATTCTTGCAGTTGGTATTATGATCGCCCACTATGCATTATGGGCTTGTGGACCGGGTGATGCAGTATTATTCAGTACGCGTTTAGAAATCTACAGTGTCCCCATGTTTTACCTGTTATCTGGTATAACAATTCACCTCTCCTATTC
>Ga0115844_100020_pt2 | contig 26413 bp, 27 predicted proteins | sample InSIn1gowninarea_FD_83858 | JGI IMG/M metagenome (GOLD analysis project Ga0115844, IMG submission 83858) | reverse complement strand
TATACTTATTTCGATATTCAACAGGAGATAAACCGGTTAACTTTTTAAAGGTAACCCGAAAAGCTTTAGGGTCGGTATATCCAACCTTTTACATTGCCAATTGACAAAAGGCTTTAGAAAACCGTTGATGAATGCAAGTTGGCGATAGCCATCCCATGTTAAGCCTAGTCCGTGTTTTAATAATTGTACGGTATTCATTAACCTCCTTTAGGTGCGAATATAAATATTCTGTTCACTCAGGCGTCAGATGATATATTACTATAATCGAGGTTAGGGGAATGCCTACGCTCTTTATTAGATTAAAACCTGAAGAAAAAAGATTTAAGAGGGAATTTGTTAAAAAGGGATTAGTATCTCCGCTAACGCTTTGGTGGAAATGTATTCAGGCAGACAACAAAGGAGCAAAAATTCTGAGAAAGCTTGCTATAAAGACGAGAACAGGGCAGTGTTATAAGGCATTTTAAAAAAACACACGAATATCAGGACAGCTAAAAAAATTTTTGATTTCAATTTTCTTTCTTCTATCTTTGAAACGCAAAGTACTTTTAAATGAAAGAAGAACAGGACTACATTCGGGATATAGCGGAGATGCGCTTAATGATGGAGCGTTCTTCAAAATTTCTGTCGCTCTCGGGTTTGGCCGGTATTATGGCAGGTATTTATGCCTTGTCAGGAGCATTTATTGCCTATGAAATTTTTCATTTTAATCCTGATCAAATTGTTTACAGCACACTGTCCGGAAGTTTGCCTTCCAGCTTGCTGCGTGTTATTTTTTTAGCCATTATAATATTGATGTTGGCTACAAGTACGGCTGTTTTTCTTTCCCATAAAAAGGCTAGTAAAAAAGGTGAAAAATTTTGGAATCCTGCGGCACGGCGACTTTTGATCAATATGGCAGTGCCGCTTATTGCCGGTGGGCTTCTGATCCTTATTTTGATCTCTAAAGGATTGATTGGCTTAATTGCGCCATTTACGTTATTATTTTACGGCATGGCATTATATAATGCGAGTAAGTTCACTTATGAAGAAGTGAAAAGTTTAGCACTTATAGAAATAGGAGCGGGCTTGATCAGCTCATACTTTGTCGAGTATGGGTTATTATTTTGGGCTTTTGGCTTTGGGGTAGTCCATATTATTTATGGTATATACATGCATTACAGGTACGAAAGATGAAAATATTAATTGATGGTTTTCATAAAGCATTTGAAAGCAGGATCAGACTCGGCATCATGTCAGTACTGGCTGTAAATGATATGCTTGATTTCAATGCACTGAAGGACTATCTTGAAGTAACCGACGGCAACCTGGCTAGCCACATTAAAGCGTTGGAAAAAGAAGCGTTTATTGGCGTGGAAAAGGCCTTCGTCGGCAGAAAACCTAATACTAAGTATTTTATGACCAAAGAGGGTAAAAACGCCTTTGAAGATCACTTGAAAGCATTGGAACAATTAATTAAATCGCAGAAATAGATGTGACGACAAACTTATACTTGGTATGAATGAAAATTAACTTAAATTTTTTTATTAATTTACTTTGAAATGCAAAGTTCTTTTAAATAGATTAGAACAAGCAATGCTGACAGTCGGTCAAAAAAATTTATTCAAATTAAAACGGTGTATTATGAAGGAAGAAATCTTAAAAAGTCTAGATAATCCCCCACAGCTTGAAAGGCTGTACAGAAGGGACAAAGCTGCATATTTGTCACCATGGTTCAAGGATTAAAGGCTGGTGTGTGTTTGTCTTTTTGGTTTTAAACAATTGTTTCTGACCAACCCGTCCAGTTTTCCCGAAAACTGTTTAAATGTTATTCTAAAAAAATAATTATATCTCCGAGTCGCTTTACCACTTTGCGAAAAGCTCTTGTACTTCTCTGGGTTTATTAAACACAATACTATCCATACACAACTTCCTGGAAAACACTTAGAAATCATTTAACTGTCTTTCTGATAATATTTTTACCTGTTCTATTGCCTTAGGAAATGTTTCCAAAAGAAAGCCTTTAAAATTATCGTTTGCATCCATTTCAATTAATAATTCAGTAGCACCATCGACCTCTTTCAATGTATAATTTTCAAACGCACCTTTCCAACTCTTTACTTTATCGCTTTCTGTGTCTTCTACCCCATTTTTTACTTCTCCAAGGTGTTTAAAGGACATAAACTTGTTTGGCCTGTTGGCTTCAATCCTACTTACCATCCCCGAACCCTGACCATCCAAAAAAAGTACTTTACTCCCTTCTTTCCAATCAGTATCGGCATAAGAGGTCGGACTGAAAACACTTGTCCATTTACGGTAAGTTGCGTCTTCCCATAGAGTCTTCCAGACTTTTTCTTTGGGCGCATTAATGCTTATTGAAAAATTAATCCTTTCCATATAGCTTTATCTTATTGGTTATTGGGCTCAATAGATTCGACCAGTTCAATTAACTATATTTAATTGAACTTGCATGGCATTAATAATTTTACAGGTAATACCAGGAAACGATCACATCTTTTCGAGCACGGATAAAATATTTCCGGCAGGATCTTTAAACCAGGCAATTGCCGGTCCTTTTGGGTTTCTGCAAATACCTTTTTCATCTGTTTGAATGTTTTCGCCGTACTCCTCAAACTTTACACCCAGGGATCTGAGCTTATCTACGGCTTCATCAATATTATCTACAGGAAAATTGAGAATAGTAAATGTAGCCGGAGTGTGATCTGGTTTTGGATATATAATAATATTGTTGCTGCCTTCTATATGCAATTCAATAAGCCCCATCGGGCTGTCAACCACATCTAACCCCAATGTAGCGGCGTAAAATTCTTTTGCTTTTTGCAGATCGTTTACTGAAAATCCGCTAAATGCTTTTGTATGTTTGAACATGTTATTAATGTTATTGATTTGGGACTTTAAGATGCTGTTTCAAATTCTTTGGTGGTTACAGTGCTATAGATTTTTTTAAGTTGATGTATGTGTCTTTGTGTATGAGCAATTACAAAGTTGATTGCCTCCAGCCTCGTTAAATAACCCAAGACGGGAAGTTCAAAAGCGAGACATGTTTCTGCCAGTTCTGAAGTTTTAACTGCATGAGTTATTGATACCTTTATATTTTCCAAAGAACTTAGCAAGCTTGATTTATCATAATTAATAATGGCAGGCTTTATAAAATCGGGAGATTCTAATTTATTGTGAAAATTTAAAAAAATTTCTTTAATTGTTGCGACAAATTCATCAGCAGTTCTTTCAGTTTTTTTACTCGGCCCATTTAAAAGGTCGGCAAATGCTAAACCTGACATAACTAAGTGTTGAGCTACCTGCCCGGCTGTCCAGCTCCCTTCAAATGGGATTGCGTTAATTTGTTTTAGGCTAAAAGATGAGAGTAATTGTATAAGTTCTTTTGAGACAGCTTTAAATTCGATTTGCAGGACTTTTCGTTGATCTGCCTTTACCATACACACCATTTCGTTTTCGTTGTTATATACTTCAATGCAAGGCGAGCTTCTGTCACTTAACTCATCCCGAAACATATCTTCAAAAACTTGTTTCATTGAAGCTGTTTTAGACCTCCAATTCGTAACTGTTTGCGTAAAATAATCACCCTTTTCTATTGTAAAGATTTCACAATCATAATCTTCTGCTTCACCATTATAGGTTTCTAAAGCGGCAGCCTTATATATGATACCTTCTTTTGTACACTCACTAATGCCATAATAAGGACGTTCATTGTCGGAAGGAAGCATTTTTATTAATTTATCAAACGCCTCTCCAATACCGTCTGGAAATGTTTCTACCCGGGATCCAAATACTTTTATGTCCTGAGGAATATTGTGTTTTTCCATGATAATAATGATTGTTTTAGCTGATAGTATTTTAAAATTTCACCTATGTTTTATGATTTTTGCAATCAAAAAATCCTATACAAACCTATTTGTTTAAAATATTATTTACAGGGTGTGCTTACGGCAATATTGGGGGTTGATTCCGACATTATTTTTATCTATTTTTGAAACATGAAGCACATTTCAATTCTTGTTCCCAAAGGAGCTATTTTAGGCAGCCTCGAAGGCTCACGACAATTACTGACGCAGGTAAATGAGTTTTTTAAAGCAAGAGGAGCAGATCCGATCTTTAAAGTGCAATTAGTCGGGCTATCGAAAGAAACACCTTTGACCGGCGGCTTGTTTACAGTAAACACTAATGCAGTAATAGAAGAAGTAAAGAAAACAGACCTTATTATTATACCCGCTCTTGACGGCGATATAAAAGATGCTATAGAAAATAACCGGGATTTTATTCCATGGATAATACAACAATATCAAAACGGGGCGGAAGTGGCCAGCCTTTGCCTGGGCGCTTTTTTATTGGCCTCAACGGGTTTGCTAAAGGGCAGAAAATGTGCTACACATTGGATGGCTGAGAGTGCTTTCCGGCAATTATTTCCCGATGTGAACCTGGTGACTGAGAAAATTATCACCGACGAAAAAGGCATTTATTCGAGCGGTGGTGCGTTCTCTTACCTCAATTTAATTTTATACCTGATTGAAAAATATGCAGGCCGGGACATAGCGGTGCTTGCTGCCAAAGTGTTTGCGATAGAAATAGAACGTGAAGATCAACTGTCATTTACTATTTTCCAGGGTCAAAAGGGACACGATGATGAATCGGTAAAAAAAGCCCAGGAGTTTATTGAAAAAAATTACCAGGAAAAAATAACGGTTGAACAATTGACTTCAATGCTTGCAGTAGGGAGAAGAAATTTTGAACGAAGATTTAAAAAAGCCACTGCAAATACAGTAGTGGAATACATACAAAGGGTAAAGATAGAAGCAGCGAAAATGAACCTGGAATCAACACGTGAGAATGTGAATGATGCAATGTATAAGGTTGGATATACCGACCCTAAAGCTTTTCGGGTTACCTTTAAAAAGTTAACCGGTTTATCTCCTGTTGAATATCGAAATAAGTATAACAGGGAAAAAGTAGCTTAAAGCCTTTTGGGCAAAATTAAAGCTTTCGGGCCTTGGATTTCTTCATAATGGGTATTCAAAAAAAAGGCATAACTATTTGATGCTTTTGTTTATAAGAAATTTTTATGTGTCAGTTTACAATTCCTTTTCCGGGCTCTCCTGAAGATCTTATAAACAGGGCGCAACGCGAAATAGAAAGCGCGGGCGGATCATTTGCGGGAGACAGCATGCAAGGAAACTTCGCGGTAAAAACTCCGATAGGTGCAGTAAGGGGAACTTACCTGATGGTACCAACAGGAATTTCTGTTACAATTTCAAAAAAACCGTTATTAGTGTCCTGCAGCAGAATTGAAAAGGAACTAAGAGAAGTTATGACGTAACAAATAGCAATGATTTTTCCTAAGTCCTGAAACCTTCTTAACAAAAATTAACTTGCTAATAATAATATTTCAAATCCTCCAGCAAGAATAACAAGAGCCCAAACACCAGAGGTCGAAGAATATTTTAAGTTTAATAATATTAATACTTTATTGGAACCTCTGCAACAGCTTTATCCCAGGCGAGTTGCATTGCTCCTTGCTTATCTTCCCTGTTTATGAAACGTATAGTGAAGCTTCCTAGTGTATTGTTTAATTTTGATACAGGTGCAACTACCCTTACCACATCATTTTTCTCATTATAACTATAAGCACCCCAATAATCCAGATCATTGTTTAAAATGATTGTCCATTCTTTTTCACCTGGAATGGTAAAAAGCGAATAAGTTCCAGCCTTCACTTTTTTTCCTCCTAGTTCGACATCCTGAAAAAATTTAATTTCGGTAGCTTCATTTGCTCCTGTCCTCCATACTTTCCGATAGGGAACGAGTTTTCCGAAAATCTCTCTTCCATTCTTTTGAGGCCTGCTATAAGTGACTCTTACAATAGCTTTTTCTGCCGGTTTTCTGTCATGAGCGAAATTATCCGGAAAATAAGCGATATCCATCGGACTTTTATCCAGTTCCGGAGAGTTCTGTGCAAACGATACCGTAGAAAACATCAGGATAAAAATTGCTGAAAGAAAATTTCTCATAATTATGGTTTTACCTCTTATATTTTTTAAAAGTTAAACACACTGAATGCTAAATAGACAGTAAAAATGCTGCCCCAAAGAGCAGCATTTTCTACTTCGTTTTTATAAATTCACTCAATTAAGCTTTGAAAGTATATCCATCCCGGTATTCCCTTCTTACAAACTGGTTAGCATCATCAAAGTTTGTAATCTTCATGTTTGCTGCATCCCACAACAATTTTTTTCTACCTGGAAATGATTTTCCTGCAGCATCTTTAAGATCCCAGCTACGTAAAGCAAGGTTTGCAAAAAGAACTGTTTCTGTAAGCGGACCGGCATAATCAAAATGAGAACTTGTTTTACCTTTTCCATATCCGGCTATACACGCATTTACCCATTGTGCATAGTGACCCTCCTGTCCGCCAGGTACCCTTTCAACTTTTTGGGGAACTTTCACATCTTTGGTCTTTGAAGTAGGGAGCAAAGTAGGGTCAGCGCCATAACAACCGCACATCATTTTTCCTTTTGTTCCTTCGATAATAGCGCCGCCGTCTGAGTTGCCCATAGGTTCATCAGGTCCTAATTCTGCCGGACGCTCTGGCCTTATATTACCATCCATCCAGGTAAGTTTTACATCAGGCTTTCCATTCTTACCGGGAAATTTCATTATGATTGAGGAAGCAGGCGGAGCGCTTTCAGGATGATAGGCAGGATTCCACATTTCTTCATAAATATCTGCCACGCTGCATTCTACTTCTGATGGATATCCCAATCCTGCTACCTTAAACGCCGGATCAATAATATGGCAGCCCATATCACCTAACGCACCGGTACCAAAATCCCAGTAGCCACGCCAGTTAAAAGGAACAAAGGCAGTATGATATTCGTGAAATTGGGTTGGTCCAAGCCATAAGTTCCAATCAAGCTCTGCAGGTATAGCATCTTTAGTTTTTGGATACCCATTACCTTGTGGCCATACAGGTCTATTTGTCCAACACCTTATAGTGTGGGCATCGCCAATTAAACCTGCATTATACCAATCCTGCATTTGCCGTACTCCATCGCCTGAAGATCCCTGGTTACCCATCTGGGTCACCACTTTATATTTACGTGCCGCTTCTGTTAAAACCCTTGCCTCAAATATGTCGTGGGTTAACGGTTTTTGCACATATACATGCTTGCCCATCTGCATGGCCATTAATGCCGGAACAGCATGTGCATGGTCGGGAATAGAAACAGAAACAGCATCTATATTTTTGCCTTCCTTATCGAGCATTTCCCTGAAGTCTTTGTAATATGTGGCCTTCGAAAAAGCTTCCCTTGTTTTTTTAGATGAACGATCATCAACATCACACAATGTGACAATATTTGCATTGCCCGATTTGTAAAAATTAGCAATATCACTTTGTCCTTTTCCTCCGGCTCCGATAGACCCGATATTCAATTTATCACTTGGAGCAACAAATCCCCTCCCTAAAACGTGACGGGGCACAATAAAAAAACCGGACGCCGCCAAAGTGGTGTCGCGCAGAAAATTCCTTCTTGAAGAATTTTTTGATAAGCTGTCATTCATAAAGCAATCTTTTTTAAAAATCGAAGTAATATAAAATTTATGTAAGTAAATGATTTTTAGCGAGATTTTTAATTTTTTAAATAATAGCAGCGTAAAGCCAGAATGAGGCTTTAATGAGAATTAAAATAATAATCTTAAAAACATCGCTGTACAACTATCCCTGATACCAGAATTTATATTAAAATTACTTCATTTATAATATAAATTTGATCTATAATTTATTAAAATGAAGTCCCTCGCCTTTGCGCTGTTCATATTTTTAACTTTTGCCTCACAATCAGAGGCACAAACAGATCAATGGACCGTGAAAGCAGGTGAGGAAATTAAGGATGCTATTCCTTTAAATGTCAGATATCGTTATCCTCAATTTGTCTCCGGAATGGTATATTTTAAAAATGGGACACAATCAGAAGGACGACTTAATTTAAACTTGCTTAATGAAGAAATGCAATTTATCAACCCAGCTGCTGATACCCTGTCAATTGATAATGAAGCGACGATTAAATACATAACGATTGAAAGTGACACCTTTTATTATTCTAAAAGAAGATATTTAGAATTAATATCACGAAATGCGTCCATACAGCTGGCTAAAAAAGAAAGGTTAAAAATAGGCGAGGCTAAAAAAATAGGAGGTTATGATCAGCCTTCACCTACTTCAGCCATAACTTCTGTAAGCAGGATATACCAGGGGACTGAGGTCGCTGATCTCAAACAAAGAGCAGAGCTGTTGTTAGTAAAAGAGACTATTTACTATATAGGGGATAAATACAATAATTTTCTGGAGGCAAACAGGAAAAACCTGGTAAAAATGTTTGGACGGCAAGAAGTAAATATTGACCATTTTTTAAAAGAAAATAAAATTAGGTTTTACAAAGAAGACGACCTAAAAATGCTTATTAATTTTTTAGCCAAAACATTAAAATAAACTCATTTTAAATATTCATAAAACCTTTGAGCAATCTGGTTAGTATAATCAACCTGCACATCAAATGGTTTATCGGCAGTTGAAGTAATTTTTCCCTTCAATACTATTTCATTTTTGTAGGACACCGAAAAATAGGCAAAAAGGCCTTCTTCCTCACATTCAGGTACTATGGAAGCGTAGCCTGTTATTCCTATTCCGTAATCGCTTGAAAACATTTTGCTGACTTGTATCGCCATTGTTTGACCGACTTTCTCAGCAACACAATTTACTTTGTTGCAAAGTATAGGGTCGACCCGTAAATGTCTTGCTTTTTGACCTATATTATAAGCAGTGATCCCTCCCTGGAAATATTTGGAAGCTTCTATAGCTGCCGAAAAAGCTGCCTGTAAATGACCTGCTGTAACACTTTCCGCTACAGCGATCGTTTCCTCTCTTTTTACTAAAATATCTTTTATTAAATTAATAATATCCTCTCTGTATATCATGTTTTTTAATACTATTTATCCTATAAAAAATAAATGCAGGCAAACTTATGTTGATAGCTGCCTGCATTTTTACAATGACCGTTCACCTAAACTAAATATTTTCTGCTGCGCTTCCTTCTGCCTGTCCACCCGGATTATCTGCACTTCCATCGGTGCCTAATCTGCTTCCTGATTTTGAGCCATTGTCGGCACCACCACCTGTATCACCTTTTACCGTACTTGGACCGCCATCATGAGAAACTTTAGAATACTCAGCTTCGTCCTGGTCATTACTACTTCCTATTACTCCCATGCTTCCACCTATTGTACCATTATTCATGCCTCCTTCATCCTGATCCCTTTGATCATTGCTTTCAGTAGCTAGTTGTTTTTTATCATCTTCCATAACGACCTCCTAACATTATTAATAAATTAAAATAAGATCCAATAAAACTTAAAAATCCATGCCAATGCTTTATTCGGCAATAAGCGTTAAACTTTTTGCAAGTGCGCTACTGATAGTATTAACATAAAAGATTATTGATTTTTTCTGCTCCGATGGCAAATGAAAAATTTGGTGAAGAATAAAAACTTCCAAAAGATCAAAACACTTTTACCTGGAGTCTTATATCACAGCAGAGGTACTTGAAGCTATACCACTTGAACCTGACGCACCGGAACTAGCTTCTGCATTTTGGTTTATGCCGCTAACAGCTAAAGTCGTCAATAATTCATCTGCGCGATATTCTTCATCCAGTGTTTGCTGAAGCAATTGGGCAACTTGTGTCAAACCGAGTTGCTGGGCGTAAGTACGGGCTGTGCCATAAGCGGCAATTTCATAATGCTCAATTTTTTGACACCCGCCAATAATAGCTGCGTCCATTACATCAGCACTAAGATTTTCTGCCATCACCTTTTGTCCCTCGTCTATCAATCCCTCAATGCCTTTGCATTTGCTGCCGGCACCAAAAAGATTGGCAAGAATACCTGTATATTTTGTAACAGACTCCTCATCTGCACCCATCATTTGCCGCACCTGGTCTATACGTTCGCGTTGTTGTTCTGTTACACGAAGGTGCTGCTCCAAACCTTGTTTTAGAGACGGATTTTCAGCTTTTGCTATCATAGCCGGCATTGCTTCGATTATTTGTTCTTCCACTGAATACAGTTCCTGCACACAATGTCTTAGTAACGCTTTCAGATCATTCATTTTTTCCATAATATGTGTTTTTAGAAATTGAGAAGCAAAAAAAACTATGCCGAAAAATTATAATATGATATTAGCGTTATTTTGAGTGAAAGGAATTTCTCAACTGGTTATTAAGAATACTTAAAAACTTTAAATGCTGCCTCATTTCTACATCTATCACTTTACTTGTGGACTGTAAATGGGAACATTTATTGGTATTAGCATAAATGAAGTAAATTTATTAAAAATCGATGCAATGGCGAATCCAAATATAGAATTAATAAGTGCTTTGCGCACCACCGCCGACCGTTTAAAAGATGGCGCTTATTACGCCTGGGGTAATCATGGAGCATGTAATTGTGGAAATTTAGTACAATCTCTTACCCAGTTGAGTAAAGAAGAAATTTTGCGATATGCACAGTCCGGTATGGGAGAATGGACAGAACTGACAGAAGAATATTGCGAAACTACAAATGCCCCGGTGAACCTGTTGATACAGAAATTAGAAATGGTAGGTTTAACCCCATCTGATATTCACAATATTGAATATTTGCGGGATAAAGAAATTCTTAAGGCGCTTCCGGGCGGTTTTAGATGGTTAAAAAGAAATGTTCGCGAAGATGTGATTGTATATTTTGAAACTTTTGCGAATGTGCTTGAAGAAAAATTGATAAGCAAAGTCGAAATATGCTTCGAAAGTTTACTAAAACAACGAGGACAGCTCAATAAACCTGTTTCAGTCTAACCTGTTTTCGCTTCTCCTTGTGTTGAAAAAAATAATTACGTTGTGTTCCACATCAAAACTCATTTCATTGGATGGTTTTAGTAAATTCTGATATCAAAAATTTCGTAAAAAATCCTTGTTTCCTGAATTGCACTCTATAATTCTGATAGGATCTTGAGAAGAAAACAACAGAAAAGCCCGTAAAACTTGCATTTTACGGGCTTTTACTTTTTACACCTAAGCGGAGAGTTAGGGAACAGAAACCTTCTCTTAATGCCTTATTAATCAGTCAATTAGAGCCAGTAAAATACTCGCCACTCGAATTTTCACTCTACTGAATGAGGTCAAAGAAGATCAAATTTCATCTTAAAACTAAGAAGTTTTAACAAATAAAATACCAAATTAAGATTGGTTTAGCATCCGAAGTCCTACTTTTCTGCCCATTAGAGTTCGAATAGTGAAGCCAGAAAGCTTCCGGCGACTTTTTACCTCACGAGGTTCAACAAAATAAGAAAAAAAAGAAGAAATCAAGACGGCTGCATCTGTAAATTAAGAAGCATTCAGGAAGCTTTAGAAGATTTAGATAAGAAAGCAAATAACTAATAAACTTATGACTTTATAAAGCGAGAGTACAACGTATATCTTTTTCACATATTCAATCATTTTTAATTACTATTAACTTTTGCAGCCCGCCATATTTGTTTAGTACCTTTTACTGGCGAAAATAAACTTATTAGAAGTAGCGAAAAAGACTTAAATTGTTTGTAATTAAGAAGTACGGAGGAAAGAAACGGATTTATTTGGGTAGGCACTAGTGAAGGCATATGGGTTTTAACCCACGTTCGAATCATTTACCTATTAGAATGGACCGAATCCAATCCGATGGTATTGGAGTATCCAATCGTTCTGCCACAAATAGGAAGGTGATCTTTGGCTGGCAGGTATTCGTGCGGGAATTAAGAATATTAAACCGAGATACAATAGATTTTCAGCGATTAACTATTGTCGTATAGTAGGCTTGGTTCCTCATAACAGGGAGAGCCTGCATTTTACTTTCAAAGATAAATAGGGGTTGTATGAAAAAACAATCAATTAATGATCGTGAGGATGCATCAACTTCAGTTCAACTACCAAGCGAATTAGTAAATCTTTCTAATGAGGAAAAAGAGTTTTTACTAATAAAAGCACTAGCGGAGCTGAAGACCAAGAATCGAGAACTGGAAATCGAAGCGGCACTAGAACGAGTACGGGCAAAAGCATTAGCAATGCAGACATCGAACGATTTAATTGAGGTGGCCAATGTGTTGCGGGACGAGATGGGTAAGTTAGGACAACCCGAGTTGGAGTCATCAATCGTACACCTTTATGATAGCGACGTGGAAACATTTAATATATGGTACGCTTATGCTGCGCCACACGTTTCCAGTGGCATTATTACAGGGTTCGGTACGGTTGTCAAAAATGCAACGGCATGGACACGGGAAGTGATTGCCAAATACCAATCTGCAGAAACAGAATATACCATCGTATCAAGTGGACAAAAACTTAGAGAATGGTATAAGGTGTTAGAAACCTTTGCTGCCGACACGATTGAATACAATGATCAGGGGCAGATGATCGTACCAGAAACATTGTTCTATCATTTTTCCAAATTTTCCGGAGGCGCGCTTTTAATGATTTCCAATCAGCAGCCGTCGCAAGAGTCACGGGAGATGCAAAAACGGGCCGCACTCGCATTTGGCCTTGCTTATCGCCGCTTCATGGATCTGAAGCTGAGCCAGGAAAGAGAAAGGCAGGCGATAGAACGTGAACGCTGGGAAACCGAACAATTACGCAAATTGGACGAAATTAAGACGAACTTCTTCTCTAATATAACGCACGAGTTTCGAACACCATTATCGCTGATCCTGCCACCTGCCGAACAGATGTTACAGGAAGTGGATGAACCGAGGCATCGACGACGGTTGATGTTTATTAAACAGAACGCGAACCAACTGCTGAGTTTGATAAACCAGTTGCTAGACATATCAAAACTTGAATCGGGTACTATGCAAATAGCGCAATTCCGCGGAGATGTAGTGCGGTTTATTGGCGAATTGGTAGATGCATTCAGGCCGGCTGCGGAAGAGAAAGGAATAGTCTTGCATTATGAAGCTGATGAAACTACCGGAGAATGGCTGTTTGATATAGATAAATGGAGTAAAATAATAAATAATCTATTGTCGAACGCTTTAAAGTTCACCCCTTTAGGAGGAAAGATAAAAGTTAAGCTTAATATAAATAGCCTTGAATCTGCAACCAGCCCATTAACACATCAAAATTACAAAGCAATTCTAACTATTCGGGATACGGGTATTGGTATTCTTCCAGAAAAAATCACACACATTTTTGATCGGTTCTACCAGGTAGATAACTCCTACACTCGCGCTTTTGGCGGTACAGGAATCGGTCTTTCATTAGTAAAGGAATTAGTAGAATTACTTAGCGGGCGGATCAGCGTAGATAGTAAGCAAGGAGAAGGTACTCTTTTTACCGTTGAACTTTCAGTCGAAAAAGCCGCGAACAATTGTAATGTTTCTAAAATTCAAGTTCAGCATTCTAACATTACCACTCATAACTTGCAGGATCCTACTGATGACTTAGCAACAATCAATGGTAAGGTTACGCTTTCTACAGATGCACCTCTTATACTGCTAATTGATGATAATGCTGACTTGCGGGAATTTATTTCAGGTGAGCTTTCAGATATTTACCAGGTACTAACTGCAGGCAACGGCGCGGAGGGGTGGTCGCTCGTGCAGCAGGAACTACCGGAGGTAGTTATAACCGACGTGATGATGCCTGAACTCGACGGTTATGCATTGACAGAACGTATAAAAACTAATTCCCTTACAAATCACATCGCAATAATAGTTCTTACAGGCAAGGCAGCGCAGGAAAACAAAGTTATAGGTCTTGCGCAAGGAGCAGACGACTACCTGGCCAAACCATTTCATGTGCAGGAACTAAAGCTAAGACTGCGCAACATTCTGAACCACCAACAAAAATTGAGACAGCATTACCGGCAACAGTTAACTATTCCTCATTCGGAATCCCCTGCCGATTTAATAAAGAATAAATTTCTTCAGTTGATTTATGAGGCTATAGAAAAGCAACTTGATAACTCTGGGTTCGATGTAGACGCCTTGGCAGCTGCCGTTGCAACTAGTCGCCGCACTTTCTACCGCAAGCTCGCTTCCCTAACAGGTCTCACCCCAAATGAAGTGATCCGCAGTTACAGACTCATCCGTGCAACGCAATTATTAACATCAGGCCACACTGTTTCAGAAACTGCCTATATGGTTGGGTTTGACAGTCCGTCTTATTTTGGCCAATGCTTCAAAGAGAAATTTGAAACAACTCCTTCAGAGTACCAGCAGCGAAGTCTGGCATAATCCTAAGATCATTTGGCGAATGGCCTGCTCTTGCCCCTATTTATTCGGCACTCGATCAGTATCATAACATCTGCCTGATATCATAGTCCGCGCTTTTATCACTTTTTGCAATTAACCTAATTACCCCTGGCACAATCCTAAGAGCGATTGGCACACATTGTAGATTGCGGTGTCACGTGGCACTATCTTAGGAGAAATTGGCATGATCAAGTGAGGTAAAGCTTAATCTCCTTATTAGTTTCGTATTCATCAGAGAAGCATAAGAGGATAGGCGGAAATTATCTGCGACCATTTAAACTTATGATAGCTGAAAAGAAGGTCATTGGACGCATAAAAAGCAGCGTTTTTATAACAAAGAGAATTTCCGTTGGTAGGACTAATAATCGAAAGAGATACAGAAATTTTAGATGCTTGTGGAATAAAAAGACATTACAATTTTTATAAAAAATGAAGAAAAGGGATTTGCTCATGTCAGCTAAAGAAAACTAAGTCTGATTGTTTGAATGCATAATCATTTTGACAAAGAGTTTGGAAGCGGATTGTTTTAAATGCAGGCAAAGCCTGATGATATAGTCTGAGATACAAATTAACAAATAAAAGGACAATCAATGAACCAACAAGCCAAGTTTCTTCGGATTTCTTTCATACTTACTGCCATCGGAACCATGAGCCTTTTAGCCTTGCTAACTCGCCCAGCTTTGCCCACCATCCGAGCGGTTGATGCTGTGCACCTGGTCGGTATAGGTATGTGTTTTGGAGGTGCAATCGTTTCTTTGGCGGCATACTTTCGCGGCCGTCGCTCATCGTAAAGACTAAAGTATCTTCCTTACCAGTTTTCAACTTCCGCAAAAGTACTTATAACAACCGGTAGAACTATAATTAACGTCAGCTGATTTAACCTACAATATTTATCATAAACATGGAAACCTATTATGAGTTACACTATTGAACACCCTTTTGGTGGAAAAATTTTGACTGTTTCTGTTACAACGGCGAATCGTATTTCAACTGCCAGCTGCTCCGCCGAACTTTCGATCCCAATCAATTTTCCAGGTGGGCTTGTCATCGAGAAGTCTGCAACATATCTGGATCATGCATTTATTCCCGACCTCGATGTTAATGCTCCTGCCGGCGCAGGGAAATTTGAAACGTCTTCACAGCAAATACCCCTGACAGTGGAGATAATAATGCCGGACGGTAACACGTTTGGTGGCACTCAAATAACGTTTAATGAACTGGGCAGATTTCGAGACCTGCGCGGAGCAATTGTGCTGGAGCTTTGGACTATTAAAGTTCATGGTGAGCTTTCAATAGAACTTGAGAAAAGTCAAACCATAACTGCGGGCAAAGGACATTTTAGGGTAACGATTCTAGAAGAAGTGAACTCTAAAAGTGCTCCGCCTTTAGTTTCAGATTTTGTTCCCAATGGTGATCGCAAGCTTTTTAACTTCGATCTATATCGTGTTGGCAATTTCACTGCAACAGTCAAAAGCAGCCGCGGATTAAACACGCAAAGAGTAATGACACTATTAAACCCAGACGGAGTAGCTGTGGCAACAAGTGACAATGGTATCTTAACATTTCCGGTTACCTTAAGGGTTCTTGATCAATCACGCAACCTTGATAGAACGCCACGTTCGTGGTCGCTTGAAGTTCTTCCTTCGGCTGCTTCCAATTTGGAAAACGAGTCGGTCTTTGCTACAATATTCGAAACAGAACGTATTAACGCAAGTGTTATTCAGGAAAGAATTAAATTTTTACTGGGCGATCACGGCAGTAAGATATCACTTTCCGGGGAAGAAAAAGATTCGAAACTATTGTGCCGACTGATGATATTAGACGAAATTTCTGCTGCCACCGTGGATATGTACCGATTACTAGAAGACATAATTAATAAATCGACACAAGACGGAGGAGTAACGACAGATGTGGTACCTAACGTTGCTTATACTATTGGGAGTATTTCCAAGGATGTGATAGGCCATGGAACGCATCTTTCTTTGGATGGAATGAAAATATCAACGCTTGATATTTCCGTTGGAGCAAGTGTAAAAATACAACGGGCGATTCCGGCTATTAAAGTTAAATTGACTGTTGAAGGCCAGGTTCTGGTCAAGATAGGCAGTTTTTCCCTTGCAGAGGCAAAAGTCAGGAACAATAGTATTGAGATTGAAACAGGATTGTTGTTGAATTCTGATGGGACATTTTCTATCGAAATTTTGGGAATCGATAATTTAATGGATATCGATTTGCATTGGGAAGCTGCACTTGCGGCGGGTGTTTTAAGCGGCGGGTTAATACTACTTGGCCTGGAGGGATTTACTGAATTGATTGAACCTGAGCTTAACAAACGCATTTCGACAGGAATAACATTATTTTTTAGAAGTATTTTGTCTAAAATACCTTACATTTTAGCCATTGTATTAGGAGACGATTTTACTTACACAGACCTGACGTTAGAGGGGAATGACATTTTGTTCAAATATATCGCACCTATAGAACCAGAGCCAAAACCATCAGAAGGTTACCACGGAATCATAGGGCGTTCATTTTCTCAGTTAGGGCCTGGTCAATTGCGTATTACCCCTGCGTTTATTGGGGATACCTGGAAAGCAGAAAACCTGGCAAAAAATATCAACCACATCGTGGTTGTCGTCATGGAAAATCGTTCGTTTGACCATGTTCTAGGCTACCTTCAAACATCTGATGGCCTCACTCCCGACTTGATTAGCTTTTTAGAAAGCAACGATTTTAGCATTAAAAAACTAAGAGATTCAAAGATTAAGGAAAATCAAGTCCACTTAAAAACGCGGTTTCCTGTTTCTGTAGGTCATGAACTGGAAGACGTACGTGAGCAACTTAGTGAAAAACTCATAACACCATTAAACCGATCAATCAATAGCCCGGTAGGATTTGTTTCAAATTTTAAAAAGAAAGCAGATAAACACAATGCTGCGGTAGGTTTTACTGAAGTTTCCGAACAAGACGTATTGGGATTTTACGATGATAAAGACCTGGAATTTTATTCGTTCCTGGTACAAAACTATTCCTATTGTGATAAGTTTTTCTGCTCTCACCCTGGCCCAACGCTTCCTAATCGTATGTTCACCTTAACCGGAGATCTTCAATATGACCGATACGGTCAACCAATCCTCGACAACAACAATAGCGATAATTTTTACTTGTCGAGAGCAACGACTATACTGGATCTGTTAACCAGGAAAGGAGTTAATTGGCGTGTCTATGAGTCCTTTCCATCTTTCACAATGCTTCGCCTGTTTGCCCGTTATGCATCCGATGTTACGAATATTGTCGATATAAAGCGCTTGCAGCAAGATGTTGCGGCCGGAGACATTCCTGCGCTAACAATCATTGATCCCGCTATGCACCATGCTCCTGAGAACGATGATCACTCTCCGTTTGCCGACATGTATAATGGGCAATTGTTTTTGAAAGGAATATATGATACACTTACTTCAAACAAGGCTCTGTGGCAAAGGACTATGCTTATTATTACGTACGACGAACATGGAGGCTTTTACGATCATGTTATCCCACCTACCGCTGATTTTTTAACAAGACCGCCGGTGCTCGACGGAGGCTTTGGAGGAACTGGAAATTTAACTCCTTCCTCAATGGCAGTTAACTATGGTTTGCGGGTACCAACATTTGTTGTCTCGCCGTGGGCTACTCCGGGTAAAGGTCCCGAAATTGTGCTGGATTTTTGCTCCATTCTTAAGACAATCCTGTTGCGCTTTTGTGGCAACGATAAGCCTTTTCTGAGTAATAGGGTAAATGTTTCACGGTCCTTCGAAGCATACTTAAGTTCTCCTGAGGCAAGAATGAACGTGCCGGCGTCTCCGGCGATGTCACCATTGTCAACTGTAGCATCATTGGCAGCTACAGGAATAAAGACAGCTCCGGTATTTCGCAGAGATATGCGAAAAGGAAGTGTTGATTACCATGATTTAACCGGGATGGTTGCGAGAATGTTTGGAAGGTAAAGTTATGCATTCGAACCTATTAAAAGTAAAATTGCCATTTTTTACGCTCTTGGTTTTCTTCCTAGCGGAGATGGAATACTCGAACATGCTTTTCCTAACCGTTTGTTGAATCAGTAGCGCCTATCATCCTCTATCTGAACTATTGAAACCACTTCTTTTTGCATTCTTAAAACACAACGTTTTCTATCACCCTCAGGAGGTAGAAAAAGCAGCTAAAGACATCCATTATGACTTTAGTGGAGTGGATAAGCCTAAGAACGAAAAAGACCTGTATGGACTTAGATATGAAACCTTTGTAGTGCCGCTGGTAAAGGCTGTGCAGGAGTTAAGTAAGGACAAAAAAGAATTGAAAGAGGTGGTTAACACACAACAGCAGCAAATAAATGAATTAAAGGACGTAGTTAATAAACTCACAGGTAACGCTAACAATAGCACCAATACTACTCTTAATCTTTCCTGTGCTTACTTAGAGCAAAGCACCCCTAATCCCTCTAATGGAAATGCTGTTATCCGCTATCATATTCCGGGGAATAGCAGTGCCACTTTAGTGTTTACCGATATGAAAGGAAGTGTGATCAAAAGCCTCGCCGTGAGTAAAGGAAATGGGCAGGTGGCTCTCAATACCCAGACACTTGCTGCTAGCTCCTATAGCTACACCCTATATGAGAATGGAAGGCAAGTAGATAGTAAACAAATGCTTATTGCCCCTTGATAAAAAGGTTCTTCTTGCAATAGGTAACATTGTCAGCCTTTTGGTGTTCTTTCCAAGTCTTGCTCCATTGCAGGAACACTTGCCGGTTCTCATAATGTATGTGCTATTTATTTAAAAGGCAGTTGAAAAAGGGTGGATGCCCGACGGCGCAACTGTAGAGTCTGCGGAACAATAAGGCGGTTATACATCGCCAATGAAAATACATCAGATCTAATGTTTGAATTCATCCATTCATTCGTTTCGTAAAATAAGAAGATTCCCTTCAGTATACGAAGCTTTTTTCACAGCCCGGTTAAACCCGATGCTATTCAATTCATTTGGTAGAGAAATCATTTCTGTCATAAAGTCATCCAAACCTAACATCTTTGATACTGTTTCTATAGGAACACCATTACTTAAGGGGACTGTGGTTGCGAAAGTGTGTCGGGCAATATGAAAAGTAAGATTTTTACTAATCCCACATGTATCTGCAATTTCTTTGAGGTATGCATTCATTTTTTGATGCTTAAAATCGGCAGCAATTTCCCATTTATACATTGCGGGTGGTCTTTATACTTATTTAATAATTGTAGTGAAGTGGGAAGTAATGGAATCGTGGAAGATCTATCTGTTTTTTGCCTTTTAGTGAATATCCATTTTTCACCATCTACACCTACCGCAACTTCAGTTCTTTTCAACTTTTTTACGTCTGAATAGGCTAATCCGGTAAAACAACTAAAAAGAAAAATATCACGAACCAGACTTAACCTTTCGGTTGCAAATTCTTTGTTTGTTATGTCTTGCAATTCGCTTTCAGTAAGAAAGGGTCTCTCAACTTCTCGCTTAGTTAACTTGAATCCTATAAACGGGTCTTTTAGTAACCAGCCATTCTTAATACAAATCAATACAACTTTTTTAAAGTTAGCCAGGTACTTCATAGTACTGTTGTGATTGCAGTTTCTTACGCTTTTTAACCAAAACGCATAATCATTAATGAATCATAATTGAGTTTTGTAACGTCCAAATCCGGCAGCTTGTATTTCCAGTTTATAAAGTTTCGGGTATGATCAAATGAGGTTTTATAGCGTTGAAGGAGTTACTGCAGAAAAATCTTTTCCGACTAACTGAGCCACCTGTTCATTGTGTTTATGAAATGTTTCCAAAATCATATACTGTTTTACTTCAACACCAAACCACTTTTCTTTGAAAGATTCATAGCTAACGACTTTCCCATCCTGGACAAGTTTTCTTTCAATTGTGTGTACTTTGTTTTTAATGGCATCAAGAAAACAATTAAAAGCTTTTGCTTCTGCATGAGTGCCTTTCATTTTTCCCGCTTTGTTAGACCACTTTGAAAGCTCAATCGTTCGATTTATAGACTGATCAATCCGGCTGCCATCAATCGTACTTCTTAAATAAATAGGAACGAAATTTTCTTTTGTCTTTTTTGCAGTTCTGCTATAGAAAAGAATACTGATTTTATGATCCATTTTATACCTCCATTTTTTTTAAAAAAATAATAAACTCCTTGGATGACTTTTAAACGTCAAAACGCGTTACAGTAAAGGCTTTGATAGAAATTCGGTGTCCCAAAATTTTAAAAAAAGTTCGTGCACCGAATAGGACACCAGAAGTTTGATATTGTTTGATATAATTTGGAAGGGAAAACACAAAAAAAGCCAGTAAACATAGCATTTTACTGGCTTTTTCTCTTAATTAATTGATTATCAGCGGAGAGTTAGGGATTCGAACCCCAGGAGGTGTTACCCTCAACAGTTTTCAAGACTGCCGCAATCGACCGCTCTGCCAACTCTCCGGCGCAAAAGTACGTTTTGAGTTATAACTACAAAAAAAACTTTTACTTTTTTTATTAATTCTTCTTTCCCACACTTGTAATTACTTTCTTGCCTTATTAATCTGCTTATCTTCAATATGATAAAATGAAACGTGGTTAACAGATTTCGGATTTTTAATTACTTTATCTATCACTTATGGAATATAAAAAATTAGGAAAATCAGATTTGAGTATTAGTCGTATTGGCTTTGGCTGCATGTCTTTGAAAGATAACCAGTCAGAAAATGAGAAAATACTTCACCAGGCACTTGACTCTGGAATCAATTATTTCGATACTGCCGATCTGTATGATAAAGGAATGAATGAAATCGCTGTGGGAAAAGCTTTAAAGGGGAAACGCGAACAGGTCGTTATAGCAACAAAAGGGGGTAATCAATGGCGGAAAGATGGCAGCGGCTGGAACTGGAACCCAAATAAGGATTATATACTCAAGTGTGCTGAAGAAAGTCTTAAACGATTGCAAACGGATTATATTGATCTGTACCAGTTGCACGGTGGCACTATTGATGACCCGATTGATGAAACTATTGAGGCTTTTGAAATTTTGAGAGACCAAGGTAAGATACGATACTACGGTATCTCTTCCATAAGACCAAATGTTATAAGGGAATATGTGAACCGGTCAAACATAGTAAGTGTAATGATGCAATATAGTTTACTCGATCGGCGGCCTGAAGAAAGTTGTTTAACCTTATTGCAACAACGTAATATAGGAGTACTTGCAAGAGGCAGCGTTGCAAGCGGGTTATTGGTGAATAAGCCTGCGAAAGCATATTTAGATTACAGCGAGGACGAAGTGCAAAAAGCTGTAAATGTCATCAAAAATTTTTCAGGCACACATCGCAGTGCTGCACAAACCGCTATACAATTTGTTCTTAAAAATTCTGCTATTACATCAGCGGTAGTTGGCATAAGAACTTTAGAGCAGTTACAGGATGCAGTCGAAACAATAGCGGCTACTCAGCTTACAGAAGCTGAAACAGAACAATTACAAAAATCTATAGAAAAAAAATTTTATACTGCACACAGGTAGTAAAATAATAATTATCTGTTAGCACGAAAGATTTTTGTTGCCTTCTGTGCTTAGGTTGTAAATAGCTTAAAAGCAAAATCTATAAGAATTGAAAAGGATTTCCGGAAGCAATGTGGGTTACCCGGGTACCAGGAACTTTGGGCTGCAGCCACTTAGCCGCGTATTCCATACCGGCTTCCTCGCTGACAGCGTGGCTAAGCACCAGTAAAGAAGTTTTTTGTCCCATTTTTAAGCCATCTCTTACCCGCTCCACAGTTTCCCATTCCCTGGTTTCGCCACTTAGTATTAAATCCGGTTTATATTGCTCAATAGCAGCTATTTGTCTTTTACTATCCATATAACCAAATGCCAGGTATATTGTACTACAATTCTCATTTAAATTACCGACAAGACGTACGGTAGATATTCCTAATTTTTCTTTAGCAAGCGATACAATCGACTTTAAAGGCATTGGTTTAGGTAAGGTAATTAGCCTTTGATTATCCGTATCGTAATATTTGTCCCACCCCAGCTTTATTAAGTTTCCCATGATGATACCGTCCGGTTTGTGTGCATGCCAGTGGTCGTGAAAGCGCCAGACAGCAATCTTATTTTTATTTAATAATTCCACTTTGTAATGGTAGGTATCATCTTGTTGCAACCAGTCAGTTTCGTCCTCGTTATTATAAAAAGGTGTTTCATGAGCAATTATTAAATTAGCCCCCGCCGCCGCTGTTTTTTCAATCACTTCTATCGTGGGAAACATTGTCGTTACTATTCCGGTTACTTCCTGCTCCATACTACCCGATCTTAATTTGTCTACGGTTTTCGCAAATGGAGCACCAGGAACTTCATTTAATATGATGTCTATAACCTCTTTTACAGTTAAAAGAGCTTTAGCCTGACGTAATCCTCCCGCAAAACTTACGCCTGATACTGCCATTACCGTAGTTGCGCCTGCTAGCTTTGCAGCAGAAGTTAAAAAATTTCTTCTTCCGTTATAGCCATAATGCTTTTTCTTCTTCATCATCGTTTTTTCTTTGTGGTGCCCTTTTCTGCGGCTTTTAGCGTTTGAATAAAAAATTGTTATTAGTGGTAAATTGAGTAAATCGCCAGAATCAAGATTTTACAAAATGGATAAATTTATTAAAAATAGTAAGATAATTCAAATGCTATTATCTCCGATTAAGTGTCGTTGGGATGTAACAAGCAAAGAGGATAATAAATTATTGCTTTAAAAAGGAAGCCGTTGAGCTTCCTAAACAGGTATAAAGGTGGAAAATGAAGCATGACCACGAGGGAAAACCTAATTTCAGGTTTATATTTCTGAGTTTTTTAAGTTTAATCCAACAATTCTACCCGCCCTACAAGGCTGAGAGGGATTGTATGAGGTTCATCAAGGGTATAACTCGTTGAGTCTTTCATATAAAGATAAATTTCAGAGGGTGAAGCCGATTCTCCTTTCTGAGGCTCGTAGGGTTTGGTTTCCCGATTTTTAGAATTCACAAGATGCGATGAATCAACCTTATCAAGTGTTACTGTCATTTGCTGTTTCGCCTTGTCAAGGTCAACAGAAGTTATCGTGTACACATTTATACCAGACTGCATGATGAAATACCGGTGATCCTTTTGAGCGCGTTCTATAGTGGCAGGAAAAGCTGAGGATCGCGTAACGGTTTTTGCATTATAATTATGGTTAGAACATCCTTGAGAAACAAATAAAAAAATATAAATAAAAAAAACTGTATAAGCGGACTTCAAAACTTTCATAAGCTGATTTTTAAAACAATGCATAAACCTTCTAAAAATAAAAAATGCTCCCTATGTAAACATAATAATTTTTTACTGTGTTACTGCTTTTATTGTTAATTCCTGTTTTATTTTCAACTCGACTTCCAGCCAAACAAAGGATTCGTTAGCAAACAGCGTAATTAAAAAAACGACGAAGGCAAAAATGAGGTAAACAGTTTTTTCAGTATTGATTATAGATCAGGAATTTTTAAAGATTTAGCTTTGACAATACTCGCAACAGCATAAAAGAACAGAAAATCCTGCTTTCTCACTAATTACTTAAATAAAAATATAAATGACAAATGAAGCAGCCAAAAGGGCAAAAATGCCCGAAGGCACATCAAAAGTTTTAGATAACAGAAGTTTACAAAAGGATTATTCAACTTTAATACCGCTGTTAAAAAGTGGTTTAAGGGTTTTGGATGTCGGTTGTGGAACAGGGGCTATTTCAAAAGGGATTGCAGACATGGTTGGCGAAAATGGGTATGTTGTTGCAATAGACAGCAGCAAACATTTAATAGAAAAAGGAAGAAAGGACTTTAAAAGTACAAGCAATTTAGAATTAATCGAAGCCGATCTTTTTACTTACAACCCCAACGAAAAATTTGACTTGATAGTTTCTGCCCGTGTGATGCAATGGCTCAGTAATCCTAAAGAAGCTTTACAGAAGCTAAAAGAGTTTTTAAAACCTGGCGGTCAAATATCAGTTTTAGATTATAATCATAACGCATTGGAATGGAATCCGCAGCCTCCAGCCAGCATGAAAAGGTTTTACAAAGCTTTTTTAGATTGGCGGGCAAATGCCGGCATGAACAATGAAATAGCAGAGTACTTGGCTGGATATTTCGAAGAATTAGGATTTCGTGACATAGAGGTCTTGAACGCAAATGAAGTGTACAAAAAAGGGGATAATAACTTTGTCGATAAAGTAGAAATATGGTCTACTGTTGCCAGGTTAAGAGGCGAACAAATGGTACATAGTGGATTTATTGATGAAAACGAGCGCTTACTGGCAATAGAAGAATATGAAAAATGGATTGATGATGAAGCAGAACTGATGATTATGAAACTTAAAGACGTCAGAGCAAAAATTTAGGCAGATGTAAAAACAAAAGAGCCACTTACCCTAAAAGTTGTAAATGGCTCCGTATAAGACAATAAAACTAAGCTTATTGAATAATCATCTTGCTTTGATCGCTTGAAGTTTCAGAGATCATCCTCAAAAAGTAGACTCCGGGGCTCAGTAAAAGGTTTGAAATATCAACGCTTATACTTGCTCCTCCCGATTGCAGCATTGCCTTTCCTAAATTATAAGTCTTCCCTGTCTGATCTACGATTTCAAGCATAACTTTTCCTTTATAATTTTCGGGAAACTTAATTGTAAATCTTTTGCTTACAGGATTTGGATATACAACAGGTCTTTTTATCTTTTTTTCAGACACTTCTTCTGCTGACCTTGTTATTTGTAAGGCTTCGTTAGAAGTTGAACGCTTTGCAGAATATGTAATAATTAATTGAGGTATGTTTTTCACGTTCTCTTTACTGTTAAATACTACATTACTATTTTGATTTAAAGAATCTTTTATCAATAGTGTTACAGTTTTATCACCTGCAAATTGCATTTTTACATAGTTCGTTACATCAAATTCGTAATATTTCGCCTGGTTATTAACGCCGGCCGTACTTAAAGCAGAAGCAGAGGAGGCCGGAGCATTAGAAAAAGTTATTCCTTTTTCAGTCCAGGTGTCATTGTCAACTCCATACGTTGATAAATTAATAGTATTGGCGTTATCCATATTTCCTCCATAGAAGCGTAATTTGGCAGAAGATACATTACTTAGGCTCGTTAATGAAAATTTAAGGTAGGTATTGCGGGTATAACCGACATTTGCACCTTTTACTACGAGAGTAGTGTCACTGCCATAATTTATAGCAGTATAGTTTCCATTTCTTACAAAGGCATCTGCAATCGGAGACAATGTATCAGAAGGTTCGGCCACATAAACCACACTAAAGGCAATTTGATTAGTTACAGCCATATTTCCACTGCTGTCTTTAGCCTGGGCTTTTATTGTGAAATCACCGGGAGTGTTTATCAATATCGGAGAGCTATAAGTTTTAAACGGTGCCTGGTTTAAACTATATTCTGTTACGGCTAAACCAGCGCCACCCTGGTCTGAAGAATTTACAACGATCTGAACCTGGTTATTAAAGACATTTGTTGAGTTTGAATTACCATTAAACTGCAGGGAAACAACAGGAGGAGTGATATCCGTACCGATTGTAGTGATAATTAATTTAGGAGAATTCTGACTGCTTTCCTTGCTGTTAAAAGCAAGATTTAAATTCTTATTTGCAGGATCTTTAATTAAAAAACTGGCGGTTTTATCTCCTGATAACTGTGTTTGGATAAAGCTTGTTACGTCTAAGTCATAATACTTCTTTACATTATTTACAACGGTTGAACTTAAAACAGACGTAGAGGCCACAGGAGCATTGTTGCGGGTAATACCCGTTTCTGTCCACGCGTCATTATTTACACCGTATGCAGAAACACTTACTCCATTGGTATTGTCTAAATTACTTCCGTAAATCCGTAATTTTGCAGAAGCTACATTATTTAAATTATTAAGCGGAAACTTGAGATAAGACAGACGGTTATATCCCGAAGCTGAAGTACGTCTTCCAGTTCATGACCTACAGAAACAGGAAACCGCGTTTTTAAGTGGACTTGATTTTCCTTAATCTT